>Ga0315541_1001256_pt1 | contig 24227 bp, 14 predicted proteins | sample SalMarSW160190MG_FD_203095 | JGI IMG/M metagenome (GOLD analysis project Ga0315541, IMG submission 203095) | Salt marsh sediment microbial communities from the Plum Island Ecosystem LTER, Massachusetts, United States - Salt Marsh Sediment SW1601-190 ...
AGGCCGTCGCTCACAATGTCCTCATCCTGTATGCGCCGAGCGAACCGTCAACCTTGGCCGCATGAGGGGTTTTCTACGGAGCAGGACAGGCTGCTTTTCGGGTTGCTTTCGTGGCCGTTCGCCTGGCCGAAACGGTCGTTCATGGCCTTTCCCCAGCAGTTACCGCCTCTATCTTACCGGCCACAGAGATGTCGGGCAAGCGTCCCCGGTGATTGCGCTGATACCGGCGGCCGGCGGCGGGGAGCCGAGTGAAGGTCAGTAAACCAGCTCGCGGAAGTTCCTGACCGTGTGGAAGGTGATCAGGTTGCCGTCGTGGGGGTTCTTTGCGCGGGCGTCGCCGGAGCGGCTGAGGACGTGCAGGTCGTCGCCGTCGATGGCCATGCTGGCGTAATGGCGGGAGGCCCTTTCGACGGGGCCGACGGCCACCAAGCCGGCAAAGCACCAGTCGATGCAGTTGGTCGAGAAGTGAAGCTGGAGCCGGCGGCGCTCGTTGTTGGGCAGGCCGTAGCGGTCCGCGGGCAGCCGCTCGGCGCGTCTCATGCTGTCGGTCGCCTGCGTGCTCAGCAGCCAGAACAGCCCGGTCGGCTCGTCGCGGAGGATGTGGAACTTCATCTGGCCGCCGGGGCAGGGCACGTACAGCACCTTCTTTCCCGAGGGTGCGGTCTGGAGCATCGTCGTCATTCCCCCGCGGCCGGGGGCGGCCTCGACGACCCTGGCGATGGCGGCGTAGCCGGCCCCGCCGGTGTGGGCCCGCATCCACAGGTGGAAGGTCCCCCCGGCCGGGTCGAACCAGTAATGATCCGGGTCGGTGAACTGCACCACGTTGGCTTCCAGCCAGCCGATCGGAGCGCAGTTACGCCCGGGGGCGGGATCCGAGCCCCCCGGATACGGCGCATCGAAAAAGGGAACGCCGAAGTAGTCCAGGTCGGGGTCGGCCTCGGCATCGGGCACGGCCCGGCGGAAGGGCAGTTCCGTGGCGAAGGTCCAGCTATCCGCCTGCGTGAGGTCGTCGTCGATCCGGGCCCGCATCAGCACCGGCGCCAGCTCGCCGACCGGCCAGGTGCGGACGTCCCGGGTGGCTCGCCTTTCCATGACCAGGTACACGCAGCCGTTGGCGTAGTGGACGTTGGCGGGGGCCTGGTGCCAGCTTTGGCCGCAGGTGAGCCTGCTCGGCTCGGTCCAGGTCGCCCCGCCATCGTCGGAGCGGATGATGGTCAGGTCGCCGAAGTGGCCGAGGACGTAGAGCGAATCGCCGGCGGCGAGGGGGCGGGCGTGGATGAAGGGGAAATCGGCGCGGTGCGTCCACGTCCGCCCGCGGTCGTCGGAGGTGAAGATCTTGCCCTGCCACGATCGCAGGTTCGGATCGCGAGAGGCCTTCGGCCCGGGCAGCTCGGCGACGCCCACGCCGCCCGCGTCGAGTGTGGCGACCAGGCGCCCGCCGGGGCAGCGGGCCAGGCCCGGGCTGTAGCAATAGATCCGCTCGGGATCGGGGGATTCGTAGACCGTGACGAAATCGTTGGCAAGCGGCCGGACCTTGAACATGTCGCGCTCGTCTCCCGCCGCGGGTGCGTCCCGCGCTGGACGCATTGTCCACATCCGCGCGGCGGACGCCACCCCGCCGCTTGCCTCAGACCGAGGGGACTGGTCCGCCCGGAGTCGTCTCTGGTACCACTGTGACGTGGCGGCTCGGGGCCGCGCTTTCATGTTCTCACCCCCCAGCTCGGCTTTCAGAGAGCCCCTACGACCCGCCTCCGAGCCGGCTGGCGAAGGTGGTGGCGGCGATGCCGGCGGCGAGCAGCGCCCAGATGCCGGCCTTGATCCGGCGGACGTTGCCGTCGACGGTTGCCCGGCCGGCGCCGCTTGCGGCCAGGCGGGCCAGGCGCTTCACCCGCCGGTCGATCGAGCCGTGACGGAAGTTCCGCTGCGTCGGCGGGATGCCGTTCAGCCGGGCGACCGCCATCAGGGCGTTGCCGAAGAGGCCCGCCCCGGACGGCGTCAGTTCCGGCCGGTCGGGCAAGTCGGCCGGGTGCGTCCCCGTCACCGAGGCCGCGAACACGTCGGCCTGCTGCTCGAACCGCCGGCTCAATATGCCGAACGACCACGCCCACAGGGCGCCGGCCGCCAGCAGCACCGGCAGCCTGCCCACCGCCCCGGATGCGTCCAGGTCGATGCCGAGCATCTCCGCGGCCGCGGTCACCAGCATCCCCACCGCGGCCGTGAAGATCACCATGTACAGAATGTGGTGATGGACGACGTGGCCGGCCTCGTGGGCGAAGATGGTCTCCACCTCCTCGGCGTCGAGGCTGGCCAGCAGGGCGTCGGAGAGCAGCACGTACCGCACCGGGGCGATCAGGCCCATCACCCCGGCGTTGACGACCACGCCCTGGGTCTCCCAGATCAGGATGTCGCGGTAGCGCAGACGGATTTGCCGGCACAGGCCTTCCAGCCGATCCCGCAGCGGGGATGCCGGCAGCGGGCGCGTCCGCCAGACGTGGACGAGCATGGCCGGGGCGAGCAGGAAGACGCCCCCGGCGGCGATCAGCCCCACGGCCGTCGCCGCCGCCGGCCCGAGACGACTGACCAGCAGCGGCGGCAGGTCCAGGGCGATGAGGATCAGCGCACCCGGCACGGCCACGAACAGCAGATTGTGGCGGGCCTGAAAAGACAGGTATCCCCGTCGCGACCACAGCGGCAGCACGGACCCGCCGGACAGGGCCATCTCCGCCCGCTGCCGCCGGCGCATGGCCGCGTCCAGGGGGTAGATCGCCCACCAGAACGCCAGCAGCGCCGCCACGAACGGCGTCAGCGCCAGGGCCTGGCCGGCCAGCGGCACCTGCTCCAGGTGCAGGGACGTATCGATCCAGCTTCCCCAGCCGGCCAGCATCAGCCCGCCCAGGGCGGCCAGCAGGTACACCTGCGTGGCCAGGGCCAGCACCGCCGGCAATCGCCCCAGGCGGCCGCCGCCGCCCGGGCGCATCAGCCGGCGAAGGCCGATCGACGCGCTCCACCGCGTCAGCAGGTAGGCCGTGAGCACGTACGCGCCCACGGCCGGCAGCAGCGTCCACCACGGGGCGGGGCCGGCCTCGGCCTGTGCGTCCATCAGCGTGATCACCAGCACGAAAGCTGCCACCACGAGAATCTGCATGACTCGACATTGTACGGACGCGGGCGGCGGTTGCACCCAAACTTTGGCCCGCCCGCCCGCGGCCGGGGCTGGGCGCAGGCTGGGTCGCGCAGCAACCCATCTTTTCCTTTCCGTCAAGCCGCGGACGCCGCGAACGATAAATGTAGGGCGGGGCTACCGCCCCGCCGCAGGGCTTCCGCGTCGCCGTAGCCCCGCCCTACCAACTTTTCAGGGCCGCCCGCGCCGGGGAAATTTCTGTTGCCAAGCCCCACGGCCAGGGATACATTCAAGGTTTGTGCATACTCGTGCCGGCCAGGTACGACCGTGCCGGTCGATTGGGCTCTTGCAGGGGTCCGACCGGAGGAGTTCAGGTGGTTCCCGACAGGATGTAGCGATGCGTTTGACCGATTTTCTTTCGCCGGACTGTGTGAAGGTTCCGCTGACGGCAACCGACAAGCGGGGGGTAATTGCGGAGATGGTGGACCTGGTCGCCGCGGCCGGCAAGCTGACCGACCGCGAGTTGATGCTCCAGGCGGCGCTGGAGCGGGAGGCCACGCGCACCACCGGCATCGGCGGCGAGCTGGCGATTCCGCACGGCAAGTGCGTGGCCGTCAGTGAGCTGGTGATCGCGGTCGGCAAGACGGCCAAGCCGCTGGACTTCGAGAGCATCGACGGCAAGCCGGTGACGATCGTGATTTTCCTGGCCAGCCCGCCGGACAAGACCGGCCCGCACATTCAGGCCCTGGCCCGCATCAGCCGGCTGATGACCGATCAGCGGTTCCGCCAGGCGCTGGATGAGGCCGAGACGGCCAAGGTCGTCCACGACCTGTTCGTCAGCTACGAGGGCGGCCGAGCGCACTCCAACCATGTTTGAACGGTCCGCCGGCCCGGTCTCGGCCCGGCGGTCAGGTTTGCAGGGCCGCGCCCTGGTCGACGCGAACGAGAATCTCCCGGAGCACTCGGCCGCAGTAGTCGCAGCGGTCGCAGCGGCGGTCGCAGGTGGACGTGCGGGCGAACCAGTCGGTCGGGAACCTCTCGTTGTCCAGAATGTAGGGGGCGAAGGCGGGCGAGAAGCCCGGCTCGAACAAGTCCAGCAGGTTGCCCCGCCAGCGGCCCTCGGCGTAGGCCTGGAGCACCGCCCGCGGGCGGGCGTGCATCCGCGTGGCCAGCTTGATGGTGTCGAAGAGGCCTTCGTAGTGGTGCAGGTCCTCCGGGCGGACCCAGGTTGCCTGGAGCACCGCCGGCCAGTTGGCCCGGTCGCGGAAGAGGCCCCAGCACAGGTGCGGCGCGAAGCCGGCGAGGTTGGCCGTCTCGTCGATCTCCGCCTCGTGGGCGACCAGGTTGTCGTGGAAGACCTGCGCCGGGCAGAAGGCCAGACAGCCGCTGTTGGCCAGCAGGTAAAGCCGCTTGCCGTTCCGGTCCGCCCATGACTTCAGCTCGGATAGGTAGCCCAGGTCGCGGTTGCGGTCGCGCTGGACGCAGAAGCCGTCGAAGAGCCCGGCGGCGTAGCCCATGGCCGCGACGGTGCCGATGCGCATGTTCACCGACGCCCGCACCTCGACGCCGGGGAAGGCCCGCCTGACGACCGCGGCCACCGCCGGCGAGGCGGTGGTTACCGCGTCCACCCCGCCTAGCAGCCCTTCCAGGTGATCCAGCACGGAGGTAACCTGGTTCGCCAGGTATTGGCTGGCGGCGTAGCGGCCGTAGCAGTTGGCGTTGAACAGCAGGTCCAGCTTGACGCCCATCTCGCTGAAGGCCTTCAGGTCGGCCTCCACGCGGGCCTGGGCGGACCAGTCGGTGTAGCCGCGCCGGCTGCTCAGGGCGGCCCGTCCGGAGGGGAGGTCCGCCCAGGGGAAGTACACCTCGGCGACGCGATCGCGATAGTCGCTAACGATCTGAACCAGCGATTCCTCGCCGGGATCGGCCAGTTGATATCCAACGGCGAATTTCATGGCGGAGCCGCACTCCTTCGGGTCAACGGGGGTCCTCATCGGGCCAGTACGCCCCGCCCGACCAGTCCACGCGCCAGGGCTTGCGGCGGCGGAACGGCTTTTCGAACCGGTTGGCCAGCACCCCGCGCGATTCCAGGTGGATCATGCACGCCCGCAGGCAGCCCATCCCCCCGCAGACGGATTCGCCCGTGTTGTAGAGCCTCCGCGGCTTGTAGTAGAAGGGCGTGATCTCGCCGCGGGTGATCTGCTTTCCGTGGGTGGCCTCGTCGTAGTCGCCGACCTCCTGCGGGCCTTCGACCGGCTTTCCCCCGCGGAAGCCGATCTCGCAGGCCTCGCAGTCGAGCTTTCCCCATTCGACCGTCCTGCCGGCCACCGCCACCTTGACGGTCTCCGTCTCGCTGATGGCCTTGCCGGGGCACTCGCGGGCGCAGGCCATGCAGCGGTCGCACAGTTTCTCGCCGTCGTAGATCGGATCCGGCGCCAGCTCGGCCTCGGTGACCACCACGCCCAGCCGCTGCCGCGGGCCGAACTGCGGCGTCAGGAACACCTTGCTGTAGCCGATCTCGCCCAGCCCGGCCAGGAAGGCCGCCATCCGCAGGTGGACCATCACGTCGGGGGCGGCCCTTCCCCGCGCCACCGGCCGGCTGTAGCGGTCCCGTAGCCGGCCCTCGTTGTCGATCGCCCGCCAGTCGCTCTGATGCCCGATGGGAACCGCCTCGTAGCCGGCGTCCTCGATGAACTTGCACAGGTTGATCACCACCAGCGGGATGTACAGGTACGTCAGCCCGCCGTAGCCCATCGAGGAATAGTTGCTGAAGAACGTGCCTTCCTCCACCCCGCGGAGGCTGCCGCGCATCACGCGGAAGGCCATCGCGATTACCGACCGCGCCTCCGGCATGATCTGCCGCGGGTCCATCTGCACCGGGGCGCCCTCGAAGCGGTCGATGGAGGCGATTCCCACCATGTCGGCCCCGAGGCCGGCGGCCGTCTTCTTGACCTGCTCTGCGGTAATCATGGTTTCCTTCCAGGGTTTCTCGCTGCGATCCATCCTCCGCCGGCCCTGTGCCGCCGAGCCTGCCTCCCTGCATAGCATCCTGGGGTCAGCAATTGCAAGGGTTTCGCCGCGGACCGGTCGAGGCGGGCAAGCCGTGGCAGCCCTGGAATCCGTGGGGACACAGCACTACTTGAAGTCGGCTTCGGGGAAGATCAGGTTGGTCGGCTTGCCCTTGGTCGTCACGGTCTTCACCGCCGTCCGGCCGTCGCTGAGGCAGACCGAGACGCGGTATGTTCCCGCCCGCAGGCCGAAGTGGGCCGTCGGGCAGGCCTGTCCCCCGCAGCTTCCGGCGGCGCTGAGCTCGCGCAGGCCGCGAGGCCGGCCGCCCTCGTCCAGCACGCGCACCACCGCGCCGATGCTGCCCCGGCGAACGTGCGGGCGGACGGTCAGCGGCCCGCAGCCCGCCGCCCGGGGCATCTCGTTGATCGCCAGGACGATCCGGTCCGGCAGGTTCACCAACAGGTCCAGGTCTCCGTCGGAGTCGATGTCGGCGAACGACGCTCCGTAGGCCGGGGAGAGGGCCTTGACGCCGGCGGCGTCTGATATGTCCCTGAATTTACCCTTGCCGTCGCCCAGGTACAGCCGGCTCGAACCGTGCGTGTGGCATACGAAAAGGTCCAGAAGCCCGTCGCAGTTCACGTCGCCGAAGGCGGCGGCGAAGCTCGGGTCCTTCTCCTTGATCAGGTCTCCGGCGGCGGCGAACACGTCGGTGAAGGTGCCGTCGTTGTTGTTGCGGTACAGTTGCCCCTTGTCCGGGCCGGGGATGAACAGGTCGACGTCCCCGTCATTGTCGAAGTCCGCGGCCGCCACGCCGCGTTTATAGTCCGGCGGGCCGTGCAGCCTGATGCCGCAGCGCTTGACCGGCCTGAAGGAGCCGTCGCCCCGGTTGCGGACGAGTAGTCCGCGGCCAAGATTGTAGAAGAAGTCGGCGTACCCGTCGGCGTCGTAGTCGAAGACAACGATAAAGTCGCCGTTGCCGGCGCCGAGGCCTTTGGGTCCCAGGCCGGCCTTGGCGGAGACGTCGCGAAACCGCTTGGGGTTCTTGCCGGTGTTTTCGAACAGGCAGATGCCGTGCTCGCCGTTGGTGATGAGGATGTCCGGCCGGCCGTCGGCGTTGTAGTCGATCCAGCCGGCGCCTTCGCTGTTGCGTCGGGTCGGAGCCGGCAGCAGCCCGGAGTCGTCTCGCAGCCTCCCTCCGACGTTGGTGAACAACTGGAAGCTGCTGGTCAGCAGGTCGGGATGGTCGTCGCCGTCGTAGTCGGCCCACCCGGCCGAGCGCGACCCGCCGGTCAGCCGAAGCCGTGAGGTCGCCTCCTGCAAGCCGCCGGGCTGGTTGACCAGCAGCACGTTCCCCCCCTGGCGGCAGGCCACCACGTCCAGCAGCTCGTCGCCGTTGACGTCCGCCAGGCAGATGCCCCGAACCTCCGAGCCGCCGTCGTGACGGAACTGGAACTGACGGCGGAATCCGCCTGTCCCGCCCTCGGGCGCGGTCGGCCCGACGCTCCTTGCCGGCCTGTCCAGGTCGAGCTTGGGCACCGCCGCATTGGGCTTGGGAGGTTTGGCGCGCTTCGCCAGCACGTCGCGGATCACTTTGATCAGCTCCGGCGTGCCGCCGTTGAAGGTCCGGTTCATGTAGATTTCCACGTGGCTCATCCGCCACCAGACCTTGTCTCTGCTTTTGGGATTGTCGGTGGCGAACAGTTGAAACCAGATGTCCCCGGCGTGGACCAGGCAGGCGATGTTGCCGCCTGCGCGCTTGTAGAAGAGGATCACCTCTGCGTTGGGCTTGAGCCGCTCGATGATGTACTTGCCGTGGTGGGCCGGGCCGAGGGCGATGTTCATCAGCACCCTCCTGTACTCCAGCTTTCCCTTCAACGCCCGATCCATGACCGCCACGGCCGTGCGGGCCTTGGCGTCGACCTTGCCCAGCCGGCCGACGAGTACGTGAGTGGACTCGTCCAGCACCTCCTGGAGCGTATACATGCGCTGAATGAACCCGCCGGCCCCGTCGGCCAGCGCCAACACCAGAAGCGCCGCGATGCATCCCAGGCGGTATTTCATGTCGCGCTGTTCTAGTGCCAAACCTCAAACCCCTTGAAATCGCCCTCGGGGGGCTCGTCTGTGGCGGCGAAGTTCTCCGCGCGGGCGCCCAGCCGGCCGCGCCGCATCTTGTCCAGTATTTCCGCCACGGCCTCGGCCGGGCCTTCGATGACGGCTTCGACCCGCTCGCCGGGCAGGTTCCTGACGAACCCGGTCAGTTTCAGCCGGCGGGCCTGACCTTGGACGTAGGTCGCGAAACCCACGTTCTGCAACCGCCCGCCGACCAGAACGTGCACGCGCCGCGTGCCGGCGGGGGCCTTCGCGGCCGGCCGCAGAAAAATGATCCGCACCGGCGTTCCGGGTTTCGGCAGGGCCGCGACGTTGGCCCGGTAGATGTTCTCCCGGCGGCACTCGGGGCGGGGGTTCTGGAACAGGGACGAGGCGTCGGAGTAATGCAGGCCGATGATGCTTTGCGTCAGTGAGGCCTGCAGCATCTCCTTGTTGGTCTCCGGATCGACGGTCTTCTGCGAGCCGGTGAAAGGCCAGGCGGCGGCTTTCAGCGGCCGGGCCGGCTCGACCGGCGGGGGCTTCTCCGGGCCGGAGGCGGGGGTGCTGGGCCCTGGCGGCGGCTCCGCCCTGACTCGGAGCACGAACTCATCCAGCGGCCGGCGGACCGTTTTCTCTCCGACATGATATTCGACGAAGAGTTCGGCGGGCATGCCCCGCGGCGGCAACTCTCGCCCGCCCGGCCGGCCCGCCCGGAGGCCGATTCTCCCCATGGCCTGGCAGATCTCTTCGGCCGAGTGGTTGGTGACGAAGACGGTTTCGTACTCCTTTCCGCCCTTGGCCACCAGCACGTATTCGATCGCCCCCTTGAGCTGCTTGTATACCTGCTGCTCCGCGACTTTCGCCGGCACAGAAACGGACCGGGCCTGCTGGTCGATCACGATGCCGGTCTGTTCGGCGCCTCTGGCCTGTTCGGCCCGCCTTGGTTTGGTGTCCTTGTCCGCGCAGCCCGACCAAGGCCACAACAGCAACGCCAGAACGATCGCCGGCGGCCTCCGCAAGCAAAAGCGGCCCTGTTTTACCCGATCGCCTTTCATGGACTCGGCCCCGAGATTTTGAACCCCTGACATTCCGCCAAGGACCGGTCGAAGCGGTGGCCCTCGCCCGCACGCGGTCGCTCCCGACGCAATTCCTGGCGTTTGGTCACCCTTTGGCGGTTCCTCCTGTCTTACTGCAACTGCCAGCTTCGTCGGATGAGCCATTCGGCCGTCAGCAGGCCGACGAAGACCAGGAACAGGATGGTGAAGTTGTAGAAGGGGTACTCCCGCGGGCGGGGCGGCGGTGGCCGAAGGGCCTGCTGGCGCTCGATGAGTTCGTCGATCACCAGGGGCAGCTCCATCAGCTCGAGGTATTCGCCTTCGCTGGCGGCGGCGAGGTCGCGGAGGAGCTGGTCGTTGCGGGCGAGCTTTTCGGTCTCGGCGTAATGCGGGCCGACGACGACGGGCAGCTCGTCTTGGCCGAGCTTGTTTGCCTGCTTGTCCGCGGCGGTGACGGTGAGGGTGTATTTTCCGGGCCGCTCCGGCCGGGCCGAGCCCTCGTACAGCCCGTCTCCGGCTTTGCTGGGTTTCATCTTCACGTCGATGGGCTTTTCCTCCGGCCCGGCTCGCAGGACGGCCGAGACGGTTGCCTCGGCGGCGGGCCTGCCGTCGGCGTCCCTGACCTGGGCGGTGACGTTGAGCTGCTCGTCCTGCCGCAGGTAGGGCGTCTCCAGCCGCCCCAGCACCAGCGGGCCTTCCTTGCGCTCGGTCTCCTCCACGCCGGCCAGGTAGCGGATCAACTGTCCCCAGAAGCGGTGATACGGGCTGGCCGTCCCCATCGGCCGCAGCCGCATGTACCACTGCCAGGTGGTGTCGGCGGTGAAGGCCGCCGCCCGCCCCTTGCCGTACTGGTGAACGGCCAGGACGACCAGCTTCGTCGAGCCGTCCGCGCCGAAGCGCGTGGGGTGAACGGCCAGGACGGTCGCGTGCGGCTTGGCCCGGGGAACGCGCACGCAGCCCAGCAGCTCCGGCAGCGGCTCGGCCGCGGGCGCGCCGGGGGCGTGGAAATATCGTTGCAGGCCGGTGAAGATCGGCGAGCGGACCCCCTCGGCCGTAAGCTGCGGCACGAAGCGGGCGGTCTCCTGCCGCTGGCCGGCGCCGCCGCAGAAGACCGGCAGGGCCGATTCGACCGGCGTGCCCCCGTAGCCGCCCGGGCCGAAGCTGCTCCGCCCGCCCAGCATCAACAGCGCCCGGCCGTCGCTGACGAACCGGCGGATGCTTTCGGTCTGGGCGTCGGAGAGGATGCTCCGCTCGACGTCGCCCAGGATGAGCACGTCGAAGAGCTGGAACTCCTGGTCGTCTCGCGGCAGCCGGGCGAGCTGCTTGCCGTCGACGCTGCCCTGGGCGAGGAAGCGGTCGCCCTGGAGCCGGACCAGCGACATGCACTGCACGTTGGGGTCGGCCGACAGCACCCGCCGGAGGAACTTGTACTCCGGGCGGAGCGTGCCCTCCACGTACAGCACGCGGATCCTCGGGCGGGTGAGACGGACGTGCAGCTCGGCGGCGTTGTCGTCGGGGTTGCTGTCCGGCCGGCCGGGCTGGACGAGGACTTGAAGCTTCCGCACGTCGGGGCCTTTCTGCCCGGCGGGCGGCGGGCCCGGCGTCCAGTCGAGGGCGACGTCTTTCACCTGCACGTTGGTCTCGGGCAGGACCTCCCGGGACGCGACCTCCGCGCCGGCTTCGGTGAGCACGACCCGCGCCGGGACGTTCGCCCGCCCGGTCAGGCGCAGGCGGCAGGTGATGGTGGTGACGTTGTTCTGGATGGCCTCCAGCGGGGCCTCCGCCGCCAGCAGGCGGACGTTCGGCAGGGCCGAGCCGGCGGCCGCTTCCTCCGCCGCGCCCAGGCCGAAGGCGTAGATCGGCGCCAGCGCCTCGGTCGCGGCCATCCGGGCGCTGCCGGGGGCGTTGTGGTTGCCGTCGGTGATCAGGATGATGCCGGCCGATTCGCCCGGGTCGTACCGCTCGGCGGTGCCGGCGACAGCCCCGGCCAGGTCGGTGCCGGCCTTGCCGTCGGCGACGTCCAGGGCGGCTAGGTCGCCCACCTTCTCCGCCGGCTGGGGCTGGTCGGCGAAATGGTACCAGTCCACGCGGAAGTGCCGACTCATCCGCCGGGCGTGGGGCGAGATCGCCTCCACCGCCCGCCGATACCGGCTGCGGGTCTCGCCCGCGTCGACCGCGCCCATGCTGGCCGAGCGGTCCAGCAGCACCGCCAGGGCGGGCTTGCCGGCTACTGCGGCTGGCTGGAAGCTCACCGCCGGCTTGAACAGCATCAGCAGCAGCGCCAGGATCGCCAGGAACCGCAGCAGCAGCAAGGTGGCGATCCTCGCTCGCCCCAGGTAGGCGTACACGGCCGAGTAGAACACGCCCACCGCCAGCACGATCAGCACCGACAGCAGCACCAGCCAGAGTATGCGGTCGCCGGTGGTCTGCGTGGGCACGCGCCCGGCGGCGAGGGCGACCACGCCCGCGGCCGCCACCCCGGCCAGGGTCGCTGCGGCCCCCCGGCGCCGGCGGCCGATCGCCAGTTGCCACAGGCCGTACGCCACCAGCGCCAGGCAGATGGCAATCCCCAGCAGCGCCAGCAGGCCGCTGTTGCCCGCGCCCTGAAATTGAAGCGAAACCGCCGCCATCACCTGTCCACTTTAGGCCCTGACGCGGCCGCGGGCAATAGCCGCACCCCGCGTGGCCGTCATAAGGATGGTGGTGACAGCTCGTGCCGCCCGGGCGACGGGCGGATGGGGCTTGCCTTGATGATCGCAATGGTCTCCAGCTCCGCCGCGGCCAGCTTGCCGGGCGGCGGCTGCCGGGTCAGCGCCTTTTCGCGGACCGGACCGCGGGCGTAAAGGCGGGCGTTGCCTACCGTGCGGCGCACCCGCTGGGGCATGCGCAGGATCAGGCACTGGCCCTTCTCCAGGCGGATCGAGCAGGGGTCGGCGACTGAGGTGGCGGCCTCGGCCAGGATGCCCTCCTGCCAGCTCAGCTCGCCTGCCCTGTCCGTCCGCGCGCTCCGGGCGGTGCACTCCCGCAGCCCCAGCGTGCGAGCCACCATGCCCTCGACGTGGGTCACCACGGCCGCTGCGTCGTCGATGCGCGCGGAGACCGTAAGGCGCGTGCCCTCCGGCAGCGCGTCGATAACGGGCTCGAAGGCAAGCCCCTGCTCGCCCCGCTCCGCGCGGAGGTCACGGACGAACGCCGAGTGCCTCTCCATCATGAAGGAAACCTCCTGCCCGGGCCACAGGGTCATCCTGGGCATGGTCAGCGTGCGGGTGTAGGGGCTTGCCCGGAGGGCGGCGATGGCGTCGTCGACGTCCTTGGCCGGGGACGCCCGCATCAACTCCTCGCCCGTCAGGCCGAAGCGGCGAGCGATCAAGTTGGGAGTGGCCGAGATGAACCGCGCCTCGATGTTGACCATCGGCGAGTCCGGGGCCGGGCGGGTCGTCGGGGCGGGCGGCCGCAACAACTCGACACGCTGCTCGAGACGCTGCGGCGCAAGCGTCGGCTGCGGCGTCGTCGGGGCGTAGCCGCCCCATTCAGGGCCGGGGCTTGGCTCCGCGCAGCCGGCAGCCAAGCCTGCCAAGGCACAAAATGTCAGCGCAATCGCGGTTTGTCTGGACATGGTCATTCCTTCCCGTTGATGAAACGGAAGCCCGAGTCGGCAGGTGAGTCCGCCGGGAATGTATGTATGAGGAGCAAACAGGTCCCGACCGTATGACTCTTGCCTGCGACGCCCGCAGGTCGCTGATTGGTCATTATCTCCCTTATTCGGGATTCTGCAAGCCTTGTTCGGCCCGGCGCCGCCCAGACGGGCGGTCGAAGCTCATTGAGGATTAACGCTGTCCCATCGCCGGGCGTGCTGTCGGTGCTGGCGGTGGGCGGGCTGGCGCTGATCCGGCGCCGGCCGAGGGCGTGAGCGGGGCGAGCAGACGATCCGAAAGTGCGGTCGGCGTACGCCCCCGGCAGGGCGCGGGTCGAGCGTTTCACACCGGCTCCCACAGGTGGACGTATCGGCTGTCCTTCCAGCCGTGGCTGATGATCCCCAGCCTGCCGGGTGACAGCTCGATGATCTTGGTTCCGTCGTGATGCTCGAAGCGGTCGTCGAGGACGTACCGGCGCCAGGCGGTGCCGGCGGGGTTGGCCTGTTTGTACACGAGCAGCCGGCAGCGGCTGCGATACGGATAGAACGGGTCGTGCTCGCCGCAGACGATCTCGGCCTGCCCGTCGCCGTCCAGGTCGGCGACGCTGAGCGAGTGCGGGCAGCGGATCTTGTCGATGACGTGGACCTGCCACTCACCGCCGGCCGGGTCGGCGGGGCACTCGAACCACGCCAGCCGCGAAATGGGCGTGACCTTGTTTTCGAAGTCCAGCACTTCCTCTCCGGCGACGACGTCCGGCCGGCCGTCGCCGTTGATGTCGGCCACGCCGATCCGGGCGACGTCGAACCCTTCGGCGATCACGTGCGGGCGGAAGGTTCCATCGCCGGCGTTGGCCAGCCACCAGGACCCCGCGACCAGGTCCAGCCGGCCGTCGCCGCTGATGTCGCAGGCGGCGAACTCCTCGCCGTAGCGGATCTTCGCGAGAATCCGCTTCGGCCACGGCGAGCTTGTCGGATCGTCGGGGATTTCGAAGATCTCCGGGAAGTGTTTGCCCCGGTCGGCGCTGTGATAGCCCAGGACGAGGGCGAGCTTGCCGCCATCCAGCAGCGGCGCCACCAGCGACCCGTGCGGCCAATCGCCGCTGCCGGCGCCGATGGGGTGGATTTCCCATTTTCCGGCCAGGGGGTCCAGCGGCTTGAGCCAGTGGACATCGCTGGTCAGACCCTCATACCCGCCGCCCGAGCGCTTGATGGCGATGAGTTCTGTGCGGCCGTCGCCGTCGACGTCGCAGGCGTTGATCGCCTCGAAGCCGGCCGGCAGCTCCCGACGCCGCCACGTCGGGTTTCGGTACCACCAGCCGCCGCAGACCACGTCGGCCAGCCCGTCGCCGTCCACGTCGACCGCGAGGATGTCGATGGCCGTCTCCGGCTTGTCCCGGTCCAGCAGTCGATGGCGGAAGCGCGTCAGCGGCGAAGCGCCCGGGCGCTTCTTCCATATCTGGACCTTGGGGTGGAGCCACTGCTTGCCGACCACCTCCAGCTCACCGTCGGTGTCCACGTCGCAGACGGTGGCGTTGTGGGTTCCGCTGCCCCGGTGGAGAACCTCCCGCCGCCAGGACTTCCCGCCGTCGCTCGTGGAAAACCGGATCAGCCGCGCGCCGCGGTTGCGCGGGGCGCTCCAGCCGCCCTCGGCCATCTCGGCGACGAATATGTGCGCGGTCCCGTCCTTGGGGTCGCGCCAGGTTTCCAGCGAGTGGGCGTAGTACAGATCGTCGGCGAGGAGATGCTCGACCCAGGGATTTTCCGGGTCCTCCGGGAGGCGGTTTTCGAACCAGGACAGTCGCCCGTCGAGGAACTCGGCCTCGGCGATGACCGCGTCCGCCCGGCCGTTGCCGGTGACGTCCACGAACCCGGCCCGGCACATTTCGCGGAAGCCCGGGGCGATGTCGGTCCGCTGCCACGGCCCGGCGAAGGGGCCGCCGGCGGGGCAGTGCCACAGGTACGGCCCGCCGACGATCTCGGCGTAGCCGTCGCCGTCGACGTCGGCCGCGGCCGTGCCGTCCCCGAAACGGCCCTCCTGCACCATGTGCTTGCGCCACGGCTTGGCGGGGTCTTCTCCCGGCTTGTACAGGAACAGCCCGGAGACCTTGACGTACACGGCGGCGGCGATGAGTTCGGGCCTGCCGTCGCCGTCGACGTCGCAGACGATCACGTCGTGCGGCCCGCCGGTGGTCGCCGGGTCGATCACGTGCCGCCGCCACGGCCCGCGCAGGTCGGGCGTGGGCTTGAACCAGGTGATCCTCCACTCTTCCTTGTCGGAGTCCGGGTCCACGGCCTCGCCGGCGAAGACTTCCAGGATGCCGTCGCCGTCGATGTCGGCCAGGGCCAGCCCGCAGTGGAAGCGCCCCTCGGCCGCGACGCCGCGCTCGAAGGTCGCCGGGCGGTACCACAGCAGCTTGCCGCCGCCCCCGACGAGCAGCTCGATGCGTCCGTCGCCGTCCACGTCGCCGACGGCCAGGCTGCCCGCCTGCTTCACCGGCGGGTCGCAGTCCAGCAGGAGCAGCTCCCAAAGTCCCTTGCCCGCGTCCATATCGTTCATGGTGGGTTTCCTCTACCGGCCCGGGCGGCTTCGGCGCGGCCTAGGCCTTAATGCAGCGCTGGAAGAAGCCGATTTCCTCGAGCCGGCGCCGGAGTTCGGCGAACTGCTCGTCGGTCATCTCGGCCAGCGGCGGCCGCACCGGGCCGCAGTCCAGCCGCGCCATCTTCATCATCGCCTTGGCCGCCGGCACGCCGCCGAACTTCCGCATCAGCACGATCATCTCCGCCGCCAGGGCCTGGTCCTTGCGGGCGGCGGCCAGGTCGCCCGCCTGCCACGCCCGCAGGATGCGGTAGTACAGCGGGGCGGCGAAGTTGTAGGTGGTGCCGATGGCCCCGCCGGCGCCCGCCGCCAGCCCCGAAAGCAGGATCTCGTCCCGTCCGAAGAGCATCTTGTACCGCCCGCCCGCCAGCCGCACGCAGCGGCCGAAGTCCATCAGGTCTTCGTAGGTGAATTTGACGCCGGTCAGCGTCGGCATCCGCTCGCCCGCGGCCGCGAGAAAATCCGCCACCGGCAGGTACACGTTGGTCATGGCCGGGATGTGATAGTAGTAGAAGGGCAGCTTCGGGGCCGCGGCCGCGATCTCCGCACAGAAGCCGACCAGGTCCTCGGCGCAGGCGGGCCGGAAGTAGCTCGGGGCGGTGGCGGCGATGGCGTCGGCGCCGATCTCCTGGGCGTGGGCCGCCAGCGCCGCCGAATCGCCCACGGCCAGGCAGCCGACGTTGACGATGACCAGGAAGTCCTTCCCGGCCGTTGACGCCACCTCCCGCCAGCGCTGGGCGACCGCCTGCCGCTCGGAAAGCGTCAGCGAGACCCCCTCGCCCGTGGTGCCGCAGACGAACGCCCCGCGGACGCCGTCGGCGGCGAAGGCCTCGGCGTGCTTGTCGATGCGGGGGAGGTCCACGCTGCCGTCGGCCCGCATGGGCGTGAATGGCGGGGCGATCAGACCGAGGAATTCCTGCGACATGGGCCGGTCCTTTCCGTTGGCAGGCTATATGACATGATGCCGCGCGCCGGGGCAAGGGTTTTGGCCGCGGCCAGCCGACCGGGCGGGCGCAGGCTGGGCTGCGCAGCAACCCACCTTTTCTTGTTCCTCTCAAGCCGCGAACAACGCGAACAAGAAACGTAGGGCGGGGCTACCGCCCCGCTAAACTGGAAGGGCATGCAGCCCTGCTGCGTGCGGGATGGCTGGACGCTCAGCGGCCGGCGGCGTTCCTGGCCGCGGCCAGGCGGCGGGCGGCGAAGCCCCAGTTGGCCAGCTTCATGAACGCGGCCACCCAGTCGGCGCGGCGGTTGGCGTATTGCAGGTAGTAGGCGTGCTCCCACACGTCTGCCACCAGCAGCGGGACCGCCCCCCAGATCGTCAGGTTCTGGTGCTTCTCGCAGTGGAGCAGCAGCAGCTTCTCGGCGACGGGCTCGTACGCCAGCACGCCCCAGCCGCTGCCCTCGACGGCGTTGGTGGCGGCGGCGAAGTGCTCCTGGGCGGCGGCGACCGAGCCGAAGTCATCTTTCATCCCCTTGGCCAGGTCCGCCGGCACGGCCGAGCCCTTCGGCGTCATCGAATGCCAGAACAGGCAGTGCAGCAGGTGACCGCTGCCGTGGAAGGCCAGGTCGCGCGAGAGCGACTTGATCGCGGCGTAGTCCCCGGCGGCGCGTGCGGCCGCGAGCTTGTCCAGCGTGGCGTTGAGGCCGCGGACGTAGCCGGCGTGGTGCTGGGTGTGGTGGATCTCCAGCGTGCGCGCCTCGTACAGCGGCGCGAGGGCGTCGTAGGCATACGGCAGCTTCGGCAGCGTGTACTTGCCGTTCTCGAATGCCCCGTCCAGGGCCGCTCCGCCGGACGCGGCCGATGCCTCCGCGGCCGCCGCCGCCAGCCGTCCGCCGCAGCCGGCCTCCACCGCCGCCAGCAGACCGCCGGCGCCCATGAGTCCAATCGCCTGCCGTCGTGTCATCCTCGCCGCCATGACGCGCCCCTTTCTTGCCCGCGCCCGGAACGTGCCGCTCGCCTTCAAACACATGATATGCCCGCGGGCGCGCTTTTGCGCGTTCGGCCGCTCGCGGCGGCAACTACCTGCCACCGGCGGCGGCGTAGAGGATGACGTTGAGGGCGATTCTCCGGGCGTCCTCGGTGGTGTAGCCGGCGTTTTCCCAGCAGGGGTTTCCCTCGACGCTGCACGTCAACCCGTGGGCCGAGAGGACCGCGGCGATTCGGCCGTTGACGGTCGCGGCCCAGAGCTTCGGCGCCGCCGGCCGCGTCGTCGGGCGGGTGGTCGGGCCCGGCAGCAGACGCACCTTCCTCACGTCGGCCCCGATGCCGCCGGCGAAGTTTCCGGTCATCAGCGGGCTGTCGGCCGGCAGCGGCTTGACCGCCCCGGGCGGGAACAGCCTGCCCAGCAGGGCCAGCCCGGCCGCACGGAATTCCGCCCCCCCGATGGCCGGGTCGATCAGCAGCGTGCCGCCGGACTGGACGTAGTCGCGGAGATTGGCCAACTGCCTGCCGGAGAAGCTCGGCGGGGTGTTGCCCGTCAGCCACAGCAGCGGAATGCCCGCGTCGATGGGCTTGTCCGCCTCGACCGGCGGCAGCTCCTCCAGCCCGATCGACAGGCTGTAGGCCAGCACCTCTGACAGCCGCGGGACCGCCAGCGGGCAGACCTGATAGTCGCCGCTGTGCCTGAGCCTGGCCAGGCGGATGCGTTTCCTGACCGGCGGGACGGCCGGGCGGGCCGAGCGCACGGCGAATCGCCCGGGCGGCATCGCCCCGGCGGTGGCGTAAAACACGAGGTTGCCGGCCAGCTCGAACAGGTGCGGGTACTCCTCGAACCTGCCCTGGTGCCACGCCCCGCTGACGTCTTCTGCGAGGATGAAGATTCGCGTGCGGCATCCGTCGCCGACGCCGGCCATCTTCGGCCGGAGTGTCGGGTCGATCTTGAACCGCACGCTGAAGACCGGGTGGTCGTCGCCGATTTCCTGCTTCTGGTAATCGCCGAAGAGCTTCAGGCAGTACTGCTGGAATGCCGGCACGAAGTTGGGCTGCCCCGCCGGCGCCTGGACCAGGCAGGTTCCGCCGTTGCGGATGAAGCGGCGGAAGCGCTCGGCCACGTCGTCCGCCAGCCGGATCCGCCCGGCGGCGGTGATGTACAGCAGCGGCGCCTCGCCGAACGCGCCCCGCCCGCCCGGGGGGGCCTGCTGCCAGGCGAGGGGCACGGAGAGCCTGCGCGACAGCCAGCGGGCGACGTGGGCGGCGTCGCGCGGGTCGCGCTGGACTCCGCCGTCGACGTCAAGACGGTTGATGACGATCGGCGCCCGGGCCTTGGCCAGGCACAGCAGGGCGAAGGAGGTCTCGATGACCGAGCCCCCCCAGGAGCCGTCGCCCTTTTGCCGCGCCAGCAGCAGCCCGGCCGTCTGGGCGGCGTGATCGTTCCTGCCGAAGGACGCCAGCCCGGCCGAGGCCCCCACCCGCTGAAGGCAGAACAGGTAGTAGTGCAGGTGCGCGACCTGGGGCATCCACACGTACTTGGGGTTCCGATCCACGGCGTAGTTGTCGGACAGCCAGGCCAGGGCCCGATGGATTTCCCTGGAGAAGGCCACGTCGCCGCCGGAGCGGCTCTTGCCCGGAGCGAACGCGTTTTCCCGCGTCGGACCGATCTTATCGGCCAAGACGAAGTACGTGGCCGCTCCGGCCGCCGTCATCGAGCCGTGCGAGGCGGCGCGCTGCGGGGCGTGCTCGCCGGTGTCGGTTTGGTATCCCCAGCCGCCGTCGCCGTTCTGCGACCTGCGCCAGTAGTTCTCCGCCCGCAGCCAGTTCTGCATGGGCACGCTCACGCCGGCATCGTCGGCCTCTCGCAGGGCCAGCAGGGCAAACTGGCTGTTGGAGGCGTCGGTCCACTCCGGCCGGATGCGCGCCATCTCCGAGGCCGGCCCGTAGCCCCAGCCGCCGCTGGGCTGCTGCTGCCGCACCAGCCAGCGCGCGTCCTCGGCCAGGAGCTTGCGGCTGTCCTCACCCGGCAGCAGGGAGAAGACCATCGTCCGCAGCGAGCGGGTGTAGGTGTGCCCGGGGTTCTGGCCGGCCAGGTAGTGCAGCAGGCGCGCCATCCGCCGGTCCCGGGGCGACTGACCCGTCTTCAGCAGCGCCAGCGCCGCCAGTGCCTCCGCCCCGCCGACGTACTCGGCGCCGAACTGGCTGGGAAGGCCGCCGCCGGCGTCCTGGCGGGAGTACAGGAATTTCACTCCTTTGGCGATGGCCGCTTTGACGTCGCTGTCGCTGACGTCCGGAGGGGCAGCCGCTTCGGCCGGGGCGGAGGCGGTGGCCGGGGCGGTCTGGGCGGACGCCGCGCAGGCCCAGCCCAGCGTCACCGCCAGCAGCGCGGCCGGGGCAAGCCGGCCGCGCAACCGCCCGGCCGCTTCGGGGCGCTCCTGCACGCCCACCGCGCTGTCCCGGGTAGTGATCATTTGCCCACGCGATAATCTAAACGATCCGGGCGCATCGGCCAAGGGCGCGCGCGCGAGTCGTCTCTGGCTCAGCCTGCATGTCCTCGTGAAGTGGTCAAGCAGACGCCGGGAAGCTGCCGCGGATCATTGCACCGGCAGAATCTCCACACCTACTTTGAGGCCACGGGACTGCCCTCACCACGCTCCATCCAGTCTCGCTCAAGCTCAAAGTCATGGTTGGGCACAAGCCGGTGGTAAGTCCCGGCGACCAGGGGCGCAATCGACTTCGTGGTCACGTCGCCCGCCCACACGTGTGCCTCTGCCTGAAAGACGATCCTGCCTGGCGCAGTGAGGAATGCCCCATTGCGCGGTCCACCCCAACCCAGCCCAAGTACGCCACGGTTACCACGGAAGCTCATAACCGTTTCATCTCCGCGCGCAATTCGCATGCGGGGGGCAAAGTGCGGCCAGATGAACAGCTTCAGGTCCCCCTGAGTGTCCACGAGCTCAGCATGGTACCGGAGGTGATCTTCCCCGTGGAAGTTCCTGACCATCTCGCCCATCGGCGCCCGGCCCTTCTCCACAGAAAGCCCGTTGGGCCCGACTCGATAGGCCACGGGCTTCCGATTGTACGCGCACCAGAGTATGTCTCGGGCTTCTGCATCCCAACAGAAGTATGGCGCCGCGACAGAGTGTCCCTCCACGATGGTCTGGCCAATGGTGGTTCTGCGGTCCAGGTCGAAGACCCCGACGGTCCAGCGTTCCAGCTCGCCCCGGTTTTGCCATTGGCCGTAGTCGTTGACGTGCACGTCGGCCTCTCCCGATACGATGAACTCCTTGCGGAGGCAGAGAGCCACTTGCCGGCCGCCGGCCGAGAACTCAATACCGCACTCCGAGTTGCCCGGAAGAGCGAGAATGTCTCCCTCCGGCAGGTCCCGTGCCCATAGAGAACCATCCTTGTTCAGACCCGCCACAGTCTTGCGATCAGCACAGAGCCAGAACTTATGGATCGGCTGTGTGCTTACCGCCCTGTAGCCCGTCCCGTCGGCATTGATGACGCAGAGGCGATTCTCCTTGTCGGTGTAGAACACGCGGTCTTGACACGCAGCTACGACAGCGGGGTCAGAAAGCATGCGAACGTCGCCAAATGTGGGGCGCGTGGCGAAGTAGAACAGGGGCCCCACGACCAGATAACTTGCCGCGTTCGCTGCAACCGCGCCTGCCCAGAGCCTGCCCCTTGTGAGGCCCAGAGGGCCGAAGAAATGCCGGCGGGCGAGCACTAGTCCCTCCACGGCGACTGACTTGGCGTAGTACATGGCGATCAGGCCCAATGCCCCCCATGCGTAGTACTTGGCGAAGTCGTCCATCCTTCTAAGGCCCAATGCCCGGAGAAGTATTCCCTGGTTCGCGTACAGCGCCCACCCCGCCACTGTCGAGAGCACATTGGCTGCGAGGACTCTTCGGAAGCTCCTTCGAACGGGCACCGACAACCACCAACGCAAGACCAGGCATTCGACCAGGACGACGAACAAGGTCAGTGGAATGAAGACCGCCAGCCCTACGGCTGCCACCAGGGGTAGATTGATGCCATTGGCAAGTATGCCCATGCCACCTCTCCGAACCCGATACCCACAGACTCCCTCGACGAACCCGTACCCTATAAACCTATTGTACTGCAAGGATCTGCGAAGGTCCAGCCTACCTACTCAGGTCTGGATTCATCCTCGTTGACGTGCTTCGACTTCGGGCGCGTCGGCCAGGGGCGCCGCACTCCCGCGGGTCGATCTCGATGATCCGGCACTGGCCCGGCCCGGTCACCTGTAGCGCTCGCATGGGTGGATTCCTCCACTTCCGGTGGTTCCGGGTGGTCCGGTCCCACCGACCCGGATATAATCCGGTCTGATTTCAGGGCCAGTAAAGAGCTTTTTGGCAGAGGAGGCAATCCCGACGCCGGAAATGCCTGGCCCCGGCGATTTTTCTGGCGGCAGAGGTGAACGTTTTGCTCCCGGCGCGCATCTACTGAAGTGGCGGCTGATGGGGGGTCTCTGCCCGGCAGGAACAATGACACCGAATTCACATACGGAGTTTGCACGATGAGATTTACCGGACATGCCGAAACGGACGCTCGTGTTTCCCGTGCCGGGGTGTTCTCCCCGGCGTGTTGGGTTTCGATCGCCCTGACAGCCTGCGCGGCGGTCTTGACGGGCTGTGCCCGCGAGCCGGCGGGTCCGGCCGCGACGGCGTCCGCCCCGGACGCCGAAAATGGCGCCGTCGTCGCCGGAGAGGTACTCTACACCGACGGCCGGGCGGCGGACGGGGCCTCGGTCACCGCCTATCAGCTTGTGCAGAAGTATATGTATCTTGAGGACTCGCTGAAGCGGATCGGGCACGCCGCCGCCGCCGACGACGGGGGCTTTTCCTTCCGGGCTCCGGCTGGGATCGAGGGGGTCCTGCTGGTTGCGGAAAGACAAGGCCAGGCGCTTGGCTGGGAGGTCTGGTCGGCCGAGCGCGCCCACCGACCCATCAAGATCGAGCTTGCCGCCGCCTGCGTCGTGTCCGGGCGCGTGCTGGACGAGGACGGCAAGCCGGTCGCCAAGGCCAAGGTCTCCGCCTACCTGCGAAAGCCGGGCGCGCGGCGGGGCATGTACCTGGGCGGATACGACCAGCTCCGGGCGCTGGTCGCCACCACCGGAGCCGCCGGCCGCTTCTCCTTCGACAAGGTGCCGGTGGGCGCGAGCCTGGGCTTCATGGTGGAAGCTCCCGGCCACGGCGCGCTGAGCACGCTTCAGGAGCGGAGGCGCCGCATTACCGCCCCGGCGGCGGAGGTCGAGCTGGAACTGCCGCCCGAAGCCAGGATCGAGGCCGCCGTCGTCGACAAGGAAACGGGCAAGCCCGTTGCCGACGTGGCATTGTTCCTCGGCACCATGCGAAAGATCCAAGATCGGCTGGGCCGGCCCGTCGCCGGAAAGCCCGGGCGGTTCCGCTGGAGCGGCATCCCGTCGGGCAAGTGCTGGATCGACGTGGCCGTTCCCATCGACGGCCCGCCGGCATGGGCGGTCAAGCAGGCCAGCCTCGAGGCCAAGGCCGGCGAAACCACCAAAGTGACCCTGGAGGCGGTCCGCGGGCAGATCGTTGAGATCGCCGTGGTCGACGCCGAGGACGGGCAGCCGGTCAAGCACGCCTATGTGTCGGCGTGGAATCCGAAGGGGCGGTGGTCGGCCAGGGGCGAGACCGGCCGCAGCGGCGTCGCCCGGATGCGCGCGGCCCCGGGGGAGTACATCATCGGATTCGTCGGGGCGCTGAGGTATTCGTCGTCCCGTTCGCAGAAGCGATTCACCGTCGAGCCGGACCGGCCGGCGAAGGTCGAGCTGAAGCTGACCAAGGCGCCGCGGCTGCACGGGGTGGTGCTGGACCCGGCCGGGGCGCCCGTGCCGGGGGCGGTGCTGTCCATCGTCGGCGATTACGACTCGGCGGAGACCGGCGGCAAGGGCCGCTTCGAGATCTTTCGCGATTTCCGGGAGCGGGCCGAGGGCGGGATGCTGCTGCTGGCCCGGCAGGAGGACCGCAACCTGGCCGCGGTTAAGGTGGTACGGGACCACACCCAGCCCGTCGAGCTGCGGCTCCGGCCGGGCGTGGCGCACGACGTGCGCGTGCTGACGGACGAAGGCAAGCCCATCGCCGACGCCCGCGTCACCATCACCCTCGGGCAGGCCGACCCCGGCCGGCATTCCGGGCAGCTCGACAAGGTGACCGACTCGGCCGGCGGGTGCCGCATCGGCGCTATTCCGCCGGGGCTGGCGCACTCCCTGCGCGCCCAGGCCGATGGCCACGCCGCCGCCGAGCTGTTCTTCCCCGCTCGCGCGTCGCGGGCCGGGCGGGTTGAGAAGAATCGCTTCCGCCTGCGCCCGGTGCGGCGGGACGCCCCCGCCCCGATAGTCGAGGAGATCGACCTCCCCGAAATCCCCGGCGCCTGGGCGATCTGGGGGGCAACCGGAAGGGACCAGCGCGGGCACGTCTTCTTCGGCGTCACCGCCCACGACGTGGAGGTGCCCTCGGCGCATCTGTTCGAGTACGTGCCGCGGACCGGCAAGCTGATCGACCGCGGCGACGTGGTCGCCCAGCTCAAGAAGGCCGGCATCCTCCGCCAGGGCGAGCAGCAGATGAAGATCCACACCAAGATCTACCAGGTGGGCGACTGGCTCTACTTTGCCTCCATGGACGAGAAGGGCGAGGACGAGCACAACGGCGTGCTGCCCATCTTCGGCGGGCACCTGTGGCGGATGCGGCTGAGCGACAATTCCTGGGAGCACCTGCTGACGACCAAGGAGGCCCTGATCGCCC
>Ga0315541_1001263_pt1 | contig 24180 bp, 14 predicted proteins | sample SalMarSW160190MG_FD_203095 | JGI IMG/M metagenome (GOLD analysis project Ga0315541, IMG submission 203095) | Salt marsh sediment microbial communities from the Plum Island Ecosystem LTER, Massachusetts, United States - Salt Marsh Sediment SW1601-190 ...
AGGGTATTGAATTTGACTTTTATCAGGGTTAACCCTGACATATATAATTGATAATCAATAGATTTCAATTATGTATCGTCATTATTCATGCTGAATGCATGAATAATTCGGGTTAATTGATCCGTATTCATCTTTTTTCCCATCTGACACTCCGGGAAATATCCGGGCTTGCAGGAAGCTGGATGACCCAATTATTTTTCCCCAAACATCTCCACCACTTTTTCCGCCACCCTTTCCCCATCAACAGCGGAAGAGACAATCCCTCCTGAAAAACCCGCACCTTCCCCGCTGGGAAAAAGGTTTGATATTGCCGGATGACTGAGCAAAACCGGATCCCTGGGGATCCTCACCGGGGAGGATGTTCTGGATTCAACGCCCAGGATAACGGCTTCGTTTGTAATAAAACCTTCCATTTTCCGGTTAAAAGCCAGAAATCCTTCTCTCAACCGTTCCACCAGCGAAACGGGAAGCCAGTTGTGCAGGTCGGAGGGAATCACTCCCGGCGTATATGAAGAAGCAGGCAGCGTACGGGAGACTTTTCCTGAAATGAAATCAGACAAACGCTGAGCCGGTGCAGTTTGCCTTTTCCCGCCAGCGATCCATGCCTTTTTTTCCAGTGCCTCCTGGTATTTCAACCCTTTCAAAGCCCCGAACGCTTCAAATTCCATAATATCTTCCGGTTTGATCTCGACAACAATTCCCGAATTGGCAAAGGGAGAATTTCTTTTTGAAGGTGACATGCCGTTGACCACCACTTCTTCACCGGAAGTAGCAGAAGGAATAATAAATCCGCCGGGGCACATGCAGAACGAGTAAACACCCCTTCCTGCTGCCTGATGGGTTAAGCTGTACATTGCCGGCGGAAGGTCCTCATCCCGTTTCATGCCATGATATTGTATCGAATCGATCAGGGATTGAGGATGTTCAACACGTACACCCATGGCAAAGGATTTCGCTTCCAGGGGTATCCCGATCTTCTCCAGGTGAAAATAGATATCCCTGGCAGAGTGACCTGTTGCGAGAATGAATGCCACACCCGTTATTTTATCGCCACTGCCTGTCGTTACGCAGGTAACCTTCCCGTCTTCTATTTTAAACCCGGTGATCCTGGTGTTAAAATGGATCTCTCCTCCTGCGTTCCGTATGGTTTCCCTGATGTGTCTGATGATCACAGGCAAATTATCGCTCCCAATATGAGGATGGGCATCGTATAGTATTGATTCACCGGCTCCATGCCAGTGAAGTGTATTGAGGATTCGCCTGTGATCGCCTCTTTTTTTTGACCGGGTATAGAGTTTCCCATCTGAGAATGTTCCTGCTCCTCCCTCGCCGAAACAGTAATTGGAATCCGGATTTACCCGGTGTTCACTTGTAATCAGGGCAATATCCTTTTTCCGTTCGGAGACCTCTTTTCCCCGCTCCAGGATCACCGGCTTGCATCCAAGCTCAATCAGGCGCAGAGCAGCAAACAGTCCGGCCGGTCCGGAACCAATGATGACCACTTCATCACCGGCAGATACATCCTGATATTGTGGTTCGGCTGCAACGGCGGTCTTCTCCTCTTCATCAACAAACACCCGAACGAGGAGACTGATCCTGACATGTTTACTCCTGGAGTCGATGGACCTGCGAAGGATCCGGATGGTTTTAATTCGTTCCGGAGAGATCCTTAGTTCCCTGGCAATAATCGGTTTATAAAGATCTTCATGGGAAGCATTCTTTGGTGAAAGAATAAGTTGGAGCTCCTTTTGCATGCGATCTGTTCTCTTATTGCCTGTAGGGATTCATTCAAAATGAAAGGAAAGGATCCAGAGGGTTGACATAAGGCGGTCAATGGATTCCGCATATTTTCGGTTGTCACCGGCTGCCGGTTCATGCACCATGATATCGCGAAATCCGACAGCCATTTTCAATTCCGGACTGAGCTTGAAGTATTTCAGGTAGAGATCAATCCCAAATCCAATCTCGCCATACACATCGGATTGTTTCAGCCTGACGTATTCATCCTTTCCTCGTTTACCCTGATCATATTCCTTCCGGGCTGAGAGATCGATCCGGTAAGTTAGTCCGCCAACCAGGTAAGGCCTCCAATTATTCAGCCGTTTTGATTTATATTTTACCAGCAACGGAAATTCAACGAATGAAGACTCGAGTTTATGATTGTCATTCTCCAGTTTCCTATCCATATCATAAAATATCAGATTCCGCTGTCCGAAGGAGATACCTGGTAGAAATCTGAGATCAAGGTATTCTGTGAGCTTGAGGTTTGATACAATTCCCACACTGAATCCGGGGTTTAGCTTACTCACATCTGCATAGAGGAAAGCGGTATCGATCGGGTATTTATCCCCCGCATGATATACCGTAAAATCCATGGTATTGATACCGATGGTAAAACCGAAATGCAACGGTTTTTTATCGTATGCCGGATCATTCTTTAGCTTTTGCTTTTGTGCAAAAGTGACGGAAGATAAAACAAGTAATATGGCAACAAAAGCTTTTCTCAATTTTTTCCGATCGTTTACGATATACAATAGTAACTGATCAATCCCGATTTTATTATTCTATTGTGGCTGGGGTATGGAGTTATCACAAACTGTCTGTAGGTATTCGAAAAAAACTGAAATGATCCGGATTTAATCCTTTCTCTTATTCAACTGCCTCCTGTAAGGCAGAATTGTATTCCTTCATGAGGTCAAAAATAAAGCCATACGAAACATCATCGATCCGGCATTCGCCACGGGTGACATGGCCAAGCACAGAAAACGGTACTTCGGTCTTTATCATATAGTCGATGAACTCGGTTTCCCTGGAGGGGGCAACAGAAACCACAATCCTGCCCTGCGCTTCTCCAAAAAGAAAAGCATCTTTTCGAATTTCAGCATCTGTTGTTATATCGAATCCAAAGCCTCTGGGTATGCCACACTCCACCAAGGTAATAAACAACCCCCCTTCAGACACATCATGTGCTGACCGTACCAGGCTGAAACGGATAAGGTCTTTTACAGCCTGTTGAACCATGTATTCAACATCCAGATCAAAATGTGGAGGTGGAGATTTTTCTATCCCATGACAGGAGACCAGGTATTGGGAGGAGGCAATATCATTCTGTGACCTGCCAATCAGGTAGATCATGTTCCCTTTATTACTGAATGCCATCGACATCTGGTTGTTTTTCTCTTTCAGCAAGCCCAGCATCCCGATGGTGGGTGTTGGAAATACCGGTTCCACCTTCCCATCGATTGATGCCTGGTTATAAAAGCTGACGTTTCCACCGGTGACGGGGGTTTCAAATTTCCGGCATGCTTTACCCATGCCTTTGACAGCCTGAACAAACTGCCAGTAGACCTCCGGATTATAGGGATTGCCAAAATTCAGGCAATTTGTAATGGCAAGGGGCACACCGCCGCTACAAATGATGTTTCTGGCTGCTTCCGATACGGCAATCTGCGTACCGATATTCGGGTCCGCCATAACATACCGTGAATTGCAATCTACGGTCACTGCCAGAGCACTCCGTGTCCCTTTTATATTTACCAGTCCGGCATCGGAGGGGAAATTGGTGCTCATGTTATTGGTTCCGACCATGGTATCATACTGTTCATACACCCATTTTTTACACGCAATATTCGGATGCCTCAGAAGGGTATGCATTACCTCCTTTATATCTTCCTGTTCCGGAAGATCATCAATTGAGTATTTTTTTGTCTCCTTGTAGTATGCCGGAACCTTGTATTCCCGGTCATACACCGGAGCCCCACCTCCAAGGACAAGGCTCTTTGCCGGAACTTCAGCAACCAGTTTACCGTGCCTGTAAAAATAGAGTTTGTCTTCCCTGATCACCTCACCGATAATGACACAATTCAAGTCCCACTTATCAAAGATCTCCTCCACCTCTTTTTCCCTTCCTTTCTTAACAACCACAAGCATTCGTTCCTGTGATTCGGAGAGCAGGATTTCGAACGGTTCCATGTTCTGCTGGCGAAGCGGCACTTTGTCAAGGTCTATCTTCATGCCATGGTTTCCTTTGGCTGACATTTCGGATGTTGAACAGATGATGCCGGCTGCTCCCATGTCCTGCATCCCTATAACAGCTCCCGTCTTGTTCAATTCGATGGTTGCTTCGAGCAGCAGCTTTTCCTGAAATGGATCACCCACCTGAATGGAAGGAATATCATTGGCAGAATCTTCTGTAATATCGGCAGATGCAAAGGTTGCTCCATGTATACCGTCTTTTCCTGTTGAAGAGCCAACTATATAGACGGGATTGCCGGCACCCTTCGCAATGGCTGAAATCATGCGGTCACTTTTCATGATCCCGACAGACATTGCATTTACCACGGGATTGCTGTTGTAACACCGTTCAAAATAGACTTCGCCAGCGACAACAGGTACCCCAAACGAGTTTCCATAGTCGCCAATACCCTTTACAACGCCTTTCAACAGGTACTTAGTTCGTTCAAGCGACAGGTCACCAAACCGGAGTGAATTGAGCTGGGCTATAGGCCTTGCACCCATAGTAAAAATATCCCGGTTGATGCCCCCAACCCCGGTTGCTGCACCCTGGTAAGGCTCCACAGCACAGGGATGATTATGGGATTCTATTTTGAATGCACAGGCAAGATCGTTTCCTATATCCACCAGTCCTGCATTCTCTTTACCTGCTTCCGCCAGTAAATGCTTTCCCTTACGTGGTAATGTCTTCAACCATTTGATCGAATTTTTATACGAGGCATGTTCAGACCACATTACAGAATAAATACTCAATTCTGTAAAATTGGGTTTCCGCCCAAGGATCTGCTGGATCTCTTTGTATTCCTGTGGTTCCAAACCAAGATTTGCCGCCACTTTTTGGTTCACCTCAATGTTCATCATAAAACGATGGATTGTTTTTGAAATGATCAAACAAAGATAATTAACTAATCATTTTTTCGCCCCATTTCTGGTTGATTTATTCGATTATTTCATACTCAACCGGCATTTTTACTACTTTTACACCCCTGACAAAATCGATCCGGCTCATGAGAAGTTAGATTGATTGAATACACCATGCATTTACTGACCCTGATATAACAGTCATAACCATGTATACGTACGAATACCTGAAAAAATTCACATCCGATCTCTTTCAAAAAATGGGATGTAGCCAGGGGGATGCCGATGCCATCTCCGATGTCTTTCTGAGGGCTGAATTAAGGGGCCTTCCTTCTCACGGGATGATCCGGATCAAAGATTATTACGAGCTATGGAAAGCACACCGGATCAATACAACGCCGGACATCAGGATTGTTCATGAAAGTCCTGGAACCGCGGTTGTAGATGCCGACGGAGCGATTGGTATGGTCTCGGCACGACGCTCGATGGAGATCGCGATCTCCAAAGCACGGAAAACAGGCACAGCCTGGGTGGCAACAAGAAATTCAAACCACCTGGGCATTGGAGCATACTATTCGATGTTGGCACTCGATTACGATATGATCGGGATAACCATGACCAATGCCAACCCCCTCGTGGCACCGGTAAATTCAGTAAGCCGGCTGCTCGGCACAAACCCCATTACCGTTGCCATACCGGCAGGAAAAGAACCGCCGTTTGTTGCCGACTTTTCAACCACGCCCATTGCCAGGGGAAAGCTGGCAGTGGCGTCGAAAAAGGGAGAAGAGGTCCCACTGGGATATGTCCAGGACAAAGAGGGCAATCCTTCATCCGATCCGGATATCCTTACCAAAGGGGGTGCTATGTTACCCCTCGGCAGTGACCTTCAGCATGGTAGCCATAAAGGATATGCACTGGGTGCTATTGTTGATATTCTCAGCGGCGTGCTCTCCGGTGCAAATTTTGGTCCCTTTATCCCCCCAAACCTTGCCTTTATGCCCATGCCTGAAATACAGGTCGGGAAAGGAATGGGGCACCTCTTCGGAGCCATTCGAATCGACGGGTTCATGCCTTCCGGAGAGTTTAAAAAAAGAATGGACCAATGGATAACAACCTTCCGGAATGCAAAGCCCATCAAAGGGAAAAAAGTATTGATCCCGGGAGACATCGAGCGCGAAGCGGAAGTACGGATCAGAAGGGAGGGGATCAGCATTCTGCCGGTTATCCAGAAAGATCTGAAGGAGGTGGCGGAAGAATTGGGTGTTGATTTCGAAATGAGGGGTTAAAAAAAGAACTCTTCTCCGGAACGAAGGGGTAATCACCAAAACTCCGTCTTAATATACACTTCACCCGATTAGAAATACAACAGAATCCAAGGAGGTGTACCAAAAGTCCAAAAACCGTCATTCTGTCCGAAGAACTCCTTTGGAGAATTCCAGCCTGCCGCCTGCCTGCCGTGTAATACTTCACAATTTCGGTAACAAAATCAAATAATCATTTGATGTTGATTTTATCGCTAGTGATATAAAGTATTAAAACAAACGGTCCGATCGATTTGGCATTAAACCCCATCCGTCAGACCCTGAAATGGGTCAGACGGTAGAAGGATAAACGTTACGGTCTGACCGCTGGAGGGTGCGGCGGTTCTGTGGGAGTTGGTCCGACCGGTGAAGGGGCCATACATGTAGAGTGATATTTTCGTTTATTCATCATTCCCGTGATTCATAAATCCCTGTTTCCGGATCACTTCCAGAAACTGTTTTGAGAAAAAGATGTTGTCCTTCTTTGTATAGCGGTTATCCGTAAAGACCTGCGCCAGGGTCTCTTTCTGATTCTCCTCCAGCAGGTCGGCAGTCTCTGGCAATGCTTCCTTCTCTGCATAGATCGTGTCAATATCTTTCTCCGAATAATCGCGATAAGTCTCGTGATGCACCACTCCTTGCAGTGGAAGCCGATCAGTCAATCCGGGATCTTCATCGGGATACCCCACCACAATCGCAGCAACCGGGACCACCCCCTCCGGCAGGTTAAGGATGTCGGTCAACCGGTTTGCCATGTAGGTCGCTGTTCCCAGGTAGCAGATACCCAGTCCGTGTGCTTCCGCTGCCAGTGATACATTCTGAGAGACCAGCAGGGCGTCAATTGCAGCCGTGAAAAAGGAGAGGAAGTTATCGTACCCCGGATCGGCATTTCGCTGCCTGCACCACCTGTTGAACCGGTTGAAATCGGCACAAAAGGTAATGTGCACCGGTGCCTGCAGCACCATATCCTGCTTGAAATGCGCTTCCCAGAGCTGCTTTCTGATTTCTTTATCCTTTGAAACGATCATACTGTATACCTGCATGTTCCCGGTGGTGGATGCCCGGGTACCGGCTTCGAGCAGTAGGTCCAATAATCCATCATCAATCGGATCGGACTTATATTGTCGTATGGAACGGTGAGATAAGAGGGTGTCAATCATGATTGTGCTCTGTTTGGTTGAAAGCGCAATATTACGAAATTGTTACTTTTCAACAAGGGGAATCCGACCGGTTTTCTAACATGTATGGTTATCTGTTTGAAAACAAAGAAGTAAACTATTGCTGTTCAAAATTCGTTATTAACAATCCGCTCCGTTGAAAAACTTACCCCACCCATTTCCTTCCATTTTCCTCCAACAATCATTACCTTTAGTTCCTCTGTTAATACGAATGAATTTTTATTCCTTAACCTAAACTCTATGCATATGAAAAAAATTCTACTACAAAAGGTGTTCATTTTTTGTTCTTTGTTCTTATTCGTATCATTCTTTGGGCAATCCCAAACGGTTTTTATCAATGAGATCCATTATGATAATGATGGCACTGATGCGGATGAAGGAGTTGAAATAGCTGGTCCTGCATCTACTGATCTAACCGGATGGCAGCTGGTACCCTATAATGGGAATGGGGGTACCACCTATTATATAACTGACCTTTCCGGTACCATCCCCGACCAGCAATCAGGGTTTGGAACTTTGTGGTTTGCGATAGTGGGTCTGCAAAACGGGGCGCCCGATGGAATTGCTCTTGTCGATGATGGGGGAGTTGTTGTTCAGTTTCTGAGCTACGAAGGTTCTTTTACAGCAACCTCAGGACCTGCATCGGGATCGACAAGTGTAGATATTGGTTTTGTGGAATCATCATCTACACCGGTTGGGCAAAGCCTGCAGCTTACAGGCACTGGTTCGGTTTATACGGATTTTACCTGGACAGAACCATCCACAAGTTCCCATGGGGCGATTAATTCAGGACAAACATTTGAGTCGACTGGTCCAGACACAGATCCCCCGGTGGCTACCTTCGATCCCGAAGATGCTGCTACTGATGTTTATGTAAACACTGTGATCACCATTACCTTTGACGAAGCCATCCGAAATATCGATAACTCAGAAATTACCGATGGCAATGTCGGGAGTTTACTGGTTTTTAAAGAAACCGATATTTCCGGTACCGATGTTGCTTTTACGGCAAGCATTGATGTGGTAAAAAAAGTAATCACCCTTGTACCGGATGCTCGCCTGACAAACGACCAGGTATACTTTGTAGCCATTGCACCGGTTGAAGATATCCAGGATAATGCAACCACGGGCGAAAGCATCACCTTTACCACCATTGATGCAACCGGCAAAGAGATTTATGTCGAAGTCCCTATGGGCGGAGAAACCTATTATGCCGGGGACCAGGCTACCGTCGAATGGTATTCAGCCAATGTGACCACCGTGAACATTGATGCATGGGATCCCTATGACCAGGTATGGGTTCCACAGGTTATCAATACACCATCCGATGGAAGTGAAACCCTTACCATCCCTGCGGATGCCTGGTACAGCGATGAGTATAAAATCCGGGTTATTGATGCAGGCGATCCGACGGTTTTTGATGAAAGTCCAATCTTTACCCTGATTGCCAGGCCAACCATATACGACATTCAATCCACCATGACGGTTGGTGAAGCAAGTGACTATGCCGGGCAAAGAGTTCAAATTACCGGTGTGGTGACTGCCATTGACGAGGGTAATTTCTGGTTGCAGGACGGAGCCGGAGCATGGAACGGGATCATGGGTTATGACTACGATGCTGTTGACCTGATCGATGTTGGTGATAATGTCACCCTGGATGCTGATGTTACTGAGTACCTCTCTTCGGGAAGCAGCGAAACGGAATTGCACACCGTATCAAACCTGGTGGTCAACACCTCCGGGAACCCCCTCCCTGAAGCAACAGTAATCACTACTGGGACCTACAATGAAGAATACGAGGCGGTGCTGGTTAAAATTGTCAGTGCTACCGTGGTAAATGATGATGCGGGGTACGGAGAATTCATCATCAATGACGGATCAGGCGATCTAATCGTTGGTCCTAAGATATATGCTTACACATCCACACTTAATGAGACAATCGGTGTCACCGGGATCGGGCATGAAGAATATGGAGATGATAAAATTTTACCACGATCTGCGGATGATATTGTTGACCTGACTGCCCCAACCTTCACCAGCGTACCGGCTGACACCGATGTGGATGTTGCCATCGATGCATCCGTTGTAATTACATTCAATGAACCAATCCGGAACATTGATGACAGTGAAATTTCCGATGCAAACGTTGCCACGCTCATTACATTCAAGAAGACCGATGATGCAGGCGCTGATGTTGCATTTACGGCAACCATCGATGCTGAGAAGAAAGTCATAACCATCGTACCGGATGCCAGTTTTGACTACCTGCAGGTCTATTATGTCGAAATTGCTTCGGTTGAAGATGCCAGTGACAATGCCATGACAGCTTCCAGCTTAACCTTTACTGCGGTTTCTGACCAGGTCGCACCGACCATTACAACTGTCCCGGAAAATGCGGCAACGGATGTGGCAGTGGATGCAACCATTACCATTACATTTGATGAAGCAATACGGAATACCGACGACAGTGAAATTACCGATGTAAATGTTGCTGCGCTAATTACATTTAAGGAAACCGATGATGCAGGTGCCGATGTAGCATTTACCGCCACAATTGATGCGGGTAAGCTAGTGATTACGATTACACCGGATGCCGATCTGAGTTATACCCAGGTGTATTACGTTGCCATTGCTCCGGTTGAAGATGTCTCTGATAATGCCACTTCATTGAGTAGTTTCACCTTCACGACTGTGGATGAACCCTCTTCCATAAAAGAAGTTGAGAACGGTTCGTTCATAGACGTTTATCCCAACCCGAATAACGGCAAATTCATGCTCAGACTGGGTATTGAAGAAGGGAAACTGGTTGATGTTGAGATCATGAACATCCAGGGGCAGATCGTTTACAGGGATCGCATCCAGGTATCTTCATCCAAGGATGAACCGGTTGATATTTCCAGCATGCCTTCGGGTTTGTATTTTATCCGGGTCACCGACGGAGAACAGATGAAGTTCAAAAAGATCCTGATCAACTGATCCGGTTCACCTACCGCCGGGTCTGTTTGACTGAGATGATGCAAACTTAAGGGCTGTTTCAGAAGCATGTCTGCAAGGGCTTTTGAAACAGCCCTTTTCATTCATTGCAGGCAGTGTCAAGTACCATTTCGTGTGTTGCCTGACATATAATCTTTCTGTAAAGATTCCTATCTTGTCATCAAAATAAACTTAAAAAAAGAATCGCTATGAAAATTTATTCACACAGCCGGAGGGTTGCAATATACAGCATCCTCCTGGCAATGTTATTCTTACTTGCTTCAACAACACTTGAAGCACAACGAAAAAAAGAGGAGCCTGCTGCAAAGAGCACGCTCTCCTCATCTACTTTTTCCGGGTTAAGGTTCAGGAGCATCGGACCAGCATTCACCTCGGGCAGAATCGGTGATTTTGCCGTTAACCCGGACAATCACAGTGAGTATTATGTCGCCGTTGCATCCGGGCATATCTGGAAAACGGTGAATAACGGCACAACATGGTCCCCGGTTTTTGATAATTACGGATCCTATTCCATTGGCTGTGTTGTCATTGATCCCAATAATCATTATGTGGTGTGGGCAGGGACCGGTGAAAACAACAGTCAGCGTGCTCTCGGGTACGGAGATGGCGTGTACAAATCGATCGATGGAGGAAGATCCTGGAAAAACATGGGGTTAAAAACTTCGCAGCACATTGGTGAGATCATTGTTGATCCAACCAATTCCGATATCGTCTATGTGGCTGCTGAAGGATCTGTATGGGGACCTGGAGGCGAGCGCGGTTTGTACAAAACGACCGATGGGGGAAAAACATGGGAAGCCGTGCTTACCATCAGTGAACATACCGGAGTAAGTGATATCGTCATGGACCCGAGAGACCCCAATGTTATTTATGCTGCCGCTCATCAGCGGAGACGCCATGTGTTTACAAAAATCGACGGCGGTCCGGAATCGGCCATTTACAAAACAACCGATGGGGGAAAAACATGGGAACAATTGAAATCGGGTCTCCCCGGAGGAGATATCGGAGCGATCGGATTGGCGATTTCCCCGGTTAACCCGGATTATGTCTATGCCATTATTGAAGCGGCCGGTGAGAGCGGTGGTTTCTTCCGTACTATAAATCGCGGTGCAACATGGCAGAAAATGAGTTCCCATGTAGCGGGCAGCCCACAATATTATAACGAAATTTTTTGCGATCCGAAGGATGTGGACAAGGTCTATTCCGTTGAAACGCGAACACAGGTAACAGTCGATGGTGGAAGAACCTGGAAAGGAGATGGAGGTATCTATGAAACCTATGATGATGGTGAAAACTATATCTTCAAATGCAACCTGCCCGTTACCCAGTTTTACCGTGTTGCCATCGATAACGATTATCCGTTCTATAATGTTTATGGAGGGACCCAGGACAACAACAGCATGGGGGGACCATCGAGGAACACCAGTTCACTTGGAGTAGTGAATGATGACTGGTTCGTTACCAATGGTGGCGATGGATTCTGGTCACAGGTCGACCCAACTGATCCCAATATCATTTATGCAGAATCCCAGTACGGCGGATTGGTACGATATGACAAGAAGACCGGGGAAAGTATTGGCATTCAGCCCGAACCAAGAAAAGGGGAATACACCTATAAATGGAACTGGAATGCCCCCCTCATTGTCAGCCCCCATTCACACACCAGGATCTATTTTGCCGCGAACAAACTGTTCAGAAGTGACGACCGGGGAGATACCTGGAAAGTGATCAGTGATGATCTGACCCGCCAGATTGACAGGAACACGTTGCCTGTAATGGGTAAAGTCTGGAGTGTGGATGCCGTGGCAAAAAATGCCTCCACCTCCCTCTTTGGAACCATTGTTGCCCTTGATGAATCATCTGTCCAGGAGGACCTGATCTATGTCGGCACAGACGATGGACTGATACAGGTTACCGAGAATGCCGGCGAGGCATGGAGAAAAATTGCCTCCTTTCCAGGCATCCCGGAGATGACCTACATCAGTCATCTCCTGGCATCCCGCCATGATCCGAATGTTGTATATGCATCTTTCGATAACCGCAAAAGAGACGATTTCAAACCCTACCTTCTGAAGAGTACCGATAAAGGAGTGACCTGGACATCCATCTCCAATAACCTCCCGGAAAATGGCACAGTTCATTGTATTGCACAGGATAAGGAAAAGGAGAACCTGCTCTTTGCCGGCACCGAATTTGGAATCTTTGCCTCAATCGATGGTGGAAAGGAATGGGTTCAGCTAAAATCGGGATTACCCACCATACCGGTCAGGCACATTGTTACCCAGGACAGGGAAGTCGATCTGGTGATCGCTACATTCGGCAGGGGATTTTATATACTTGACGATTATGCACCACTACGCAATTTCACACCCAATATCCTGAAGAAAGATGCAGCGATTTTTCCGGTTAAGGATGCCTTGATGTTTGTGCAGAAGAGAGGGGCAGACAGCCAGGGATCAACCCACTTCGCGGCTGAGAACCCGGCCTATGGCGCAACCTTTACCTGCTACCTGAAAGATGGGATATCTACCCTGAAGCAGGAACGGGAAAGGAAAGAAAGGGAGCTTATCAAAGCGGGGAAACCGGTTCCCTATCCCAGCTGGGAAGAACTGAGGGCTGAAGACAACGAGGAACCTTCCTACCTGATAGTTACCATTAAAGATATGGAGGGCAACGTGGTTAACCGGCTTACACAAAGAGCAGGAAAGGGAATTAGCCGGATAACCTGGAACCTCTCCTGCCAGGTACCGCGTCCTGTTAACACCCAGGAGTTTAATCCGATGGGCAGAGGAGGCGGAAGCAGACGTTATGGCGGAGGAGGCGGAGGGGGTTTCCATGTCCTTCCCGGAACCTACCAGGTTTCACTGTCTAAAAATGTCCGCGGTGAAACCACCGAACTGGCTGGACCGGTTGAATTCAAGGTGGTTCCTCTGAACAATTCAGCCATACCGGTGTCCGATGAGAGCAGGAAAGAAATTGTTGAATTCCAGAAAAAAGCAGCTACACTTTCCGCAAAAGTTCAGGGTACACTTTTTGCTACAAACGAGTATGTAACCCGTGTGGCCAGTATCAGACAGGTACTGTTCACTACTCCTGATTCAAACCCGGAATGGATGGCCAGGGCGACTGATCTGAAAAAGGAACTGGATGCTGTGTTACTGGTCTTTAATGGTGACCGTACCATCAGTAGCCGGAATGAAAATCCACCAACCAGCCTGATGAGCCGGGTTTGGGCAATGAGTTCAAGATCGTTCAATTACCTGACACAAAACTCAATCGATGCATATGATATCATTCAGGATGAGTTTGTTGAGGTTCATGCCAGAGTGAACCAGATCCGCAATGATCTTGAAGCCCTTGAAGCCGAACTTGAAAGAGCCGGTATTGCCTGGACGCCGGGCAGATTTCCTGAATTTTAAGTGATCGTAACAGATCCTTTCTAAATAACAAACGGAGGAGAAGAAATCAAAACCAGCTGCATTCACCGGGAGAAGCAAATCCATTCGGTGAATGCAGTTTTACCTGAGTTTCAATCCTTCTTTCAGCCAATCTGAGTATACCAGAAAGAAGTGTAGCACCGTTATCACTATCAGGTATTGATTATAAATTATTGTTAAATATCATAACCTGTTTGTTTTTCCATCGAAATAATATATATTTGTTTTTTGCATATGTTATAAAACACCTCTTAATTATACCTATGAAAAAAATAGTTGTCATAATAGCCCTGTGTCTATTTATCGGCACCATCATCTCTTCATGTAACAGAGAGGTCTGTCCAGCATATAGCCAGGCTGATGTTGAGCAACCGGAAGAGATCGTTTAGTTCTGTTGCTTATACCCACTCCAATGCTGTTTCTTAAGTAAAAGCTTTTTGGTACCTTTGCTTAAGTAATGCTTTATTCTATCTATGAAAAAGACCGTATTGATTTTTGTGGGATTGATGTTCGTTGTTCCCCGGATATCCGGGCAGGGAGAAATTGATGAGCAGCAGAGGATCTTTTACCGGAACGAACAATCGGTTGGTCTTTTCCTTAATTCCACCGGCTGGGGGCTGGGGTACCGGTATGGTAAACGGGTCAATTATCTCAACAAACGGCTGATCGAAGTAGACTTCAACAACATCAAACACCCCAAGGAATATAAAACGACGAATCCCTACTTTCCGAATACAAAAGGATTTGTTTTTGGGAAGAAGAATCTCTTTTTTAACCTGAGAGGAGGTTACGGGTTTCAACATGAAATGTTTAGAAAGATCGACCAGGGGGGTATTTCCATACGTCGCTTCATCTCCTTTGGTCCATCCTTCGGATTTTACAAACCCATCTATTACGAACGGCTTGTCCAGGTTTCACAGAACACCTATGAGATTGAGGTTGAAAAATTCAATGATAATATCCACAGACCACTGGATATCTATAGCAGGGCTTCGTTTTTTAAAGGATTTGATGAAATCAAATTTCTTCCCGGTCTTTATGGGAAAGTCGGGATAACTTTTGAATACAGTAAATACGACCGGCTTATTCATTCCATTGAATTGGGAGGCACCATCGATGCCTATCTAAAAAAAGTACCCATTATGGCTACTGAGGATAACCAGCAGATCTTTCTAGCTCTGTTTGTCAGCTATCGTTTTGGGAAGGTCGTGGACCCGAAAATGAAGAAAAGGGATAGAGAGGCTCAACCTTTTGAAGACTCATTTTAACAACCCTGCATCTTGAGTTGACAAAGTTTTTTCAGGATTTTATTTATGATTCAATTTTTTGACTATTTGAGTATTAATCTCTATTTTTATGCTACATTTTACTAACCCATAATACTTATTACCATGTCAAAGATAAAAGTTGCAATAAATGGTTTTGGTCGGATTGGTCGGACCGTTTACAAGATAGCTCTTGAAAGATCCAACCTGGAAATTATCGGGATCAACGATCTCACCGATAACAAAACGCTGGCTCACCTTCTCAAATACGATTCCACACAGGGGAGGTTTGATGGGACGGTAGGTTACGATGAATACGGAATCATAGTAAACGGGAAACCGATAAAGGTTTCAGCAGAAAAAAACCCGGCTAATATTCCCTGGGCAGAGACGCCCGACATTGTTATTGAATCCACCGGAATTTTCAGGCAAAAGGAGAGTGAAAAAGGGGGGTATGGCGATCACCTGAAAAACGGGGCTAAAAAAGTGATCCTCACCGTTCCTGCGAAGGATACCATTGACAACACCATTGTCCTGGGGGTCAACAACGATGCATTGAAGCCTGAAGACCAGTGCATCTCCAACGCTTCCTGTACCACCAATTGCCTTGCTCCCATTGCAAAGGTACTGAACGACAACTTTGGTATAGAAAACGCCTTAATGACCACTATCCACGCCTATACAAATGATCAGAGACTGCTGGATTTTCCGCATTCCGATCTCAGAAGAGCCCGGTCTGCCGCGTTATCCCAGATACCAACAACCACAGGTGCTGCTAAAGCTGTTGGTGTGGTCATTCCTGACCTGAAAGGAAAAATGGATGGTATGGCGATTCGGATACCTACACCGACCGGCTCACTGGTTGACCTGGTAGCCAACCTGAAAGTGGAAGTTACCAAAGAGGAGGTGAATGCCGCCATGAAAAAGGCTGCTGAAGGACCAATGAAAGGTATCCTGGAATATACCGAAGACCCGATTGTTTCTGTTGATGTCGTTCATAATCCTCACTCCTCCATCTTTGACGCCCTGTCAACCATGGTCAATGGCAAAACCGTTAAAGTACTATCATGGTATGACAATGAATGGGGATATTCCTGCAGGGTGATTGACCTGATTGAAAAACTGTTTGCCTGATTCGAAGATTCCCTGTAAAGCGGGTTAAAGGACCCGGTAATAGAAAGTATGCTAATAAGGCTGTATCAAACGCATGTCTCTGATACAGCCTTTTTTATTTTAATGCATAACATGCATATTGAACGGGAGCTCGGTGGTTGATGCATAATGGGTTCCCAACTCCATGATTCGTTCATCCTCTTCTTCATAATACCAATCGACTACACACTCATGTCCCTGGTCATGATACCGCTTCATAACCCTGAAGATTTCCAGTAAAAATTTGGATGACCCGCTGTTTACGTATTCAAGCATAACAACTACCCGGGTAAGATCGCACGGATCTTTGAAATATTCGTGGATCCATTCAAGCATTCTCAGATAGATATCATCCGGATTTTCGGGTATCGATCTTCCTCCAAGCTTGAATTCTCCGGTTGTCGGGTTAAAATTAACCTCGGGTGAGGAGAAGCTCTTCTCAATAATTAATTCCTTCATAAATAAGGTATTATCAGTTTCATTCAATAAACGAGCGTTTCATTCATAATGCAGGGCAACAATCGGATCCAACCGGGCAGCTTTCTCGGCAGGGAAATAGCCGGAGGCAAGGCCAACTAAAAAACAGACAGCAACTCCGGTAAAGATCCAAAGCCAGGGAATAAGAAACGACGAGCGCATCAACAGAGACATCAGGTTCCCGATCAATATTCCAAGAATAATACCAAATACTCCCCCTAACTGACCGATCAAAATGGCTTCAAATAAAAATTGCTGTTTGATCGTGTTTCGTTTTGCACCAATCGCTTTTCTGATCCCAATTTCCCGTGTTCGTTCCGTGACCGATACAAGCATGATATTCATCAAACCAACGGCCGCTCCAAAAAGGGTGATCACACCGATTAATGTTGCAGCCAGAGTAACGTATTTGATATTCTCGATTAAAAGATTTACCAGGTTATCGCTCTTGGTAATGTTGAAATCGGATTCATCCCTTGCGCTTAACCCCCTGACGATCCTGAATAATCCCTCTGCCTCACTTACCAGAATATCGAGAAGCCTTGGATCATCAGGCATGATATTGATCTGATGCGACATGCTCGGCCGTGAGAAATATTGCCTGACATTGGACACAGGTATGATGCAGATGTTATCATTACTCATAAAACTTGCACCCTGAGCTTCCAGGACACCAATGATTTTGTATTTCCCGCTTCCAATGGCAACGACTTTATTCAGTGGATCAATCCCCTCTTCGAAAATTGAGGAGACAATTTCTGAGCCAATGATTACAAAATTACGATTCATCTCATTATCCTGGGCGGTAAAATTTCTCCCGATATCCAGATTCAGGCCGGAGACATTTAAATAATTCTCATCACCCCCTATTACCCTGATATTGGGATGGGTTTTTTCTGACTTGTATTTAACGGTGGCTATTCCGGTCGCAGTTACTGTAATCGAAACTTTCCCCGGATAGTTAAAGATCTCCTTAAATTCAGAAGCTTCCCGATAGGATATGTAAGGATGATTTTTTGTCCGTTGATGAGAATCCCCGATCTGAATATGCATGCCCCTGGATTCAATAACAAATGAATTGGCTCCCATCCTTGTAAACTGATCGGTGATTGAATGTTTAATCGCATCAATCGCTGTCAGGATGCCAACCAGCGCCATGATCCCAAAGGCAATGATACAGATGGTAAGGACAGCTCTGACCTTACTTGCTTTAATGGACGAAAATGATATTCGAAAATTGTCTTCTATTAAACTTAATTTCATGGCATATATTTAACCAGGCAACGATCAGGTACGATCTGCTTTCTACCCTTTCCCTGCACTGTAAATGACTCCATAAAAGTAAGAAATTTTCCTGACACATCAGGTTTTACCTTTAACCCGAATTATTCATGCATTCAGCATGAATAATGACGATACATAATTGAAATCTATTGATTATCAATTATATATGTCAGGGTTAACCCTGATAAAAGTCAAATTCAACTGTTTAGTGAAACAGTTGACATACTTGAATTTGACTTTTCGTCAGCCATAAATGGCGAAAAATTCAAAGAATTTTTCGGGTTAAATCTCTATTGTCCGACTAACTAGCCCGCCGTTTGGTGGAATCGATATACGGACTGGTACAGTAGCCTTTTTTTTATTAATATTGCAGATATTCTAATAACTCAAAAAATATTCAACGATGGCATTCGATATTGATATGATCCGATCCGTGTATGCAAGATTCCCTGAACAGGTTGACACCATGCGGAAACGATTAGGAAGACCCCTGACACTCACAGAAAAGATACTCTGTTCCCACCTGAATGCAGGCAAACCGGACCAACCGTATACCAGGGGAAAGGATTACGTTGATTTCCGGCCCGATCGGGTCGCCATGCAGGATGCAACGGCACAGATGGCGCTGCTGCAGTTCATGCAAGCCGGGAAGGACAAGGTAGCTGTTCCTTCAACGGTCCATTGCGATCATCTGATCCAGGCTAAGCTGGGGGCATTGAAGGATCTTCAGGAAGCTCAAACAACCAATAAGGAAGTGTACGATTTTCTTGCATCCGTATCAAACAAATATGGTATCGGATTCTGGAAACCGGGAGCAGGGATTATCCACCAGGTAATCCTTGAAAATTATGCTTTCCCGGGTGGAATGATGATCGGTACAGATTCCCATACCCCGAACGCCGGTGGCCTTGGAATGATCGCCATTGGAGTCGGAGGTGCCGATGCTGTGGATGTCATGGCCGATATGCCATGGGAATTGAAATTTCCAAAGATAATCGGGGTCAAACTTACCGGGAAACTTAGCGGGTGGACATCAGCCAAAGATGTTATCCTGAAAGTTGCCGGTATACTTACCGTAAAAGGTGGAACCGGTTCAATTCTCGAATATTTCGGGGATGGAGCCCTGAACATTTCGTGTACAGGAAAAGGAACCATCTGTAATATGGGAGCTGAAATCGGAGCTACGACCTCCCTGTTTGGCTTCGATAAGAAAATGGAAGAGTTCCTTCGTGGAACCGGAAGAGACGATGTGGCCGATGAAGCCCTGAAGGTTGCCGGTTACCTTACAGCAGACCCGGAAGTGTATCAAAACCCTGAACCCTATTTTGATGAACTGATTGAAATCAACCTGTCAGAACTTGAACCACACATCAATGGACCCTTTACACCCGACAAAGCATGGCCACTTTCCCGGTTTGCCGATGCTATCCGGGAAAATGACTACCCGCAAAAACTGGAAGTTGGCTTGATCGGCTCATGTACAAACTCATCCTATGAGGATATCAGCAGGGCGGCCTCCGTTGCCAAACAGGCAGTAGAAAAAAAATTGAAAGCAAAAGCCGAATATACCGTTACCCCCGGATCCGAAATGGTACGATATACCATCGAGCGGGATGGACTGCTGAAAACCTTCCAGGATATCGGAGGTGTCGTCCTGGCAAATGCCTGCGGCCCCTGTATCGGACAATGGGCAAGACACGAAGCCAATAAAGAACGGAGAAACTCGATCATTACCTCCTTTAACCGGAATTTTGCAAAACGGAACGATGGCAATCCCAATACTCATGCATTTGTCGCCTCACCTGAAATCGTTACTGCCTTTGCAATAGCAGGTGACCTGACCTTTAATCCCCTTACCGATACACTCATCAACGAAGAGGGAAAAGAGGTAAAACTGGATGAACCGAAAGGACTGGAATTCCCGGTGAAAGGATTCGATGTGGAAGACAACGGATACCTGGCTCCTGTAGAGGATGGCAGTTCAGTTGAAGTGAATGTGAATCCCGAATCACAACGGCTCCAGCTGTTGAAACCATTTACGGAATGGAACGGAGAAGACCTGAAAGGACTGAAAGTGCTGCTGAAAGCAAAAGGGAAATGTACCACCGACCACATCTCAATGGCAGGCCCCTGGCTGCGGTACCGCGGACACCTGGATAACATTTCAAAAAACATGCTGATCGGGGCTGTGAATTTCTTCAACGAGAAAACAAACCTGGTGAAGAACCAGCTGACCGGCGAATACAGTCCAGTACCCGACACAGCAATGCATTATAAAGAGCATGGCATCGGATCCGTTGTGGTTGGCGATGAGAACTATGGGGAAGGCTCTTCACGCGAACATGCCGCCATGGAACCCCGTAACCTCGGGATCAAAGCCATCCTGGTACGATCATTCGCCCGGATCCATGAAACAAACCTCAAAAAACAGGGTATGCTGGCACTGACCTTTGCCAACGGGGAGGACTATGATAAGATCAGGGAGGATGACACGCTGGATATCGTCGGCTTAACCCGCTTCACACCGGGAGAGAACCTGACCGTGATTGCTCACCATACTGACGGAACCAGCAATGAAATTCCGGTCAACCATTCCTATAACAAAAACCAGATCGAATGGTTTAAAGCCGGATCTGCCCTTAGCCTCATCCGGAAACACAACCTGTAAGCTTCGTCAGACGACCCTTTGCGGGTTGAATGGTAAAAAATCAACTCATACTATGACTGAGCAATGGCTGGTGCGAAAGAAAGATCATAGTATGAGTCCTTTCTACAATAATTCAAGGCCGATTGCCTTGATTATTGTTACACAAATGAAGCGCCAGCTCGTCTGACGATTCCAGCCCGCCCTGTGAAATAGCAGCTGAGCCACTTGGGTAACGATTATTTCACAGGGCAAGTCTGACGAATAAAAAAGATCTCCATTCACCGGGTGATTCCGAATCACCCGGTGAATAAATTAACCTCTTAAATATGACAGGTCTTCAAATCGCTGTCAGGGTTTTTTAACTAATAATTTAGTTGTAAAACTAAATATTTAGTTTTATATTTGTTTTGTAACGGAATGAAATTTGTGATTAATCAAATACCCATGCTTGAACTTACAAAAGCCGAAGAACAGATCATGCAGATCCTGTGGGATCTTGAGAAAGCATTTGTCAAAGACATCATCGAACAGTTGCCCGATCCGAAACCTGCCTACAACACGGTTTCAACGATCGTCCGGATCCTGGAAAAGAAGGAATTTGTATCATACAAGGCATACGGGAAAACACACGAGTATTTTCCGATGGTCAGCAAGGAGGAGTACACAAAGGCTCATCTGGACAATTTTATCAAGAATTATTTTTCCAATTCTTTTGAAAAGATGGTCTCCTTTTTTGCCCGGGAGAAAAATCTCTCGGTTCATGAGATGGAGGATATCCTGAAAATAATGGAAGAGGAGATTGAAAAACAAAATAAAGCGTAAGGATGAATGATCTCTGGAAGTACCTGATTGAATCGGCTGTAAGCCTTTGCCTATTCTATGGGATATATTGGATATTCCTGAGAAGAGATACCTTCTTTACCAGGAACCGGTTATACCTGGCGTTGACCATTTTCCTGTCGATGATTATTCCTTTACTGTCAGTTTCTATCCGTCAACCTGCCCCCATTTACACCATTGAAGCAATGCTTGATGAAGCAGTCATAGCCCCTGCCTCCTCCTTCAACGTCCCAACAGGAGATTCACCCCGAAACCTGTTCACATGGTTTTACCTGGCTGGTGCCGTATTCTTTTTGTTGAAATTTCTTGTCAACACCGGGCAGATAGTATGGCTGATTAAGAGATACGGGATCACGAAGGAGAATGGACTACGAATCGTTTACATGGACAGGAACCTTTCTCCTTTTTCATTTTACAACATCATTTTTCTGAACAGATCCCTGACCGGAAATGATTACATGGAAAAGATCATTGCCCATGAGATGAATCACATCCGGAACATGCACACCCTTGACCTGGTCGTTTTCGAATTGCTGACCATCATCCAGTGGTTCAATCCGGTTGCCTGGCTTTACAAATGGTCATTGAAGGAAGTTCATGAATATCAGGCCGATGAATCGGTTATTCGGGGAGGTCACAATGCCCTTAATTACCAGGAGTTGGTCCTCAGCCAGGTTTTCGGGAACCAGTTTTTCAGGGTAGCCCACAACCTGAACAGATCACTCATTAAGAAACGAATAGTCATGATGACAAAATTTAAATCGTCAAAGGTTGCCCGGTACAAGATTTTTGTTGCTATACCGGCAGTACTACTTATCATTGCCCTGTTCTCATTTTCCGGTAACTCCCCGGATCATTCGGGCAAGAATACCCCTTCTTTCTCCACGGACATATCAATTCCTGTGCAACAGGATACCACCATTTATACCATAGTCGATACCATGCCAAAATTCCAGGGTGGTAATATGGAAAAATTCAGGAGATATCTTGCTCTGAATCTCAGGTATCCTGAGGAAGCCCGGGAGAAAAACATTACCGGTACTGTTTTCATACAATTTGTTGTCACTGAAACAGGGAAAGTTGATAAGGTTCAGGTCATTCGTGAGGTGAATCCTCTGCTGGACAAAGAAGCAGTCAGAGTGGTAGCCAATAGTCCGGCCTGGACTCCCGGCAAACAGGATGGAAAACGTGTGAAGGTAAGATATACCTTCCCAATCGTATTCACTCTTCCGGATGAAAAAAAGGAGCCTGCTCAGCAGGATTTCATAGATCCCGAAATCCAAGAACCGGTGTTCTATGTCGTGGAACAGATGCCCAGATTCCAGGAATCGAATGACATAAATACCTTCAAGCAATATGTTAAAGAGAACCTTGTATACCCGGAGGATGCGTTGAAAAAAGGCATCAGCTGTACTGTCTACATCAGCTTTATTGTGGATAAAGAAGGAAATGTGCGGGATTTGAAGAAAGTACGCAATGTGAAGAAGGTACGAGATGTAGAGTGGGAGAAGATAATTGCTGAGTTTGAAAAAGAGGGGATCCGGGTAGTAAGCTCCAGCCCGAAATGGGAGCCCGGAGTTCAAAGAGGACATAAGGTCAATGTCGCTTTCAAAATGCCCATTGTCTTTCTCCTTCCTGCTAACTGGGAAAAGCAACCCCTGCCTGCCGATATCAGCGGATTGGATGAACAGGTGTTTTTTGTGGTGGAAGAGATGCCAAGATTCCGGGGTGGCGAATTCTCAACATTCAGGCAATACATTGCTGAAAACCTTGTATATCCCGATAAAGCAAAGAAAAAGAAAATCTCGGGAACGGTCTATGTTCAACTGGTTGTGACCAGGGAGGGGAAAGTTGACAACGTTCAGGTAATCCGCGGAGCAGATCCCCTGCTGGATAAAGAAGCCCTCCGGGTGGTGATGAGCAGCCCGGCATGGGAACCCGGAAAACAGAAGAGGCAAAATGTGAACGTTGCTTTTAAATTCCCTGTTACATTCAAATTACCGGATATTCCATCTGATAATGCTCAGGATGAAACGGGTGTTGGATTTAAATCAAAAATAAGCGATGATGCTTTGTACCTGATAGACGGTAAGGTTGTGAGTCATGATCTTATTAAAAACCTGAACCCCGATCATATTGAAAGTGTTGAAGTCATAAAAGGAGAATCTGCAATTGAGAAGTATGGCACAAAGGGGAAAAACGGTGTCATATATGTTAAGATGAAGAGTGGGGATAACAAACCCGATGGTCTGTCATTCAGGGTAATCGGCATTCAACCGGGATCGGATATCCTCTTTTTGATTGATGGGGAAAAGGCAACAATGGAAGAGGTCAAGTTACTGAATACATCAGATATTCAAAGCATTGAGGTTTTAAAAAACAAAGAAGCCAAGAAGGAATATGGAGATGCTGGTATAGGGGGGGTAGTTAAGATCACCATGAAATAGAACATAACCAGAGCCAATATGGAAAACATCAGCATAGCAGAAGGGAAAGGGCAATAAAAAAACAGACGATCCATCTGAATATAAATAATATTCAGAGCATTACAGGTGCAATTATACCAATCAATGGTAAGAAAAAGTAAAATCCTTCAACTGATTTTGATTACCTCTCTTTTTAGTTATCATAGTTGTGTACAAAAAACAAATGTCACAACAATTCAAGTTGAAGTTAACAACATTGAAGCCGATACAATTAATTACTACTTAACAAAAGATGGAATTGGAG
>Ga0315541_1001268_pt1 | contig 24016 bp, 17 predicted proteins | sample SalMarSW160190MG_FD_203095 | JGI IMG/M metagenome (GOLD analysis project Ga0315541, IMG submission 203095) | Salt marsh sediment microbial communities from the Plum Island Ecosystem LTER, Massachusetts, United States - Salt Marsh Sediment SW1601-190 ...
TTCCATATCCTTCTGCGCCCGCCACGGCTGGGAGGAGACCGGACATGGCGCCCGGGCACGAGAGGGCGTGGAGATCCCCGTCACGAGGAGGGAAACGACTCTCGTCTCAGGGGAGTGTTGAAGCCATCCGACCAGGGAGAACGGGGGTTCTCTCCGACCTGGACGATGTGGGGGGGTCCCCCCTGCCGCTCCCTCCCGCTGGGGTCCCCGGCCCGTAGAACGGGCCGGGTTCTCCCGGGGAGTGGCCATGGCCATGCTCCAGAACGCGGAAGTGTCGGCGGAGGGGGTCCTCCCCTTCTGCCAGGACACGGGAACGGCCACCTCGCGCACGCCACCGGTGGGGCGTTCAGTCGGGACGGGCGTTGGTTCGCCTACCTGAAGGGTGTCTCCCCCGAGGAGGCCGAGAAGGCCACTACGGGAGAGGGTGGTGAGCGGCACCCGTTGAACAGCGTGGGTGCGGTCGGGAGGCCCGGTCGCCCCCCACGCGGCATCAGGGTCGTACGCCGGGTCGAGGAGTTCCACCACCACCACCTCCTCCTCCTTCTCGAGGTCACCCGGGGATGCATCGCCGGACGGAACCGCACCCGTGCCGCACCCCGAGGCCATGGGAACCATGATGAGGGCGACGGCTACCGTTGGCTGCCGGACGGCTCCCGGCCATGGCCGCCCGAGGCCATCCGACCGCCTGTCCCTTGGGCGGCATTTCCCCCGACGGTACATTTCTTCTGGAATGTCCCTTGCAGCTTTCGGTGGAGGTATATCCATGGCCAGATTGAGTAGCCTGGTGCAGAACCTTACGGCGGAGACGGCCTTCACGGTCCTTGCGATCGCGAGGGCCTTGAAAGCCAAAGGCAAGGACGTGGTCGAGCTGGAGATCGGGGACAGTCCGTTCCCCAGCACGCCGAACGCCAAGAAGGCCGGGATCCGCGCCATCGAGGACAATGAGACCGGGTACGGCCCGAGTATCGGGCTTCCCGATCTGCGCGCGGCGGCGGCGAAGTTCGTCACGTCGGAGTTCGGCTACACCGCCACGGCCGAGAACATCGTGGTGGCCTCGGGAGCGAAGCCCTTCGAGCTGTACTGGGCCGAGGCGTTGCTCGAGCCGGGAGACGGCGTCCTGATCTTCAGCCCCCAGTTCCCGACCTACATCCCCAACCTCCAGCGTCGCGGCGCACGCGCCGTGGAGGTGCCCCTCCGGGCGGAGAACCAGTTCCGGCCGTTGGTGGAGGACGTCCGCCGGTTCCTGGCCGACGACCCGAAGCCACGGGGGATCCTGCTCAACTCACCACACAACCCCACCGGTGGCGTGGCGACCCGGGAGGACCTGAAGGCCATCGCCGACCTGGTCCGCGGCACCGACGTGATGATCCTGTCCGACGAGCCGTATTGCCACATGGTCTGGGAAGGCGAGCATGCGTCGATCCTGGCCGAGCCGGGGATGTTCGAGCACGTCATGGCGGCCTACACGTTCAGCAAGTCGTACAGCATGAGCGGCTGGCGCGTGGGCTTCGCGGTGACGTCGCCGCAGATGGTCCAAGCCATCGGCCTGCTGATCAACACCAGCGCGTCGTGCACGCCGGCGCTGGCCCAGCGCGCGGCGCATGCCGCGCTCGAGCACGACAAGGAAACCCGCGACGAATACATGGAGCGGTTCCGCCGCAAGGTCTTCCGGCTGTGTGACGGTCTGGAGAAGGTCGAGGGCTTCCAGGTCGTCCGGCCGAAGGGCACGTTCTACGTCTTCCCGGACGTCCGCACCATCTGCAATCGGCTTGGGATTACCTCCCACGGGCTGGCCCTCTACCTGCTCGAAGGTGCCGACGACGACTTCGGCGTGGCCTGCCTGGGTGGCGAGTGCTTCGGTGCAGCCGGGAGCGGATTCCTCCGCCTCAGTTGCGCCGAGCCCGACGAGCGCATCGACCAGGCCGTGGCGTTCCTGCCTGAAGCCATCGGGCGGACCGACCGCGTGAAAGCGTACCTCCAGGCGAACCCCCAGTTCGTGCTGAAGGCGCCGTACCCAAAGGCGTAACGCCGCCGGGGAGTCCGGCCTGCGTGTGGTCCAGGACGCTGGAGAGTTGCGAGTGCACCGGGGTGAGGAAGGCCGTCGTCCCCGCTCCGATCAGCTCGTCCAATCCTCCACCGGGAGGCCGGGGACGCGGGTGTCACCGCGGAGCGCCCAGACGCACGCGTCGGTGGCGAGGGCGTGACCCTGGCTCACTCGCTACCCCGTGGGTCCATCTCGTCCAGCACGCGATCCCGGTGCGTCGAGGAGGGAAGGGCCTCGGGAACGGCAAAGTCGTCGGTGACGGGGTCCAACGCCGCAAGGGCATCCCAATGGCCTTCGGGCCAGGACGCCTCACCGGATGGTTCGAGGATCACCGCTCGCCCCTCCTGGTGGACGAGCACATGACTCCCTTCGAAGCGGTACGCCTTGGAATGGCGCGCCGCCTGGCTTCCTCCGATGGTGAAGAGGGTCGCCCAGTCCCTGCCTTTGTCAGGATGGTCTATATACACAGTCTATACTCCTCCTCGGAACCCCTCTGACGATCGGGGGAAGGGGTGGGCGATCCCATGTCCCACCAGGCGGGGTGGCGCTGCGTTAGCTTCACGGAGGGAGAGCACGGACTCCTCCCGCCGATGATGGGCGGCGGGTGGGCGTCACCCCTCCCGCTCCTCGGCGTCCCGAGAAGGAGGGATCCGTGTTCGGTACCGTCCTCTACTACGTTGCTGGCGGCCTGGCCGCGCTGAGCCTCGTGTTCCTCGTGGTGGCGATCCGGGCCTTTCGCGGTCGCCGTTGGCTCGGCTCCCTCGGAAGCGCCGGGACCGGGGCCCTCTTCCTTTCCCTGTCGGCCCTCGCCGCCACTCTCGGCATCTCCACCCAGGGGTACCGGGCGCTCACGTGGGAGGAGGTCGCCGCCACCATCACCACCGTCCCGACGGGCCCTCGCGCCTTCCAGGCCTTCGTCGAGTTCGCCGACGGGCGCGACACCACGCTGCACGTGCGCGGCGATCAGCTCCTGGTGGACGCCCACATCCTGAAGTGGCGCCCGCTGGCCAACGTGCTGGGTGTCCACACCTGGTACGAGTTGGACCGGCTGTCCGGACGCTACGTGGACATCGGCGACGAGCGGTCCATGCCTCGCACGGTCCACTCGATCAAGACCGACAAGCCGCGGGATCTCTTCCTGCTGGCCCAGCGCTACACCCTCCTCGCCCTCCTCGTGGACACCGAGTACGGCTCCGCCACCTACGTGCGGGTGACGCGCCCCGCCCGGTTCGAGATCCGCGTGTCTACGACCGGGCTCCTCGTACGGGAGGTGGGAGGCTAGTCGAGCTGGCCATCCGCTCCCTCCCACGTCCATGTTGTGCACATGTGCTGACCGAACCGGGCCGGGCCCCGGCGAGTTCGCGGCCGTGGAGTACCTCCGGAGAACGCTGGAGGCGGAGGGGATCCAGGTGCGGGTGGACACCTTCATGGCCTGCATCAGCGATCCCGTCTCCGCGTCGGTGGAGGTCCCCGGCGCCGGCTTCGCGCCCCAGGCCATCACGGTGTCGGGGTCCGGGACGGTGAAGAACCTGGAGGCCAGCTCGTGGACGTGGGCACCCTGGAGGACCTCCCTACTCTCCTCATGGAGGGCGGAGAGCGGATCATCCTGGAGGCCGACGGGCCCGCGGGGTCCGTGGACCACGCCGCCTACCCGGACCTGAAGGGGAAGATCGCCCTGGTCACGGGGGCTCCCCGCCCCGAGCCGGCGATCCAGCTCTCGCTCATGGGGACCGGCTCAGGGCCCTCACCCGACGCCCCCTACGTCCTCGCCGGTGGACACCTGGACTCCTGGTACCACGGAGGGACCGACAACGCCGGGGCCAACGTCGCCATGCTGGAGAACACCCGCGCCTTGTTCCGCCACCGTGCCGAGCTCCGGAGGGGCCTGGTGGTGGCGTGGTGGTCGGGCCACAGCAACGGGCGCTACGCCGGCTCCACCTGGTTCGTGGACGAGAAGTTCGACGAGCTCCGGCGCCGGGCCCTCGCTTACGTGAACTGCGAGGGGCTGGGGCAGATCGACGCGAGGCGCTCCGGCGCGGCGACCACGGCGTCCTCGGCCGCGCTGGCCCGGGACGTGGTCAGGGAGGAGACGGGCGACAGCATCCGGCCGCGCCCCCCGGGGCGCAGCTCCGACGAGTCCTTCAACGGCGTGGGCCTCCCTCCGACTTGCCCGCCGCCGCGGCCTTGCCTACCCTGCCGTTTCCTGTCCCACAGCGAGAAGGAGCGGCGAGCGATGGCTCCCCTTCGGCAATACATGCGCGTCGCGGCGGCGGTCCTCGCCGTCGCGGTTCCGGTGTCCGCCCAGCAGTCGGTGCTGGAGACCCGTGATCCCAACCAGAAGCAGGACGAGGATTTCGCCCGCTCCGTGGCGGAGTGGACCACGAAGCCCGAGTTCATGAACCCCTTGGTGGATCACCTTCCAGCGGTAGCAGGGATTCCCTCACCCAAGGACGTGCTGGGCTACCACATCGGCGCCCCGAAGAAGCTCACCCACCACGCGGACATCCTTCGCTACTACCGCGCCCTGGAGGCGGTGTCGGGCCGGGTGAAAGTCCTCACCACCGGCACCACCGACGAGGGACGCGAGACCGTGGTGGTGTTCGTGGGCTCCGACGAGTCCATCCGGGAGCTGGAGAGGTACAGGCAGCACCTGGGCAAGCTCGCCGATCCCCGCGGCCTCACCGAGGCCGAGGCCCGAGCGGTCATCGCGGACGCCAAGCCCATCTACCACGTGATCGGAGGCCTCCACAGCGGGGAGACGGGCCCGCCGGAGATGCTGATGGAGCTGGCCTACCGGCTGGTCGCCGAGGAATCTCCCCTTATCGAGGGGATCCGGGACAACGTCATCGTCTCCATCACACCGGTGGCCGAGCCCGACGGCCGGGACCGGTACGTGGACTGGTACTACCGTCACCTCGTGGACATCGACGACGAGGACGAGCGTATGCCAGGCCCGCCGTACTGGGGCAAGTACGTGTTCCACGACAACAACCGGGACATCAACTTCTCCCAGGTGAGCCTGCGCACGCTCCTGGATTGGTACCTGGAGTGGCACCCGCCGATCATGCACGACCTCCACGAGTCCATCCCGTTCATGTACGTCTACAGCGGGCAGGCTCCCCAGAACCCGGCCTTCGACCCCATCCTGTTCGGCGAGCTCCCGTGGTACGCCAATTTCGAGATGGCGCAGATGATCAAGTACGGCATGCCCGGCGTCTGGACCCACGGCTTCATGGACGCATGGTCGCCGGGGTACTTCGCCTCCATGTCGTACAACCACAACGGTCTCATGCGCATGTACGAGACCTTCGGGAACGGGGGCGCCACCACCATGATGCGCGACCTCACCGGCGGGGGCGGGCGCGGCGCGAACCAGCGGGAGTGGTACCGGCCGCTCCCGGCGTACGACTCGGTGCTGTGGTCCATGCGCAACAACACCAACTACATGCAGACCGGCGTGCTCCTAGGCCTCCAGCTCACCTCCCAGTTCCCGAAGGTGGTCCTGGAGAACTTCTGGCAGAAGTCGCTCCACTCCATCGAGGACGGCGTGAACAAGACGCCCCACGGCTGGGTGATCCCGGCGGCTCAGCGGGACATGACGCGGGTGGCGCTCCTGGTGAACCTGCTCCGCATCCAGGGGATCGAGGTGGGACGTGCTTCGAAGGAGGTGAAGCTCGGCGAGGCCACGTACCCGGCCGGCTCCTACGTCATCAAGCGGAATCAGCCCTACGGGCGCCTGGCGGACCTTCTGCTCCGGCGCCAGGACGACTACCCCGACCCGAGCCTGCAGACCTACGACGACAGCGGCTGGACCATGGGGCTCATGCTCCAGGCCGACGTGGTGGCGGTGGACGACGCGGCCATCCTGGAGGTGGACGCCACCCCGGTGGATGAGGTCAAGCTCGCCGGCACCGTGTCCGGGTCGCGCACGCCGACGGTGTATGCGGTAGCCCACCTGGGCTCCACGAACATGATCACGCTCCGGTACCGCCTGAAGGATCTGGGAGTGAAGGCCGCGGAGGCACCCTTCAAGGCCGGCGACACCGAGATGCCCGCCGGCTCCTTCCTCATCCCCGCCGACGGCGCGGCGGACCGCATCCAGGCCGCGGTGCGGGAGTTGGGCCTCACCACCGTGGGCATGTCGTCCATGCCCGACGTGGCCAGCCACGACCTCGACGTTCCCCGCATCGCCATGTACAGCATGTGGGGGAGCACCCAGGAGGTGGGCTGGGTCCGCTTCGCCTTCGACCGCTTCGAGATCCCCTACGACCTCATCTTCAAGGAGCGGGTCCGGGCGGGGGACCTGCGCCGCGACTACGACGTCATCGTCGTGCCCAGCCAGGGCCGGGACGGCAAGGGCATCGTGTACGACGTGGCGCCCAGGGACCGCCCCATCGCCTACACCCAGACCGCGGAGTTCCGGAGCCTGGGGATGTACGGCTCGTCCGAGGACATCACGGGCGGAATGGGGCTGGAAGGCGTCCTCGAGCTCCAACGCTTCCTCGAGGCCGGGGGCACGCTCATGACGCTGGGCGCCGCCACCACGCTGCCCACCGACTTCGGCCTCGCCCGGAGCATCAGCGGCTCACGCCCCACCGGGAACTTCTACGCGCCGCGGCCCATCGTGGAGGGTGAGATCACCCGCCCCGAGCACCCCGTCTTCTACGGGTACACGGCCAAGACGCTCCCCCTCAAGTACGCCAACGGGCCCCTGCTGCAGGTCCCGGAGGCGGACCGGGAGGAGCAGGTGCTCATGAAGTTCGTGGGCGGCGACAAGGCGGTGCTCAGCGGGCTCATGCGCGGCGCCGACAAGGTCAAGGACCGCCCGGCCATCGTGGACGTCCCGGTGGAAGGAGGGCGGCTGCTCATGTTCGCCATCAACCCGGTGTACCGGTGGCAGAACCACGGGGAGTTCAACCTGCTCTTCAACGCGCTGGTGAACTGGGACGACCTGGGATCGGAGGCGGGGAAGTAGCCCAGCAGCCGGAACGGATCGCAACGCTGAGGGAGCGCTGTCCTCTTGACGTACGGCGGGGTCATCCTTGCCCGCCGAGAAAGGAGAAGAACGCCGCAAAGGCCAGGCTGCTGACCACCAGGGTCAGGAGAGTGACCGGTAAGCCCTTGCGTAGCCAGATCAGCGGCGTGATACGGGCTTCGGGAATGCCCACATGCTCGGATTCGCTCACGCAGATGATGTTGGCGGTGGCTCCGATGTGCGTGCCGTTGCCGCCCAGTCCCGCGCCCAGGGCCAGCGCCCACCACAAGGGGAGAATGTCGACCCCGTGCGCTTCCAGGCTTTGCACGATGGGGATCATGGTCAGGGTGAAAGGGATGTTGTCCACCACCGCGCTGATCGAGGCCGCCACCCACATCAGCAGCAAGCAGGTGAACAGGAGGTGGGCCGGGTCTCGGGTCAATCTCGCCAACTGCTCGCCGATCAGATGAAGCAGGCCGGAGGATTCCAATCCGCCCACGATCACGAACAGACCGGCGAAGAACACCAGCACCGACCATTCGACATGGCCGAACAGCTCTTCCGGGTGCGGGCGGATCAGCGGCAGGGCGATGGCGACACCGATGAACGCCACGTACGCTGGACGAAATCCAAGGTGATGGTGGACGAAGAACAGCGCGATCACGATGCCCAGGGCGAACAGGAGCTCGGCCAGCCGCTCGGGTTGTTTGATGGCCTGTCTTTCGTCCAGGGCGAGTGCGCCGAAGGATGGGCGGCCTTTGCCGAATTGCGCGGGGAACATCGCGATGATCGCGGCCATGCCGACCATCCAGGAGACCGCCACCACCGGGGCCAGGTGGATCAGGAAGTCATTGAACGTCAGACCCGCGGCGCTGCCGATCATCAGGTTGGGCGGATCGCCGATGAGGGTGGCGGTGCCGCCGATGTTGGACATCATGGCCTCGGCCATCAAGTACGGCAGGGGATTGAGCTTGAGCAGCCGCGTGATCAGCACGGTGAGCGGGGCGAAGATCAACACGGTGGTCACGTTGTCGAGCAACATGCTGATCAGGCTGACCGCCAGGCACAGATAGACCAGGAGCCGAGTCGGGCTCCCGCCCGCCAGCTTGGCGATGCGGATCGCCAGGTACTCGAAACCACCGGTGGGGCGCAACATGGTGATGATCAACATCATCCCCATGAGCAGCAGCAAGGTGTTGGCGTCCAGGTACTCCAGCGCGCGCTCCTGCGAATAGAACCCCAACCACATTCCCACGCCCACCATCAGCACCGCGCCCATGATCGAGGCACTGGTGCGGTGGATCGTCTCGCTGAAGATCAGGGCGTACGCGGCGATGAAGATGCCCAGGGCGACGCCCATTTCCAGCGTGATACCGGTGCCCTGCAAGGTATTCATGCAGTCTCCGCGAGGGCCTCTGCTGATCATCTGCGGTACAGAGAGAGCGGCGGGATCGTTCTTTGACATACATGATGCGGCGGTCCGCCTTATCGAGCCAGCCGAAGTGCAAGGGTCCGTGGCGGACGGATCGCTCTCCGACACCAGTGAGGAGCCGACCGCCTTCTTCAACGGCATGAACCCCGAGCGTCTCGTCTTCGCCTGCAACGCCACCGTGGCCCGATGCCCCGCGTGCCCCGAGGTGTACGCCGATCTCGGACGGGGACTCCCGTCCGCGCCCGGTTTCTTCTAGCGTGCTGGGGTCGGGTCGGGATCGCGATCGCCGGCCGGCGGCCGGCTTGGAGATATCGAGGAGGAAGCGATGAAGGTCACGGTCATCGGCGCGAAGGGGCATGTGGGCACGTACCTCGTCCCCTTGCTCGTGGAGTGCGGACACGAGGTCACCGCCGTCTCCCGTGGCCGGCGTGAGCCGTACACGCCGCACGCGGCGTGGGCGAGCGTGCGCTCCTTGCTGGTGGACCGCACCGCCGAGGAGGAGCGCGGCACCTTCGGCGAGACCATCGCCGCGCTGGAGCCGGACGCGGTCATCGACCTGATCTGCTTCACCCCGCAAAGCCAGGAGACGCTCATTCGGGCGTTGCGGGGAAAGGCCAACCACCTTCTGGTGTGCGGCAGCACCTGGACGCACGGGCACGCCACGTGCGTCCCCGCCCGGGAGTGCGACCCCCGGCACCCCTTCGGCGAGTACGGCATCAACAAGCTGGCCATGGAGCGCCAACTCGAGTCGGAGACCCGACGGGGCGGTCTGGCCGGCACCACCATCCATCCCGGGCACATCGTGGGCGTGGGTTGGACGCCCCTCAACCCCGAAGGGCACTTCGATCCCGAGGTCTTCCGCCGCATGTCCCGGGGCGAGGAGATCCTCATCCCCAACATGGGCCTGGAGACGGTGCACCACGTGCATGCCGAGGACGTGGCCCGGCTCTTCGTGTCCGCCCTGAGCCAGTGGGGCCAGACCGTGGGCGAAGCGTTCCACGCCACCTCGGACCGGGCCATGACCCTGCGCGGCTACGCCGAAGCCATGTACCGCTGGTTCGGCCAGGAGCCCAGGATCCAGTTCGTGCCCTGGGAGGTGTGGAAGGGCCAGCGCCCCGGACAGCAGGTGCGCTACACCTGGGACCACATCACCCACAGCCCGAACTGCAGCATGGAGAAGGCCCGGCGCCTCCTGGGGTTCGAACCCCGGTGGTCGTCGTTGGCCGCCGTCCAGCAGGCGGTAGCCTGGCTCCAGGCGCGGGACTTCAGGGCCTGAGGCGCTCACCTCCTCACTCGTTCCGAAGACCCATGAGCAAGCCCGGCACCCTGTCCATCCGACGCGCTCTCGTGGCCGGCATGTCGGCCATGGCGCTGGTGCCCGCGCTCGTCGTGGGCGTGGTGGGAGTGCACAACCTGAACCGCAGCGTCCGCGACGAGGCCCAGGCGCGGGTCAACCGCATCCTGGGGATCGCGACGGCGGCGTACCTGGACTCGGAGCCGGGGGCCTGGGGGGCGTTCCACCTGAGCTTTCGGGATCTCGCAGGCCCCGACCAGCACCCATAGGGCCCTGAGCTACCCGGTCCGGGATGTACCGGTGGTCAATGCCGCACCCGCATGAACGGGCTCATCGTGGCCACCTTCCCGGCCCACGCCAGCTCCAAGCCGGTCCGTCCCATCGCCACGTCTCCCATGACCTGGAGCGCCGGCAGCACCGGAGTCTTCCCTGCGAGGCCCAGGAGGCGCTCGTCGTAGCCGCTCACCAGGCCCAAGCGGTATCCCAGCCCCCGCGCCACGGCCCCACCCTCGGCGCGAACGACGGAACGCTCGATCCCCGCAGCGAAGGAGCGGTTCCCGAAGGAGTTGACGAACGTACCCCCATAGAGGCCGCGCCACCCCACCGCCATCAGCCAGTTGGCATCCACGCCTCCGCGAAGGCGACGCAAGTGGGTCGTCCACATGCCCACGTGCACGCGGACTCCTCTCGTCCCACCCCGGGCGTCAGCTGCCGCCTGGCCAGAGCCAGGCGCCGGCAGGGCGAGCGACAGGAGAAGGAGAAGGGCGCCGAGATTGGCCGTCATGGGGGGCTCGGTGAGCGGATAGCGTACGGGAGCCCTACACCCACCAGGGCCCCAGGGTCCGTCGCGTTGCCGTGGCTGGGCGCCACCCCTTACGCCCCGCGCCCCGCGCCCACATCGTAGAGCCTCCCACCCAACAAGAAGAGGATCATGCTCTCGGGTCCTGAGCTCCTGTTCGTGGCCCTGGCCGCCGTGGGCGCTGGCCTTGGGTGCGGTGGCTGGGCGGCCGCCTGGCGAGCCGGGTGGAGCCGGAGACGCTGCGCTGGGCGGTCGTCTCCATAGGAACGGTGGTGGGGATCGTGTACCTCGTCGCCTGAACGCGGGAACGCTGTCCACCCCCCACGAGGTGGGGTCAGCGGCTCCGGGACCCCAGCCGGCTGATCCCCAGGAGGGCGACGGCAGACACGAGGAGGGGGAGGAGGCTGGCCCAGCCGGGCCCCAGGATCCCTTCCAGGAGAGCCGTGCCTCCCTCCCCGAGCACGCCGGCCAGCACATTCCCTCCTCCCAGGCCCCCCAGGACCGCACACCCACCCCCCAGCGCCACGGCCCAGAGAGCGCCCGCCTCCGTAACCCTCAAGCGCTCCCGCCAGAAGCTGGCCAGAGTGGGGAGCACCACCCCCCCCACGAACACGGTGTAGGCCAGGAGCAGCGAGGCGATGATGCCCTGGTGGAACGCGGAGATGCTCCACGCGACCGCGCCCACGACCATCACGAGCACGCGGGTGAGGTGAAGCTGCCCCCCGGGGCCGATCCTCGTTGGACCTCCTCCCCGCAGGTCGCCGTTCGCCAGCGGGCTCACCACGTTGCGCGAGAGGATGGTCGCGGCGGAGATGAGGGTGGTGTCCGCCGACGACATCACGGCGCCCAGGAGCCCGGCCACGATGAGCCCCTTCACCCCCGCCGGCGCCAGCGCCGCCACCGCCTCCGGGAGCGCGCTCTCGGGGTGCAGCCCGGGGAAGCGCGCCCGGACGAGGATCCCCAGGAGGGCGAAGGCGAACGAGAGCACGACCACCACCACCACCGCCGTCAGGGCGGCCCGCCGGGCCGCGTTCTCGTCCCTGGCGCACAGGACCCGGGAGTAGATGTCCGGCCCCACCAGGTAGGGAAGGCCCACGATGAGGGGGTAGAACACGAGGACCTGGTACCACCCGAAGTCAGGGGAGACGGGGAAGGACAGGAACCCGGGCGGGAGCTCCGCCGGAGCGCCCCCCCCGGCCAGCACCGAGCGGAGCACGAGCGCCAGGGTCGCCAGAAGAGCGACACAGAAGAGCACGAGCTGCCACGCATCCGTGCGGATGACGGAGGGCTGCCCCCCCCAGAACGTGTACAGGACGAACACGGCGGCCACCACCGCCAGCGCCCCCTGCAACGGCAGGTGGAAGATCCCTCCCAGGAGGAGGCCGCCGGCCACGATCTGCGCGGCCACCACGCCGCACCAGGCCACGGCGATGACGAGGGCGCCGGCCAGGGCCACCCTCGCTCCGTAGGCCCTCTCCAGGATGTCGGGGAGGGTGACGACCTCCAGCCGGCGCACCCGGGGAGCCAGAAGCAAGGCGAAGGGCACGAGGGCCAGCCCCCCCACCAGGGACCACCACGCCCCGGTGAGGCCCCGGCCGTAGGCCAGGCCCACCAGGCCCACGGTGGAGGAGGCGCCGAAGACGGTGGCCACCAGCGAGGCCGCCACCGGCAAAGGACGTCCACTCCGTCCCGCCACCCAGTAGGCCTCCGGCAGGCGGGTGCGCGCGCGCCACCCCACCGTGAGCATCACGGCGAAGTACGCGCCCACCACCATGAGATCCGTGATCTGCGCCAGCGCTCCCTCCTGGGTTCGGGTCCGCGTCGGGGCGTGATGTTCGCGCCGGCCCGGGGTCCGGGCAACGGGGAAGCCCGCCGGAAGGGCCGCCGGGGCGGCGGCTGAGTGCGCCGGGGCGGCCGAACAGGCGGATTCACCGTCGCCCTGCAGCCTCCAGCCGGTCCTGGGTCCACATACCGATTCCTGTTCCGTCCATCCGCCCCCTCTTACATTGGTCCCGAGGCTCCGGGGCACGGCGCCCCAAGCGCACGAGACCAGGTCAGAACAGGAGAGAGGACATGTCCGAGCATCGCCTGTCGCGCCGCGACTTCGTGAAGGTCACGGGAGCCGGCACCGCGGGAATGGTCCTGGGCGGCGCCGCACCGGCGCCGCGCGCCACGGATCTCTCCGCCGCGCCCGTCCCCCCCATGCCGGAGAGGCCTCTGGGGAAGACGGGGCACCGGCCGCGCATCTTCAGCCTGGGAGGCCAGGCCACCCTGGAGAAGCCCGGCACCCAGGACGAGTCGGTGGCCATCATCAACCGGGCCATCGACCTGGGCGTGAACTACATCGACACGGCGGCGGCGTACGGCAGGGGCATCAGCCAGACGTACATCGGCGAGGTCATGGCCACGCGCAGGAAGGAGGTCTTCCTCGCCACCAAGACCAACAACCGCACGCGGGACGGCTCTCTGCAGCAACTGGAGGAGAGCCTGAGGCTCCTGCAGACCGACCGCATCGACCTCTGGCAGCTGCACAACATCAGCCGCACCGAGCAGCTCGATCAGATCTTCGCCGCCGACGGGGCCATCCACGCCCTCACCCGGGCCCGGGACGAGGGAACGGTCCGCTTCCTGGGGATCACCGGGCACGCCAACCCGAACGTGCTCCTGGACGGGCTGAACCGCTTCGACTTCGACACCATCCTCATGGCCCTCAATCCGGCCGACGGGTACTTCCTCCCCTTCCAGGAGAAGCTCCTGCCCGCGGCCAACGCGCGCGGGATGGGCGTCATCGCCATGAAGATCCCGGCGCGGGGCCGGATCTTCCGCGAGGGCGGCCTCACCAGCATGAAGGACTCCCTCACCTGGACCATGAGCCAGCCCGTAAGCACGGTCATCGTGGGGTGCGACACCGTGGCCCAGCTGGAGGAGAACGTCGCCATCGCCGCTGCGTTCCAGCAGCTCAACAGCCAGCAGATGGCGGCCATCGAAGCCAAGGTGGCGGGCTACCCCCAGGAGGCGGCCTTCTTCAAGGAGGGCGCCGCGGGATTCAACCTTCCCGACGGGCTCGACGACCAGCAGACCGACGGGTTGTAGCGCTCACCGGCGGGCCTTCGAGGCGCCCCGGGGCGACGCCGTCGCCCCGGGCCCTCGACGCGGCCCCGTTCACCAGAGCCCGAGCAACTTCCACCAGAAGAAGCCGGCGGTCCCCCAGATCACGAGGTTGGCGACCCCCACCACGGCGCCCACGCGCCACCAGTCCTTCATGGGCAGGTAGCCCTGCTCGTAGTACATGGGGGCCGGCGCCGTGCCGTAGTGGGTCAGCCCGGCGCTCAGGTTCGCGAAGAACGCGAAGGCCAGGACCACCAGCCCCACCGGCGCGTCCTTCGCCAGCAGGACCGCGACGAATGCCGGGTACAGGGCGAGGATGTGGGTCGTGATGCTCGCAAAGGCGTAGTGCGCGAAGAAGTAGATCACCAACGCCACCAGCAGGAGCGGGAGCCAGGCCAGGCCCGAGAAGCTCCGGCCGAAGCTCTCGGCGAAGACCGTGGCCACGCCGGTGTCGTTGAGGGCCCTGCCCAGCATCATCACGCCGCCGTACCAGACGAAGATGTCCCAGGCGGGCTTCTCGCTCAGGATGTCGTCCCACGTGAGCACCCCGGTGACGAGGAGCGCGAGGCCCCCGCACAGCGCCGTGACCGTGATGTCGAGGCCGTGCAGGCCCGACGTGGCCCAGGTGCCGCACACCAACGCGAAGATGACGGCCAGGATCCGCTCCTGGCGTCCCATGCGCCCCATGGCCTCCAACTCCGACGAGGCGAAGGCGGCGGCCTCCGGCGTGCTCGAGATCTCCGGCCGGTAGATCCGATAGACGATGAGCGGGACGATGGCCATGGAGAGGAGGCCGGGCACGATGGACGCCAGGGCCCAGCTGGTCCACGTCACGGGGTGGCCGAAGTCCCCGGCCATGCGCGCCGCCAGCGGGTTGCTGGCCTGTCCCGTGAGGAACGTGGCCGCCGACACCACGGCGCACTGGTAGACGCCCGCCATGAGGAACGCGCCCAGCTTCCGGGCCGTCGGACCCGGCTGGGAGCCGTACAGCTCGGCGATGGCTCGGGTGATAGGCAGCGTCACGCCGCCGGAGCGCGCGCTGTTGGAGGGGATGATGCTGGCGAGCACCATGTCCGACAGGCCGAGGGCATAGCATACCCCCACGGAGGTCTTCCCGAAGGCTCGCACGAACACCAGCGCCACCCGCCGGGCCAGACCGGTCTTGAGCAGGCCACGGGAGATGAAAAAGGCCGCCATCACCAGCCAGACCGTGGGATCGGCGTACCCGGAGAGCGCCTGGGCCGGGGTGAAGCCGGCGAGGAACACAGCGGCCACCACGGCCAGGAGAACCACTCCGCCGCCTGCGATGGGCTCGAGCACCAGGCCCGCCACCGTGGCGATGAAGATCCCGGTGAGCCGCCACCCCTCCGGCGACACCGCCTCCGGCCGGGGCAGGAGCGTCACCACCGCGAAGTAGATGAGGACGAGAGCCGCGAAGCGCGTCACCGTGCGTCTGCCGTCGAAGGACTTTCGAACGGAGTTCACCGTCCTCTCCTTGGCAGCAGCTGGGGGCGATCCGGACTCCCGAAGGGCAACAGGCTAGGCTCCACCCGTCGGTGCGGCAAGCGCGGAGCGCCGGCGCGGTGCCGGCACGTCCCGAGGTTCCTGGAGTCGCCTTGCCGCGCCCCCCCGGAGCGTCCTACCGTTCCCCGCCCCCACCCCAGCCAGCCCTCCCGCGCCAGGAGCGCCTTGGACAGCCATCCGCCCGGCGGGTCCGCCGAGTCCCATCCCGAGAGTCTTCCCCGCGTCCTCGGGCTCTGGGACATCGTATCCATCATCGTCGGCGGCGTCATCGGCTCCGGCATCTTCATCGTGCCGGCCGCCATAGCCACCGAGCTGGCCTCCCCCGTCCTCTTCCTCGGCGTGTGGGTGGTGGGAGGTGTCCTGAGCTTCTTCGGGGCGCTGGCCTTCGCCGAGCTGGCGGCGGCCTACCCCCAGGCCGGCGGCGCGTACGTCTACCTGCGGGAGGCGTACGGCCCCCTGGTGGCCTTCCTCTTCGGCTGGACGCTCTTCCTCGTGGTGGACTCCGGCTCCATCGCGACGCTGGCCGTCGCCGCCGCAACCATCTACCTGCCCTACTTCGTCTCCCTGTCCCCGATCGCGGCCAAGGTGGCATCCCTCCTGGTGGTTGCGGGGTTGGTGGCCGTGAACTACGTGGGGGTGCGCAGCGGCGCCAACACCCAGAATACCCTCACCGCCATCAAGTTCGCGGCGCTCGTGGGCGTGTGCGGCGCCGTGTTCCTCCTGGCGGACGGGGACACCGCGAACTTCACGACCCCGCCCGTGGACGCACCGTCGTGGTCGCTCGCGGGGCATTTCGGGGTGGCGCTGGTGGCGGTGCTCTGGGCGTACAAGGGATGGGAGTCGGCCTCGTACAGCACCGGGGAGACGCGAGACCCGGGCCGCAACCTGCCCCTCGGCCTCTTCATCGGCACCCTCACCTGCCTTGCCCTCTATTTCGCCACGAACCTGGCCTACCTGTACGCCTTCCCCACCGCCGGCATCGCGGTGTCGCAAGGCATCGCCGCCGACGTGATGAGCCTCGCCATCGGCCCCGTGGGCGCGACCGCCGTGGCGCTCCTCATCCTCGTCTCGCTCATCGGGGCGGCCAACCAGATCCTGCTCACGTCGCCCCGGGTCTACTTCGCCATGTCGAAGGACGATCTGTTCTTCCGGAGCATGGCCCACGTGCACCCGCGTTACCGCACGCCCCACATGGCCATCGTGGCCATGGGGGCGTGGGCCGCGCTCCTGAGCCTCACCGGTACGTTCGAGCAACTCTTCACGTACGTGGTGTTCGGCCAGTGGATCTTCTTCGGGCTCACCGTGGGTGCCGTGTTCATCCTGAGGCGGAAGCGCCCCGATCTCCCACGGCCCTACCGGACGCTGGCCTACCCCGTCGCGCCCGCCCTCTTCATCCTGGCCGCCGTCGCCATCTCGCTGAACACGCTGATCAACGAGTTCTGGAACGCCCTGGCCGGGCTGTTCATCATCGCCCTGGGGCTCCCCGCGTACCTCTACTGGAAGCGCAAAGCGGGAGCGGGCGCCGCCCACAGGAGCTGAGGACGGCGCAAGGCGCTCGACGCTGGCGGGCGGAGCCTACGGCCTGGCGCCGCCCAGGCGTGTGCGCACCAGCCAGAACAGGTTCCCGGCCAGGATGGTCGCCGTGCACCCGATGAAGGTGTGCCAGGTGTAGTCGATTCCCGTCCCGTAGATCACCCCCCCCATGGCGGACAGCCCGGCCACGAACCCGACGAAGGCGTCGGGCTGGCGGGTGTAGGGGAAGAAGAGGCCCAGGAAGAAGGTCCCGAGCAGGCCGCCGTAGGTGAACGATTGGATCTGCAGGCCCAACTCCACCACCGCGTTCTGGGTGTCGGTGAAGATCATGGCACCGCCGATGAGGGTGACCCCCCACACCAGCGTGAACACCCGCGACCAACCGAGCTCCTGCTTCTCGGTCAACTCGGCACCGCGGCGTAGGGGCTTGAACAGGTCCAGGTACGTAGCCGACGCCAGCGAGCTGATGGACGAGGACAGCGTACCCATGGCCGAGGCGAGAACGCCGGCGATGACCAGCCCGGCGAGCCCGGTGGGCAAGTTATCGACGATGAACTTCGGGAAGACCTCGTCGAAGCTGCGCAGGCCGAGCGCGTCCAGCGACTGGCCGTCGTAAAAGGCGAACAGGCACAGGCCCAGGATCAGGAAGAACGCGAACTGGAGAACGATGAGCGTGGCGTCCAGCATGAGCGCGCGCTGGGAGTCCCACTTGGTGCGGCAGCCCAGGAGTCGCTGCACGAGCAGCTGGTCGGTGCCGTGGGAGGCCATGGTCAGGAAGGTCCCGCCGAGCAGGCCCCCGATCAGCGTGTAGGGCGACGACAGGAACCCCATCACGCCCCCACCCATCTCCAGGTTGAAGATGGCGAACTTGTCAGCGCCGTCCCGCGTGGCCCAGGACACAACGTCGCTCCAGCCACCGGGGAGGGTGTTCACGATGAGCACCATGGAGGCAGCGGCGCCAGCCAGGTAGATGAACATCTGCACCACGTCCATGGCCACCACCGCCTTGAGCCCTCCCAGGTACGTGTAGACCAGGGTGAAGCTCCCGATCAGCAGGATGGACGTGGGGTAACTCAGGCCGGTGATGATGTGCACCGGGATCGCGGTGGCGAAGAGCCGTACGCCCGAGGCCAGGAGGCGCGTGACGATGAACACGCTGGAGGCGAACTTCCGCAAGGCCGTGCCGAAGCGGATGCCCAGGAAGTCGTAGGCGGTCTCCAGATCGCCCTTGTAGTAAGCCGGGATGAACAGGAGGCTCACCAGCAGCCGGCCGATGAAATAGCCGAAGACCAGCTGCAGGAAGTGCATGTTGCTGCGGTAGGCCAGGCCGGGCACGCTGATGAAGGTCAGGGTGCTCGTCTCGCTCGCCACGATGGAGAGACCCACGCTCCACCAGGCCATCTCCTTGCCCCCCAGGAAGTAATCCCGGGACGAGGTCTGGCGCCCGGCGATCCAGATCCCGGCCAGCGTCACTCCCACCAAGTAGACGGCGACGATCGCATAATCGACGGCGGCGAAGCCCATGCACGCTCCTCGAGAGGTTGGCCGGAAGTCTACCCATTCGGGAGCAGCACTTCCATCCTGGCCGCCGGGCTCTTCCAGCCGTGCTGGACTGGTCCGGGAGATGCGCGTTCCCGCAGAGGGAAGGCGTAGAACTCGAGCCGCGAGACACGCCGCCCTCCGGCTCTCTCCGCCGGTTGACAGACACAGGTGACGGGTCTATCTACCGCAACACGTCGCCCATGCCGCTCCACGGCGGAGGTCCCACCCGGACACGAATGAACGCGCCCACGCCGTTCCGGCACCGCTTGCCGGCCCTGGTACTCCTGGGGGTCCTTCCTGCCCTCAGCGCTGCCATCCCGCTCCTGGACTGCATGGCGGGAGACGGGCGCACCGGCGTGGAGTCGAAGCACATGCCCGGGACCCACGGCTTCCCGCACAACCACCTGATCTGCCTCCAATACCAGGCATCGGGCTGGGTGCCGGCGGCGTTCGACCCCTCCCCACCGTCCCCGGAAGCCTTCGCGGTGCCGGACGTGCCGCAACCGACCCGTCTGCTCTTCGCGCCCGCCCCCGGGCTCCGGCGGCCCCGCGCTCCTCCCGCCGCCTGACGTTTCGCCGACGCAGAGCTGAGCACGTCCGCCCGTCTCGCAGACCCCAGCCGGACCGGCGCCCCGTTCGATCCCAGCAGGGAAGCGACTCCGTCGCTCGGAAGGACACACTTATGCGCGCAGCCCCGAGACTCCTCTTGGCGGTCGCTGCCTGCCTCCTCCCCGGGAACCTCCCGGCCCAGGAGGCTCGCCTGACCCTGGAGGATTGCGTAACCCTGGCCCTGGAGCAGAACCATCTCCTGCGGGCGGCCGGGGAGAACGTGAAGGCCTCCCTGGCCAGGGCCCGCCAGGCCTGGGCCCTCCCCCAGCCCACGCTGGACATCGACTCCGACCTGCAGCCTGGGCTCACCGACTTCGACCGGCACGGGGAGCGCTACATGGGGATCAGCCAGACCGTGCCCTTCCCCCTCCGGACGTGGGCCCAGGCGGGGATCGCCCGGCGTGAATCCGGCGAGGTCGTGGCCGACAAGGACGCCCTCGCCCTGGACCTGACCTTCCAGGTCAACGAGGCGTTCTACACCGTGCTCCTGGCCCAGGAGCAGGAGGGATACGCCCAGCTCAACCTGGAGTTGGCCCAGGACTTCCTCGCCATGACCGAGACCAAAATGTCGGCGGGGGACATCCCCCGGGTGGAACAGGTGCGCGCGGGCGTGGAGGTGGCCCGCGCGGCGAACGACGTCCGTAGGGCGGAGGCCGGCGTTCGCATGGCCAAGGCCCGCATGAACGTCATCCTGGCCCGCGACCCCTCCACGCCCTTGCAGCTCGAGGGCGATCTACGGGCTCCGCTCCTCGCGTTCCAGTTGGACAGCCTGCGCGCCTCCGCCGTGGAGTCGCGCCCGGAGTTGCGCAAGAATGCTCTGGCCCTGGAGAGGGAGTCCCTCCAGAAGAAGGCGGGATACCTGTCTTACCTGCCGGACATCGACATCGGGGCCGCCCGGCACACCATCAGGGGCGAGCCGAAGACATGGGACGTGACCCTCTCCGTAGCGCTGCCTCTGTACTTCTGGCAACCTGCCATCGGGGAGATCGCCGAGGCGTCGGCGAACCAGCGGGCGCTGGGGGAGGAGCGGGCGCAACTCCTGGACGCGGTCCGGCTGGAGGTGGAAGAGACTCACGCGAGCCTCGTGGCCGCCGCAGACCAGATCCGCGTGTTCGAGAAGGACATCCTGCCGCAGGCTGACGAAGCTTACGGGATGTACCTGTTCAGCTACGAGCAGGGCGAGATCTCTGCGCTGGAAATGATCGAGGCGTGGCGCACGCTCAACGACGTACGTACCTCGTACGCCGACGCTCTGTACGAATACGGCATCGCCACGGCGGGACTGGAGCGGTCCATCGGCCGTGCCATCAGGGAGATCCAACATGAAGTCGACGCAGAGGACCCCGGCGTGGCCGGTGCTCGCGAGCATTCTTCTGTCAGCCTGCGGGAGCGGTACCGACTCCAGCGGCGCTTCCGGGGAGGCCGCTGGGACGAGTAGGGACCAGGGAGTCCCCGAGGCCGCATCCACGGCCCCGCGGGGCCCCGGGAACACATCGGCCCCGCCCCAGTGGGCGGAGGGCACGGCGGTGGAGCTCTCGGAGGATGAGGCACGCGCCATCGGGCTCGAGACCGCCTCCGTGGAGGTTCGCACCCTGGCCAGCCACCTTCAGGCCATGGGACGGGTCCTCGCCGACCCCTATCGCCAGGCCATCGTCACCTACCCGTTCCCGGCGCGCATCGCGCGCATCGAAGCGCGCCTGGGGGACTGGGTGGACCCGGGTGACGAACTCCTCGTGCTCCAGAGCGAGGAGGTGGGCGAGGCGACTTCGGCCTTCTACAGGGCCACAGCGGACCACCAGCTGGCCGAGACGAACTTCCAGAGAGAGAGCCAGCTCTTCGAGGCCGGCGCGGGAGCCCGCAAGAACTTCAGCGCCGCCGAAGCGGAGCTCCGCGTGGCCGAGGCCAACCTGGACGCCGCGGAGAAGAAGCTCCACATCCTCGGGTTCACCGAGGAGGCCGTCCGCGCGCTCAGCGAGACCCATCAGGTCAACCCCACCATCACCCTCTTCGCCCCCATCAGCGGCAAGGTGGTGACGAACAACGCGGTGCTGGGCGGCATGGTGGACGAGGCCACGGGGATCCTCACCATCCTGGATCCCACGCGTCTCTGGGTCGAAGCTTCGATCTACGAGAAGGACATCGCCCGCGTCCAGGTGGGCCAGCAAGCGCAGATCACCGTGGCGGCCTACCCGGACGAGACGTTCCAGGGAACCATCACGTCCATCAGCGACATGCTGGACCCCGAGACCCGGACCCTCACCATCCGCACCGAGGTCCCCAATCCCGGGCTCAAGCTCAAGCCCGGGATGTTTGCCGACCTGCTCATCCAGCTCAACCGCAGCGGAGAGGCGCTGGCCCTCCCCTCGGCGGCGATCCTCGACGAGCAGGGCTGGCCCGTGGTCTTCGTCCGCACCGGTCCCGGGCGATTCGAGCCCCGCGTGGTGAGGCTGGGTGCCCGGGAAGACGGGTTCTTCGAGGTGCTGGAGGGACTGGAGCAGGGGGACGCGGTGGCCACCCGCGGGAACTTCCAGCTCAAGTCCAAGCTCAATGAGGCGATCCTCCACGCCGCCCACGTCCACTGACCTCCCGGGATGACCGAGCCATGATCAACCGCATCATACGGTTCTCCCTGGAGCACCGGCTCCTCACCGTCTTCCTGGTGGGGCTGGTGTCCCTGGTGGGCGTCCTCGTCGCCCTGAGGATGCCCAAGGACATCTACCCGGACCTGAGCCCACCCGTGGTCACCGTCGTCACGGAAAACGAGGGGATGGCCGCCGAGGACGTGGAGCGCCTCATCACCATCCCCCTGGAGAGCCTCCTGGGCGGTGCGCCCCACGTGGCCAAGGTGCGGTCCGAATCCGCCACCGGGGACGCGCTGGTAACGGTGGAGTTCGACTGGGGGACGGACATCTACCTCGCCCGACAGATCGTCTCCAGCAACCTGGAGATCGTGGCGGGAAGGCTCCCGCAGGGCACCTTGGGCCCCCACCTGGGCCCGGTCGCCTCGCGCATGGGGGAGGTATTCGAGTTCGCCGTCGTAGGGGAAGGCGTGGATCCCATGGAGCTGCGCTCCATCGCCGACTGGACCATCCGGTATCGCCTCCAGGGCACCCCCGGCGTGTCCTTCATCATCAACATGGGCGGCTTCGTCAAGCAGTTCCAGGTCTTCCTGAAGCCCGAGCTGCTGCACCACTACGACCTCACGGTGGCGGACGTGCGCTCCGCCATCGAGAACGGGAACCGGAACTTCTCCGGGGGCGTCTTGACCCGGGGCGCGCAGGAGCAGCTCATCAAGGGCCAGGGGCGGCTCTCCGGCGCGGAGGACATCGAGCGCACCGTGATCGCCTCCCGGAACAACGTCCCCGTGTTCGTGGGCGACGTGGCCGACGTGCGGGTGGGGGGCGCCTTCCGCCGCGACGATGCCAGCTACAACGCCAAGCCGGCGATCTACGTCACCGTGCAGAAGCAGTACGGCGGGAACACGCTGGAGGCCATCGGGAAGGTGAAGGAGACCCTGGCCCAGATCGCCACCGGCCTGCCCGAGTCCATCCGTCTCGAGCAGTTCTACGACCAGTCGGTACTCATCACCAAGTCCGTCGGCCACGTGCAGCGCTCCATCATCGAGGGTGCCGTTCTCATCGTGCTGGTGATGATGCTCTTCCTCTGGGACCTGCGGAGCTCCCTCATCGCCGCCCTCACCATCCCCCTCTCCATCTTCATCGCGTTCATCATCCTGGCTCTGTCCGGAGTGAGCCTCACGGTGATGTCGCTGGGCGGGCTGGCCATCGGTGTGGGAAAGGTGGCCAGCGGCACCATCCTCATGGTGGAGAACATCGTCTGCGCCATCCGGGAGGAACGGGGCGGGGGCTCTATCGTAGAGGCGACCTTCCGGGCGGCCACGGACATCGGAAACCACCTCTTCACCACCTCCCTCATCATCATCCTGGTGTTCCTCCCCCTCCTCGGCCTGCAGGGGATCGAGGGCGCCATGTTCAGGCCCACGGCCATCGCCGTGGCGGCAGCCCTCTTCGGCGCCCTCGTGCTCAACCTGGTGCTCCAGCCCGTGCTCTGCTCGGTCTTCCTCCAGTCGGAGGCCGGGAGAGCCGAGAAGAACCCCATCGTGGACCGCCTCCAGCACCTCTACGCCGGGTGGCTGGAGCGGGCCCTGGACCGGCCGCGCCCGGTGTACTGGGGAAGCGCCGCGCTGGTGGTCCTCGCCGGCGCCCTCTACCTCGTCATGGGCAAGGAGTTCGTCCCACCCCTGGACGAGGGCTCCATCATGGCCTCCACGGTCATGCTCCCCGAGACGTCCCTGGAGGAGTCGCAGAGGATCGGCACCCAGATCGAGGAGGTGTTCCTCTCCTTCCCGGAGGTGGTTTCGGTGGCGCGCTCCACCGGGACCGCGGAGGGGAGCGAGCATGTCCACCCCGTCAACCACAGCCACTACAACATCCTCCTCACCCCGCGGGAGGAGCGGAAGCGGGGGTACGACGAGCTCACCGAAGCCATGCGCGCCGAGCTGGACCGCATCCCGGGCGTGGCCTACATCTTCGAGCAGCCTATCGCCAACAAGCTCGCCGAGATGCTCACGGGCACCGGCGGTGAGCTGTCGGTGAAGCTCTTCGGCACCGACCTGGCCGTCCTGAACGAGAAGATCGCGGAGATCCACCATGTCATGGAGGAGGTCCGGGGCGTGGCCGACCTCCACGTGGAGCAGACCGCCGGCATCCCCCAGCTCGTGGTGGAGCTGGACCGGCAGGAGCTGGCCCGCTACGGGATCGCCGTGGGGGACGTGGCGGACCTGGTGGAGACGGCGCTGAACGGGATCGTGGTCACGGACGTCTACGAGGCCGACCGCGTGACGGCCGTGCTCCTGCGTCTGGGCGAGGAGTACCGCCACGACGAGGAGCACGTGGCCAACCTCCTGGTGGACGCCCCCAGCGGCGAGCGCATCCCCCTCTCCCAACTCGCCCACATCCACCACGACGAAGGCCCCCAGGAGATCCTGCGGGAGAACCTCATGCGCCGGAAGATCATCCTGTGCAGCGTGGTGGACCGGGACGTGGCCGGGCTGGTGGAGGAGGCGCGGGAGAAGATCGAGGCCTCGGTGGACCTTCCCCCCGGGTACTACGTGGAGTTCGGAGGCTCCTTCGAGA
>Ga0315541_1001272_pt1 | contig 23961 bp, 18 predicted proteins | sample SalMarSW160190MG_FD_203095 | JGI IMG/M metagenome (GOLD analysis project Ga0315541, IMG submission 203095) | Salt marsh sediment microbial communities from the Plum Island Ecosystem LTER, Massachusetts, United States - Salt Marsh Sediment SW1601-190 ...
CATCACTCGGTTATCCTGGAGTTTAACGTGCCCAGTTACCGCACCGGCGCGGCAGAGCAAAACGAAAAGGAGGTGAACCGGCAAAAATAATTGTCGTTTACCGGCAAAAATAGTTGACGTCTATCATTTGATACCGAAGCAGCTTTAAAACCAGCTATTGCTGAAGCTTCTTCAGCAGATGATACGATCTTGCTCTCGATTTGTTTAGAGTCATCTGCGCGGACATCCGTTGTTGGTACCAGATTGAACATAGTAAACGTGACGGCTGCTGTAACTAATACGATACTTATACCGATTATCATATTTTTTGTGATATGCATTATATTTTTACTCCTTCACACCTATTTTATATCTTTCTTATGGAGATGCGTACCACCCATCCACAGGGTTCCAAAAATCTGGGCAGTACACAAAACTGTATTGCTCGTACCATAGATATTCGCCAGATGGAACATCATAGTATTTTTCTACGTGCACTGTTATATCTTCACCATCATCAATTTTGACAGCGCCGAAACCTTTAATTATATCGTAGTTGTACGGATCATCTGACGTCCACAGATACGCCCAATTCCACTGACTGTCGGGGCTAGAAGCCCATCCACCCCACTGACGTACCCAATCCACCCATATTTGGTCATCATTGTCACTCCACAGGTAAGCATCCTGATAAAAATAGTAGCAACCCGAAGAGTAGTGTAACAATGGTCCTACATTACTCCATCCAGAAGGCAGGTTTAAGGGACCTTCGAAATCTGCGTAGGCCCCTATACTACCCACCAAACAACCAACTATTACTGCACAAATCATGATCACTAGCAACGAATGTTTTATAATTCTGTTTTTCACTGAAAATCTCCTCTTATGTTATTTGTAAATTATATTCTATCCTTGTTCGAACCATTAGATTGAACAGGGGATACTACTGTCCACCTGCCATACTCCATACAACTTGTGAAGCCTCATGAATCACCTCCCCAGGTTATTCAAGAACTTCAAGCTTCGAAAAGCATAACATGCCAACATTAACCCCACATGAACAGAAGATGAATTTTAGATGAATTTTCGATCTTTTTTACATTTTTTAGAAAGAGATATTCTTCATCTTCTGTTCATCTCAAATTCATTTTTATATGTTATTATTTATCAATAAGAAGTTTTTTCAGGTAATTTCCTTAATAAGAATAAGGGGTAAGCAATGAGAATTTTAGTGATTGAAGATGACCGGAAGATGTCTGACCTCATTCAACGGGGCCTTTCGGAGATAGGCTATGCCGTGGATACCGCTTATGACGGTGAAGACGGTGAGGAACTGGCCAAGACGGTTCCCTATGACTTGATTATTCTGGATATCATCCTTCCGAAAAAGGACGGGATTGAGGTATACCTCGGGTTACGGCAGAATCAAGTGAAATCGCGTATCATTATGATTACCTGCAAGGATACCGTCAGCGATAGGGTTAAGGGACTGGACAGCGGCGCTGATGATTACCTGGTTAAGCCTTTTGCCTTCGACGAGTTGCTGGCTAGGATTAGAAGCTCAGGCGTTTCGGAGTCCCTGTATGCTGTATGGACTAAGGCCCAATAATTACGTCGACCCAACCCCTTCTCCATATTTTATCATCAAGAAAATAGTCTGTGAAGAACCAGTATTCGCCCGGTGGGAGAGGGTCGGTTGTTTCTACAACCATTTCCGGTTGATAATCTACCATTGACCATACTGTAAAAGTGCCGGGAGATATGCAGACGTCTAGACCTTCAGGGACATTTATTTTGACTTCTGAATACTGTTTATCTACTCTGGAAATATCGCATGAGAGAGTGTGGGCGATATATGGCAATTCAATTTCCTTTTTCACATTTAGTAATAGTGGTATCCTTTTCTTCTCTCCAGCTTTCATGTGCACGGTGGTTAATTCAGGATATGGAGGAGCCGAGTAAAAAGGTCCTCCACTACGCTTAAAAGGAGGAGGAGAACCTAATTCCCCATTTCGCGAGAGCCAAAATATTATTGTATAATCTTGATCAGTTTCAGACTCCCTCGTCGCTTTAGCCATGAGGACATAATAAGTAGCAAGCTCAGCATCCGGCCTAAATTCTAACTGTGTGTTTCCCGAGTAAAAGCCATCCGAACCAACTTCTGCCGGAGAACTATTTTGGATGTCGTCCCAGTTTTCGGGCGTTTTTAATACATTGTCCTCTAAAGTGGCGTGTACCGGTAAACTATTCACGGTAACTTTAGATTCCGGGTCGGTAGTGTACCCAGAAAGTGTAGCAATTACTGTATTACCACTACTCGAAGTAACCTTTGGAGGACCGTCTACCCAGATGGCCAATGGCGGTTTGAAAGCAACGTCTAGTGTTTTTACTACACTTTCCTCTCCGCTTGTTGCGATGACTTTTATTGTATTAGCGCCTTTTAATAAATCAATCCAGTCGTAAAAGCTCCCATCCTCGGAGACGCTGGCTTTAGTCTGTGCATTCCCGTGTTCAATGGTTACATCCGCCTCGGAAACGGACACAATACCTGTTAATTTTAGCAGGTTGCTTTCGAGGTTTGACCTTTGCGCTGGGAATGTTATTTCTAGAGACAAATCAATTGGTCTATCAATATTCTCCTCCTCTGTTGCTGCCATCGGGGGGGGAATCTCCAAAGAAGTGCCTTCCGGCGTTGAGCATCCAACTATACCTAAAAGAAAAGTCACAACAAAAATGAGTTTCATGATTCTCTGCAGCATTTTCCCCCACCTCGATGAGGGGCAGGGGCACAAAGCACCCCTACCTCTCACTTTTAGTTTTAGTTAGCAGTGGACAAAGTAACCCCGGTTATCCCGGACCAGTCTACGTCAAGATCAGTTAGCTTGCCGCTCCAAGTATCCCACTTAATGATTTCATCGGAGTCGAAGTAAGTTCTATTGCCGTTTCTACTCAAGTAGATTTCATAAAAGGATATGTCCCCGCATATATCGTCATCGGTCATGTCATCGATGGTTTTCTCACCATCAACATAGCGGTAAGCTTCGAGCACCCAGGTTGCTCGCACTGAGTTCGGGTTGATTTCTGTACCTGACCACTTTAAGGACGAGCTTTGTTCATCGAAGTCCATAAAACTCACCAGCCAGCGGTAGTGAATTTCAGCATTCCAGTACTCATACCCGATCTCCCCGCAAATTTCGGTTCCAACAGAAACTGGAACGTGTGTAGTGCTGTAAAAAGGCGTTTCAGTACCTCCAACAATCCAGGCGGTACCTGTCCAACTAGGAGAACCCCACCGGTTCCACTCAAGTACCGGTTGCATAATCGCAGTCTCATAGTTAGGATACGGGCTCAAGCCATTGAAAACGAATACGTATGTGTCCTCGTGGGGATCTGGAGGTGAAGAAGGAACACGCCAGAATGCCAAAGAGTAGTCTGCGGCGATGCCAGAGTCACGATCATTCAATCCATACTCAATCCAGCCTGTGGTAAAAGGCATTGGAATCGAAAGATTTTTCTCTTCGTCGATCGTAGTAAGGATTAAACGGTTGTCAGAATACACCTTAGTCGTTTTATCATCGACTTCTTTTATCCAACTTCCATTTGGGACTCCAAAAACGTGCGTTGCTTTCTTTGGGCCGCTCGGAGTCGATACCATTGGTACTTCCGAATTTTTGGTCTTAAGAACCAGAGAGCCGTCTGGCCTTGAGACTTGTGTAGTCCCATTACTCAGATGTCGGACAACTGAGCCTTCAGGTATGCGATATCCCTCATCCGAACCTATGCTGAAGGATTTATTTACCTTCGTGAATCCTTCGTTGTTCCCGGCAGCCGGTACTGCCATCATTAGGACGGCTATTAATGCTATTATGGTCAGGACAAAAATGAGTTTCTTCATGTTTATATTCTCCTCTCACACCAATTTGTTGTCAACACTGCCTACCCTTATATAGGTAGGCCATAATCATCCACCTGCCATACACCGTTCAACGCATGAAGTCTCATGAATCACCTCCCGCAGGTTATTCGAGAGCTTTACATGTATTAAAAACATAACACACCAACATGAACCTCAGATGAACAGAAGATTAATTTTTGATGAATTTTCAATCTTTTTTGCATTTTTTTAGAAATAGATATTTTTCATGTCCTATTCATCTTCTGTTCATCTCAAATTCATCTTCATATGGTATATTATGAGAGAAAATTCCGGTGAGGAGCTTACAATGAGAATTTTAGTGATTGAAGATGATCACAAGTTGTCTGACATCATTCAGCGAGGGCTGTCAGAGGTAGGCTATGCGGTTGATGCCGCCTATGACGGCGAGGAAGGCGAGGAACTGGCGAAGGTGGCCCCCTATGACCTGATTATTCTGGACATCATCCTGCCTAAAAAGGATGGGATTGAGGTATGCCTTGGGTTACGGCAGAATCAAGTGAAATCGCGTATCATTATGCTTACCTGCAAGGATACTGTCAGCGATAGGGTTAAGGGATTGGACAGCGGTGCTGATGACTACTTGGTTAAGCCTTTTGCCTTTGATGAGCTGTTGGCGCGGATAAGAGCTCTCTTGAGAAGAGAAATCAGCGATGGTTCTCACATACTTCAGGTCAGCGACCTAAGCATGAACACATTGACCAGAGAGGTAAAGCGGGGACAAAGGGATATTAAGCTCACCGGTAAAGAGTATTCCTTGTTAGAATATTTCATACGCAATCCTAATGTGGTTATTACCCGGAGAATGTTAGAAGATCACGTCTGGGATTTTTCACTGGAGAGCGAATCCAACCTGATAGATGTCTACATCCGACGCCTGCGCAGAAAAATTGATGAAAGGAAAGAAGATAGCCTTATTGAAACGATTCGCGGTGTAGGCTATCGTCTAAAAGCCCAATGAAAGTATCATTAAACATAAAATCCAGACTGACCCTATGGTATCTCTTGATTGCCGCGGCGCTAATCGTGTTTTTCAGCACAACTGCCTATTTCCTTCTATCGAACGGATTGAGAGGAAAAACCATCCATCCTTGGGATATGCGCTACGCTCAGATACAAGAAACTGCCGAAGGCCAGAATATCATCACGGGGTTTTCAGAACTCGGCCGACAGGATTGGGGTGGTTCAGGGCAAGCAACAGTAATGAGATGCTATAGTCGGAATGAACTTTTTGAATTATCATCACCAGAAGGCATCATAAGCATCGACGATATTCTTTTGGAAGAAGCTGCACTAGATGATCTTAATATGTCCGAAGATTACAGCATCTGGTTTTACACTGATGTTTTCGGGAATACGACCGGTGTCGTGGCTGTTACTAGGTCAGCAAACGATGTAGAAGCAATACTGGGGACTTTTAGCCGAGTACTTCTTGTCATCGGACCGGTGGCATTAGTTCTAGCCAGCCTGCTTGGATATTTTCTAATAAAACGTTCTCTGCATCCTGTTCAGGTGATGGCTTCAACCGCAAGGAAGATAGAAGAGAGAAACCTAGATAAAAGGCTGGATGTTCACGGCGATGACGAGCTTGGACAACTGGCTGCAACTCTGAACCACATGTTGACGCGGTTGGAGGGCGCCTTTAACAGGGAAAGGCAGTTCATCGCTGATGCTTCTCACGAACTACGCACGCCGCTGGCGGTTGTGCAAGGAGAGGCAACCCTGGCGCTGAAAAAGGAGCGAAATATCGAGGAATACCAGAAGTCTCTGGAGACGATTTCTCAAGAAACGGAACGTTTGTCCTCCACATTGAAAAGGTTGCTGTTTCTGGCTCGTGATGAAAGCATTAAACAATTAGAATTCGAAGAGGTAAATCTTAAAGGACTTCTTGCTGAAGTGGCATCAGACATTGAGATGCTCTGCGAGGAGAAGACTCTTCATTTTCAGTTACACGTCCAGGACAATCTAATTATAAAAGGAGATGAAGTGAGCTTGAGAGAACTCTTTCTTAACCTACTTGACAACGCTATCCGTTATACACCACAAGGAGGGGATGTATCGCTCACCCTTGGTCGAAAAGGTAACAACGCCTATGTTGCCGTAAAAGATACCGGGGCAGGTATTCCGGAGGAACATCTCAAACATATCTTTAAGCGTTTCTATCGTGTTGATAAGTCACGTTCCCGCAGCGAAGGTGGTGCTGGTTTGGGGCTTTCCATTTGCCAACGTATTGTCGAGTTTCACTATGGTACTATTGAAGTTGAAAGTAAGGTTGGTGAGGGCAGTACTTTTTCGGTGTTGTTGCCGCTCATTGGCTCCAGTAGCTGAAATCTCGGAAACAATAAAATAAGTTTCTGTTGGACGCAGCCTCCTCAGTGATGTTGGACAAAACCGAGTATTGTTGAACTGAAACCGGCCCATTTTGACGAGTTTAACAGATCCCAGAGAAAATGTAGTCTTTTGTTTATAAGTTAACGAGCGGTGTATAATTAGCCGAAATAACACAATTTGAAAAACAGAAGTTTGTGGAATGGCAACAACCGAACACACTATAAACGACGCCCTCGCCGAAATCTTAATCGAAACCCGAAGCTTATGGCGCTTCAAGGGCGTTGTGAGGTCTGAAAATATTGATGTTCTGAAGAGCAGCGGTAAAAGGCCGGATATTCTCATTACTGAACCGAATGTTTCCCCGGTCATTGTAGAGACGGAAATTCTACCGGCAATTACCGTTGAAGCGGATGCCAGGCAACGCCTTGGCGAGCACCTGAGTCCTTCAGGTCGTCGGATATTATCATCTTTAGCGGTTAGACTGCCAGTTAGATTGAGGGATTTCTCAGGACAACTGTTGAAGAATGAAATCCTCAACGCGTCCGATTTTGAAATAGCTCTTTACACCGGAGAGAATCCGGAAGCATGTACACGTTGGCCCCAGCACGGATGGGTACGCGGGAATGCCACTGATTTATCTATTCTCATACAGTCTGCTGCAGTTCCTCCCGCAGTGATAGAAGAAGCGGCCAACAAGCTCGTTGAAGGGGTAAGCGAGGCCGCCGCTCTCCTGACAGACATGGCGATAGCTCACCCCGGAGCGATACGAAAGATTAGCGAGGAACTCCGCCAGCAGGACGACGAACGCGGGCAAACGCGAAGGATGGCCACAACTATCCTGGCCAATGCTTTGGTTTTTCACGAAAGCTTGGCTCGTGGCGAAGGTGATTTATATTACGTCCGGACGCTCGATGAATTAAGGGGTAAGAGAGGCAGCGTCAGTAAAAACGAGATGCTTGAAGACTGGAAAAGGATTCTGAAAGTCAACTACTGGCCAATTTTCGATATTGCCCGGCGTATCCTTGAGGTCATTCCCATAGATACAGCAAAGCCGCTCCTCGACCGCCTGGTCACCACAGCCGGTGAACTCGTGGCCAACCACATGATGCGGTCACACGACCTGACCGGAGCGGTATTCCAGCGTCTTATAGCCGACAGGAAATTCCTCGCTGCTTATTATACCAATCCGGCTTCGGCGGCTTTATTGGTCGGCTTTGCTATTGATGCAGATAAAACACCGGGTAACGGCTCCTGGTCAAAGGATAACGACGTCACATGTTTACGTATCGCCGACTTTGCATGCGGCACCGGTACGCTCCTGTCCGCCGCTTACCGCCGTATCAGCCAGCTGCATGAAGCTTCCGGCGGTGATGCCGAAATGATTCATCCAGAGATGATGGCGACGGCACTGGTCGGCTGTGACGTATTACCGGCGGCCGCCCACCTAACCGCTTCGATGCTGGCCGGGGCCCATCCTACTATTAAATACAAAGGCAGTTCGATTTTGGCAGTCACGTACGGAAAGCAGGATGATGGCGGGGTGGCTCTTGGTTCTCTCGATTTACTTGATCCGATGAGGATGTTCGGAATTCTTTCGATAACGGCAAAGGCTATTGAAGGAATGGGCGAAAGTGAGAAAGAAGCATGGTCGACTCTACCTCACGCATCGTTCGATATGGTTATAATGAATCCTCCATTCACGAAGGATACCAGCAACGAAGGCGAAAAAATCGGTATTCGTAACCCAACGTTCGCAGCTTTCAGTTCTTCACCGGAAGAACAGCGGGAAATGGCCAAAGCCGCAAAACGCCTTCTCCAAGGGACTAGCGCCCACGGTAATGCCGGCGAGGCAAGCGCCTTCCTGGTTCTTGCCGACCGTAAGTTGAAGGATAACGGGACTCTCGCTATGGTCATGCCGCTGAGTTTACTGTCCGGAGAAGCATGGGAGTCATCGCGGCAGTTATTGCGAAAATCATATGGTGAGCTTGTTTTAATATCCATTGCCGGTTCGAAGGATGATGAGCTTTCTTTTTCAGCAGATACGGGAATGGGTGAATGCCTGGTTATCGGCCGCAAGGCTAACAAAAATAATACCCGGGCAACGTTCGTGGTGCTGAACGAGAGGCCGTCTTCCGCGATGATAGGTTCGAGCACCGCAACTCAGATTCATAAGTTGAAAGAGGGAAACCTTCGCAAACTGGAAGACGGACCAGTGGGTGGCAGCCTGTTTCATTTCGGTGACGATGTAATTGGTTATGCTATTGACGCTCCTCTCCCCGAAAAAGGCCCCTGGAACCTGGCCCGCATCAAGGATGGTTCACTAGCCCAGGTGGCTTACCAAATGGCCAACTATAACCTCATCTGGCTGCCGGGTACGACGAAAAATAATGCCATCTCGGTTTCTATCACAACGGTCTCAGAGATTGGAAGAATCGGACCCTTGCACTGGGATATAAATGGTAATAATTCCAGCGGCGGCATACGTGGGCCGTTCGTTGTTGAGCCTTTGAAAACCAAGTCTGCACCCACTTATCCTGTATTATGGTCGCATGATGCCAATAGAGAAAGGCGCATGGAGTTTGAAGCGGACAGTGAGGGAATTCTTCGGCAAGGTAAAGATTCCGCCGAAGATAAATTTGCTCGAGATAAGGCCAGCCGGATATGGGCAATATCTTCTCACTGCCATTTTAACCATGATTTCAGGTTTAACAGTCAATCGACCGCTATGCAGTTCACCAGCAAGAAGACAATTGGGGGTCGGGCATGGCCATCAATCAGTCTGACTAACGCTGAACAGGAAAAGGCATTAGTCCTCTGGGCAAACTCATCTCTTGGTCTTTTACTTCACTGGTGGCATGCCAATAAGCAGCAGGCGGGAAGGGGTAGCATAGGTGTATCGGCTCTTACTTCAATGCCGGTACTGGATGTGACCAAGCTATCAGAAGAAGCCCTTTCCAAGGCGGTTGCCATCTTCGACGATATGAAGAACAAGGAATTACGTCCTGTTAATGAAATCGCTCAGGACACCGTACGGGCAGAAATTGACACATGGCTTGCTACAGAAGTACTCGGCTTTTCGGCTGAGCTTGCGGCGCCGGATGGGCCTCTGGCATTATTGAGACAGAAACTGGCGCTGGAGCCATCCATAACCGGGAGTAAATCATTATCTTGATCATGCCATTCCTAAGTAATCACCTATCTAAAACTATCGTGCAATAGCTAGGCTTTAAATCCAACGGTGTCACAAACCGTCAGAATGTGATAATTATCCATTAATTTTCTGAAACCATTATTAGTTTCAGGATTGGTCACGATTTTATGACTTGAATCTACTAAAACATGATGTAATAATATCCCATGATGCATTGTGACTAAATAAACCTGTCCCTGTCAGGAGGTTATAAATGTTTAAGAAGTGGGCAATAACGATAGCCGTTATGATAATGAGTTTGCAGTTATCCGGTTGCATTACGCCTTCCCCTGTAGAAACACCACCCGGCTGGACAGTTTTCACTAACGGGAATGCGATTGATTCCTTACTGATAAAAGGGAGGGAGTTGTGGGCAGCTACCGATGGCGGTGTGGTCAGGTGGGACATGGATGACGGCACCTACCGGAAATACACTACAGCGGATGGACTGCCCGAGAATATGATTTCATCCGTTGCTCAGGATAATGAAGGTAACCTCTGGTTCGGCACTGAGGGTAGGAGTGGTGTCATCCGTTACAATGGGAAAAGCTGGGACATCATTGAGGGTAAATTGCCCGGCAACCTGGCCCTGTCGATAGCCGCCGACCATGACGGAAATCTGTGGTTTGGCAGTGCCGGTGGAGGAATCAGCCGCTATGATGGTACCAACTGGCAGACTTTTTACCCCTGGGGCGAACCATTTAATGGGCCTGGTGGCGCTGATGTTTTAGCGCTAGATGTGGATGGTGATGGAAACCTCTGGGCCATCAGCATGTTAGGAATCTATCGCTATGACGGCGAATCATGGTACACCTTTACCCAAGCCGATGGCCTGCCCAATGCACCTTGGCTAGCAATGGCCTTTGACCGGGACGGAAGTCTCTGGCTCGGTAGTGACGGCAGAGTCATTCATTATGATGGCGCATCATGGCAGTCCATTAGCACCGAAGGATTGGAACTGGTCAGGTCGATGGCAGTGGACGGCGAAGGAAATCTGTGGTGTGGTGGAGATAACGCTATCAGTCGCTATGACGGTAAGTCGTGGCAGATGTTTAACTCCGAAACCTTTGCTGACAGTAGAATCACTTCGATAGTGGTAGATAATGATGATAATATCTGGTGCGGCACTTCCCGTGGTATCAGCCACTATAATGGGAAGTCGTGGCGCAGATACGTTACTGATGACGTAGTGCCTGATAATCACATCCATTTAATAGCCGCGGACCGGGACGGTGGTATGTGGTTTGGTACGGATGCTGGTATCAGTCGCTACAACGGCAAGTCATGGCAAACCTTTACCACTGCCGACGGCCTAACTGCCGGCAGTGTCTTCAACTTCTTCCAGGACAGCCGAGGCACTCTCTGGTTCGGTACTCACTATAGGGGCGTCAACCGTTATGACGGCACCGGATGGCGCACTTTCACTACTGAAGATGGTCTGGGCGACAATGATATTGCAGCTGTTATTGAGGACCGACAGGGTAATCTCTGGTTTGGCTCAAGCAAGCCATCCGACACCCCATATAATATCAGTTGCTACGATGGTAACTCATGGCAAACCTTCGACACGAAATATGAAGTGGATGAAAGAAACAATGGCGTGATGGCGATAACCATGGACAGCCAGGGTAACCTTTGGTTCGGTACCATTGTCGGCGGTGCCATGCGTTACGACGGGAAAAGCTGGCAGAGGTTCACTCAAGCCGATGGTCTGGCCAGCAATTATGTCTCGATTATTACACAAGATAACCGGGACAACCTCTGGTTTGCTACCAATGCCGGAGTCAGCCGTTATGACGGCGAGTCATGGCGGTCCTTCACCACCGAAGGACTGGAATGGCTCAGATCGATAGCCGTGGACCATGATGGGAATCTGTGGTTCGGCAGCTACAGCGGCGGCGCTTTCCGCTATGACGGTAAGTCCTGGTGCAACTTCACAACCGACGATGGACTGGTGAGTAACTTTGTCAATACAATAGTTGTGGATCGTGACGGAAGTTTGTGGTTCAGTACTAATGGTGGTGTCAGTCACTACGATGGTCAATCGTGGCAAAATTTCACGACATCCAATGGTCTGGCGTATAATTTTATTCATGAAATAGCTATAGGTAAGGATGGAAGTATATGGTTCGGCGGAACCTTTGGTGGTGTCAGCCGCTATATCCCCGAGTAGACGGTACTCCCTGTTCTAAGTTTCCCCTGCTCGTTGTAGTCAATAGTCGCCGAAAATGAGCTAAACGAAAGATTCCAGCTAAGTGCGATCCATGAGATTGCTAAACTTTTCATCGGAATGTGCAGTGGTGGCCATCCACAATTCTGGAGGGAGAATCGTCACTTTATCTTAGGAAATTCTAGGATTAAAAGGTTTGATGCCTTTTTCATTAAATTCACCTGATGATTCCCCGAACTGTTAGCGACAAAACAAAAATCATTCATCGTGGGAAAAGCGACAAACCCGCTCTTAAAGCCTTGTGAAAACTCCGACATTTATGCTTTTATGATAAAAACGACGAAGAAAAACTGCTGTTGTTGCCCTCAGGACGGCGCGGTGGCGAAAGGTTGACTGTCGCTATAGCCTTGAACTGTTTCAAAGCTAGTTTGTCGTATGCTCCGTAGCTGGCCTACTTCATTATGTCGGTACGCTTACCCCTAACCAGTTCAGCGGTGGTGAAGTCTTCCTCGACGATTGGGACTTCTCTCGCCCCTCCTCCTTCATATTCGGGATGAACATTGCGGATGTGGCCGTTCAGTGCCTGGGAAGTCTTGAACGGGGGATGGTCGCACCCCTCAACCGGGCATGGTATGGATTCTGACATGTTTGCCTCCTCCTCTCGTTTCAGAGTCTGAGATGCTTAGCTATAATTCAGGGTCTGAGACTTACCCTGATACGCTCTCTTTACCAGAGTCTGAATTTCACCCCCTAAACCCGTAAAACAAAGGCTTTGCTCGGCTTAGCCCCGCTTTCCCAATGATAGCCGATGCGGTCGAGCCATTTTCTTTTAAGCACCGTCATACCCCAGTCGATAAACAGGTTCATGAGGTCAACCAGGTTCGGCTTGGAGATATCACCCATCCTGTAGGCGAGTTTTTTTAAGGAAGACCTTATTAGGCGGATAAAGAGCATTAGTCCGTTGTAAAATATAAGATGATTTTGGATGGTGATTTGTATCACCTATTGGTTAATTAAACGTCGGAATGTTCAGTAGGAATGGAAATCGTCGGTAAAGGAGTAACCTCTTGCCTTTTTGTTTACTTCTTATTTCATCTTGCCTCTTAATGAGGCTGTAGGGAATATTATGCCCGGTAGAGGTAATGTCGGGATAGTACTGGCCTATCTCGAAGCTGCTTTGTCGCAAGTACCATAGCTGGCCTTTCTCATTATGTCCATACGCTTACCCCCAACCAGTTCGGCAGTGGTAAAGTCCACCTCGACAATCGGGGCTTTTCTCGCCCCCTCTCCTTCATATTCGGATGAGCATTGCGGATGTGGCTTTTTAACGCTGCCCCTGCCTGAAACTCTTTTTCGCTATCCTCACATCTAGGTACAGGGCATATGAACGCCATCCCGGCACCTCCGTCTTCTACTGTAAGTCGAACTCCAGTTGGACTCCAATTGGACTCCAAATTTTTAGCTACGATTGGACTCCAATGGGGTAGTCCAAATAGACTCAAAACGGGACTCCCTTCACATAGCGAGCTCCCCCATAAAACAGAGGCTTTGCTCGGCTTAGCCCCGCTTAACGATAGCCAACCCGGTCGAGCCACTTCTTCGGATGGCAAACCCCCAGCCAGTAAACAGCTTCACCAGGTGAAATGGTCCGGCTGGGCATACCTGCCAAGCAGGAGTGCCGAGTATGCTCATCCCACTTAGCTGCTGGGGTGAAGGCGTATCGTGAGACATTCCGACTATTGGATTACACACCAGGGGGTAACCTTCTCTACTGAAAGTATACTGGAGCGCTCAGTGCTCCGGCATAACTATGATAGCATTTTCCTCCGCTCCCCGTTCCCAGCTAAAAATATCACACTGATTTACGACAACGGTAATCAGCTTATATTTGGGGGAAGCGACAAAGCCGTAGCTAAACGCGTTGATTCGGGAGCGACATTGTTCAGCGTCGACGAAAATGGGGCAGGGACTAAGCTCCATCGTAGGAATATGGATTCGTTCAATATGTATATTAGAGGAGAGCTTTTTCACTCGCTGAACAAAGCGATGAAATGTACAGCCCTCGTCACAAAAAGATGAAAAGTTAAATGAAGCAGATGGGACGACTCTTGGCAGGCAGCACCGGCCACACCGAGCGACGTTTCCTACAACGACTTAGATGACTGTCCTGCCCCTGATTCCTCGGTTAACGGGACATCCTGGAATTCTAAACAGGTAAGCCAATATGCTTCTCAACGACTTTGCGGAAATGATAACCATAGACGCTGAGGCTTATTGAAATGGGGAATTTCCGCGGTTGCTTCAGCAGGGTCGAAAGGAACAGCTTCCAGTAGTATCTCCGGCCCTTTTCTCTGATACCCAAAAACCATATCGATTTGAAGAATGCCCTGATATGGTGAAATCGCAGTCTACTAGCTGTTTCCCTGCGAGGTTTGTATTCTCTTAAGAATGTTTTGACCCGTTCGTAATAATGCTTGGGGGAATAGATCGTATTGAGAATGTGCTTATAGCCATCAATTAGTGTTTCATGGTTCATCTTGGGAGTGAAGTTCAGTGAGCAGTCGGTATTGTTGCCGGTAAAAGTTTTTACCAACCGGTTCTCCTTTTTTAAGCGCTGGTATAATCTGGTACCGGGAGGAGCGCTCAACAAACCGACCATGGCGGTAACAATACCACTCTTTTGAATAAAGCTGATCTGGCTCTTAAAGATGGAAAACGGGTCGCTATCAAAACCAACAATAAACCCTCCCTGTACCTCCATGCCGTAGTTTTGAATCTTCTTGATAGAAGCCACCAAATCACGATTTTGATTCTGTAACTTGGCACATTCAACCAGGCTTTCCTCATTCGGTGTTTCAATGCCGATAAATACAGTATTGAACCCGGCAGCCACCATCAATTTCATCAACTCTTCATCATCAGCCAGATTTATTGATGCTTCTGTAAAAAGGGCAAAGGGATGTTTCTTACTCTTCCGCCACTCGATTATCGCCGGAAGTATTTCCAGCTTGAGTTTCTTCTTATTGCCGATGAAGTTATCATCAACAATGAACACGCTATCCCGCCAGCTGCGGCGATATAGTTCATCCAGTTCTGCCAGCAGCTGTTCCCTGTCTTTCGTTCGTGGCGTATGTCCGTTTAACAGGATAATATCGCAGAACTCACAGTTAAAAGGGCATCCCCGCGAATACTGAACGTTCATTGACGAATAGACCTTCATGTTGATGAGAGACCACAGTGGGATAGGGGTCTTGCTGATTTCCGGTCGCGTGTCTGAGGCGTACACATGCCGGGCACACCCCTTCTCCAGGTCTTCCAAAAAGAGCGGCAGGGTGACTTCGGCTTCACCGAGGATAAAGTGGTCCACTCCATCAAAATCTTCATAACCGGTAGTAAAAAGGGGGCCGCCGGCAACAATCTTGGTGTTCACTTCCTTACATCGGGTAATAACTTCATTAACTGAATTCTGCTGCACCACCATGGCGCTGATAAACACGTAGTCAGCCCATCTGATATCATCGTCAGTCAGCCTGGTTACATTCATATCCACCAGTTTTTTCTCCCACCCACCGGGGAGCATGGCCGCGACAGTCAATAGACCCAGTGGCGGGAAAGCTGCCTTTTTGGAGACGAATTTTAAGGCGTGCTTAAAACTCCAGAAAGTATCCGGGTACTGTGGATATACCAGAAGAATTTTCATAATATTACTCTTATTCTAATGCCCTTTGGGCTAAAAGTCTATGATGGGAGCAATGTGCCAACAAAATGACGAAATGTCCATTGAGTTGTGGGAAATTAGGTGTAATGTATGAAGAGGTGAAGAAGTCGCACTCCCCTGAAAAGAATTCTTAGTTATCTCCACTATGTGAAAAAGCCCTTTTTGATTCATGCAAAATCACCCGGTAGAGTCTTTCAATTAATTTTTCTGATTCAATTGATTTGGGGATTTCGGAATAGACTATATCGAGTGCCTTCGTAAACAAATTGGCTAAGTCAGCGGTAGAGTGATGCTGGCTACCTAGGACTGACAGTATATGCTGTGAATTTGATATTTTATCAATCAAGTCCGCAACAAATTGTTTATCTTCATCTGAGTTGTTTCCATTCACACTTCGTAGATTTTTGATAATTTCTTCCTTCTGCAACTCTGATAAATAACCTTGGTCTACAACCCTGGATGCATTTTTAAATAGTATGTCTGCACTGGCGCAGTTCTTCTCCTTACCACGCTCGTTCGAAAGATACCTAATCTTCCTTGAAAAGGGGATACCTATTTCCCTAATGAATGCGTTGTTTAACTCGTCTTTTACAGCACTATCTTCAAAATCATCTCTTCTCGAATTAGGAATTAATTCATTGACACCGACGTGTATTTCACCCACAAGGTAATTGTTGAATCTTCTTTCTCTAAAAAACCCAGATAAGGTGTCTTTGTTTCCTATCAATATGTTGCCACAACGCAGTCTCAAACCGTCCATGTCAGTGGAAGCGCTGACAATGCCCTGAAGGCTTAGGTCTCCTATCCAACCAAATCCAAGCATTCCCGGTTCCCCTCGGAGTTCTATGAAATCTATCTTCTTCACGGCTTCGCTACTACCTTTGCTCAGGCTAACGACATCTACATATGGCTTATAGATTTGTTGACCATTTACAAAGATATTGTATGTTCTGTAGGACTTTATGCGAGTCACTAGTTCCTTATCAATTAGTTGCCCAAAACTGAAATTGGGATTAAAAGGTACAGGAGCTACTTGTGACAAGTACGATCGGATAGCCGGAACATTGAGGAGTTCGTTTCTTCCACCGTGTATCATATTCATTTCGACTTTGAAGAAATGGTCGTCCAGAGAACCTGAATATTTCTGTCGCTTGAACATAGAAACAGCTTTGATTAAAGTCTCAGTATCTGCAGAAATACATGGGTCGGCGATGAACTGCCGCAATTTCTTGCAATCCCAGATGCAAACTGAAATCGTGTCTTCACCTCTGCTCTTTGTCACAAACCTCAATTCATCGCAGTAGCCAAGTCCACCTAGCCTTCCAATGCCTCGAAAACCTCTGTTGAGAGTTGGGTCTTTCTCACTACACCCTATATTTAGTAAGGTACTCTTGGCTTTACTCGAAGAAATCCCGATTCCATTATCGTGTATCGTTACAGACCTCTTGCGACCATCGACAGCTATTTCTATTAATGCACCATGTTGAACATCAGGTAGGTAATCTATCGCATCGGAGCTATTTTGTACGTACTCCCTCAGAGACATAAGAGGGTGAGAGTACATACCCACAGACAAGCTTTCAAGAATGTACTTGCCAAAGGTTAGCTTATCCTTTGGCGTTTTGTCTTTTCGCCTCGGTGACAATTTTGTTTTCCTCCAAATGAAGCTCAAGCAATTTCTTGACATGATTTGCAGATTTGGCGTACTGCTCTTGGATTAGCTTAATATCGCTGGCCCCGACCGCGCGTATCAGCAGTTCCCTGTTAGCTGATGAGAGCCGATCAAACTCAGTCATCCACTCCCTAACGTAGGGCATCCATCTTGCTTCTACAGAGTCGAGGTCCCGCCAGTTACTAACTAGTCTATTTCTAATGAATTCTTCTGGCATTAACATGATCGCCTTGAACTCCTCAGCATCTCTACCGAATGCTTGTAAAAAGAATTGCTTTCCTGGCATAACCGGTCCCTTCATTACATTCAATATTACTTGCACGGCCCTGAGGTACTTTTTATTCCAGTGGCCATTGCCGGTGTCAATACCTCTGTCTTTAGCATCAAGCGGGATATATCGCATCGGGAATGAATATATTGATGTCTTTGTTGGGCTCTTAATAAATTCCTCATTTAAATCTATGTTTATCTTTAATCGTTCGTAGAAGTCCTCTGGCGTATCGTCAAAATTGTACAAGATATAATTCGACATTTCTTTCTGACCATATGTGTGCGCTAATCGAACTGCTTTCAAATAAACCCGTTTAAGGTTTATTGAGTCAAACGCAAGTCTCATAGGCTCAAGTGGTATTTCTGCTAACCTCTTCATTTTGGCATCATCTAAATACCTTGCATCGAGGCCCTGATTGTAATCCACTATTCTCTTCCGTTTCGTCTTGCCAAAGACGGCACCCTTCACGAACCCTAATTCTTTGATATCATCGATGATATGGTCGAATTCCGGGGAAGCCAGAACATTGTTGTCCATTAAGATGAGATTTTGTTTCTCTCCAGACTTTGCAATAATACCATTGACTACCTTCTTTATATCAACGTATGGTATATAAGTAGGCTCAAAAGTCCCCACAGCGCAAAAACCGCACCTTCGCGTGCATCCTCTTGTAGTGTAGCCAAGATATGAGTCCGTATTTGAATACTTGAAATTGGCATTCTCCACCTGCCCCAGAATCTCATAGTCAGGTGGTAGATCATCAATAATGGCATCATCGTCTTGGTCTATTTTCTTGGGGTCGTTTAACAAACCTTCGACAGGTTGAATACCAGTTTCATTAAAGAGGTCATCAGGAAGCAAGCTCGCCAATATTCCCCCAATAAAACACTTCCCCGTATAGTTAAAAAGTGTTGCACTGTAGAACTTAATGGTCTCAACAGTCTCCTTCCATGTCCAAGTGAAAAGAGTACCGATGTAGACTCTATCCCAATATTGGTATTGAACCGCGGTGTTGCGTCCCTTAACAAAAACTACATTATCCCCCTTCATTTTATGATATGTAGAAATCTTCATCAGTCCAAGAGGAGGATATTTTGTTTTATATGCTGGCTCAACCAGTAGTATGTTCTTCTTCATTAGTTTTACATTCTTGCCAAATATGATGAACGTTCGGACTTACGAAGAACGTGAACATTATTTTCTGCGCTTATGAAAATTCTTTAGACTCATCTTCAAATTCTTCCAAGAGGTATGCAGCGAGATTTAGCAAAGGTATGCCTGCTGCTAGGACTCTTCGGCTAAGCTCCTCGAATCCTGTATTCGCGTATTCTTCGGCAATAGTGAGTATCTCGTCCTGATTGGATAAAACATCCACGCCTTGTTTATCAGCTATGGCGATTGCGTTTAAAACGGCCATGTCTGGGTAGTTATTGAGATAACTAGTCATAATCAATTCCTTGCGCTCACGGAGCGGGGTTCTTCGACCAATCTTGACACCTATGGATGCAGCCATCAAGAACACATCCTTTAATGATCTGTATGCTGCAGGGTTAACATCACTTGTGCTCTTTCGTCCGCCGTTTCTAATTCCAGCCAACTGCCGATACGTTTCAATTTGAGACTCTTCGACATAGGCTCGGTCACGTTTAGTAAAGCTGCCTTTAGTCATCACCCATCCTCCTTTCCAGAGCTCGCTATTGTCATAATCTGTTGCGATTAGCGCAATTGCTTAATAGTAGTGCATCCAATAGCCTGATCAAACACCAACTCATACTCCATGCCGATTCTAGGTTCAAGATTTTCGCGAGCTCGTGAGTGTAGTTCTTCATCAGTGACTAGTAAAACTAGTTGCTTTGTAATTTCAGGAACGTGCTCTGTTATATTCTCTCTGTGAATACTGCTTAAGCGACCAAAAGGGGTATCCATTACAAGGGGAGCCTCTTCTTCAGTTACTTTCGCCATACCTGTAATGAATGCCAAGCTCAGAACTTGGCGTTCTCCTGCGGAGAGTTCACGCCGAGCAGGTAATCCCCATCGATCGAATACTTCTAATTGGTAGTCATCTGATACGCGAACGTTTTGAAATTGCGAATCTTTCCATATCAACTTCCTGAAGATGGCAAGCACTTCTTCTTGAATTTGTTGGCGCATATCTTTAGCAAAGATATCGCACATTTTGTCTAGTGCATCCGTGGCTTTGCTCGACAATGTCAACCGGCGTTGTAATCCTTTAGCTGATTTTTCATGAAGCTCAGCCTTACTAATCTCTACCTTGAGATCATCCAATTCCTTTCGTAACTGGTTCATGCGCTCTTCACCACCACCTATGCTACCTGCTAGCAGCGTTATCTGTTCATGCCACTCGACTCTTTTCTTTTCGAGAACTACAACTTCCTCACGATCAAATCCCTGAAGATATCGGCTAATCTCGTCAAGCTTCTGGTTAAGTGATTCTACTTGATTCTCAATATCGACCTTCCGCTTCATTGACATTTTTACTTGGTTTAGAATTTCGTCAGAGCCAGCAAGTAATGATCGTAGGTCGCCGGCAGTCTGAATAACAGAGTTCTCCAATGCTGAAGAGACTGATTTCCCAAGTAGCCGTATTAACTCATCATGTTCAGTGCTACCTTCGATGACTGGGCGTCCACAAATACACCGCTTTTGCGTGAGAAGGTCTTGTACAAATTGTTCCCGAATTCCGGGTGGTATCTCTCCGCGCGCTCTCTTTTCGTCCAGCACTGCTAATGCTTTTTTAAAAGCTGGCTGTGCAAATAGTACGAAGCACTTATTGGTCGATTCCCTGATGGTCGTCCATAAGTGATCTTTTTCCTCCTCCTTTGCTTTTATTGTTGCAAGGGCCTCCTTACGCTGCTCTTCCCATTGGCGAATCGCTTCTATGCGGCTCAGTTGCTCATTAATATCTCCAAGCTGCCGTTGAGCTGCACTTCGTTCATCACGAAGCTTTTCAAGATCCGTACGTTGTGCTTCCAATTCAGTACGTAACTTGTCCTGCTTCTCGAGCAATATCTGCAACTGTCCAGTTGCCTTCTTCTTTAGCTCCTGTTGGTACTCCCTCGCCACAGAAGCCAAGTGGGTTCTGGCTCGTTCCAATACTTCTATCTTGAGAACGTTACGAACTGCTGACTTGACCTCATCTTCATGACCTGACTTCGTAAACTGGTCTATCTTCTCACCATCAAAGAAGAAGTATTGACTTACATTGTATGGTAAAATAGATTCGATAAAACCTGTAGGATTGTGGATCGTTTCGAATTGCCCATCTGAGCGAACTCTAGCAAGAGTCAACCTTGATTGGGCATTTCGCTCCCACTCCTTCTGTGAAATCCTATCTGCTTTCATGACTCGAGTTGTCGTATATCGCTCACCTGCATGGGTAAATACCAGTTGTACTTTGGACTCAATACTGAAACCTACCGGCGTCTCGGTCAAAGCTTGCTTATTAATTAACTGACCAATATTCTCAATCTCGTAACCATAAAGGCACCAACTTAAAGCCATCATAAGTGATGTCTTACCCGCTCCGTTTACCCCACAAATAACCGTTGCATTTCGGGTCGCGTCTTTACTAAACCTGACCGTCTGCTCACCAAAGAATTGGCGGAAGTTGGTCAACTTAATAAGTTCAATTTTCATCGTCCATCAACCTCGCCTCGGAATCAACTATATGACGAATTTCCTCTACAATTCCTCTAGGCTTTTCATAACTGAGTTTTGCCCACTCCGCATCTAGCACACGCGCAATTATATTCTTTACATCTGGGTCACTTTCCTTAAATAACTCTAGTATCTTTTCTCTAAGCATTTCGTCCCTCCTAAAAGTCCAAGAGGTTGTACGCTTTTGCCAAATCCCAAATTATCTCAGTGGCTTGGAATCGGTTTTCGGAACATTCAGCGAACTCCCTAAAACGTGTCAATTCTTTTCTGAGAATCCTTCTCTCGGTATTATAGGTAGATTGAGTTGCTAAAGTGCGATAATATGAGCGAGAAGGTATAGCTATCATATCATGAATTGCTGCAAATTCTTTTCCCGGTGATTTTCGCAGAATTCTCCCACGACGCTGTATGAACTCGCGAGGGTTACTACTACTGGCCAACATATAAGCAGTTTGGGTGCTGGGTACGTCTACACCTTCATCAAGGCAACGTATAGCAATCAAAGCCTGGAGTTCCGCATTGGCGAAACTCTCTAGCAACCGCTTGCGTTCCTCAACAGACTCATCCATAGTAAAGTGATGTACCCGAATACCTAATACATTTCCTAGCAAATGGGTCACCTCATCAATTTGCCCGTGAACACAATAGAATAGGGCATGATGTAGTTCCGGCTCACTTTTAACCAATTCCCCCACAGCATTCAGCTTCTCACTTGCAGTATTAAGAACATAAGAGCGTTTACGTAATAGAGAATCAAGAGCAGGAACTTCTCCCGGTGCTGCTCCACTTTCAAACATTTGAGCTATCTTTTTTGTCAAATCCTCATACTCTTGTAACTCATTGCTGGTCAACTCAACTAGATGCGGATAGTAATAATATTTTGACAAACAGCCTTCTCTAATTGCATCTTTTAGGGGAAACTCATAAACAGTCTGGCCAAAGTACTCCTCGAGAGCAGCTGTCCCCTCTTCGTCAAACCATCGCTTTGGCGTAGCAGACAATCCCAAGCGATAAACGAACATCTGGGGCAGACTGGTTCGACCCTTTGCTGCTCCTAGATGATGGACCTCATCTGCTACGAGCAAAGTTGGCCCCTTTACTTTTGATAAAGTATTCTGCATAGGTTCACCAATGAAAGTGGCATGACTTGCAATTACAAGAACGTTGTCTCTATTACCCAAATTGTAGTCGACTATACGTGCATTGAGCGTGTTGAGCCACGCATGCCGAGATTGATAGGCTAAAATAGGACGAAAACCAAAGGGCTGTGCTTCACGAGCCCATTGGTCTACTAGATGCTGAAAGGGACATGTCACCACAACAAAGATTCTGCCGATTTCCTTCAGCAAACCTACGGCAGAAGCAAGGGCTGTGATCGTCTTACCTGAGCCTGTTGCCATAGCAAGAATTCCTTTTCCGTCATTAGACCTCCAAGCCTCACTAGCCCTGACCTGATAGTGCCTTAGCTTAATATCTGATGGAATATCCACCACTTGTATCGGAGTTGATGCGGGCACATTTGAACTCTTGCTCATTCCACTCTCAAGGTCGACCACTGGTCGTGTCATCGGGCGAAAGTGGAGCAGTCTACGCTTAACCGCGACTGGAAACTCTACCACTATTAGACCACTTGTAAGACCGTTCCACAAACGCTCAAAGTTGCTTCTCTTCCGCTCCACTCGTCCATGAGTGTCTTCCCAAGATTTAAAGACATCTATTGACTCAAAGTTACTAACCAGTCCTCCCACAGTTTCGTTTGGTGAGCCAGTAAAAGCAACCGAATTCCCTTCAGCGTCGATAAATACTCCTATTTTCTCATGATAAATGCCATGTCCGTTGCCGAGTAAGCTTAGTGAGGGAACAGCAAGCTTGATTTCGAGTCGTTCATCTGCGATTAACCACGCGAGACATTCTAATCGGTGTCGAGTTAGTAACGACGCTTCATTTAATAACTCTTCTCCAAGCTGGCGCAGAAGTGCGCGCTCTAGGATATCTTCTTTAGCTTCGTATCCTTTAGTGAATGCTTCAATGTCTTCAGGCTCCAGCCAGGGGCTCGCTACCAAGCGCATATGCCCTTCTCGGTTTATGAATGTAGCAAGTCCTTTGGCACCTAATGCTAAACCCTTGCTTGTAAAGTACCCTACGGCTCTCCAATACTCCTTGCTCTCACTCAGACAGGGAATGTAGAAGCTATCTACGATGTTCGTAGAATCGGAGCGGTACTCGTACGAAAGCTGTAGATCTCTTAGAGACATTGGTTATCGTCCTAAACGTCTATTCGTTTAGTCTACTTCAACATATTTAAAGATTCTCATCTGTACGGTCAGGTAGGAGTTCATCGATGACTTTTTCAAACACACATTCAGAGCTCGTTTTTTTGTCCTGTAGGATTTTCGACAGAGCTTCCCTACCTAAGGTTGATGCGGACTTCGGGGCTTCACCGGGAAGATAAATCATCACACCACCCCTCCTCGGAGCGATTTCTACTTTACCTTGTTTAGCCAAGTCTCTCACAAATTCGACAGGATCCTGACCGAAATATTCACGAAAAGCGTTATTAAAACCACTATAAACAGCGTGAATACCCTTAGATTTTGACACGTCGCGCAATCTAAGGATAGATATTCGGACGAATTCCTCACGCGTTAACCTTTTCTCGCCATCTTGATACATACGTATTGGCTACCCTAAAAAATTTTACACTCTTGTAACAAGACTTGTGTCAAGAATTATACACCTTACCCCTCTGTAAGAAAAGCAAAGCCCCTAGTTTTGTTCCACGAACTTGTACAAAAAGTGGAAGAATGTTGGGACAACCAATTGGCCACAGAATGACCAAGAGATAACAATAGGTGCGTGTTAAGTAACAAAACTCGGTTTTGTGCAACATCTGGACGCACCGCCGAGAAATTGAGCCATTCACCGCTCAGAAATTGAGCCACTCCTTGAAGTCCGGTAATCTATTGTTAAATCAGTAGTTACCGGAGGAAAGGAATGCTACGAATGGACAAGGTCTAT
>Ga0315541_1001275_pt1 | contig 23928 bp, 23 predicted proteins | sample SalMarSW160190MG_FD_203095 | JGI IMG/M metagenome (GOLD analysis project Ga0315541, IMG submission 203095) | Salt marsh sediment microbial communities from the Plum Island Ecosystem LTER, Massachusetts, United States - Salt Marsh Sediment SW1601-190 ...
TGGCTTATAGAATACAATTTCAACCGTCCGCACCAATCTCTTGCCTATCTTACTCCGGTAGAGTATATTGAAAAAGAACTTGCTAAAATCCCTAGTCCAGTGTTACCTATGTGGTCAGCCAGCACATTATGTCTTTATAATATGCTACTTGTGTTAAAATCCTGTTAATTAAGTATATGTTGCAATTTTCTGACTTTCCGTTCGATTTTGCGGATTCCTGAAAGCACCGTTTTGGACGCCACCTCTGCTGCCTCTTCGGGGTGGGGAATAGATAACTCGCCCACATTATTTTTTGACTTCAATGAACATTCTATCACCTCCCCCTATATGAGTCAATTCTTTGAAGAGATATAACGTTGAGTATAAATATAGTCTTCCCCATAATAATCTCATATAAAATCCCTCTCCCTTGATGGGAGAGGGTCAGGGTGAGGGTGAACTGTGCGAGCTTTCCCCCTCCCTCTAAACTCCCTCCCCCTAGGGGAGGGAGGGTTGTAATGATTTATGCGGTTAACTATAATTTAGCTTCAGGGGTGTAGCTCACTAATTATTTTCCCAATCTCAAAGCTGGGCAGCTGCATATGTCTTGACTTCTGACATTTTGTAGAAATCGCGGCACAAAAATGCTTGCGAGGCTAACGAAGTGCAGTGGCGGAAGTAAGGTAAAAAGGCTCAGTTCAGCGTCTTTTTTTTCCGGGCGACTCTCTTTCGGCCTTGTCTTTCTGTCAGGAGGCTCAATATACAATTTTTTTATAAGGGGATAGCCCGGCTATGCTACTACCCTTTGTATCCCGCCGGTGCCGCTTCAGCAAGAGTGCCCGCCCCCATTATTATTGTCATCTGCAGGTGTGGCCGGGCAACACTCTTCCAGGTCAGGGGACCGTGTACCACTCCCGCCGGCACGTAGAGGGCTGAGGTCTTGTTGATTTTAAGCGGTTCGCCCCCCACCACGAACTCTATTTCCCCACCGAGGTCTTCAGGATTTTTATAGTCGGAACCGATATGCAGGACGAATTCGTCGGATTCGGCGTGAGTATGTTCGGGTATGTGAGGATTCGGGTCGGGCATAGCATATACCCAGCCCATTTCGATATAGACGTTGCTTCCGGGCACGAGCTCGTTGCTCATAAAGGTCATGGTGGGATACTGCCGGCCCTTTACGTCATCAAACTCAGTGCGCGCCTCATACTTCGGTTTCTGTACCAGGTTTTTGTAATATTTAGCCATTTTCCCCGCTACTCCTTTCTAAGAATTTTTACACCCTAAATTAAAAGGTCGGCTTGGCACCTTTTAATCAACAAGGCCACCCTTCCTCATCGCCGCCGTTATGGCCGCCCCGACCGCATCAACCACAGCCGTCCCGCCGTCAATGGTAATAACCGCCCCGTTGACAAATGACGAATCATCACTGGCCAAGTAGCTGCAGAGTCCGCCCATCTCGGGTGAATCGGCGAAGCGGTGCATGGGTATCTCCACTGCTATCTGGTCGATGAAGGTATCGGGGTCTATGCCGAGCATCTTCCCGAACTGACCGAAGTCCTTCTTGGTCATTTCCGTTTTGACGCCGCCGGGGCACACGGCATTACAGCGGATGTTATAACGCCCGTAATCCAGTGCCACCTGTTGAGAAAGCATAATCAGGCCTGCTTTTGAGCTGCAGTAGGCCGGCATACTTAGCAGGCAGCGCATTCCACCGAGCGAGGCAATGTTTATGATAGAACCAACTCCCCCTTTGAGCATGTGCGGTATTGACGCCTTTGTGAGCAGGAAAGGGCCGGTAAGGTTCACTCCGATAACTTCCTGCCACATCTTAGGGTCAAGCTCGGTGACGGTTGCTGGGTGGTTGGTGCCGGCGTTATTGACCAGCACATCCAGTTTGCCGCCAAACTTCACCGTCGTATCCACCATGCGCTTTACATCTTCCTCCTTGGACACATCTCCCGGACATATGACTACTGTCCCTGAGGGGAGTGATTTAGCTACCTTTTCCAGCATTTCTTTGCGGCGGCCAGTGATACAGACTTTGGCTCCATCGGCAACAAATCGTTCAGCGATGGCAGTGCCTATACCGGTACCTCCCCCGGTGATCAGGGCTACCTTTCCCTTCAGGTTCATATCGACACCCCCTGTTAAGGATTTTGCCTGGCAAAACTCCCGTACTGCCTTTTTTGCCTCAAGCCGGCTCCTTGAGCTTTCCCGGGCCAAATGCAGAATAGTCCAGGTCATAGAACTGCTTGCAGGTTTCAAAGTAACCCAGGTGTGAGCCACCCAGGACTATTTTTAGCACTACGGCATCACGGTAATACTTCTCGTAACCGTTTTCCCGGACAAGGCCAAAGGAGCCCATCAGCTCTAAACCCCTTGAAACCAGGTCGGGCACGGTGCGGGTGATATAGGCGTGCACTGCATGCCCTTTAGCCATCATACTTTCTGTGTTCCACATACCATAGATATCCATGTGGTCATACTGGTAAGCCAGCTCTAGAACGGCGGCTCTGGCCACGGATATAAACGAGGCCATCTCGCCCAGTATCATCGCCGCGTGGAGGTGTTGGTTGACCGGTTTGCCCCCCGCCACCCTCTGCCCGGTATACTTAACCAGGACGTCAAATGCTCCCTGCAGAAGACCAACGGCGTTGGCGGCATTCAGGGACATGGGGGCGGACACGGTATTCGTGAAAATGGCCCAGGCTTCAGGACCCTGTATTCCCCACTCCTTAGGCACCTTGACGTTATCAAAATAGGTGGGAGTATTCCGGTCGGCGTTAGCCCCGCACTTGACCTCGAATTTGCCATGGGAGACCCCGGGCCAGGGCTCGGGAACATAGACCAGGGTAAAGGCATCTATTCCCCGTCTGGGATCCATGTTGCAGACAACGCAGTTGAGGTCGGCAATGCCGGCATTGGATGCCCATAACTTATTACCGTTTACCACCCACTCGTTGCCCTTAAGCTCTGCCTTCACCTTTACCGTCCTGCCCTCATTAAGCGGGTTCTCAACATCACAGGCGGAGTCTTCTTCACTGAAGTTCATGCAGGCAACGGCTAGCTCATTGCTAGTGAACTTGGGGGCAAATTCACTAAATACTGCCTTCCCCCAGGCATTACCTGTTGGAGATGGTGACAAGTAGGCAAGCGCAGCTGGTACCAATCCCCAGTCGGTGCAGGCGCTGTGGAGACTTATGCCGTAGTCAGCACGGGAAAGCTGCTCCTGTATTAGGGCGTCCCCGACCATGGAAAGCTGCTGGTTGCCGCCGAAATCCTTGGGTATCTTGTTTTTCTGGTAGCCCAGGCCTACCTGCAGTTTCTTCAGGATAGGGGTAATAACCTTTTCATGAGTCACGTCATCATCAATCTTTTCCCGGACCGGCATAATCTCCTTGTCGACAAAATCGGCAAGCGTCTTTTGCATCATTCGCAGCTCTTCATTGACGAAGCACTCCGGGTATTGTAACTTATACCATTGACTGGTCTGGCCTAGCATTTGTCCTTCCTTTCAATTAATAGATTTCTTCCCCGGACAGGATTTGAAGGTCGGTTACCATCGGTATAAATTTCTTCAAAAAATCTTGGTATTTTTGAGTTTTGGCAGCCTTCTCTTCGAATTCATCCAGGCTTTTCAGATGCACGATGCCAACGTATTTATAAGGAATCTTTCCCGCCGCGGCTCCTATTATCCTGACCAGTTCGTATTTCTTGACGGACGGAAGGCTCTCTATTAGAGGACCTTTTTCACTAGTCACGTAAGCCTTGAACTGTTCATCAGTCACATGCTCTGCCAGATTGTAAAGAATGATTCGCTTGGCCATTTTGGTCATCCTTTCTCAAGATTTTGCTTTAACAGGGAAATGCCTGACCAACCCCGATGTTACTACACGTAATTCGGTTTGTCAATACTAAGAGCTACTGTGGCCCAGAGCTTATTAGTCTGTGGTTCCTAAGCCCTTTAAATCTTTCGTTACATCAAAGTTGCTACCCACCAGGGATTAACCATATAGTAGCTAGGTGAACAAATATCACAATAGAGGCAATTATTGGGTAACAATTGCCTGTTTTGTTACCTCCCTACACAAACCATCGAACTGTGTGATGTATAGAATTATCATTGAACAAAACTGACAATTGTTGGTCTTCAGCAGACCGACGCTAAATAAGAGGAAATATTTTCATCCATACCTAAATTGCCCCGTGTTTGCCGCAGTGTTATCATACAACTAACTTCGGAGAGGCCTACCAAGGGAGGACGATATGGCGAAAGAAGACTTATCGGTGATAGGAATGTGGAAGCTCATCTCTGTCGAAGCCCAGGGCGATGATAGCAAATTGACTTATCCCTTTGGCAAGGACGTTGCAGGGTTGCTCATGATTGATGCCAGGGGTTATTTTTCGGCACAATTGATGGATATGAAGCGCCCATCTTTCAAGAGTGCCGACCCGCGCGGCGGCACACCAGGGGAAGTAAAAACGGCTTTTGAGAATTACGTAGGATACTACGGGACCTTTGACCTAGATGAGACAAAGGGAGTAATCATCTTTCATGTCAGGGGGGCTTGGCTACCAAATTGGATAGGCGGTGACCAAATAAGGTATTACACATTAAGCGGAAACCGCATGACCATCAGTACAGCACCCTTGCTCTTTGGTGGCAAGAAGGTAGTCGGGAAGCTTATTTGGGAACGTGTGAACTAGTCTGGAACACTGATTCACCGGCACGGTAAAGTCCCAATCACTCAGATTGTGACTTAGCATTCCAAGGTCTTCGATACTGAATAGGTACACCTGACGTTGCACCTTGTGCCGAGTTCAGCTACTACAGTGTCCGTTGCTGAATCATGCCAACATCACTGACGATGCACACGGAGGTTTGGCTCAACGTCTTCGCCTCCGTCTGAACAACGACATACACCACAATAAACCAATTACGATGAAAAAAAGATACGGTCGGTAGGTGACTCCTTCGCCGGTTCCGGCGACCGCTATCGCCGGGGCGGGAGGTGGTCGTAATGGAGCTACTGCTTCGGCAGGTATTTCGTAAGCAGGTATCTCGGCAGAAATTTCGTAGGCAGGTATTTCCATATCGAGATACTGGTCAGGCACCCAACCCAGCGGGTTGTTTCTGCCAGTAGCCTCTGCCCAGACCCAGCCTGGCTCACCTTCCAGCTCAAAGAAAGCGGTTGCCTTGTTATATTCAGGTAGATAAACCAATACCGCAGTGTGCTCTGAAGGAAGCACTATGGCTGAGCGAAATCCGGCAGCTCTATACATAACCGCCAATAATACCGCCATATCTTCACAATCACCCTCCCCAATTCCATCCTCGACAATAGTTATAGCCAGCTCATCGGCATTCTGGGCAAACTCTTCACTTCCATTTCGGTCTATATCAGAGGTATATTCCACCCTGTCACGGACAAAATGAAATACCGCCTCTGCCCTCTGTAGCTGATCTGGATATTGATTGGCAATCTGCTCACCCAGGCTATAGGCTACGTTAGCCTGTTCCCCCAGGCTTTCGAAGGCTATAACCGGACGAAACCCTGTCTCAGTTATTTGATAAAAACCATCTTCGCCAAAGGCCATGGTTCTACATATCTGCCAATTATCAAAGATATCGCTGCCTCTCCCGTAGAAACCTTCAGACGGAAATGCCGAGGCATAACCAGCAGTCGCCACCGCAGCTAATGAGACAACTATTAAACCTAGTAAAACCCAGGCTTTCTTCATAACGGTCCGGTCAGTGCCGCATGGAGTATTAAGCCAAAGAAGACGAGATAACCAAAGATATGTAGCCCTGCAGCCACCGGGCTTTCGTTAATACGGCCAAACGGTATTTTAGGCGTTAGCTTGTCCACGATATAGAATAGGGCCACTCCAAGAAGTAAGCTTATCGCAAAGCTCATAGCTAGTACCCCCCACGTCCTGAAATCGAAGATGTACCACACTATTGGGGCTGTGACCGCAGTCAGTGCGGTAATCGCGCCGTGGATAACAAGACCAATCAGGATGAAGAAACCGGCTACGAACAACCCGGTAGCCACCGGGCTCTCGCCTATGCGCTCGCGATAAGGGACATGAGGGATAAGAGCATCTAGTGCTCTGACTCCAAGCCATGCCAGAAGAGCAGAGATGAAAACCAGCAACACAACCTTAGCTAACCATATCAAAGCAATTACCCAGAAAGGGACGCCTAAACCTAACTCTGACATATTAATGCCTCCTTACTGCCCATATTCGATTAATGGTAATGGCGTAACATGGGTTTCAACAACGGCCGCTGGTTATGTATAGTCTACAAAAACAGTGCATTTTTTCGCGGAATTATGGGACATTTCATAGTTCCGAGTACCACCCGCCTACGGCGCTATGCTATTATAGTATAGCATTTTCTTGTCTCTAGTGTCCGAATTCCAGGGGCACCGCAAACTACTCACTGATAATATCTAAGATAGTGGCTGCTTTCTGAGCAGGAGGTCGTGGCTTCGAATCTCTCTAGGGACGCCACGAAGCCAGAGCAACTGCTTTTTTAGGTAAGCGAGAACATCAGGTAACAATCTGACGGAATGTGCCCCAGTCTTTAGTCAACGCCGCTTGCCTTTCCGAAGTCCTGATTACAAGCGTATTCCCGAAAAGGCAACGATGTCCTACGACGGTGGGCTACGCGCGTTGACAATTACACAATGGATGGTTAGACTGAAGTTAGCGTATATTAAGTAACATTCGACGAGATAGCCTGAAGCATAAAAGGGAAGGAAATTGCAGGCGAGAAGTGAAAGGAGGCGGCAATGATAAAAGGTGTCATAGGATACAAGGTGTTGAGTTATAAGGACGTAGAGCCCATATTGATGAAGCTCAGGTCGTATGCCATGCAATCTCCAGGCTTCGTTGGCGCTGAGAATCTCGTCAGCGAGGAGGATTACTCTGTCGTCATAATGATAAGCACATGGGAGACGATTGAATATTGGAGGACATGGGTGGAGTCAAGGATAACGAAAGATTTGCTTAAACAAGCCAAAGGAGTTGTGGTGGGAGCGGCCAGAATAACAGCATACAGGACCATGCCCACAGTAGAGTGGCGCTAATAAGGCGTCAGTCTTTGTCGATAACGTACAATTCCAGGGACACCATACCAATCAGGCCTACGCCGGAAAGAGCTTAATCCTCGAAAGGGGATTGCACTTTTCTGACGATTGTGTGATCTCGGTGCCCTTGTTCAGATAGGTTGATTAAGCAGTAAGAAGAAATACAAACAAGTTCCAGAAAATGATGGTTGTATAAAATGCCAAAAATACCACCGTGATTGTATATACGAGTCTGGGTTTTACATTATAGTTAATCCATAAAAGTAACGTGGCTAAAAACGCACCTGACACCTTTATAGCCAGAAACCACCCATGGCCTACCCAGGCTCTCAGGAAAGGATTCACTTCTAATCCGTGTCCACCTGTCACCAAAAACTGGGTTATCAGTCCGTCCGCAACTATTATGCAAAATAGAGTGTAGAGAGTGTACCTAACGGTTCGACTTTCAATATGAAAAGACTTTGGGACTTTCAATGCATTTATGTCTTTCAAATATATGAAAACAAAAGCTCTGGTAACCAGTTTTCAATCTTACAGAACGATGATCTGGGAGTCAATAAGACTTTGCTGGGTAGAATTCCAGGGACACCACAAACTACTCGCTGATAATATCTAAGATAGCAGGTGCTTTCTAATCAACCGCTCCCATCGAGGGAGGAATCTCACCCTCACCTAAATCCTCTCCCGTCGAGGGAGAAGGATATCACCCCTTCCGTTAGCCAGTTTAAGACTTTCTTCATTACCTCAGTGCGGTTATCTCTGGTTACCAGGAGCGTTTCGACTTCAGGATGGCGTTTGATTTCGTCGGCAAAGGGATGGGGGTTGAGCATAGTAGTGCCCAAAACTTTCTTGCCACTATTTATCGCTTGCGTCACGGCTTCTCTGAACTGGGGCGACAGAAGCTCCATCTTGCCAATCTCATCAATGATTATCAAATCGCTTTCCTCCACTGCCTGGCGCAGAGCAGAAACTCCAACTCTGTTCAGGCTATCTGTGTCCACCCTGTATTTGCTTACCTGGTAGGGGCTGGAGATGCTGACATGGGCTAATATTGCCTCCTGACCATCAAGGGTAACAATCCTGAACCCTTGCCTTATTCCCCCAGTCCGTATCTCCTCAGTATAGAAGCCGCCCCCCTTGATTTTTGTTCTGGCCAGGGCTTCTTTGATGAGAGCAGTTTTACCTGTGCCCGGCTTGCCGGTCAACAGGAGGGCCCTTTTCATTGCTCTTCCGCTGAAGCCTGCTCTGGAGCCTGGGCTTTGCTTTTTTCCTTGAGCTCCTTCTCTGGAGCCCGCTCTGGAGCCTGGGCTTTGCTTTTTTCCTTGAGCTCCTTCTCTGGAGCCCGCTCTGGAGCCTGGGCTTTGCTTTTTTCCTTGAGCTCCTTCTCTGGAGCTTGCTCTGGAGCCTGGGCCTTACTCTTTTCCTTGAGCTCCTTCTCTGGAGCTTGCTCTGGAGCCTGGGCCTTACTCTTTTCCTTGAGCTTCTCTCGGCGTCGCCGATGCTTCAAGGCCGCTACTTTCTTCTTTTTGTACATCTCTCCCGTGCTAAATCTAAGTTGTTGGAATTATTCTACCATATCGGGGGTGTTTAAAAGTGGGGCCTGATAAATCAAGCAACTATGAAATTGGGTGGGGACAAGCCCCGAAGGGGAAAATCCCAAACCCCAAATACTAAATCCTAAACAATATCAAATGACCAAAATCCCAATGACCAAAACAGTTTAGAGATTTGAATTTGGATATTTGGATTTGTTTAGAGCTTAGAGATTAGGATTTAGAATTTAATTGCGTGGATTGCCACGCACCTTTCAGGTGCTCGCAATGACAACGCAAGAAGGCAATGTGTCACCAAGATGACGGCAACTCAACCAACACATCCTTAGCCTTATCTTCCGGCGCAGGGATGATGCCATAGATAGTAAGCTCATCTCCAGCCACTACAATTCTATCCACCACTTCCCTTAGAATTTGCCTCTTGTCTTCAAAGTCAAGATTAGTTAGAGTGGTAGGTAGGCTCTGGCAAAACTGGTAGAGTTTCTCATCGTTAAGCTCCTGAGCCTCGCACTTGCGTAGTTCACTTTCAAGCCTTGCCTGTTCTTCACTTAATCTTGCCTTTTCGCTCTTTATTGCATCCATCTTTCGCTTCAGGGTCGGGAGATCTATAGCTCCTATCTTATAAGCGTCGAGCATTCTATCAGCCTCTATTTCCTTTCTTTCTATTCCCTGAGACACCCTGTCCAAGCTAGCCTCTAAGTAGGCACCTGTGGGATGTTGCCCTTGATTCTTTACTTGCTCGATTATGAGCTTCGGTTGAGATAACAAGTGAGATACGGTATCCCACACCACTGTCTCCAACCTATCGGTGCGAATGTTTTTGACGAAGCAGCTCTTTGGCCTGTTGTTGCCCGACTTGGAGCTACAGCAGTAATAGGTTCTCCGTCCCGAGGTTCTGGCACCAAGCTTGTAGCCGCAATTGCCACAAACCAGCAATCCACTGAGGAGATATTCACTCTTTGTATTTCGAGAGCAGAGTTCTCTGTTCCTTGCCAGTTGCCTTTGGGCAGCCTCGAAGGTCTCTCGGGAAATGATAGCAGGCACTTCGACTGGAATCCACTGCTCTCTGGGCTTCAGTATCTGGACAGTGCCACCATCCTTCGTCTTGGCTGGAGCATCCATATGCTTGTTGTAATACCATCGCCCTGCATATGTCTCATCGGTGACGATGCGATATAAGGTTGATCGCTGCCACCAGGCTTTACTTTTCCGAGTAGGAATACCCAGCCTTATTAGTCTCTGCTGGATAGCACGCAGCTTCATGCTATCTTTGACTAGCCAGTCAAACACCATGCGCACAACATCTGCTTCCTTTGGTTCTATCACATGCCTGCTGTCAACCAGCTTGTAACCGTAAGGTGGCTGACCTCCAGGCTGCTTCCCCTCCCTGGCTTTTCTGAGTTTACCTCTAGCGGTACGCTCCAGTAGCTTTGTTCTCTCATACTCAGCAAAGATCCCCTTCATGCCAAAGAGCATCCTGTCCTCAGGGCTTTGCCCTACGGATTGAGTAACGAATTTCAGCTCAACACCATGCCTTTCAAACTCATCAACCAGTACCATAAGGTGAACCAATTTCCGAGAAAGCCTATCCGGGTCGTAGACTATGACAGCATCTATCACCTTTTGCCTGGCACATTCCCTCAGTTCGCTGATCGCAGGACGATCTAAGACTGCCCCACTTATACCTTCGTCCACAAACTCTCTTACCACTTGAAAACCATGCTCAACAGCAAATTTGTGCATACTTTCTATCTGAGATGGGATGCTGTAGTTCTTAGCCTGATCCTCTGTACTTACCCGGGCATAAAGCGCTGCTCTCACTTCTTTCCTCCTTTTGGTTTCCTTTGTCTCCTGTAATCAAGCGAATCGACCTCAATTAGCCACATATAGCCTAACTTTCTGGCTTTTATCTTTCCCTGCCGTATAATTCTGCAAATCTGGGACTCGGTGATTCTCAACCGCTCGCTCGCTTCCTTAACTGTTATTTCCATAGACACCTCTAGCATCTATTGTACCAAATACCTGGAATAGAGTCAAAACTCACCCTAGACCTGAGGTGGACCCTTAAGTTCCTCTTCAAGTACTTCACTAAGATTCCTATTAACGAAAACTGTCGACCGCTGACCACATATGGGACAACATTTCCGCTCAGCTTCATATTGAGCATAAAGCCCTCGTCTGCCTTCTCTCGACTTTCTAACAATAACGAACTCTACGCCACAATCACCACAAGTCAGCATATTCAAAGTATCCCATGTTAAGCTCCGTACAACGTACTTCTTCAAGAAATTAGCATCGTACTTTCGCTGTCGCGCTGTCTCAACCAAAAAAGGAATTGATTCTAAGAACTTCTCCATTTCAGGTGACTCATTGGCACCCACAAAACCAACGAAGCTCTGAAACAGTTCAAACATAGACCCCGCCGCCGATATCTTTGCTTCTACTTCCGCTAGTGTCTCTTTCTTCTCTTCTAAATCCTTGTCTATCATGGAAGCTTCTTTGAGCTTTCCTTCCATCTGCTCAATCTTTTCCTCCAAGTGTTTAACCTGCTTTTCTAGCGCTGTTTTCCTTGCCTCCAGCGTCTCCACGCTGTTCTCGAGCCTTGGCAAGTATTTCTCCAGATGCTTTCTTTGGCTTTCCATAACTTCAACAGTTTGAGCAAGGGTGTGCTTGAGAGTCTCCAACTCCCTAGTCTCTTGTCGGAGGACTGTTTTCTTCCCTGATAAGGTTTCCACTTCGGCTTTCAGTCTTGCTCTTCTCCCCTCTGAGTCTTTCACTTCTGATCGTAGGGAAGCCAGATCAGACTCCATGACTCCCATCGCTTTATCCAACGAGCCATATTCAGCTAGTCGCTTAGCCAGACCCTCACCATCAATCACTCCGGGACCGAGACTCATGGAATCGACAACATCTTTGAAATTCTGCCAGCCAATACCTAGTTCCTCAATCCTCTGGTGTTCCTTGAGATAGCCTTCCAGGGTATCATCAGAAATGCCTAGTTGTCTCAATGCCTCCGCCAACGGCTCAAGCCTTTCTATCCTCTCCTGCATTAATCTTGCATCTTCCATCTTCCTGGCCACTTCCCTTTCTATAACAGATTGCCTTTGCTCTGCTCTCTTTTCGAGCTCCTTAAGCCCCAGCTCCTTCTGTTTCTTCGCTGTATCCAATTGTTCAATGCTCTGGCGAAGGGTCTCATTCTCCTTTTCCAAGTCAGCATTGCTGCGCTGTAACTGTACGCTTTGGGACGACAAATGCTCAAAATGAGAGACTACCTCAGGGTAACTCTTACCTGTATCAGCTTCCAGTTTAACAAGCTTCATTGCTGCAGGTACAAAATCAGGAGCTTTCAATTTTGAAATTGCCTTGACCAAAGTGCTATGTTCCTTCGGCAACACTCCGAGACTGTCAAAGGACTTCAGGATACTCACTCCACCCCTAGCCTCTTCTACAGTCAACCTGTTCTTTGAAAGCTCTGTGGCTAAACTTCTCAGTGAATCTACTTCATGCATTATTCCGTACCTCCTGGCGGCTGCCATAATGCCTATATGGTCGGCATCTGTCTTGAATGTCAAGGCGTAACGGGAAACAGTGGCCTGATTGACACCACACTTTTTTGCAATTTCCGGCTGCGGCACTCCTCTGAAGAAGTACTGAAGTATCTTGGAAGTTTTGTGTGGCGAAATCTTGATAGTCACTGTTTCGCAGTCTCTCTTACATTTTACAATCTGGAAACCGAGTGTGCAAGCTTTCTATGCTTTGTATGCTAAATATGCAGTCGATGCTAAGTATGCCTCCTGCACCCTTATAAGTATATGTATTTCACATTCTAACTTCTTTCTTTGCATTGTAGGTTATGCATAGGGAAGCGTAGCACATAGCACAACACACAGTCCATGCAAAGCACATGAACATAATGCGATGAATGTTAAACACTATGGAATAGAACAGCTTTCAGGATACATCGTATAACTGCATGGGAACGTACGCGTGCGCGTCATCAGTGAGCAATTTATCTTACTCCCGTATGCCTATCTCCAAACATGCAAAGGGACAAGGCACAACGTACACTATGCGCCGTTGTGTTCTCGTTTCCTTGCCCCTGCTCTCATTTTCTCTCGTTTTCCCCTTTTATCGTTATTCGTCTTCTGAAAAAACGGTAAAGCATCAACCGATTAAAAATTAAGGATTACTGTCCTATTCACAGCTATTCAGAGGAAGGCCTCTCCTCCTCCGCCGTTACCTACGATTTCAGGGAGAAACTTATTGTTAAAGTACGTAAACCATATATGATAAACGATAGCGTAAACGGTATGGCAAACGTCATGGTAAACTGCATCAAGGACAATTTCAGACAACGGAGCTAAGGTAGAAGCCACACTCAGTGCACAAAAGTGAACCTTCGTTCAACGAGGTAACAAAACAGGCTTTTATTGCCTGAACTGAACGATATGGAAGAAGTTGTTATGGAGATACCTTGATTTGTTGTACATAATAGAAGTGGTTATAATAGAAACGGCTCAAACAAGCAGAGGTCCAATGAAATAATCAAGAGAGGTCAATATGCCGGTAAAGTTCGAATTCGAAAATCTAGATAAGGGAACATGGATGCTTCTGCGCCAAATCCACACCCTGGTTTCGAAGTGTGAGGATCGGGTATTTCGTGAACATGAGCTCACTACGGAGCAGCACGCAGTGCTTATGACTATAAAACACATCGATGGTCCTGTAAGGCCAACGGATATAGCCCGCTGGTTAGACCGTAGCGTGAACAGCGTCAGTATGATAATCGACCGAATGGTCAAAACTGGTCTGGTCAAACGGGTAAGGGACAAGAAGGACCGCAGGACAGTATTTGTGACTGTCACCAGCAAGGCGGAAAAGACCTATATACCGGCAACTTCAGCGGGCTGGGAGCTCGTCCAGGAAATCCTATCGCCATTATCGGATGAGGACAAGCTTACCTTGATCAGGCTGCTCGAGACACTAAGAGACAAGATGTATGATTATCTCGAGTCTGGGGAGGTTGTAGAGGAAGTAAGGATAAATGAGGCCGATAACATGGCCCAGTTTATGAAGCAGGCGGCCGAGTACAAGTCGTCCTCCACTCCCGAAGCCAAACGTCAGGGTGGTAAAAAGAAAAAGGCCATACGATGAGGCCAGTTCACCTTACTTATGCTAGCTGGCGTACAGCAGCTCCGCAGGATCCGCAATAATCCCACCAGAACGAAACATGCTCCCTGCCTCAACCCACTGGTAAAACACCTTAGCCACCGCGAAAGACCACCGACATTTTGATTAGTGCACAAAAGTCAGGGATGTTGGGTAACATTTCAAGTTATTGTGTGATTTAACCATCAGGTGTACGCTGGGCCTCCGCGTCGTCGTCTCGTTGCCCGTGTAACCAGGGAGCCCTCTGGACGCCCAGCGAAACTTCGTCCAAGTTAAAAGGCTTGCAGATATAATCATCAGCACCTAGCTTCAGGCACTGAATGGCGATACCAATGTCAGCAACAGCCGTAGCCATAATAACCGCCGTGTCAGGGTAGCCTGACTTTATTTCCGGGAGGAGTTCGATTCCTGATTTACCGGGCATCTTTATATCCAGGATAACCAGAGCAATCGGACTGGTTGCCAGCGTGTTCAGGGCTTGCTCAGCAGCATCCGCTTCCTCGCACCGGTAGCCTTCTCTTGATAATTTTTGGCAAAGGACCCTCCTGATTGCAGCTTCATCATCGACGATAAGTAATGTTTCTTGCTGGTCAGGCATACCCTCAATGCTTTCTTTTCCCGCTGCTGTTAGCCTGTTTCATGGCATTCCCCTGATATGGTCAGAGACTGTTAATGGGCAGTTCGACAATAATGGTGGCTCCTTTACCTGGCTGGCTCCTGGCATATATCTGCCCGCCGTGCTCGGACACTACCCCGTGGCAGATACTTAAACCAAGCCCGGTTCCCTTGCCTGCTTCTTTGGTGGTGAAGAAGGGGTTGAATATCCGGCTCAGATTTTCCCTTGAGATACCCGGGCCGTCATCAGCGATTGAAATCTTCACGGTACTGTTCTGTTCTTTGGTGGTAATGGTCAGGGCCCCCCTGTTATGCGCCTCAGTCATAAAGTATTCGGCGTTGATAATGATGTTGAGGAAAACCTGCTGCATCTGGAAATAGTCGGCCATGATTTCAGGAAGGTCAGGAGCAAGCCGTCTCTCGATCTCGATACTGTTTACTTTGTGTTCATAGGCACGTAATTTCAGCACGTCCTCAATAATGTTATTTATCTGGTTAGGCTGCTTCACGGGTGCGTGCTTTCGGCCAAATGTAAGGAGACTCTTCGTTACATTGGCAGCCCGCTGAGCCTCGTTGTAGATAAGCTCCACATCCTCACGGGCGTCGTCAGGGATATCCTTCTCCATGAGCAACTGGGAGAAACCGATGACGCTCGTGAGCGGGTTGTTAAGTTCGTGGGCGGTGCCGGCTGCTAGTTCGCCAATGGAGGCCAGCCGGTCAGCCATCATAAGTCGCTCATTTTGTTGCTTTTGCTCAGTAACGTCTCTGGTAATATGTACAGTGCCGACGACCTCACCTTGCTCATCGAAAATCGGTGATGTCGACTCATGGAGGTATTTCCCCAGGTTGGATTCGTAGAACTCTGCCACCACAGGTTGCTTAGTAGCCAGCGTCTGCTTGTGAGGACAGCCTGATATGGGTTTGTCCCCCTTGTGTAGCTCATAGCAGTACCTGCCGATGATTTGACTGGGCTTCTTGAGAAAAATGTCGGCAAATGCCTTGTTTGCCCGCAGAATCCGAAAGTCCCTGTCATGAATAGAGATAGCGTCGGTGATGGAATCGAAGGTCTCCCTCCATTCCTCGGCTGCCAGCTTTAGCGCTTCTTCTGCCTGATTGCGCTCTGTGACGTCCCGCTGGATGCAGAAGATCAGCTTCTGCCCCCCATACATGATCCCACTGATACTGATATCAACGTCAATGACCAAACCATCCTTGCGAGTGTGCTTCGTCTCCAGGTGGAGACCCTTCTCGTCAACATTCCGTCCCATCTCCAGTATTTGCTCGCGTTGAAAATTCTTATCCCAGTCCCAGGTGTGCAGCTCACAGACTTCCTCAAGGGTATAGCCCAACATATCGGCAAAACGCTGGTTGGCCTCTACTACCTTGGCGTCGACATCAAGGACGACTATCCCGTCCAGGGACTTGTCGATCAGGAGACGGCGTTGAGTCAATTCATCAGCCAGCGCCTGCTCCTGCTTCTTGCGCTCGGTGATATTCCGGCCAATCTCAAGGCAGCTAATAACCTTTCCCTTGGCATCTCTGATGGGGTTAGCCGTAGTCTCCCAGAAGGTGACCTCCCCCGAGGGCAGTACCCGCTGCCTCTCCGAGGTGTTGGGCTTACCATCCTTAAATGCCTTTTCTACCGGACAACCTTCACAGATACCTTCTCTGCCTTCGTAGACCCGGTAGCACTTCTCCCCCAGGTGGTCACCACCAGAACTTATTCTTGACGGCTCATTCTGAAAAAGAACGTTATAGTCCCTATCCTGTATGGTGAGGTCATCGGCCATGGCATCTATTACCGATTGCAGTTTATTCTTCTCGGCTTGAAGCGCTTCCTCTGCTTGCTTGCGCTCAGTGATGTCCTGGTTTACTCCGTAAGTTCTGACTGTGCTTCCAGTCTCATCTTTGACGATGAAAAAGCGCACGGAAGTATATCCAACCTCACCATCTGCGTAAATAATTCGATGGTCGAGCTGCCTGCTGAAATTGGGATCATCGGCTTGGAGGGCTTTGCGGACTTCCTCGCCAACAAGATGTGCATCCTCGGGGTAGACAAAACGTCTTGCGTACTCGGCGGATGACATGGTATATCCGCCAACCTCCTCAACGGTGGTGTGGAACAGCTCATAAAAGGCATCATTGAAAATAAACAGGTCGTTTATTGCATCATATTCCCATGGTCCGAGATGCGCCATCTGCACGGCACTGGATAGCTGGGCTTGGGTCTTACTCAGTTCCTCCTCTGCCTTCTTGCGCTCGGTGACGTTCCGGGCTAGCTCCAGGCAGGAGACAATCTTATCCCCGGCGTCTCTAATGGGGTTAGCCGTATTCTCCCAAAAGGCGACCTTCCCCCCGATTACCGTCCTCCTCTCTGCGGTGTGTGACTTACCATCCTTAAATGCCTTTTCTACCGGACACCCGTCACACATTGTCTCTCTGCCTTCATAAGCTCGGTAGCATTTCTCCCCCCGGTGGTCACCACCAGAAGCTATCCTCGACGGCTCATTCTGATAAATAATGTTATATTCTGTATCTTGTATGGTGATGGTGTCTTCCATGGCGTCCACTAGTGATTGCAGCTTATTCCTCTCGGCTTGAAGCGCCCCCTCTGCTTGCTTGTGGGTGGTGATATCTACGAAGGTCCCCAGAGTTGCCCGTCTCCCATGGTGCCGGACGGAGACAACTGACTCTACTACCCAGTGAATGCTGCCGTCTTTGTGGGTCACCCTGAATTGGTATGGCAGGGTGAGTTCTCCCTTCAGCATCTTTATGGTATTTTCTCTGACCTGCTCCCTGTCTTCGGGAAAGACAATCTCTAGAGAATCCATGCCCAGCAATTCATCTTCCCTGTAGCCAGTGTTACTCTGGAAGGTAGGGTTGATATAACAAAACTTTCTATCCTGTATGATGCAAATTCCAACTGGCGATTTGTTAGCTAGAGTCCCGAATAAGTTTTCTGTCTCCGTTTCTTTGACCGCTAATCTCATGTATCCACCTGCTTAGTTTTCTCGACTTATTGCCGTAACATAGCTGGTCTTCGCTCTAATGGTCTCCAACTGAGCCGGGGTGAATAATCTCCAGCCCCGCCAGTCCCGGTACTCGACGTCGTAAAATACCCCTTCTTTTAACCGCCTGAAGAGGGTATTTCTACTGATGCCTATCATCCGGCAAACCTCAGCTGTCCTGTAGTAGGTCTGGTCATTAATAACAATGGCCATATGTTCCTCTCCTGAAACTACTCAACTATGCCATACTATACTACTAATATAATATGGCTCACGTTTTGGAAGGTGTCAATCACCCATCCGTACCGGTTATCCCGTTACTTTAGTCCTGGCCTGTTCAGTGGCTCCTGTTGGTCGGATACCAGATGCAAAACACTGGCACTGTGTCCACAGTCCTCTATTCCGACTGGCCACCAGCGGAATGGGGTCGCCACATTATGGGAGAGAGGTGGGAATGAATGGGTGGTCGCTCGCGAAATTGTTGAGTTTCAGGTTTGATTTTTCTGAGTGTTTGCTGCGGAATGGCTGTAATTGCGCTTTTCGCTGGTTGTGCAATCCTCTTTCGAGGATTAGGACTTCTGAGATAACCTTTGGCCTAATGCCTCATAATAACATAAGGCTGGCAAAGGTATTCCCTAAATCAAACAGGGTCTAGGTTAACTCCTCGACCCCATGTTTTTGCCTCTGAAGTAACAATCCAGGCTTTTATTGCCTGAACTAAACGATATGGAAGAAGTTGTTATTGAGATACCTTGATTTGTTGTACATAATAGAAGTGGTTATAATAGAAATAGCCCAAACAAGCAGAGGTCCAATGAAATAATCAAGAGAGGTCAATATGCCGATAAAGTTCAAATTCGAAAATCTAGATAAGGGAGCGTGGATGCTTCTGCGACAAATCCACACCCTGGTTTCAAAGTGTGAGGGCCGAGTATTTGGTGAACACGAGCTCACTACGGAGCAGCACGCAGTACTTATGGTTATAAAACACATCGATAGTCCTGTAAGGCCAACTGACATAGCCCGGTGGTTAGACCGTAGCGTGAACAGCGTCAGTATGATAATCGACCGAATGGTCAAAGCTGGTCTGGTCAGACGGGTAAGAGACAGGAAGGACCGCAGGACTGTATTCGTGACTATCACCAGCAAGGCGGAGAAGGCCTATGTACTGGCAAGTGTAGCGGGCTGGGGGCTCATCCAGGAAATCCTATCGCCACTATCGGATGAGGACAAGCGTACCTTGATCAGGCTCCTCGAGACGCTCAGAGACAAGACATATGATTATCTCGAGTCTGGAGATGTTGTGGAGGAAGTAAAGATAAATGAGGCCGAGAATATGGCCCAGTTTATGAAGCAGGCGGCCGAGTACAAGTCGTCCTCCACTCCCGAAGCCAAACGTCGGGGGGTAAAAAGAAGAAGGCCATATTATAAGGGCAGTTAATTTTACTTAATGCTAGCTGGCGTAGAGTAGCTCTGCAGGGTCCGCAATAATCCCACCAGAACGAAACATGCTCCCTGCCTCAACCCACTGGTAAAACACCTTAGCCACCGCGAAAGACCACCAACATTTTGATTAGTGCACAAAAGTCAGTTTTGTTAAGCCGCCGTGTCGCTTTGTTTATAAGACAGAATGCTTGTATTGTGTAGGTTCCTCAATATCAAATTCTGGTATAATCTCAACTGTCAAGGCTACAAAAAAACGGGTTCTGTTCCATTATGGTTGACTATTAACTCCTTATGAGATATTATTTTATTCGTTGGAGGAGTTATGGCAAAACGAGATATGATATACGATGATTCTCCTGAAGTGCCAGCCAATTTGATTGATACATATGACATTTTACAGCAACTCGGGCTGGAGTTCTTAATTGGCAGGTATAAAGGTATATACAAGCAACTAATAGAGGGCGAAGGTATGACGGCTGAAAAGGCTCGTATCGTAGCCATTTGCCACCTAAATGAGGAGAATAATCGGCATCTCCTCATTTATTTGGAGAATGAATTAGAGAGACCTCTGCGTCTCTGAGCTTCTCCACATCTCTGCGTATTTTTGCCCAGCCTTCATCTTCGTGACGATGACGGGCTTCGATTTCTGACACCCTTTTCTCAAGGTCATCACATTTTTGTGTCAATTCCTCTATATTCATTTTTGCCTCCTAAACCAAAGTGGAAAAGAACCAAATTCCCAGTTCTGATCGCGTCTTGCTTGTAACACTTCCCACTTTGTCTCCATTTTCTTGGCGAGAATACTGTCCCAGCCTACAAGTTGGGCGAATGATCTGTTGATAAATATCCAAGTGAGGTGCAGAGGGCAAAGAAAGTATTCCAGTTCATTCTTGAAAAGATCATCACAGTGTAAATGAGACCTTTTCATGGAACACTTTTCATCGTTTTGTTATCTATAATCAGCCAAATTGCATCTTCAATATCTGCTCACGGCTTCTGCTTTTATTTCGTGCCCGTTTCAGTTTTAATTACCCTTTTTCCCCGTATTATTGATATTTTATTCGTATTTTTCAGGAAAGTTATTGAAACGTTTCAGGTTGTTTCAGGTTTGGTTCGGCTTTGTTTCAGGCTGTTTCAACTCGGTTTTAATGGCGTTTGCCACCCTTGACACCATGGTTTTGCTATAGCCTTTAGCGATGATCGCTTGGCGGTCTGCACCCCCCCCCCCGCAACAACTCCGCAACCTCTTGCTGTTTCGGGGTCCACTCCAGTCCCTTCTTAGACATATACTACGCACCTCCCTGAAACTTCCCTGAAACAGTTTCAAGAGTTTCGGGGTTAGTTTCAGCCTGTTTCAGGCTTTGTTTCAACCTGTTCCAGTTTCAGTCACCGCTTTGTCTCCACTTCAGTCCACTTCAATGCTCCACTAGTCTTCAGTTCAGTATCCACTTTTTTCTCCACTTTTCTCCGCTTCAATCTCCGCTTGTCTCGGCTTCAGTTTCCAGTTCAATTTTCGCTATTTAGTAGTTGAGCTCAGCCCTTTCGGCTCATGAAGCTCAAGTGTCTCGTGGATTAACGGTGCTGCAGACGAGCCGTTTCTGGACTAGCTTCGCGCTAGTCCTATGGTTTCGTTCCATGTTTTAACTTCTAACTTCTGGGTTGTAGCTTGCTTATAGCTTCTAATTTATAGTTGGAACTGGAACTTGGAACTCGTAGCTGATAAGTTGTAATCTGTAACTCCGCACTTCCAGTTCCAAGTTCCAAGGTTCAGGCTTCAGGTTATTACCTATAAGCTACGGGTTCTAGGTTCCAGGTTCCAAGTGCAAGTTAGAATCTAGAATGAAGAGGTTTGCTGTTCAAACTTAGAACTGAAACAAGGGAGCAAATCTTGAAGGCATAATCTGGCTGACTATTAGGTCACAAAACGATGAATTGTTGCCCACGAGAGGTTTATAATAAGGGTGCACGTTATAGGGAGAAGCTATTAACCCACAATTGGAAATGCTTATGACTGACTATGAGGTAATACATATTGCAGTAGCTCCTCCGGCCAACCTTGATGCAAACCTCGTAAGTAGTGTGGCAACTGTTATTAACAAAAGCCCTTACCATACACGTCTTCTTCTGGCCGGTGAGGTGCCTAAAGTTATTGCTCACTACAACAGCATACAAGTAGCAGAATCCATAATTCGGAATCTGCGGAACCTGGGCCTTGTTGCGATTGCGTGTAGAGATTCTGAACTTCGTCAATTTCCACAAACCTTTAAGGCACAAACCCTAGAATTCAGAGAGAAAGAAGTCCTATTCCGAGACATTGCCGGTCGTGAGAAAAGGATAATAGAAAACAATGTCTTACTGGTTCTTGTGGGGAGGATAGAAACTTCCGTGGAGGTAGAGGCCACAACGCAAAAGACTAAGTTTAGTTTTCCCAGGACATTGCTCATGGGCGGCATCCCAATCTGGCGAAGGGTTGATGAGAAAACCACGACTCACTCTATTCAGGCTGAGTGTTTCGCCAGGCTCTACGAACGAAAAGCACCAGATCCTAGCGTAGACATCCTTCAACACCACATGAATTATTCGTTTTTAGGAGCAAAGGTAGCTGCATCCTCTTTCACAAACTTTGGCACCGTTGTTCTAGGACTCCGAGAGATATTCCCGCAGGCGATTTTTGATGACAGGCTAGCGAAACCTTCCGTGCTAATCACATCTCCCAGACAGGTTTGGGAAAGTATTGAGATAAACTGCAAATTGATTTACTTGTTCCACGCAGTGACCAGCGGTCGACTCGGTAATCCATAGGATAACAAATTGGCTAATTGTTGTGCAATAAAAAACTTTTAACTCAGTCCTAAGTCCAGATGTTATGACCCAATGAGGTTTCCATATTGACATAAACTATGGAGAGGTCTAATATCTTGGCAGAGTCAATTCCTTCTCCTGATGAATAATCATGGCTTAAAGAGACTATTATGGCCAAATATAATGTTCAGGAAATTGAAGTAGAAAAATTACTATTGGACGTCAGTAATCCTCGTCACGATATTCTAGGCAGTCAAACTGAAACCTTAGAAGGGATAATCCTTGACCAGAATGGTAAGCTTATAAAGCTTGCCAAAGACATATTAGATTTTGGCATAAATCCTTCAGAACTAACCATTGTAATACCTAGCGAAGTTGAGAGTGGTAAATTCATTGTACTTGAAGGCAACAGACGGCTTGCGGCCCTCATATTATTGTCTGACCCGGCTATGGCAGCTTTGGGTTATGATTTAGGACAAACTAATAAACTCAAATCGTATGGGGAGAGATACAAGGATAACCCAATAGACCGTTTACCTTGTGTGGTTTTTAAGAAACGCAATGATGCTAATCATTGGATTGAATTGAGGCATACCGGAGAAAATGAAGGTAGAGGTGTGGTGCCTTGGGGAGCTAAGGAAAAGGCTAGGTTTAACGAATTGCAAGGCAAACCTTCACCTGCATTTCAGGTTTTGGAGTTTGTCAAGAAAAACGCCAATCTGAATAAAGAAGACTTAGAATATTTGAAGAAACCCAATATTTCCAGCATCAAACGTCTCATAAGCGACCCAAATATAAGAGAAGCTCTGGGAGTAGATATAACCGATGGTTACGTTAATACAAATTACCCATCGGGGGAGATAATTAATGGTCTTACAAAACTTGTAATGGACGTTGCCACACAAAGAATTTCTGTAGATAACATTCGTCATAAAGAGGATAGGGAAAGTTACATATCTGAATTTGCTGAAGAATATTTGCCGGATATTAATTCTAAGCCTATTAAAACTTGGGAGTTACAATCACAAACTGGTCTTGTTAAACCGAGTGTTCTTCCAAGCAAGGGAGTTACAGGTGCAATACCAGGAAAGAAAAGCGTCCCCTTATCCACCAGTAGAAAGACCCTTATACCATCAAGTTGTGTTTTAAAAGTTAAAAATGCCCCTCGTATTAATAAGATTTATAGGGAGTTACGTGACCTTGAGATTGACCACTTTGAGAATTCTGGCGCCGTTATGTTCAGAGTTTTTCTGGAGCTTAGTCTTGAAGAATACGCAAAAAGAAATCAAATTCCGTTCGATAAAAATACAAGGTTATCGGCGATGCTTCAAAAAGTCGCTGGTCATATGAAGGCTAACAATTTTATGACTCCAACTGAACTCAAGCCGATTAGAGTAGCATATTCAAGCAGAGATTCCCTGTTTTCTTCAGATACTCTTCATGCATATGTTCATAATCCAGATTTCGCTCCGAAATCTAAGGACCTGAAGGTAACTTGGGATAACTTTGAGAAATTATTTAAGGCTATGTGGTCATAATTAGGCATCATGAGATATTCTACTCCTCTTAGGTACCCCGGAGGTAAAAGTAGGTTAGCTAACTTTATGAGGTTGGTTTTTGAAGAAAATAACCTCATAAACGGACATTATATAGAGCCTTATGCTGGAGGGGCAGGTATTGCCCTTCATTTATTATTTAGCGGACATGCGAGTCATATTCATATAAATGACCTAAGTAAGTCTATATATGCTTTTTGGCAGGTAGTATTAGAAGATACGGATAACATATGCCGCCTTATTAATGATACTCCCGTTGACATATGTACTTGGTTTAAGCAGAGGGAAGTCCAAGCGCATCCTGAACAAAACTCAACACTGGAGCTTGGCTTTTCCACATTCTTTTTAAACAGGACGAATCGCTCAGGTATTATCACTGGGGGTGTAATAGGGGGGCAAAATCAAGATGGCCCTTGGAAACTTGATGCGCGTTATAATAAGACTAACTTAATTTCCAGAATAGAGAAAATATCGAGGGTTAGCGACCATATTACCATATATAACCAAGATGCGGCGGAATTCATTAGCGAAGTAATTCCTACGCTTCCATTACAATCACTTGTCTACTTAGATCCCCCATATTATGCTAAAGGTCGTGATTTATACGAAAACCATTACGTATCTGATGACCACTTGACAATCTCAAATCTAGTTGGTGATATAAACCAAAAATGGATTGTTTCATACGACGATACTCCAG
>Ga0315541_1001278_pt1 | contig 23851 bp, 24 predicted proteins | sample SalMarSW160190MG_FD_203095 | JGI IMG/M metagenome (GOLD analysis project Ga0315541, IMG submission 203095) | Salt marsh sediment microbial communities from the Plum Island Ecosystem LTER, Massachusetts, United States - Salt Marsh Sediment SW1601-190 ...
TCTGCCGGCGATATCATGGTCTCTAAGGCACCATCTGAGTGGGCCACCTAATGTTTATTGTGCAGCTCCGTCACATAGCATGTCGAAGAGCGGTGGAGGGGCAACTCTATTCCTGTGACTTGGAGGGTCATAGACCTTATTTCAAAGTGTTCCTTGAGGATTATGGTATGCATCCCCGGCATTCAGGCTTTTCTCGCTAAGACGCAAAGAACGCCAAGCTTTCTCGGTTCAATTCGCTGGACATGAGGTTTACCTGAATCATTCTTACTCTGCGCCTCTGCGAGAGGCTCGGTTTTGTCAGGCTGCTCCTTTAGGAATCATGGTATGCGGCACCAGAATTTCCTTGTGACGAAATCCTAAGAATGAAGGTCTGGCCACAAGGTTTATGTGACCACAAGGTTTATGCGGGGATTCAAGAACAGCTCCTTGACAAACAGTGCGCTTTCAAAGATATACCTGGAACTCCAGTAGTCCTGTATTTGGCTGAGCCGTGTGCTTGTCCATATACTGTGGAAAGTTCAGGAGGTAAGCTGATTATGCGTGCAAGCAATCTGTGGTCTGTTGTCCTTTTGGTAATCTTAGCCTTCTGTGTCATTGCAATGGCTGGCCAGGCTGACCTGAGGGAAGTTACGGGAATGAGTGCTTATGATGGGGATACGATCTCTGTTGATTTCGATGGAGAAAAACAGGATGTGCGATATGTCTCAATCAATACCCCTGGATTTGGAAACAGCGATTGTTTTGCCGAGGAGGCCCAACAGTACAATGAGGAGCTTATCAAAAGGCAAGAGCTTTGGCTGGAGTTGAATCCGACCGGTGATGGTTACCGAAAAGATCGAAACAGGTTCTTAGGACACGTGTTCCTCAGTCCTGACAGGACACAGACAAGCAGCGTTGAGGTGTGCTTGGCTACCAAAGGCTATGCTCGACTGGATGTGAGAGATCCTATTGATGACGACATTGAGATTGGAGAGGATTTTGATGTGCGCTATACCCATTGGATCATCCCAGCTCAAATAGGAGCGGCGACAGCACGAGACGGTTGGTGGGGAGAGTGCGATGATTATGTGGATTCAGATGTTATCATTGCAGCCATCAAACAATGGAGTCATGATGAAATAGTCTATATCGTAAACCGCGGGGGTGTGCCTATCGATCTTGCTGCTGGGTGGAAGCTGTGGGATGAGGTAGGCAAAGAAGGCGGTGAGCGCAGCAAACATAGACTTGACTTCAGCGATGAAGTAGTTGGCAAATGCCTTGTGCCTCCCGGAGGGCTGCTCAGGGTTCATTCCGGCCGCGTTGCTAAAGACAGAGAAGGACAGCTTATAGTTTGTAACGAGCTGGAAATGGATTTCTACTGGAGAGGATACCGAATCTGGAATCAAGACAGTGATGAGGGTTATCTCTATGATTCGGATGGCAACTTAGTCTACCATTACTCCTATCCCCTTAGGTGGGAGTAGTGAGTAGATCCGTATTATGCTACTGAATTGGAGTACATAAACCCCATCTCAGGCTGCTCCTCGAGGAATCATCGTATGCATCCCCGGATTCGCCACGCAGAAATAGGGTTATGTCCCCGATTTCCCGTGACTTCTGAAACCTACATTCCAGCTACTAGAAGAATCCCTTGACGCGCAACACTATTCCAGCTGCGGGAATGTAGTTGTCACTGCCACCAGCATCGTCTTGCACGACGATGTGCGTCAAGCCAACACGGAAACCCAACGTTATCTCCATGTAATCCTGATCCATAACAGGGGTAAGATCCCAGGAGAAGAGTAGTTCCGTAAATGCGTTTGAGGCGTAATACAACTGCTTGTCGACGCTTGCTTCGGCGTCTGCGGACATTCCGTCCGCCTCGGTATCTTTGAGCCTCGGAAACCCAAGCCCCATTACCCCAAAACCAATCTTTGGTTGCATAACCACACGATCTTCTTCATCGGCCGATCTCGATCTGAAGAGCGGGATCGCGAACCCCATACCGGGGACTGCAAGAAACTGGTAGAAAAGTTCTACAGAAGGTAGGTCTAGTTCGAGACGTGCTCCTATCAGGTATGGCGAGAACTGCGGGGGACAGAACTCGAAGGACAGCGCGGGGCGCCCCGATCCAGCCAACAAACGAACCAACAAAGGAAGCTCGTTGAAAGGTTCAAGAAGCCACGAAATCAGTGTTCGGCCAATGATCAGAAGGCTGCTCAAGCGACTTTTCAGATTCTGGTCAACAACAAGGAGGCTCCTTAACTCAGAGGAATTCCCCGCCGCGTCCGTCGCGACTACATGGATTTCGACAAGATCTCCAACCGAGTTGTCTTGGAACTCCAAGCATCCGCCGTCGATAGCATCTCCGCCGCGAAAAACCGTAATGTCTGCACCACGCTCTGTCTTTATGCCTATGCCAAGTGGCAGACTTTGCCCCTTGTAGACAACCGTAGTTTGAGCGTCTGGCAGGGCCCACTTCAGGTACGGTGGAGTATTGTCCATGAGCAGTACGCTATCTACCACGGCTACGTATCCTGAGAGATCCCATACAGAGAGTTCCAGTGAGTATTCGCCGTCTTCGAGCAACCGGGTGTCCAATGAAAGCACACGAGAATCACCCACCACAACGTCATCCAAGCGCCACTGCACCCTATCTAGGTTTGCCTCAGTGATCTCCGGCTTGACGAGAACCTCTCCACGCACTGGGATTCCTTGCTGAAGTCCGATCCACACGATCTCAGGAGGCGTGTTGTCAACTATGAACTCGACCAATGCTCGTCCAACGTTTCCCACCTCATCCTCCGCCGCAATTGCAAGAGTGTGTAGCCCATCGGACAACGCTTGAGTATCAAGCGTTTCAAAAGGCTCTCGGGTGTTCCCATCAACCTGGAAAACCGCCTGGATATCAGTCCTGGCTCCTCTGATTTCGTAGGGTACATCCAGTAACCCTGACACTACCTCCCCATTGATTGGATGCTGGATGATGATTCTTGGTGGTTGGTTATCCACTCTGAAAGTCGTAGTCGCTACCTTCGTTGTTGTGTCACCGGTCCGCTTGATCTCGAGTGACAGAGCATGGACACCATCCAGCAACGAAGAGCTGTCAAGTAAGTAAGGAATCTGTATCGATATCGTCTCCCCATCAAGGGTTACGAGGTACTGACGGCTACGTCCGCTGAAAGCGCCATCTACTAGAAGTGGACCACGCACGATCTGGTTCTCCGCGGGGGATGTGAAGCGGAAGTCGAGTTCCATCTGTGTGAACGTTCGCTGTGCCCAAAACAGCGCAATCAGGCCTACGACGAGAAGCGAGATGGTGCCTACAATCGTCACCAGACTGCTTGCGTAACTCACATGTTCCCAACTCACATGTTTCCAGATCCTCTTCATGTGGGCTATCATCCTTCTTCTGGTTCTCTAGGATTCCTCAACACCACGAGGGATTATACATGAAACGTGGCTACTGACCATATTGGTACGGTCCTAGCGTGAATTCGAGGGACCCAAATCTTCTTTCACGCTGGTCCTTGAGGAATCATCGTATGCGTCCCCGGAATTCACGTGCGACAAATCGATCTCCTTGTAGATGCCAAGAATCAAGACCCACCCTCCTCTTTATCTCAGGCTGCTCCTTGAGGAATCATGGTATGCGTCCCCGGAATTCGCATGTTTTAAAACAGCAAAAATAAAGGTCTGACCCCTCGATTCTTGTTTACACCGTGTTGGGCGAAGTTGGCGAGCATGCTTTTCACGCAAATGGTGTCTGCTATTTCCTTTCCCTGGACACTTCCGTATATACTTCTATTTTGTATATCATGGACTCGCCACCAAGCGATCCCTTTCCGGCTGCCCACAGATATCCGTCACCCCATGTTAAAGCATCTATATGATACACTGGAGCCGTAAAAGAGCCTAGTATGTTTCCTTCAGTGTCGGTTATTACTAGAGTGGCGTTCTCTGGAAAAGAGTTGTAAGCTATCCAAAGCTTCTCACTATCCCAAGCTAATCCAGCAGTCTCATGCGGGAAAGCAAAATTGCTAAGGACGTTTCCTTCGGTGTCTATCTTGTAGATGTTATAGTAATCGGAAAACCAGAGATTAGCGCCATCCCAGGCCAAGCCATGGTTAATTGCGCCAAATGTTTGAGCCGGTGACTCAAATGAGCCAATCTTCCTGATCTTCGGTACATTGCCAGATTCATCTATTGAGAATTGGTATATGTAGCCGTAGTTTGTTGTGAATATCCAGAATGTTGAACCATCCCAGGTCAAGCCCTCTGGGGTAGGGGCTGGGGCGGAATAAGCACCCAACGTTCTGCCATTAGTATCCACCTTGAATATCTCAGCAGAATTATCTGAGACCCATAAATATGTGCCGTCCCAAACTATTCCCTGTGTAAGGCGACCAGGAGCGTTGAAGCCTTTAGCAGTGCTCCTGATCACGTACTCTCCCCCATCATCGTTTGTAATAGGACTAAGGACTGGGGCTATATCGGCTCCTTCTTCCGGTGTAGATGTGTGCCCCTTGTCGAAATACAATGTATATACTCCGTAAGAAATGCCTCCGAGGAGAAGCGTTAAGAAGACGATAAAGGCGCACTGAAATGGTCTTCCCTTCATTCCTATTAGGATAGGGACAATCCTGGACTTTATGAACTTTAGGAAATGTCTTACGTATACCCAAATGTTTCGTAAGGCGTAAATTTTTCGTAAGGCGTTTTGTACGGCGTGTCTTAGACGGACTCCAATACCGAATAAGGTGAGAATTCCAACAATTAGCCCTAGAATTGCAATAATTAGCACGCCTATTTCATATGGATTCATTGTCTTAATTTTGTATCTAGCTCTCCCATGATTGAGTACGTAAAGAGGCATTAACCTCCCATCTTTTTTCTATCTCGCAATTTCGCCTAACGTGTAATTGACGAACTAGTTCGTTTATTCAGCCCAATGGCAATATAATGCGCAGTCTTTCGCTTATCCCCAAGTCTTAGCGGAATAACTCTGGAGCTCATCTTCTGCAAGGTGGTCCTGCTCGTCATAGAACTCGTCGTCGACATCCATGAGAAGCTTCTCCACATGTTCTCGCCCCCACACGTATTCTCGCTGGAAGTCCGGCACCGTATAGAAGTCCTTGAACAGGTCAATGAGACTGAGATCGTTCGACTCGATCTTGGGCACAACAGATCCTTGCATCTCGCATCTCCTTTCCTATGCTTTCCACTTGTCCTCTCGCCCCAACTCCTCTTGGATGGCGGTGAGTTCTTCGCGTGCGGCTTGGAGATTGTTGACGGTTTCAGCAGCGATCACGTCGGATGGACGACTTGTCGCGGGTTGCCTCATCGACGATGGGAATCTCCTCATCGGTCAAGCCGAAGAGCTCAAGCTCATTGACCGCCCGGGATGCACACAGTCTATCCTCCGAGTGAGTCGGTAAGCTCTTTCAAGAAGTCTTCGATCGAAAAGTTTGTGTGTTTGTGACCTCTCTTTTCGCTGTGCGGATATACTGCCGTAGCTACTTTCTCGCCTTCCTCATACACCAACAGGGCAGGAACCTGCTTCCCGAAGTCGAGAAGTCCCCTGTCAAAAGGCCGTCGAACCTCCTGATGACGCCACATCGCAGCGATTCGGGCTTCCATACGCCAGTGCTCTAGCTCTGCTCCTGCCATGTCTTTGGTGTCAATCAACTCACATCTGACACCCATGTCACTGAGCCCTGTCAAGTAGTCCATTATGGTACGGATATCTACAGACCAAGGCTTGATTGTGCTGTTCCAAAAGAACAGAACCTTCTTAATCATTTCGAGCTTCCTTCTCCCTTCCAGCTGTCAGTTCTCATTCGTTTCCTCCGCAATGATGCGGATCTCTTCGCGCATGTGTCCTCCAGAGCTCTATCCTACCCATTCCTCGCCGAGGAGTTCGGCTTGTTGGATCGCACTGTTTGGCCGAGACGTTGGGTGTGTTCATCCGCGATCCTCCGCCAGGTCATCGAGTGCTTCCTCTTCGAGAGGGGCAAAGTAGTCCTCGTCGATGTCAGTGAGGTGCACTTCTCGTCGCGTGACCGCGATCTCGTGTTCAATGAGAAGTTGGATAAGCCTGTCGCCGTCGATCAGTGTGATGGGTGCGGCTCCGGGGAACAGAGCAGCCTCTGCACACCCCGATGTGAACTGGCTTAGGGTAATCAGCGTACCACGGATCGCTTGGTGGTACGGAAGGGCACCGCGGAGCTGATCAACGACTTTGCGGTTGATGTTGTTCTTGTGCCGCTTCACCTGAACGACCTCGCGGATGGTGGTGATCCCCACTTGCACCGTGCCGACTACGTCGATGCCACGATCACCTGCCTGACCTACAACTGCCACATCCTCATACCCCATCGCTTCGAGCAGATCGCCGACCAGCCGCTCAAACCTTTGCGGCGACATCTCGGCGAGGCGCTCTTTGAGGAGATCCATCTGCATCGTGTTGTATGCATTGATTTGCCGGAGGACCATATTCCTTGGTTCGGCGGTCTCCAGCAAAGCATCAACTGCATATGCGGCGCCGTCTGAAGTCACGTCGAATGTGTTTCCCTCGCGTGTAGCGAATCCGCGTTCCACGACGTTCAGAAGACGTCGCCGTAAGGTGTCCTTGATCGTAGAATCGGTTCCGTACCGTGAGTACGTTCGCAGGAAGTCGCTCCACTCGGGTAGAAGATCTGCCCGCTTCGCCTTGGTCTTCGTAGCAAGGATAGCTAGGAGTTCGGGGATCCCCTCCAGCTCATCGATCTCGCGGACCACAGCCGTATCCTCGCGAAGAAATGCCTCGCCCTGCTCCGTAAGTGTGTAGCTCCCGGCTGGCCCGGGAGCGAGCAAATCGTAGCCGTAGATGAACAGGTAGCTCCCGTAGACATGGCGAGGGTTCACTGACTTGTCTGTCTCGTTCCAGATTCGGCGGGCCAGCTCCTGATGTGGGCGAGACAACCGCTCGCCAATCCACTTGTCCGGATCTGACCAATCGACGGGATCTTGCGGCGTTCCCGTGTGGTCCCAGATCTCCTTGATGAGCTCGCGGACGTTGTCCTTTGAGACTCCTTCAAGGATCGGAAGAAGGGCTCTCACCTCGGAATACAGGGGAAAGAGTGGCGTGCGAACCTTCCGTGTTCTTTCCATCTCAGGCCTCGTTTTCTCTATCGCATTCATTCCTATGTCCTTGTTCAATTCACTCCTCGTCGAGGAGTTCGGCTTGTTGAATCAGGGTTTCAGTCGCCTTCTTCTGCTTGTCCGGCAAATTGTCGTACCTGCTAAATCGTGCTCTACCTAGGTTTCCATGGCTTCGACAAGGAACCGCGACAGGCGTTCCCTGTTCACGGTCAGACTGGAAAACTGTCGCTCACAAACGTCGGTGAATCGTGCCAGCACCTTTCTTCCTATCTGCTCTTGATCTTCAAAGACACCAAGCGTTCGGAAGGGCAACCCCCACTTCTCGTACTGAAGGATCGAGATCGTGGCAACCATCGTCTTGGAGTCGCTGGGCATTGCGAAAACGAACAGTGGACGCTCCGTGCCATTCACGCGGCAGTCCGCAGCATATATGCCTTGCGGGTCATGTTGTGGATGGTGCCAATCGAACTCGCGTCGCTCCTCACGAACCGTTTCGACTATGAAGGAGCGGAAATCCTCCATGAACGTCGATCGAACACGCTCCCGCGTAAGGAACGTGACATCGCTGATCTTCAGGACCGCCTGGATGAAAGAGTAGAGCGCATGCCCATACTCACTGTCCCCAATCGGTATCAGAAGCTCTCCTTCCCGGTCCTGGACACGGAAAGCAGACAGGGCGTCACCGATGATTTTCTGGCGCGTACCTCGTTGGAGATCGCTCTCGGGGATGGAATACGTCAGATGCATGAGCGTGTGGGCTTCATCGGACAAGATCCAAGCGTCCTGCTCCCGTTTGAGGACTATCGCGAGGTGATCACCGTCGTCAAACACGAAGGGCGTGAAGACGCGATACCGGTCGACGCCTTCGGGGCGAAGAGACACGCCCTCGCAGACCTTCTCACGGAAATCCCTCTCTATGTCATCGATCACCATGCCTAGCTCTCCTTAAACAGATCGAGTTGCTCTCCTTCAGGTAGTATAAACCCGCAGTCCTGCAACATACACTTGATCGCACCGTGAAGATCCGCGAACCGGTCCGTTGGCTCGGCGTAGGCTTCCTCATCCCAGCCTGCCTCCTGATACCGTTCTGTCGCCTGGTGGATGTGAAAGCTGTAGAACATGTCCGACCGCTCTAAGCGATTGGAATGCGAATGCGTCTTGCTGTTGTACCGTCGAAGCCGAAAGATGCGGTTCGTGTCAGGGACAGTCACACCAAGGATAACCGAAAAGTTTAACGGATCGATCGAGCTCTGCCGTAGGGTAATGTGAAACTCATGCCCTTCCGCTCCTTGAGTAGTCAACTCCCGTTCGCGGTGGCCGCGCTTCTGACGAAGCCCTAGGCTGGACTTGTAATCACGTGGAAGGGGCTTCTGTTCTCGAATCAGAGCCCCAATCTGATCATCCGTGAAGACGACGCTCACTTCGTTGCCTCCTCGACAACTCGGATTTCCTCGTCTGTCAGGTTGTAGAGTTCGTAGACCTCTGTGTCCAATTGCTTCTGGATTTCCTTTAATTGGGCTTCAGCTTTTTCTTTCGTAACCCTCCTAGCGAATTGATCCTTCTTGACTCTGTAAGCCTGGCCAAAGATGTCTTCGAACTCCCGAAGTTGTTCTTGAGATGGCACAACTATCGGAATCTTCCGCGCGTCGTTAATTTGGAAATGCGAGGTGTTGTTAAGGAATTCCTCGACTAGTTCGCTCATAAATTTGCTATTTACCATACATACGATGTACTCGACAGGAATTGCTGGCACTGCCGAGAAAAGCGACATGCTGAGAACGTCATGAACACTTATTGCTTTCATCCGCGACTTAAGGTAAACAGAGTTGACATCTGTCCAACAAAAGCCCTCGCGAAAGTAGAACTGCGGATTCCTTACGACCGGCATACCTCTGTCGGGCTTGCCAGAGTTTGATTTGAGCCAGGTGACGGTCTCGCAGTCCCATCTGATACAGTACGGCGTCTCCAAATACCATCGATTTCCCTCTTTGTCGCCCTTATCGTAGGGGGCGTAGCAATTCTTCCGGGTATCGTCGATACCATTCGCCTTCTCGTCGTCTGTCATGTGCTCAACATCCGCAACTTCAGAAGGGCCGATAATGCGATACAGATAGCCTTGGCCGAAGATGTCCCTATCGTACTCCTCCTTTATCTCGTCAAATAGCGTTCGTATCTTCTCTTCACTCATTTGTTGAAGTTCGGCATCGAAGTCTGCCTTGCGCTTGCATTCAGTGAACAGTGGATACTGACTTGTAAGGGTCGGCTTTTTCTGAAATACGTTCAGGAGTTTCTTTCCTCTTGTTTCCCGAATTCGTGCCGCGGATCTAGTTCCTTCCAAGCAGCCTATGAATTTGCCATTATCACCGGTTTGCAGTCCAACGCCGCCTTCCGTTATCAAACCAAGCAGCGTGATATCCCCAGGTTTCAGTGTTTTTCGATATTGCTCAAGGATGGCTTTGTTTTTGGCTATGTCTCTACTGGTTTTGATCTTATCCCACCACCTCTTGTGCAATCCCTTGATGGTCGGGATTAGCTTGTTGTAGATCTGCATGTTCATAGCAGTGGGAGAGAAGATCGCTTGATTTAGATTCTCGCGATAGGTTGATACGTTAACAGGGACTTTCTTGATGATACTGTCATCTCGCCCCAGGCTTCCAAGCAATTGTCCAAGGATCAGTTCCCATGTAGGGACATCTGTTCTACGTAGAGCAGCGCCTTCCTCACCAAACTGTGCGAAATCAGGCCTGCGCATATCTATAAACGTCAGTTGGTAGTCGTCGTTGCGACGCACGTTCCTAGCCAAGAAAACAGCGGTATCAACCATGGCCGCGAATGCCTTCGGGGTAGGCATCAAAGTGATGATTCCCTTTTCCAATAGGGCTTTTCTCATATTGAGCTTCGTCTGGATTGTGAAGAACGTGTCGGATGTAATAAAGGTGACGATTCCACTAGGTCTACATATCGCAAGAGCTTCATGTGTGAAATGGTTGTAGAGATCATCGACCCAGCCGAACGTAGCCTCCAATTCAGGGCGCCAGGAGTAACTTGAGAGTTGCTTTGTGTTCACGTACGGCGGATTGGCGATCACCACGTCGAACCCGCCCTTCTTCCGAAACACATCGGCAAAGTAGAGCCGCCAGGGGAAGAAACTGCGCAGTTTGTTGCCGTGGGTCATCTCCCGTAATTCATTCTCAACGGTCTCGTGGTCGAAATCGGACCGCTTGTTAAGCTTCTCCTTCTCTTCCTGTAGGTACTGCTTGCGAAGATTTTCGGGGAGCTTGGAAGCGGTTTGCTCAATACTCCGCAGGCTGTCAAAGTAAGGCTTTTTCTCCTGTTCCACCTTGTAATGGAAGACGGAGAGGATCGCCTCTTCCACTGCACCCTTCAGGCGGCTCTTATCTCGCGGGTGGGTAGCATTGAAAAAGGCGTTCTGTCTCTCATGCAGGGCTTCGATTAGACTTTCTAGTTCCGGGTTAATGCCGAGTAGATCACCATTGTCACTTTCCCCCAAGTCGAGCGAAATGCCGTGGAATTCCTCGATGAGGCTGTTCCCCTGCATGATCTTGTAATCGAGATTCGGGAGCGGATTGATGGTTTGATAGTCCTCTTCATCCACGATCAGGGAGAGCCAGAGACGCAGCTTGGCGATGTCGATCGCGCCGGGGTCGATATCGACGCCATAGAGGGATTCCTGGATGCAGTGGCGTTTGAGCGTATAGGTGTCTCGATCTGATTTATTCTCTAAGTATGTCGTGAGCACGTTCCGCGCCTTGACAATCTCGTGCATCATCCCCACCGGGAACGCTCCGGAGCCAATCGCGGGGTCGCATACCTTGATATCTGCGAGCACCTTGTCCAGGAGGTTTGCGTGGGTGCGAATGGCCCCAGGGACTTGGTACTTGTAGGTCTTTGTGCCTGCTTCTTTGGCAACATCATGTTCTACGGCGAACTCGCTCTTGCGGATGAACTCTTCAATGTCTTTCAACGGAACAACGGTTTTGTAACCCGTTTTTTCTAGTGGCATCTGCTCTGGCTCGGCTCCCTGGAACAGCCGCTCCTGAGAGGGGTACCGTTGAGCGAGTGGAACTTGCCCCATGTTTACAACGCTATCCAGGTAGTTGATCAGGCTCTCCTGGCACATGTAGTGGACGATAGGGCGGGGGGTGTAGTAGGTCCCCTTGCCCTTGCGTAGGTTTTCCGGCAGAAGGTTCTCGAATACCTTCCCCAGCATCTCGGGGTCGACAGCCACCTCTTTTTCCAGCGGCTCATCCTCGCGAACGGTGAAGTTGTAGAGATCAAACGTATCGAAGATCTGCTGGAACAAGTTGTTTGGCAGAAGAATATCGATTTCTCGCCAGTTGTAATCGTGGATCGCTTCAAAGAGCCCTCCGTTCAGAAACGGAATCTTGCAACTAAACAGTGAGTAGTAGTCCTCTGTGCGCTCGGTTGCCAGCGCCTCGTAGAACAGAGGCTCCAGAACGTCATCGAAGAAGTTCTCGTAGTCGATGAACTCCTTCCCAAAGAGTCGCTGCAGAAAGTTCTTCGGCCCAGTGCCCCACGGCTTGAGGTTGCCCTGCTCGTCCTTACCAACCCCCAGCCATCCTTTCTTCTGCAGGAAGCAGAGGAATACAATCTGCCCGAGAAGCTTTTTGGCGAAGTTGGCTGGATCGATCGATTTGCTCTCAAACTCCTCCTTGACCCTTGTATCGCGGGAAAGAAGAGCCCTCAGCTCTTCGCTGAGTTTTTCGAACAGGTCGCGGTAATCGGTGTAGAACCGCTTGGTGACCGCTTCTACGCTGAACGCTTGTTCCAGCTCCTCGATGGTGGGATTGTGCCGGTCATCTTTCAGAATGGGGACAATCTGCTGTTGCGCCGTATGGTTCGGCTCGTTCTCCCCCACGAGAAAGGAGTAGCGCCGTGCTGGGGTGAGCTCTTCACGAACTTTCACCCGGCCAGATTCTGTAATCTCCTGCTTGTATTCCATGCGGATGTAGGAGAAGCGCCAGTCCTCTTCTTCGGGAGCGACGAAGGCGGCCAAGGCAGCATCCCGCAAGATATCGCCGCGACCGCCATTTAGGTACCACCCTATGAAGTTGCGCTGTTTGGTGCGGGCACGTTCAAGCGCTGATTCTTTGCGGAGGTGAACGACGAGCACATCCAGGCTGTTCCCCTCTGTATCGACGTATTTCCCAAGGCGTTTGTATTGCGTGATGTGCTGTTTGAATGAATCGGGGATGTACTGGCCGTGGTACTCGAAGGCCTTTGTTTCGTCAATGTCGTTTAGCAGGTTACGGGTGAATACACGGAACCTTGAGTCGTCAAAGGAGCGGTTGAAGGTGTCCGCGATCAATCTACCGGCCGCTTGTTGATCCATTACCCGCTCCCTCCACCAGCTAAGTACTCAGACAGGATAACCTCTCGTTTTGCTCGCTCACTCGCCTGACCTGTCCGTTTGATCCCCAGCAGGCTATCCGGGATGTTCTTCTTCAGAATTCCTAAAACTTTGAGTGGATTGGTCTCGCGCTCGATCGCCTTCTTGATGCGCTTAGTGGTGTTTTGGGGGATGATGCCATCCGCATAGGCAGCTAGAACCAGGCGGATATATTCCTCGTCTTCATCGGTGAAACTCTGATAGTGGCGGAATTCTTTTACTTTCAAACGCCGGATTACTTGTCCTTCGCTCGAGCGGCTGCTCCTCGCAGATCCTGTTCCTATCTCCTCTCCGGAGACGATGAGATCGAACTGGGCTTTGTTCCTATCCAGCATGGAATAATAAGTGCTCGAAATCCTGCTGCGAGCCGTGGCTCTATCACACTCGAAGAGGTCCACTGCTTCTAAGAATGGAAGCTCACGCGAACCTTCGTCGCTAGCGATGAAGAACTTCTTCAGCTTGCCCTTGCAGAAGAAGGTGATTAGTCGTTCGCCTGTTTGGTCTTCCGCTCTTGCAGATCGGGCCTTCTTGGGCAACCGCTTTACCTTCTCAAACAGATCCGGCTCGTTGTCGCGGATGGCGCGGATGAAGTTCAGGTACTTCAGTTCCGATTGCGGTTCTTGTTCCTCTTCCCCTTCGTAGGTCTCCTTGCTGCTGAGCCGTTTGTACAGGGTATCTCCGAACAGTTCGTGGGTGGTTACAACTTCTTCTTCGGTGAGGTATTTGGCGTCTTCGCCCAATGTATCGTGAAATGCTTGGATCTTCGCTTTGATATTGGCTTCCAGCCCGATCTCCTGCTCGGATTGGTCGGTAGGGAAGAAATTGAACACCTGGATTTCGTGATGTTCCGTCCCGACTCGATTGACGCGCCCAACTCTCTGTAAGACCTTGGTCGGATTCCAGGGTAGGTCGTAGTTGATGACGGTGTTCGATCGATGCAGGTTGATCCCTTCCGCCAGCACATCCGTACTAATCAGGATTCGAATCCGGTCGTCCTGATGATGATAGTTGGGATCGAAGCTCTCTTTGACGAGCCTACGAGCCACGGGAACGCTCTTCTCTCCCTCGGCATATCTACCACCTTGGCTCGAATAGAACAGGACCGCGTTCGGAAAACGCCGATTGAGGTTTTCAAACAGGTACTCACCTGTCTCTTTCGATTCAGTAAAGATAACAAGCTTCTTTCCCTTCAGTTGCGGGCTGTCCTTCAGTTTAGCGGTGAACGCATCCAGTTTGGGATCTGTGTCTACGTTTACCCACAAATCACGGATTCTTTTGAGGAGCTCTAGATCTGCACGTAGATCGTCGAGAAGCTGCCCGTCAAATTCATCCGCAGCATACCTATCAACACGATCCTCTTCCACTAGCTTTTGGATCTTCTCCTCATTATCCTCATTCAACAGGTCATAAACGTTCACCTTCTTGCTGATGAGAACCGTGCCCTCGGTGAACATCTCAATGAAGCGCTCATACGATCCGATGAACCGATCGAGCGACCTCTTGAACGCGTAGAAGCTACTCTCCAAGCGCTTGACAAGGATCCCTTTCATAAAGCCGCCAACGTTGCGCTGACTTTGCTTCTCAAATGCCGTTATTCCTCGCTTCAGGTAGAGCAAGGGTGTGTAGCGGGAGTATTTGAAGCTTTTGAGCAAATCGATTGTCTGGTTGAATATCCTGTTTGTCTGCTCATCAAATCTATACACAATCCGGCTGGGATCTTCTACGTTGGGGAAGGATAGTCCCCGTTCTTCAATGTCCTTGCTGAAGTAGTTTTTAATCTCCGTTCGCGTCCTGCGGACCATCACGTACTTCAGCACCTTCTCCCGGATTTCCTTCCCCCCTTCCTTGATAAGGATGGCATACTCCGGATCGGACTTGCGGTACTGGTTCAGTTGATCGCGTAACCGCTTGAAGAACCTATCAAGGTCAGGGACGCCTGGAATGGTCGACTGCCTTGGAATCTGGAAGAGCTTGAGCTGGCTGTAAATATCGTCGAGGGTGTTGTTGAGCGGCGTTGCAGAAACCAGGATAACCTTCTTGCCAAAGCATATCTCGTGAATCTTCTCGAAGCCTTGTGTGTATTCGTTCCGGAACCGGTGCGCTTCGTCGATGAATATGTAGTCGAACTTCTCTGCACCATCTTGCAGGATATGGTCCAGTTTGCCGACGGACTCTACCTTAAACTTAGTCACCCCGAACTCAAAGAATGTCTCATACCAGTAGTCCTGTAGAACCGGCGGACAGATGACGAGTTTCCTCCCCGGCAACTGTCGCGCGAACAGAGCGGCGATGTAGGTCTTGCCGAGTCCGACTACATCGGCCAAGAAAACGCCGTCGTAGGCATCGAGAATCTTCTTAGTCGACACGACCGCGTGCCTCTGATATTCCAAGTTGAGAAACCCGCCGGGCAGGTCAAACTCAATCTCTTGATCGAGATTGATGTCCTCCTCCAGGTACTCATAGAGCATCTTCAGGTAGAGGTGGTACGGTGAAATGTCGTCTCTCAGCCACGTTTCTTTGCGGATCGTGTCGACGTATTCCCGAGAAACATCGACCGCGTCTTTCCATAAGTTCTCAAACTGATTCAGGGCAAACTCCACATCCGCGCGATTTTTCAGTTCAACGTTGAACTCCCGATTAGCGATTAGCCCACTTTCGGAGAAGTTGCTGGAGCCGGTGATGACACTCCCAAAGTCCCGATCTTCTGGATGATAACGGCTGATGTAGACCTTGGCGTGAATCTTTTCGCTTGGATAGACGCGAAACTCGAGCTTCTTCCCGTTGCCGCCACGTGCGATGTCCTCTTCCCTATTCGTGCAGTCGGAGGCCAGGAACTCAAGGAACTTCTTGATCCCGACCTCAACGTTGTATGAATCCGCGGAATCATCCATCTCGACTACCGTGCGTTGGGAGAAAAGGCGTTTGGTATTACTGTGCGATTCAAAATCGAGTTCTTTGCTTGTTTGAACTGCTTCGAGGATCTCGTACGTTCGGCGATCAACGCTTAGACCGACGAGAACTCTAATCTTCTCAATCTCTTCAAAGACGTCATATAAGCGATGGAACCCGCTTGTGCGGAAGTAGCCAACAAGCATATCAAAGTCCTGTGTGGTTTTAAGCGTCTTCTTAAACCGGTCAAGTAACGTTGCGCCGGGTTCGTTAGTGAAGAAGGTAGTATCAGTGTTCATCGATTCCCTCTTGCTCTTTGACACGTTCAATGCCAGCAACCTCGATAATAATCCTCGCGGATGACGTTCTTGTACTCTGACGGGTCCATGTGCCCGCGCATCTTGTCCGCCGCCTGCCAAAGCGTTTCCTCAAAACCCAGCGTCGCGCCGTTGGTGGTTCTCCTTCCTGCCATCTCTTACTGCTCCTTCGCCACTTACGGATGAAAACAAACCGCCCCGTAGGCATTTAACCCCAGGGCGGAAACTTCGCTTGAAAACCCGTACACAAACGCCGTTTTCACATCCTCGCCAATCCTCGCTGACGCGTGTTTTCGTATCAACTACACGATAATAGCGTGATCGGTCCTCTGTGGCAAATGCGGCTGAATGGATGCTAATTCATGACTCTCAAGGGATTGGAGGTTTTCAAGCCCCCAGTGCATATTCCAATCCTGAGATCACATTCTGTGACCTTAAGAAGATGGTCATTGACGCCGCGATCTTCATCGTCGTCTTGATGCTCCTGGTGCTGCTGATCCTCCTGCCCTCATCTGGCGATTCCGTCAAACCACCTGACGGTTGTCTGACGATTCGTCCTCAATCCTACCTGTTTACGATTCCTTTACGATTCCTTTACGATTCGTCCGCCTCATTCGCTTCCTGTCCCTCGCGAGCCTCCGCCTCCCGTTCCTGTGTCATTCTGCTCCGCCGTAATCAGGCGTCATCAAGATCTTGATGACGGTTGATTACTCGAGGCCCTGCTACCCAAGAGCCTCATTTCGTCGACGACAGCGTACGCCTCGCCGCCATCCTCATCCTGACGTATCCGCACAAGATTCAGGTCGAGCAGCTTCTTGAGCGCTCGATTCACGTTTTGCTTCTGCATTCCGCTCTCTGCTGCGAGCTGTGAATTCGTGAACTCACCGAGCCTCGCTGCGACCTCAAGCAGCTCATACTCACGCTGCGTGGTCAATGCCACGGCCCTCTGGTGAGCCAGTCGAGCAAGCAGATCCTTCGCCAGTTCGTCGGGCTTCTTGGAAATAGCCGTGCGCTCGTAGAGCATGGAGTCGATCTTTTTCCGCAAGGTGCGGACGCTCCAGCGTTCAACGCAGCACATTTCGGCATAGAATTCGCGTTGGAGAGGATCTTTTAAGGGAATCAAAGCGAGAAGGTGTGTCCAGCTCAAATGTCGTATCGCGATACGACAATCTGTTCATCAGGAAAGACTTCCGCAAACTGAATCATACGCCGCAGGTTCTTCTCGGAAAAGCTGTTCCCGTATTCCTGCACCAATTGTCGCGACAGTGATACGACAATCCGCTTGCCGTACTCTGCGCGATGCCCTTTGAGAATTTCTTCCTTGATTCGCTTGCCGATCCGGCAGTAGAGCGCGGTTAATCCCGCGTTGACGGTCACAGCCACAGCCGAGCGAGTCTCTTCGATCAACCGCCGGATGTCGACGATCAGGTCCTTGGGAATCGGGAGAGAACCATCAGCTTTTATCAATTCCTTCTCCATTCCCCAGTCCTTTCAGATTCACCTTGTTGTTATTTCAGTCCGCGCATCAGAACTGCTTGATCGGATCTTTCTCTATGGCCAACCGCATGAGGGAAAAGGCCCCAAGGGGAGCGTGGGGTCTACCATTGTATTTATAGGTGACGGGCATGCCCCTGTTGTGTAGACTATCTATCTAGCGGGGGTGTGGCTCGTGGGGTCCGCAGGCCTGTAACAGGGTACTGCTCGGCTCTGAAATGCCGCCCCCGCATTCTGTTTCATCCAGTGTGTCTGTCGGGATGATGCGCATCCGTAAGGATGGTCGCTCTGAGCAGTAGACGCGAACAACTGGATGAGGTTTCATCACCTTTAAGGAGGTTACAATGATCGACCCCCAGATTCGAGTTGGTATCGATGTTGGCTGTAAGGCACATCGTGTAGGCATTGCAAATCCTGCCGGAAAGATCCTGGAAGAGTTTGACATCTCTCACACAGATGCCGGCTTTCAGGACTTCTTCCGCCGGATTGAGCACCACAAACATAAGTTGGATCTACCGGTGGCAGTGGCCATGGAAGGCTTCAATGGGTATGCCCGTCCATTGGACCAACTGATCCAAGAACGCGGGTATACGTTGTACAACGTCAACAACTTGAAGCTAGCACGGTTCAAAGAGGTGTTCCCTGGGGCAGCGAAGACCGACCCCATCGATACGCGCAAGATCCTGGAGCTGTTTCACCTCAAAGATCACTTGCCTATAGCCAAGGACGCGCTCCAAAAGGTGGTATCAGCTCCACTAGTCAATGGCAAGCAAATAATCTCTGTTCATGATGTTACCTTAGTAAACAATTATACGCCGTATTGTTTACCTGTCAACCTTATTTTACAGAATTTCCCTCCTCGGGGTGAAGCTTAATTAGCGTTTGTGGTCGCAGGTTCTGGCTTTAACTCTCCAGTTCTGTCTGTAACTCCTCCGGCGTCGAGAGGGCGTCTTGGACTTCCTTGAGAAGCGGGTATATGCTACACGCCCATTATGCACGTGTTATCGCGCAATGCACACTCAACAATTACCTTGTTTCGTCGCTTGCAGAGGATCAGGCCAATCGACAGCTAATCATCGGGATGACAAAGCTGATCATCCACTGCAGCAAGGTAAAAGCCCATGCTGTCGGCCAATTTTCGCTTGGATGCCTCCAGCTCGCGCTTGCTCACCTCTGGACCAAAGCTGAGGGAGGCAAGAGGCACGTGAGGTGGCGTTTGTGCAGCAGGGTTTCACGATTTCTCCAACCGATCGCGGTGTGCTTCAAATAATGGTGCAAAAGCTGCGCGTTCACATGGCTTTAGATGGCGGTTTTCTTATAATCCTTATGCGTGTGAAACGGGGTAAACGATCTGATTATTGAGGGAAGAGGGCTGTCTTTTCCCGTGGCAGAAGGTACTATTTGCATGTGACTGTCAAAAAGAGACAATACGGGAAGGGAGTGGTTAAGTGATGGGACTGTCGGTCAGTGAGATGCACCGAGGTATGGCAATCCTCTACGAGGGAGAACTGTATGAAATCATCGAATATGAGCACTCCAAACGTGGCCGGGGTGGGGCGATCGCCCGTACAAAGCTTCGCCATCTCAAGACAGGACGGGTGATCTCGACAACGTTTAAAGGGTCAGAGGAGACTGAATCAGTGTTCCTGGAGTCCCGGTCGCTTCAGTACCTCTATAAGGATGGGGATGCCTATATCTTTATGGACAATGAACGGTTCGACCAGTTTCCCCTTTCCAAGGAGATCCTCGGCCCCCAGAGCATGTTCATGATAGAGGGGCTCAACATGCTCGGTTACTATTATAAGGATACCTTGGTCACGGTTGAGCTTCCCAACTTCGTGGAACTAAAGGTCGTGCACACCGAGCCAGGAGTTAGGGGGGATACGGTTTCAAACGTGGAGAAGCCAGCTACGCTTAAGAGTGGGGCGGTGATCCAGGTGCCGCTATTCGTCAGGGAAGGTGATACGTTGAAGGTTGATACACGAAGTGGTAAGTATGTGGAGCGGGTATAAGGAGGGAGTATGGCGGAGAGAAAGGTAGAGATCGTCGATGAAGACGGGCGGATCACAATATCAGAGGATGTTATCGCTGCAATTGCCCGCATTGCCGCGGAGAAAGTCGATGGGATCGCTCGTCCCAGCGCTGGAGTCTCCGGTGGGCTAAAGAGCATCTTTGGGGGCGAGGATCTCTCCCCGAATATCAAGACGGAACTGACTGAGGGCGGTGTTCGCGTGGAGATGAAGATCGCTGTTGAATACGGTTATCCGGTGCACGAGGTGGCACAGGGTATCCAGGGGAACGTGCAGAAGGATATCGAGGAGTTGGCCGGTGTAACCGTGACCGGGGTCGATGTCTACGTGAAAAAGGTTGTCTCTCCGCACACTCTAGTGAGCGACAGCGACAGCGACGAGGAGTGAGGAGGTCATGATGGTGGAAGGGGAGAAAGGGAGCGTTGGCATCTCCAAGGACGTGGTCACGGCAATTGCTGCAATCGCTATCTCCGATGTAGATGGGATCGCTGATCTCAAGGCTGGAGAGGGGGTCTTCCGGCGCGGAGAGGGGATGAAACGGTACGTTGACACGGAGGTCGAAGGGGACAACGTCAAGGTGACAGTACGGATTGCTATCCTGTACGGGAATCCGATCCATAAGATCGCCAAGCAGGTGCAGACGCGCGTGAAGACTGAGATCGAGCGGATGACCGGCCTCCGAGTTAGTGGGGTCGACGTGGATGTGCAGCGACTCGTGGAGTCAGAGAAGGAATTAAAAGAAGAGGAGGAAGAATGACCTTTGTTACTCTCCTTCTTAACATTCTTGCCTCGCTTCTCACCGCTTCGTTGGGGATCCTCTCCATATTATGCGCGACTAAGATTCTCTTGCTCTCGTCCGCGGTGGACTTCCTTGGATCGGCGCTCGGAGTAGCTCTACAGCTTCTCGTCGGTACATTGCTGCTCCTTGTTGCTCTTCATTTTGTTTTCCTTGTCTACCGATGGAGATCGGTTGCCGCTCGTTTCTCTCAGGAGGGAGAGTGGGGGAAAATTGAGCTTTCCCCATATGCGCTGAAGGAGTTCATCAGCGGGATCCTGCGCCAGGAGGTTGGGATCGACCATTTCCGCGTACGACTGGAGCACATGGAAGAAGGGATCGCGATTTCAGTGCAGACCGCCCTTTCACCACAGGAGAAGGTATCCGAAGTTGGCCGCACGATCCAGGAGACCCTTGCTCGCCGGGTGGTGGAGCGGACCGGGGTCAAGGTGAAGCAGGTCTCGGTCCTCGTGCGCAGTATACGACCGCACGCGGAGGAGCGTCCGGAGGAGGGTGAAGGGAGCGATGCGAATGCCGATTAACGCTAAGCTCCTCGGGCTTCTGGGGGGACTTCTTGCTGGCCTCCTTCTCGTTCTTGTCGGCTGGAGGGTCCTGCTCATTCTACTTGCCTTTGCTCTAGCTGGCTATCTCGTCGGAGTCTACCTGGAATCGCGTGAGGACGTTCTCCGACGATTGCAGGAGCTGATAACGCGCCTGTTCCGTTCCTGATGCGCCGGCGGGAAGCGCGCGAGTTTGTGCTGAGTGCTCTTTATCAAAGAGAGTTTCGCGATATCCCGCTTAAAGAGATGCTCGCTGAGATTAACCCTGGGGATCAGCGTAGCTACATCGAACGGGTTTTCGCTGGGATCATCGCCCGCCGCGACGAGATCGATGCATTGATCTCACAGCGCACTGTTGGGTGGCGGTTTGAGCGGTTGGCCTTCATCGACCGCAACATCCTTCGCTTGGGGATCTTCGAGCTCCTTTACCTCCCGGAAGTCCCTCCTGAAGTGGCGATCGATGAGGCAGTGGAGCTCTGCAAAAAGTACGGGACCGAAAACGCGCGTGTGTTCGTGAATGGAATACTGGATCGAATCTGGAAGGGGAAAAGAGCCATCAAAGTACAAGGGGACAACGGGTAACTTACTGGTTTATATTCAGTCTACGAGCATCACCTGCACCGCGCTTACAATCTCTTCTTTTAATTTCTCTGCTCGCTTGGCTAACTCCCACCGCTTTCTACGGTACTCACTGACATACTCTTTGTTGGCGATGTATTTGCAATTGATATCCACGTTGTATAGTGCCGATTGTAGGGCGGCTTCCGCCAGATTAACCGAGACAGCGATATCACTTACGGCGTTGGGGTTACCGATCTGCGGTAGCCTTCGGTTTAAGGTAAGGACGCGAAAGCACGCCTCCGCGGTGCGGTAGGGGACTTCGTTAGCACGCTTAAGGGCAGCCTGAAGTTGCTCCTTTCGCGCGGATTTTTCTTCGCTCGTCCCTTTGGGCATGCGGTAGCAAGCGATCACCGCCTGGTAGGCTGCAACGTCCGCGGCGATGAAACTCATCAGTTCCTCTCGCAGCTTAACGGCCCCTTGCAGAACGGCCTTTACTTCCTGTTTGTCTTTAGCGAACTTCTCTTTGCCAATGGTCAGGTTGCAGACCATCGACACGAGCGACGCGGCCATGGCTCCTGAAAGAGCAGCAACACTCCCTCCCCCCGGTGCGGGCGCTGCTGAAGAGAGCTCTTCCAAGAATGTGCCGATCATCGTGTTCTCATAGGTGGTTTGCATCCTTTCCTCCTTTACTACTTTTGGTCCCCCGCTGTCTGGAGTGGGCAACGAACTGCTGGCTTAAAACGATGGATGCTATTCCCTCGCCCGTTCGCTACGCTCACTCAAGACGCAATGATCGCCAAGAGATGCCTTGTTATTGTTCTTTCCCCCTTCTTAGCGCTTTACTTGGCGTTCTCAGCGCCTTTGCGAGAGCATGCTTTTCTTCGTACCGGTACGGGCAGTCGAGGCGTACACATCCCTGGCACGAGAAGGGTGTGGAAGCTTGCTCTACTTCTGAGCCGATTCCCATTAAAAAGGATAGTGTCTTGGTTGGTTGCATCAGCAGATGCGAGGTGAGGCTAACGCCGATTTCATCTGTGTGCAAGTTGGCGAATATTAGACGCTGATTCTCAAGCGGCCAATGGCTGGCACCAGACCCTGGCTCGAACGCCCGGCTCGCGTTCAGGTCACGCTCGTGTGCCCAATCAAATACTCGATAGGCTAACCGCTCGCCTAGCTCGGACACAGCGGCCGAACCGAGTGCATCGAGGATCATAGAGTCGAGCAACCTCCCGGTTTCACGCAGCCTCTCTGCTTCCTGCTCGATAGCAGGGCCCACTGTACACAACCCAAAGGCCAGGAACGAAGCACCCTGAATCGGTGTGGGAAGGTCGTTCTTGGGGAGGTTTACCGCTTCTCCCATCTTGCAGATCCGGCTTAAGGTCCTTGGTTGTGCCAGCTTGCGTGCCTTAGGGATCAGTTCGTCGAGCTTCTCTAGTACAGGCTTGGACGGAGAAGAACCACCGTACTCCAGGTAACGGAAGATGCGCTCCGGGGATAGCTCAACGGTTCCTTCTACCCCAATGGATATCCTTTCAGCCATGCTTTTCCGCGAGATTGCCGGCAGCCTTTACCGTGTTGGCCATGATCATACTGACCCTTTGGGACAGCGCTTTTCAACCCATCCGATGCCACTCCACACACTCCCCCTTCACCCCACTGTTATCCCAGTTTGGGTTTCGGCGGCCATTATCGTGTTCCACATGAGCATGGTGACCGTCATCGGGCCGACCCCACCGGGGACTGGTGTGATGGCCTCGACCTTCTCTTTTAGGGCCTCGAAATCGGTGTCCCCGATGAGCCTAAAGCCGGACTTCTTACTCGCATCCTCGATTCGGTTGACCCCTACGTCTATCACCACCGCTCCCTCTTTCACCATGTTTGCCTTGATGAATCGAGGAGACCCCATGGCAGCTACCAGGATATCAGCACTTCGGGTTATCTCGGGCAGGTTCTTCGTCCCAGTGTGGCAGACGGTGATGGTGGCATTGGCCCCGGTTCTCTTCTGAATCAGGATAGCAAAGAGGGGCTTGCCGTTGAGGTTGCTCCTTCCGCAGATAACAACGTGTTTTCCCTCCGGACTATAACCACTGCGGATGAGGATCTGCTGCACTCCGTGGGGGGTGCAGGGCAGAAGGTAAGGGTCTCCAATGAGGAGTTTGCCTACGTTCACCGGATGAAAACAGTCAGCGTCCTTCATTGGATCGATGGCATTTATTAACCGATCCTGGCTGATATGCCGCGGCAAGGGAAGCTGAACCAGTATCCCATGAAACTTGTGGTCTTTGTTAAGCTCAGCTATCTTTTTAAGAAGCGCTTCCTCCGGGGTTTCTTCGGGGAACACAATGGTCTCGGAGTAGATACCCACCTCTTCGCTGGTCTTTCCCTTCTGCCTCATATAGGACACCGAGGCGGGGTCTTCTCCAACTCGTACCATTACCAGCCCGGGGGTGAGTCCCTTTGACTTGAGCTTTTCCACCTTCTGTTTTAGCTCTTGCCTCACCTCGGCCGAGATTTCCCTGCCAGATAGAATTTTTGCTGACATACCGCCCCCTTCATTCTAAGAAGATGTAACGCGCATTCTAATTGGAAGATTTCCTTCTTACAAGGGCCAACGCAGCTTATGGCTGTAACCCGCGCTCGGCGTGAATTGCTCTTTTCGGGACGAAGGGCAG
>Ga0315541_1001285_pt1 | contig 23802 bp, 24 predicted proteins | sample SalMarSW160190MG_FD_203095 | JGI IMG/M metagenome (GOLD analysis project Ga0315541, IMG submission 203095) | Salt marsh sediment microbial communities from the Plum Island Ecosystem LTER, Massachusetts, United States - Salt Marsh Sediment SW1601-190 ...
TAACACTACAGCGCAAATTAGGCTCAAGAAACTGAGCTGTTGAAGTCGATAACTCCTTATGAACATAACGTTTATAAGGAGAATCGATGTGGATATCAAACAAATTAAAAGTATGGGCAAAGAATTGAACAAGTTTCTTGCAAAATTTGATGATTGTTTTAGCAGAAGCGAATCGAGACAGAACCTGCGGACTTACATAAAAGGACAGCTTTCTGATCTGCCTCGAAAAAGCATTGAACCGATTGCACTGGCGGCTAATGTAAAGCCTCGAACTTTGCAAAATTTTCTTTCCGCAATTCCATGGGATCAGGATCGTATGCTTGAGAAGCTTCAATGGATGATAGCCAAAGACCATGCCCATCCTGATGCTATCGGCATAATTGATGAATCTGGTAACCCCAAGAAAGGTTCCCACACAGCATGTGTTAAACGGCAATGGTGCGGTAACAGCGGCAAGATTGACAACTGTGTGGTTGGTGTTCACACTGCTTATATAGCTGGTGATTTTCAATGTATTCTCGATAGTGACCTGTTCCTTCCTGAAGATTGGGCCGATGATCCGGTTCGTCGTGAAAAAGCCGGTATTCCCGAAGATGTTGTTTATCGTAAAAAAGCCAACATAGCACTCGACCAGATCGCCCGTTCTATTGCCAATGGCATTCGTGTATCGGCATGGATATGTGATGAGTTTTACGGCAGAGATGGTGAGTTTCTTGATGGCCTTGACAAGCTGGGGCAAAACTATGTTGCGCAGGTACCTGCAAACTTTACTGGCTGGCTGTATGAGCCGGAGATACTGCATCGTCCAACACCACAGCAGATGCGTAAAAGAGGCCGTAAAAGACGCTTCCCACGGCTTTCGGCCAAAGCATTGCCTGCCAGCGAAGTACGGAATCTGTTGGTATATTCGCGCACTTTTCAAAAGCAGAAATGGCAGAAGTTCCATATTAAAGATGGCGAAAAAGGCCCTTATGTATGGGAAGTTAAGCACTCGATATTTTATCGTAAGCATCCTGATGACGGCCTGCCTGGAAAGGCTCATTATCTTATCATCGCAAGGAATGTATTGAACCGGCAAGAGATTAAATATTTTGTCTCTAACATTGTGCCTGCTGCAGATGGTGTCAGTCTGGAAAAACTTCTGTGGATAGCGTTTTGCCGTGCTCCCATTGAGCAGTGTTTTGAAAGATGCAAACAACAACTTGGTATGGATTATTTTGAGGTTCGAGGATGGCTGGGAATCCATCGCCACTTTTATATTACTCAACTGAGTTTTCTGTTTTGTTCGGTGATTCATCATAAGCTCAGAGAAAAAAAAGACAGACAGCTTTTATCTGACAGTCGAACAGGTTCATCTGGCCGCCTGTGCATATCTGGAGGCTCAGAGATTTCCAACTTCGGCAAGAAAGATTTTTTATCAGAAGGTTTCTGCTTTGATTTTGTATTACCAAAAACGCAACCAACAGGCTCGAAAGTCTCATCGAAAGAAGACGCTTCATCGACTTCGAAAGCTTGGCATAAAAATAAGTCAGTTGAAATCTTGTGTACCGCATAATTTATGAATATGTTGCGCTGTAGTGCTAAGTTTAAAGTGCCTAAAGTTTAAAGTGCCTAAAGTGCCTAAAATTACAAATTAACTTTAGCTCACTTTAGTTCACTTTAGCTCACTTTAGGCATTTCTACTTTAATAACGTATGCTGGTATAATACGTTTGGCCTATGTTCTTGTCAATTAAAATGGTTAGCTTTTTGTCTTTTGCCTGACTCAGCGGGGCGGTATAATTCCGAACGACAAATCTGCGAGTTTTTACAGGTAGGGTGCGATGGTTCGCACCAATATTCTGCCACAGGTAGCGTTTCGGATTCTCGTATCTTTCAAAAATCCTAATATCTAAATTCTAAAACCTAAACAATTTCAAAGTTCTAATCTCAAATGTTCAAAACCGTTTGTTTAGAGTTTTGTATTTTTAGTATTTGAATCCATTCGACGTTGCTCAGGACAAGTTTGTTTAGGATTTAGTGCTTAGGATTTAGTATTTAGCCTGTTTGGTGAGTAATGAAGCGGTAAGTAAGCCTATAAATGATTTATTCATTTGATTTGTATTCTGTCCGGCAGGGCGGTATAATCCCGAGCAACAACAAAGCGGGTTTACTCTGCGTAGTGTATTAGGTATGCAGCACGAGTTTCAACTAATGGCGAAGCCGGAAGTGGTGGAAATTAATATGTTGGCGATTTATAATTAATAAATCAAGGAGTAGTCCTTATGTCAAATGATGATGCATTCATTGAAAAAATACACAATGAAATGCTCCAAATGCAGCAGTTGCGAATGCGCTTTGATATACTTAAAATTTCTTTTGTTATTGCATTATTGGGCTTTGGCAGCATTAAAGTTAAGGACTTTGCTTCCTTACACTATTCCCTTTATCTTGCTCCCCTCGTAGCTTTGCTTTTCGATATCATGTCTATGGGCCATACATTCGCAATTCGTAGAAATGGAAAGTTTCTGCGTCAGAATTCGCCTAGTGATCTTGAAAGAAGATACGAGTTACTTGTCTGTCAAAACCGTGATATCTTCATTAAAATAAGCTCATTTGTTTTCAACCTGCTTGCATTTCCAGCAGCTATACTTCTCGTAAAAGCGGCCACCGATAAATATCCTACAAAAATTGGATGGTTAGTACTTTCCATATTATTTGTCTCTCACATAACCCTATTTATAATTTGTGGCCGAAAGATAAAAGATTTAGATATAAATAACACTAGCAAGAATAGTAATAAAACCGAACAGACTGAAACCCCCAAAACCATATAACCAGACATCGGGTAGGACTTGGCGGTTTGTCTAACTGAAGCGGATAAATCCGCCACACAGATGGCGGATGAATTTTTAATCAGTCTGGTTTTTAGAACGGGCTGAAGCGTTGTGTAAATATAATTAAAATGGTGCGAGTGAATTCGACAAGCTCACCATAAAATTTCGCACCCTACAAGACTCCGTACTGACATAAGTGCCTGTTTTAGCTAAAGTTACAGATTTATAGTGTCTCCAAAAGAATTAACACTGAAAATTTTTTATAAAAAATAAATTTTCCCATTGACTTGCGCACGATTTATGTATAAATTGTGCATATAGAATCCGTGAAGGTGCAGGCTGCCTGCTTTAGTCAGGCGGTTTGGAGACAGGCGGAGTCTGGATTGAAGTGTAGTAAACCGGATAAAAAGAGTGTAACAGTTAACGTTCTCGTGTTAAAAACTAGGCGACTAAAGCGCCGGCAGGACAACTCAAAAAATGAGCCCTGTGCAGTGAGTGGTTTGTTGGCGCGCAGAACGCACATTGGGGAGCTGATTATGGCTCTGCTTTATGATGTGCGTTTGTGCTGTCGGCTCCCCTTTGAGGGTGCCGATGAGCATAAACGAGAGATCCACGGAACGGTGTAACGGTGCACATAGAGATTCACTCCAGCCGCACCACAACTCGACGTTACAACCTTGCTATGAGTTTTACAGGCAGGGGATTACAGAATCGCATAAGGGCTGGATTGAGGTTATTAATGCCTCAATCCGAAATGCACGTGGAAGGATATTGATAGCCGTTGTTGCGGTTTTGGCATTGTCAAAGGTTGCTTGTGAGTTCCTTGAAAAAGGAAGTAATAATCTCAGTTATAGGTCAATAATCGGCGCTCTTTTAATTGCATTAATGATTTTGGTTGTTGGTCTTATCTCGTTAAGGCGAGTCAAAGATACAAATGTTGGGCAAAAAGAAGACAGAGAAAAGGACAAAGTTGAGTCGGCTGAATTTGGCGTTAGCGGAAATAGTTCGGACCAGGATAGAAGAACTTCAGCAAGAGACGGGGGCTCAGACATTGACGGAGGTTGTGAGTAAGTCGCTCGCTGTTTATGATTTTCTCTGGACCCGGAAAAAGGCCGGCGCCAAAGTACTCATTCAGGATTCCGAAGGAACACGCGAATTAGTCCTCTTGTGAATTACTGATTCAAACATGTCAACGTCAACGATGGTCCAGAATTCGAGGGCAGGAAATTAATAAGGGAATTTACCAATTATTTTTACAACCTGCTAAGTCTGTAAGCTATCCTACGTAGAACAAGAAGGTGGACAACATGGACAACACTTTTTCTGTCCACCTTGTCCATGTTCTCCGATGGGAAAGGCCGATGACTAAAAGTTTGGCAATTTAGGCAAATTCAATTGTTTCAAAGATGATTTAACCTTCCTTGTATATTCATCTTCTAAACATCATCTGTCCTCTGTTTTCCGCCCTCCGTCATCTGTAATGCCCCCCATAAATGGGACGAACCTGCACGTTTGATACGAAAAAAATGCTCGATTCTTGATTCCCGATGCTCGCAACTCGATGTTGCAAAGGCAGTTAAAATTTTTTTCATTTTTCGGATTTTTGTTTTAAAATCCCTGCTCAAACGGTTGAAAAAACCACGGATTTCACGGATTAACACGGACTTACACAGACTATGACACGGACGTAGCCTGTTCTCCTTGATTTGGGTCTGAAAAAATGATATAATTTATAAAACCTGCCCGCCGTACCAGCCTTCGTATTGACTAACGAGTTTACCGCAGGATACTTTGGGCAGGCGGGTAATCCCCAAAATTATCGGAGTATATCATGATGTAGGTTTTTCCTTTTTGCGGCGGAAAAAAACGTTACATTTACAGTCGATAATGGCACTTAAGTATAGTCAAAATGTATGCGTTAGTAACATTAAAAATGGTAGTGTATGAATCAGCAATTGTGTCAGATCGAACCTAATATGGTCGGATATGGTTCTATCAGGGCTTCGGAGAGGTTGGCTGATCCGGTCTTTGACTTGGTCAGAAGGGCGAAGCTCGGCGATGAGCAGTCCTTAGCTCAGTTAGCTCAGCAGGCAAGAGTTCGCCTGCGGACGTATGTTTATCGTCTAACGCAGAAGGAAGATGTGGCACAAGAAATCGTACAGGAGAGCTTGTTAGAAATGTGCAATATAAATGTATTAGGTAAGCTGAAAAAAAACGACAGGTTTTGGCCGTGGCTCTACGGCATAGCCATTAACAAGCTGCGGCATCATCACAGAACAGAGCGGACGCAACGAAAAATGGCAATCTCCAGCTTAAAACATAAGGGCGATCTGAAAGACCGGCAAGATGGACTGGAGAGACTTGTAAGTAAAGAATTGAAACAGATCGTCTCATCGGCAATGCAGAAGCTTAAGACGAGGCACAAGGCCGTCCTGGTTATGCGATGTTACGATGAGATGAAATATGCGGAGATTGCCGAATCTATGGGTTGTAGCGAGTTTAGCACGCGTATGCTTTTTATGCGTGCGAAGAAGGCTCTGCAAAAGGAGCTTTCGCGTAATGGCTTCGGGAAGGGCTCTTTGTTGGCTGCTCTTATATTATTCGGAAAGATGACGGCTCCAAGTGAGGCCGCCGCTGCACAGGTGACGGTTACTGCTGCGGCAACAAAGGTCGGCTTATTAGCGGGAATTGCGGGACTGGCGACCACAAAAACGGCGATTGTATCTTTAACCGCAGCCGGGGTGTTGACCACTGGCACTATAGTTACAAAATCATTGGTTGAACGTCATCCACCATCTACCGGCCAGTTCGGGCAGATTTCGACGAGCCTGATCGAAACGAGTGATAGCGCTGAAGAATATTGGTATTATTTTCCACAAGGTCCGGATGAGTCAATGATGCTGCGAGCAAAATCAGGTGCGGCTGGTGCCAAGCCGTATTCACAGGTATTGCAGAACGACCGCGCAAATTACTATTATCATAACGACACCGTCCATATTAACAACTACCGATTATGGGCAGGTGACCTTAGCGTGCTGAAACTGCCCACGGACGATCCTAAATTGATTGACTTTCTATGTCAGGTCGAGGGCAGCAAAAACACCATGAAACATATATCGGCTCTGGGCAGGGGACTATTGGTTATCGCTGCACGCGGCGATAACACAAATCCTGACGTAACAGGAGTCAGCCAGCCGTGGCTTATCCGCCATTACAACGTTCTTGATGAGGACTACTTCCAGGGTGACTGGCCGGCCACGACTAAGATTATTGATAACCGCGATGCCATGCACAAACGCGGCTGGACTTACTTTCGAGTTACGGGGCAGTTAAAAGGTCGGGAGATAGGCGGAACGGGACGGGTTCCATTCGTATATCTTACAAGCAGAAAATACAGCCCATGGCTTAAACTACAGGTGGGATCTCTGGAGATAGTTGATACATTCAAAGAAGCTTATCTACACCGGATGGAGCATGACAAGTTTGAGACATACAAAGGTGGCAGTTTCTTCAGGGGTCTGGCTCGGCCATGGATGGGGCTGCATACAATCGATACGGTACGCCGTGACGCAGCCGAGCAGAATATTTGGTTTGAGACAAAGTACACCCCGGACAGCAAATTCGCTGAGGTAGAGCTGCTCGGTAAAGAAGGTGACAAGATAATTTACAAGATCGATATGGAAACGGATGTTATTGACGAAATCGCTTTCTCTACAGATAAGGGCGATATTGGATACCTGAAGTTCTCATATCTTCAGTCTGTTGACGGAGCCGGAGAGGAGTTTGTAAATCCAGCCGGCACGAGGCGGTACGCTACAGGAGGATTTCCGAAAAGGAGTCAGGGTCCTTTGTGGCTTGTTCAGTTGGTCGAGGGTTCACTTGAGTAGGAAATCCCATGTGGAACGTGGGGCTGAATATTTAGTCCCACGTTTTACGGGGGGTTTACCATTCCTCAATACCTTAAATCCAACACAGAGGTAGCATACATGAGATTGCACGTAACGTATAGACTATGGATTACTGCTGCTATTTTAATGGGCGCGGCAGTATGTCTGTCTCCATCTCTTGTGCTGGCTGATTGGAGCTATGAATACCAGGACGATTTCAGCGATAGCAAGGCCGAGGAGGACGGCTACCTTCACTCAATTTTTTGGCCTCAGGGAGCCTTTCCTCCGCCTGAGCCATACCTGTACTATATGGATACCCTCACCAGCGGCCAGCGTGAGTTAGGGTTTGGAGACTATCACGGCCAGCCGGCTCGTTTGGCTTATTGTTTTCCGCTCAGCCCGGCACAGCCCAGCATGGCAGTCAACGGGTACCTTCAAGTTGACGTGCGCTATACATACGGCGCAGAATTATTTCCATCTCTGTCGGGTTATTTGCGGTACTCGCTTTCGGGTGATGGTATCACCTGGTCGGCTCCAAGAGAGCTTGGACAGGGAAGCTACAACATTCCGCTCGAATCAGTCAGGGGTACCTGTTATGTCATTTTCTACGGGACTGAGGTGTTGATCGACAATCTCAATGTGCGTCTGTACTCGTCCTCTGCCACGATTCGTGTGCCGTCGGGATTTTCCACCATACAGGGGGCAATCAATTCTGCTTCTAATGGTGACATCATTGAGGTTGCTCCTGGTACCTATAGAGGCGCTGGGAACAGAGACATTGACTTCCAGGGAAAGGCTGTCACCGTACGCAGCTCGGTTGGACCGGAACAAACAATCATCGACTGTGAGGGCGAGGGACACAGGGGCTTTTATTTCCACCGAGCAGAAGGACCGAGCTCCGTTCTGCGCGGCTTTACAATCACAAATGCTCACGTGACGGGTTCCGAGGTCGGCGGGGGCATATATTGCGAATCCAGCAGCCCAACCATTGTTGGCTGTGTAATCAAACAATGCACAGCAGCCCTGGGAGGCGGCATCGGTTCTGCCGGTGGTGAACCAACAATCCTTGATTGTACAATTGAGGACTGTTATGCCGATTCCACCAGAGTGAGGGCAGAATCTGGAAATGGGGCCGGCATCGGTTTGATCGGAGGTTCCGATGCCACAATCATTGGCTGTACTATCCAAAATAACGTCGGCTTAGGTCACGGGGCGGGAGTATATTGTTGGCAGAGTAAAGCACAACTGTCAAATTGTGACATATCTTATAATCGTCCTGTGGCAGAGACGGCAAACTTCAGAGGCGGTGGGATATTCTGTGGAGGCTCTTCTTCACAGCTCACCCTGGATGGCTGTATTATATCAAACAATACCGCCGATACCGGCAGCGGCCTCTTCATCGGTCCGCTGGCCAACGCCCAGCAGGACAGCACAATGGAATATGTGCGCATAACAAACTGCACAGTTGCCGACAATAGATTGTCAGGAGCTTCAGTAGGTGGGATTTACGCGGTCAACAGTGATATTGTAATTAGTAACAGTATTGTGTGGTACAACGATGGTACAGATATTTTGCTCGATAATCCAGCTTCGAGCAATCCCATTCTCTATTCAAATACCGAGCAGTATTATCCAGGACCGGGCAATATTAGCTCACCTCCTCTGTTTGCATCGGCAGGAACAGACTATCACCTGCAGTCGATCATCGGCCGTTTTGAGCCACTTTATGGAGAGTGGGTCATGGACAGCTCTCACAGCCCTTGTATTGACGCTGGTGACCCCCAGGATTCAGTCGGTGCAGAGCCTTATCCAAACGGCAGGCGTATTAATATGGGGGCTTTCGGAGGAACTCGTGAGGCAAGCCAAAGCATCGGGCCTTTGATGTTTCATGTTGACTGTACGGGTGGCAGCGATGGTAACTCCGGCACCAGCAGAAGCGATGCATTCGCAACTATTCAAAGAGCTGTGGATGAGGCCATCGAAGGCGATACCATCGTGGTCTGGCCGGGTCTTTATCAGGAAGAAGTGACCTTCAACCGCAAAGCAGTAACGCTGCAGAGCGCAGACGATGCAGCCGTGGTTACGGCCCCGAATGGTTATGCTTTTTCCTTCTACGGCGCCGAGAGCTCTAAGAGCGTGCTGCGCAATTTCGTCATTACCGGTTGCAGCGAAGGAGGCATCTTCTGCTCCGGTGCTTCGCCTAATCTGACCAATTTGACTATAACCGATAACCAGTCCGGGATTGTCGCTTATGATGGAGCGGATCCTGCGATAACAAACTGTATTCTTTGGAACAACTCAAATGGAGACCTGTTCCAATGCCGTGCTCGATATAGTTGCATCTCGCAGGCCAGTGCCATCGGCAGGGATACCGGCAACATAAATACAGACCCCTTGTTTGCCGACCCTTCTAACCCCACACAGGCGGATTACCATCTGAAGTCAAGGTATGGCAGATTCACTCCGGGAGACAACGCATGGGTGACGGACTCCGTGACAAGTCCCTGCATCGACGCCGGTGATCCGAGCGTTTACCCAGGACGTGAGCGTATGCCTCATGGAGGCATAGTGAACATCGGCGCCTACGGCGGAACACCATTTGCAAGCATGAGCGGCGGCTGGTCGCTATGGGAAGGCAGCCGCTAAGGTTAATAAAACATCCACCTTATATTATCATCATGTCTGCTTCCATAAGAAGCTGAATACAGAATAATCAGAAACCCTTATTTCTCATATCTCTAAAACTGATAATTGAAAATCGCTGTGAACAAAATGTCGGTCAGAAAAAAAAAGATTTTCTTGACAGTCTGGATAGTTTAATCTAAATTACGATTCAATTTGTGAATGTGAACACAAGTTCAAGGTAGGCGTAGAGTATAAATGAGGTATCGAAAAGTTCCAGATGAGACAATACGGCGATTGCCGATATATTTGCGAGCACTGATGTTTTCGAAAGCTCTGAGCAAAGAGAGAATATCCAGTAGGGATTTAGCTGAATTCGTCGGTGTCAACTCCTGGCAGATCAGAAAGGATTTTTCTTACTTCGGCGATTTTGGTACGCCGGGAGTCGGCTATAACCTCGAAAAACTTTCAGTGCAAATAAAGAGGATTCTCAAACTTGATGTTGTTAAAAGGGCAGCTTTGGTTGGAGTGGGCAATCTGGGCTCGGCGGTTTTAGCCTATCCAGGTTTCAAAATGTATGGCTTCAACATAACCGCAGCTTTTGATGTTAATCCGAAGAAAATCGGCAGGAAAATAAGTAATATCGCAATTGAAAATATTTCGAAAATTTCCACTTTGAAAAAAAGGGGAATTAACATTGCGATTATAACTGTTCCACGAGACGCGGCCCAGTCAACTGCTGAAGCGCTGCTCAAAGCAGGGGTAAAGGGCATCTTGAATTTTTCTCCGTGCTATATCACGGTTCCTAGGAAAGTCAAAGTAATAACCATTGATATTGCGATGGATCTGGCGCGTTTACCTTATTATATGCCGGTGTGAAATGTGGTGCAGGCGAGCGTAATGCGTATTGCGTCTTGCTGAGGGAAAAACGCACTACACAAACGAGATACGAAAAACGAGATAAGAGATACGAAAAAATGGAAACAGTCTTTATAGGTAAATTAAAGCCGTTTCTGGATGCTGTTGCTGAGTCCGGGGACCTTTATGTCCCGAAAAAAAGTGAGCGGCATTATGTGTTTAGTAGATATACCTCTTCTGCTGAGACTCCGGTTGAATTTAACAATATCCGTGCTTGTACACCGGTGAAAGAGTTTCTGTTTCCACTGCGCGAGCTTGCTGCGGTTTTCCCTGAGCCAGTTGAGCCGGAGGACATAAAGCCATTTGCTGTTTTTGGGCTTAAAGAATGTGATTTGCGATCGATTGAAATCCTGGATAAGGTTTTTACAGAAGAGGATTTTGAAGACCCGTTTTACATTGCCAGACGGGAAAAGATGTTTATAATTTCGTCTGATTGCTTTGATCCCGGCGAAAGCTGCTTTTGCAATGTAATTGAGGGCAAAGCATATCCGGACCATGGCTTTGACTTGAATCTTACCCAGGTTAGTAATGGCTTTGTAATTGAGATAGGCTCACAAAAGGGCAGGGAATTTGTAGAAAAACATTCAGAGCTTTTTACGAAGGCAAGTAGTGAGGTTTTAGTCGAGCGGGACAGACTCAGGACCGAAACCCTCGAACAGCTCGAAAAGAATAATGCTGAGCTGAAGTTCGATACGCCGATTAGGGACATGATGAATGAGACTGAGGCTTCTGATGTTTATGACGTTGAGGCCACCACCTGTATCGAATGTCAGGCTTGTACGCGTATTTGTCCGACTTGTCACTGCTTTTATCTCTACGACACCAGGCAGAAAGATTACTTCGCCAAGATGAAGATGTGGGACAGCTGTATGAGGATGGCGTATGCGCAAGTTGCCGGCGGCGCCAATCCTCGCAAGGTGCTCGGTGACAGATTAAGACATCGTCTTATGCACAAATTCGTTTATTTTCTGGACAGGTACGGCCTGCAGATGTGTATAGGCTGTGGAAGATGCGTTGACGCGGAATCCGGCGGCGTGGATATAAGGAATGTGTTGAAAAAACTAAATGAGGAACTCGGGAAGACAAAAGTAAAGACATAAAGTGGCGGTAGCTAAATGAAACCTACTTTATACCAACCAATCAATAGTGAAGTTGTTGACATTATAGATGAGTCTCCAACGATAAAAAGCTATGTCGTTGTGACTGAACAGCCGTTCAAGTTTGAGACGGGTCAGTTTGTAGAGATGACCTTGCCGGGCGAAGGCGAGGCACCTTTTACTCCTTCTTCGTCCCCGGCTGATACCGAGAAAATGGAAATCAGCATTATGAAAGCCGGGCGGGTGACGGATTTGCTGCACACGTGCAAAAAGGGGCAGAAGGTCGGCATTCGCGGGCCTTATGGACACGGCTATCCGGTTGAGAATTTTGTCGGCAAAGAAGTGTATATTGTCAGCGGCGGTGTGGGTTTAGCACCGATTCGGTCGTTATTTTTAACTTTGATAGACAGAATAAGAGATTTCAAATCTGTGGTTTGTCGCTATGGAGCAAGAACGCCGGAAGACTTTATCTATAAAAAAACGCTCTTTGGCCCCTGGCAAAAGATCAACGGCGTTGATATGAAATTGACTGTCGATAAAGCAAACGGGCAGTGGAAGGGCAACGTCGGTGTGGTAACCACAATCCTCAAGCCCGATGATGTGAACATCAAAAATGCTGTCGCGGTAGTTTGTGGTCCACCGATCATGATGAAGTTTGCTACATTGAAATTATTGGAGTTTGGATTCGCGGATAAAGATATTTATCTTTCGATGGAAAAGAATATGAGCTGTGGCTTCGGCAAATGCGGCCACTGCATGATAGGAAAATATTACGTTTGCAAAGATGGGCCTGTCTTTACCTACGACCAGATAAAAGGCTACCCAAAGATTTGGGACTGAAAAGCGTCGTGCGTCGTGCGTGATGCGTATCGCGTAAAAAACCAACGCATCACGCAATACGCAATACGAGATACGAAATTATGGGCAAGAAGTTAGTAATAGATTTAGCAAAAAGCAAAACTCAAGGTGAGTCCAAAGTACGTTGTTCGTATAAGCATCACCCGGATAATAACGGATTCGACTCGCTGCTGGAGATGATTCGTTTTGCTTTAATCTGTCGGCGATGTGAGTCTGCTCCGTGTATCAATGCCTGTCCTGTGGGAGCTTTGGAAAAAGTGCACAGCGAAAGGAAGATTCCTGTAGGGGGCGGCCTGGACGATTATGGTATTCTTAAACGAGCGAATATGTTGTGCACCGGCTGTGGCAGTTGTGCGATAGCCTGTCCCTTCGGGACGATTTATACGGATTTGATACCTTTTCCGAGCAGTGTTTGTGACCGATGTAAGGGCAGATTGAAGCCGGCCGAAAAGCCTTTATGCGTTACTACCTGTCAGGATGGCAGTATAGATTATAGAGAAGTTAACCTGGACAAAGAGAAGGATTTGGTGGAGATCTTTGAAGATATTGTAGTTCGGGTTGCCGGCGGTAGTACGTGGGAGCCGTTTTTGAAGGAAAAAGATATGGCTTCAGACACGAAGGGGCGGTAGCTAAATGAGTATTCCATTAAATATCTTGTTCTGGATTGTTGTTATTCCAGGCACTGTCGTCATTGGCTTGATTGCTTCATGGATAGTGCGCAAGGTCAGTGCATTAGTGCAGTGGCGTGTTGGTCCGCCGCTTTTACAGCCGCTTTACGATATTATGAAGCTGATGGGCAAGGAAATTCTTGTACCGCAGGAAGCTCAGCAAACCATATTTATTGCAGCACCTCTTGTCAGCCTTGCAGGCATACTGCTTCTTTCGATAATGCTTTGGCGGATAGCTATCGTCCAAACAGCTTTTCTTGGTGACATTATTGTGGCGATTTATCTAATGACACTGCCGTCACTGGCATTGATTCTCGGAAGTTCTGCCAGCGCCAGTCCGCATGCGTCAATCGGCACGGCACGAGAGATGAAGCTGGTTATGGGCTATGAGCTATCGCTGGTATTAGCTTTTATCGTAGTGATCATCAAAACAGGCGGCCAGATCAGTTTGGCTGCAATTGCTCAGCAAGCTCCTGTTCTCAGCATCTCAGGGTTTCTGGCGTTTTTAGTAGCACTACTGTGTATTCAGGCAAAGCTTGGATTTGTTCCATTTGACATCGCCGAGGCCGAGACCGAGCTGGGAAGCGGCGTTTTAATGGAATATTCCGGTGCTTTGCTTGCTGTCTGGAAACTTGCCCAGGCAGTAATGTTGGTCGCATTACCGCTGTTTTTAGTGATAGTTTTCCTTGGTGGTTTCGGAGCACACTTCTTAGTTGGGCTGGGCAAGTACGTTTTGGCATTGGTTCTCATTATTTTGATAAAAAATACAAACCCGCGTGTACGGATTGATCAGGCGATGAAGTTCTTCTGGTTTTATTGCGGGATTACTTTGGTTATCGCTATTATCTTGGCAATGATAGGTTATTATAGCGGTATTAAATGGCTGTAAGTTTTAATCGATCTTCGATTTTCGATTTGTGATTTTCAATCGTTATTCGGCAATCGAAAATCGGCAATTTAATCGGGTGGATTAATGAATTGGAAAATGTGGTCATTAAAGAAATCGCCGTGGGTATTTCATGTTAATACAGGCGCGTGTAACAACTGCGATATCGAAATCGTAAATTTGCTTACACCGAAGTTTGATGTGGAAAGATTCGGTATCAAATTGGTTGGCTCGCCTCGACATGCCGACGCCTTGTTAGTGACCGGTGTAGGGACTCGGCAGGCGGTGATACGGTTAAGAGAAGTGTATCGCCAGACGCCCAAGCCCTGCGTGGTCTTCTGTATGGGCGCATGTGCCTGTGGAACAGGCATATTCGAGGGAGGGTATCATGTGGCAGGGCCTGTAGATAAAATAATCAGAGAAGTTGATCCCAATGCAATTATTGCTTATGTGCCGGGCTGCCCGCCGAAGCCGGAAGCTATGATATCCGGCGTGGTCAAGGCCCTGTCGGCTATATAAATAGGACATAGAAATGAACCAACAGGAACTTAAAGATAAACTTGCTGAAATAAAAGACAAACTCACCGATATCCAACAACCATTGGACGACAGGATATCTCTATTATGTGAGGCTGAAAACGCGTATGCCGTCAATAAGTTTTTGTTTGAAGAGGTGCCGTTGAGGTTTGTGATTGCAACGGGTATCGATGCGGAACATTGCTTTGAGATTTTGTATCATTTTGCGTACGACCAGTTAGGTTGTTTCGTTACGGTAAAAGCTTTCATCCGCGACCGTGAGAATCCGGCGATTGAGTCCATAGCACCGTTTTTGCCCGGCGCGGAGTGGATAGAAAGAGAAATACACGATTTATTAGGAATCGATTTCAAAAATCATCCTGATATGAGGCGATTAATTTTGGCTGATGATTGGCCGGAAGGTGTGTATCCGTTGAGGAAGAAAATGGCTGGTGAGATAGCCAAACAATGGCCTTGTGAAACCTCCGTTCGGCCGACCACCGAGTCACCCGCCCGGCGAACTGTCAAACTGTCAAAACCTGTTCTTGCGGTCGGTCCGTTTCATCCGCTGCAGGAGGAGATGGAGTTTTTCCAGCTTAGCATCGACGGTGAAATCGTAACCGATATTGATATGAGAATATCTTATAACCATCGCGGCATAGAAGGAATCAGCGAAACCTTGCAGTTTGATCAGGTGCCGTTCCTTGTCTCCCGTGTTTGTGGAATATGCTCGGCGTCGCATCCTTTAGCTTATGTACAGGCTGTAGAGGATATAGCCGGCGTAACACCGCCTGAGCGAGCGCTGTATGTGCGTGTCATAATCAATGAGCTCGAGCGCATTCACAGCCATATGCTGTGGGTTGGTCTTGCCGGGCACTTCATCGGGTATGACACCGTCTTTATGTGGGCATGGAAGTATCGTGAGCCGGTGCTCGATTTGTTGGAAGAGATAACAGGTAACAGAAACAACTATGGAAACGTTAAGGTTGGCGGCTGTAGAGAAGACATTCCGGACGAGACCGTGCCCAAAATATTACAAGAGATAGACAAACTCGAGAAGAAAACGGAGATGCTTACCAAAGCTGTGCTTGATGATCCTATAATACATGCACGCCTAAAAGGCATTGGAGTGCTGACCAAAGAGGACGCAATAAAGTATGCAGTCACAGGCCCAACCGCCAGAGGCAGTGGCATTGCTATCGACGTACGGCGTGACGACCCGTATGCTGTTTATGCTGATTTAGACTGGAAAGTGATCACGCAGCCGGAAGGTGATGTTTTTGCTAAAGCGGTCGTAAGACTTCTTGAGGTGCTTGAAGCAGTCAAGATAATAAGACAAGCCGTGAAGAAGCTTCCGAAGGGCCCGGTTGCTGTCGAGGTCAAGGAGATTCCGCCCGGCGAGGGCTGCGGTCACGCCGAGGCTCCAAGGGGTGAAACGTTTCATTATGTACGAAGCGACGGCGGCAATAGGCCGGTTCGTCACAAAATAAGGGCACCCAGCTTTGTGAATGTCCCTTCATTTAGGGCCTCGTGCATTGGCGAACATATTTCTGATGTTACAATTACACTCGCTGCGGTTGATCCATGCTATAGCTGCACCGAGAGATTAGCCATTGTTGATGGACGGGGCAGTATCCTGCACGGATACGAAGAGCTGCATCGATTGAGTTGTGAAAAGACCGCACGGCTTAAAAAAGAGATTGGCCCGCCTGAGTGGAAATTGGAGGATTTCTAAATTGGATATTAATATTTTATCTGTGCCTGTTTTTCTGCCTTTGATTGCAGGTTTTATTCTGTTGTTTTTGCCGAACAGGACAAATTCGCTGTCTAAGGCGCTGACGTTGGTTATTTCGATTATAACATTCGTATTTTCCATTCGTATATTTGCACTCGGCCGGATTGAGTATGTGTGGTCTATTCTGCAGATAGGCAATTTCAATTTGGAGTTATTGCTGCAGGCTAAGCCGTTGGGGACTTTTATATTGATATTTGCGATGGGCTTTGGCCTGTTGATAACTTTGTACTCGCTGAAAGTGATGGCCGGCGCAAAGCGGCTGAATGAATACTATGGCGCAATCTTACTAACAATAGGCGGCTCGGCGGGGATATTGCTTTCCGATCACTTGTTGTTCTTACTTATATTCTGGGAGATTGTCACAGCTTCTCTGTATCTTCTGATAACAACAGGCGGCAGGAATTCTAATTTTGCAGCGACAAAAACATTTGCCATGATAGGCGCATCAGATGCTGCTTTTATGCTCGGCATATTTATGGTGTGGGCACTTTCAGGAACACTCATCATTTCAGATATAAGTTTGCCAACTACATCTGCACTTTCAATTATCGCTTTTTTACTGCTTATGACAGCAGCCATCACAAAAGCAGGGGCACTACCCCTGCATACCTGGGTACCTGCGAGTGGCGAGTACGCGCCAGTATCTGTGATGGCGCTTTTGCCTGCTGCGATAGATAAGCTTCTGGGTATTTTTCTTCTTGTAATAGTCGTACAGGAAATTTTTGTGCTGGAGTCGGCGGCTTTAAGTGCCATTCTGGCACTGATTGGCGCAGCTACAATCATTATTGCGGTTATGATTGCGATGGTTCAGCACAATCTTAAAAAGCTGCTGTCGTACCATGCTGTCAGCCAGGTTGGCTACATGATCCTGGGCATAGCGACGATGACGCCTGTCGGCATCGCAGGGGGAGTTTTCCACATGCTCAACAACGCCATATATAAATGCTGTTTATTCTTGTGTGGCGGGGCAGTGGAGCACGCAACCGGCACGGCTGAACTGGATGAACTCGGCGGCCTGGGCAAGAAAATGTCAATTACTTTTACTACCTGCCTGATTGCGGCTTTAAGTATTTCCGGTATACCACCCTTGAATGGTTTTGTCTCCAAATGGATGATTTATCAAGGCGTAATCCAGATGGGAAACACACAGGTTGGTGGTGCAGCCAAGCTGTGGCCTATCTGGCTGACCTGTGCTATGTTTGGAAGTGCGCTTACTTTAGCTTCTTTTGTAAAGCTCATCCACTCGATGTTCCTTTCCCGTTTGCCGGACAGATTGAAAAATGTAAAGGAAGTTTCACCGGCAATGACTATTCCAATGATTGTACTTGCTTTTCTGTGTGTGTTTTTCGGAATCTTTTACCATGTGCCGTTAAAAATGTTCATTTACCCTGCATTGGGTGTAGAGCCTGAGTTGAGCACGTGGTGGTCTGGTATAGCCACAATCCTGATATTGATTGGTATCGGCCTGGGTCTGCTGATCTTACTTGTTGGGTCATTAGCGAAAAAGATCAGAATCGTACCCACCTGGACTTGCGGCGAAATACAATCCAATGAGCAAATGATAGTGCCGGGAACGCATTTCTACAAAACTGTTTCGGATATGGGCGGATTGAAACAGCTTTACAGTGGTCAGGAAAAAGGTTACTTTGACTTGTACGACCAAAGTGGACGGCTCGGCCTAGCCTTAACAAACTTTTTGAGATGGCTGCATTCAGGTATTCTACCAATGTATTTAACCTGGGTTACTTTAGGCCTGCTTATAGTTCTTTTTGTGGTTTGCGGAATTTGGTGAGGTAGGTATGTCTATATTCTACATCTTGCTGATATTTATGATAATCGCTGCAATCATTGCGGTGGAAACACAAAACCTTCTTAGCTCTGTAATTTGTATTGGAGCAATTGGCTTTGGTGCCTCCTTGATGTTTCTGTTTCTACGCGCACCGGATATTGCCATTACTCAGATTGTGGTGGAGGTTCTGGGGCTTATTATCTTAATCCGGGCTACAATCTCTCGCGACCTGACTTTTATAAGTGGCGACAGAGAATTCTTCGGAACAGTCGTTTCCGTAGTCATCATCGCGGTAATTTTCTTGGCAGGCTTGAAAATCCTGCAAACAAAATCTCTTGAAGAAATCCAGGAGATCCGGCAGACGCATCCGCACGTTGTCGCTTTACCGGATTTCGGCACACCAGTTTATAGCTTTACGCCGGAAGCTGCTTCCAAAGAGTACGTAGAAAAGGGTTTGAAAGAAACTGGCGCAGCGAATCTGGTGGCCTCAATTATCCTCGATTTTCGGGCATACGATACGCTCGGTGAGGCAACGGTGCTATTCACCTCGATTATAGGGGCAACTGTGATTCTGCGATTAAGGAGCAAGAAAAGGCTGGATGAAACAGTGAGCTAAAGTGCCTAAAGTGAGCTAAAGTGCCTAAAGTTGGTTGAAATCTAAAAATATTCCACAATTTTAGGCACTTTAGGCACTCCAAACTTTAGGCACTGCGGTGAAATCTGTGGCTAAAGAAGGAAGAAGAAACAGATGAAAGGTATGACAGTCATAGTAAAAACTATTGCCAGTTGGGTGAAGATTTTGATCTTCGTTTTTGGAATTTATATTGTCCTTTTTGGTCATCTTACGCCGGGCGGCGGTTTTGCAGGTGGCGTGATTTTGGCTTCTTCGTATGTGCTGCTTATGCTGGCCTTCGGCAGGGGATTTGTGGAAGAGAATTTGCCTTCTGCTGTCGCGTCAAAGCTCGATTGCCTGGGAGCTTTTCTGTTTGCTATGATAGCAACGTTAGGTCTGGCATTTGGCGGGTCTTTCTTTATCAATTTCATCTATCAAAAGTTTCTACCGGGAGAACCTCTGCACCTTATCAGCGCCGGCACTATTCCACTGTCGAATATAGCTATCGGCCTAAAAGTTGGTGCGTCATTATTCTTGGTTATTTTTTCTCTTTCAGTTTTTTGTAAAGATTTCAGGTGTAAAGAGCCTGAAGAGACAGGTGGTAAAACTGCACCATAAAACGGCGCAGAAGGAGTATAACAGATGCCTTACGCATTGTGCTTTTTGCTGTTTATGATCGGCCTATACTGTGCAGTCGTCAAAAAGAATATGGTCAAGATTGTAATTGGCATTATGGTTATGGAATATGCCGTCAATCTCTTTTTGATTATGCTCGGCTATCGCACCGGCGGAGAAGCACCAATAATTGACAGAACCCATATTGATCCACAGACCGGCCAAATCGTCGCCAGCTTTATCTCAAACTCCGTTGACCCTCTGCCGCAGGCTTTGGTGCTTACCGCGATCGTTATTAGCTTAGGGTCACTGGCACTTATGATTTCGATATGTATCAGAACATACGGTGAATATGGCACCTTTGACATTACCGAGATAAGGAGGTTAAGAGGATGAGTATACCGCTACCAGTTTTTATCGCGATTCCTTTGATAGCGGCATTTCTGCTTCCGATCTTCGGTAAGAAAAGAAAAGCCATCGCTACTTTTTTAGCCAATCTGGTGACTATTTTACTGTTTGTCCTGGCGATTTCGTCTATTGGGCGAACGGATGTTTATGAAGTTGGAAAGTGGCCCATCCCACTGGGGATAAATCTTGTTCTTGATGGTTTAAGCTCTCTTTTGCTTTTGGCAATCAGTGTCGTCAGCAGCGCAGCAATGCTTTTTAGCACTCGATACATGGAACAGTACACCGCCAAGTCAAAATACTTGAGCTTGTTTTTGCTGATGGTCGCAGGTATGAATGGTGTGGTGCTTTCCGGCGACATTTTCAATCTGTTCGTATTTCTGGAAATTGCTTCGCTTGCATCATACGCACTTGTCGGCTTTGGATGCGGACCGGAAGAGCTCGAAGCGTCGTTTAAGTATATGGTTTTAGGAACTATTGCATCAATACTTATCCTTTTCGGAGTTGGTCTCGTTTATGGAAACACGGGTACACTCAACATGGCTTATATCTCAAAGACGATTCAAGCCTCGGGCCTGAATGCCGGCCTTGCCTTTGCGCTGGGCTTGTTCATCACCGGCTTCGGCTTAAAGGCCGCTTTAGTACCGTTCCACGCGTGGCTGCCGGATGCGCATCCATCGGCGCCGGCTCCAATTTCAGCGATGCTTTCCGGCATTCTTATCAAAACCCTTGGTATTTATGCTCTTGCTCGCGTAGTTTTCAATGTTTTCGGCGTTTCTGTTGAGGTTGGCTGGCTGTTAGTTGTGCTCGGCATTTTGAGCATGGTTGCCGGTGCCTTTTTGGCGATAGGGCAGTGGGACCTCAAACGGCTTTTGGCTTATTCAAGTATCAGCCAAATAGGCTATGTTATCCTTGGTATTGGTCTCGGCGCAACTTTGATAGCCAAAGGAGCAAACGTGGCCTGGGCGTCTTTGGCGATACTTGGAGGACTATTCCACTTAGTCAACCATGCCGTCTATAAGTCTCTTTTGTTCTTGACCAGCGGCTCAGTTGAAATGTCCACCGGCACAAGGCAAATGAGGGAGATGGGCGGGCTCGCCGAGAGAATGCCCGTGACACGCGCAGCCTGTACAGTGGCATCGGCTTCGATCGCCGGTGTACCGCCTTTTGCAGGATTCTGGAGTAAGCTGATACTTGTCATTGCAGCAGTCCAGGCACATCTTTATTGGGTTGCAGCTATTATAGTTTTTGTGAGCCTGTGCACCTTGATAATGTATTTGAAGGTACAAAGATATGTCTTTCTTGGTGAGTTACCGGAGTCTTTGCAGGGAATAAAAGAACATGGCGGCTCCATGGCTGTTGCGATGGTATTTCTCGCGTGCCTTTGTGTGCTTATGGGATTACTTTTATTAGTGCCGAGCTTAAAGCACAATATTCTTGATCCTGCTGTTGGTGTGTTAATCGAAGGTCTTGGGTACTCAACCCGGATAATCAGTATGTGAAAAAACAAGGTGGGATATCATGAGAAGACTGATTTATTTTGTTTTGGCATTTATTATATGGGTGCTGATGGCTTGGCCTTTTGTTGACGGCAAAATCGACCTGCAGGTTGTAGTTGCAGGTCTGGTAGTTGCTTTTATCGTGGCTATCCTGTTCCATGAGATACTGCCCAAGGAACACCGTGTGTTTATTTCTCCTGTGCGAGTGTTTTGGGCTTTGGTCTATGTGCCGGTATTCTTCTATTATGTTATAATAGCCAATTTTGATGTGGTCTACCGTGCTTTGCATCCCAAGATGCCTATAAAACCGGGGATTGTGAAAATAAAAACTAATCTGAAAACAGAGTCCGGCATCACAGCGCTGGCTAACTCTATCACCTTAACGCCGGGCACTTTGACCGTGGACCTGACAGACGATGGTTATTTATATGTTCACTGGATTTATGTAAGGTCCGACGATGTGGAACAGGCAACCAAATACATCGCTCAAAGGTTCGAATGGTTCATAAAAAAGATTTTCGAGTAGAAAGAGGTCTTTATGTATACGATATTCTACATCGCCTTGCTTGTTTGTTGCTTCCTTTGCCTGTATCGTGTAGGCCGAGGGCCCAGCGCTCCGGATAGAACCGTGGCTATTGATATATTGGGCATAGTCGTTGTTGGTTTCTGCGCTCTCCTTTCTCTGGAAACTGGAAAAGATTTTTATCTCAATATTGCTATGGCATGGGCGCTGCTGAGCTTTATTGGAACTATAGCGTTGGCAAAGTTTTTGGAGGGCAGAAGCTTCGATGAGTGATATTATAGGATACATTTTGATAATAATTGGGATTTTATTTGATATATTCGGCTGTATTGGTTTGGTTCGTTTTCCCGATGTTTACAACCGCCTGCAGGCCTCAACTAAATGTGTGACGCTGGGGACTATCCTGCTGCTTGTTGGTGTTGCGCTCGTTAGCGGTATTGGACCAATAGCCTCCAGAGCGATAATCTGTGCGGGGTTCATTTTGATAACCTCACCAACTGCGGCGCACGCCATCGCTAAGGGGGCGTATGCTTCCGGTGTGGACCTTTGGGAAAACAGTGTTGTTGACAAATACGCAGAACATGTGAATAAGGAAAGCTAAATATTTAGCCCCGCAGTTCATTGCGGGGTTCAAACAAAAAGAGGGTAATTACGTATAGCATTAGGTGTGAAGACTATAGGAGTTTTAAATTGCGTTTGCCAAAATTAAGAGAATTGAAAGAAGCTGTCACCGCGGTTTTTTCACCGCGTTTTACTACTCGATTTCCTTCCGAGCCTTGCGTAGTACCTGAAAAGTTTCGAGGCAAGCCGGAATTTGATATGGACTACTGCATTGGCTGTGGTGCATGTGTAAATGTCTGTCCAAGCCCAAGCTGCTTGACACAGGTTGATGATCTTCAAGCTGATCCACCTGTCAGAAAAATCACTCATCGATACGATACCTGTATTTTTTGCGGCAATTGCGAGGCTAACTGTACGACGGAAAAGGGTATAAAGCTCTCCAACAAGTGGGACCTGGCCGGTCTGGACAGGCAAGCCATGTCTGAAACCCACGAATTTGAGCTTCAGTTGTGCGAAAAGTGCGGCGCTTTAATAGGCACTAAAAAGCATCTTGTCTGGCTTTACGAAAAACTTGGCCCATTGGCCTATACAAATCCTTCATTGCTGCTTGCCAAAAGTGGCGAGTTGTCTACCAGGCCGAAGGATATTCAATCCACAGTTGTCGAAAAGCCGGATAAACAGGCCCAGACGGTTGATTTTATGCGTATCTTGTGTCCTAAATGCAAATGCGAGCTGAACATCCAGCTTTAGAAATATAATGGGCACTGGCGAACCACTCTTTGAGCAGCTAAACCATCTACGCAGCTCCCGGACTGTTATCCTCGGTATTGGAAATCCACTTAAAGGTGATGATGGGGTGGGGCCGTTTGTTTGTCAGCAGCTTCAGCATTCTAAGATCGGCGCTGAGATAATAGATGCCGGCACTGTGCCTGAAAATTATATCCAGGTTATTGTAAAAAAAGCTCCTGCTGTTTTGCTGGTTATTGATGCTGTTGATTTCGGAGCTGAAGCAGGGGCAATAGAAGTATTCAAGCCTGAGCAGCTAAGTTCTTATGCAATTTCTACGCATGCGCTTTCGCCCCGCTTGTTTGTTGATATGCTCAGCCAGCAGATTAAGGTTGAAGTTTATTTCATCGGCATTCAGCCTGCCCAAACGCATTTGGGACAATCAGTGTCTCCGCAGGTAAAAAAGTCGGCGCAGCGACTTTCTCGCATCCTAACCGACATCTTTCCGCCAAAAGATAGGCCGATTAACCGACGGAGAAAGCCTGTTTGAGAGCGCGCACAGCTTTGCCGGCATCTGCACTTGTGTCGAAAGCTATGTAAAACAAGGCACGGTTGGTTATGGCGGCGCCGGAAAAGCCTCGAAGATTGAGATTTGCATTGGCCAGTGCCCTTGTCAAATCGGCGCTAAATCCGGGTTTATTACCGGTATCGATGCGAATCGCGTGCAGTGACTCGGACTTCTCAAAGCCGGCCTCTTTGGCGGCCCTCGTCTGTCTGGCACCTGTTATAGGCGCGACAAAAGCTACACCTGTGCCGGGCTTGTCAGGGGCTCGCCTGGCGCTGACAAAGTCGAGGTCAATGCCTGCAGCGGCCAGCGTTTCGAGCTTCTCAACTAAGCCTCCAGGCCGATCCTCAATACTGGCTGCCCACATATCAACGCGAGAAATATCCATTCTCATGATTTATTCTCCAAAAACTGTGTAAGAAATAGGCAACAAAATTAACGTTT
>Ga0315541_1001286_pt1 | contig 23777 bp, 20 predicted proteins | sample SalMarSW160190MG_FD_203095 | JGI IMG/M metagenome (GOLD analysis project Ga0315541, IMG submission 203095) | Salt marsh sediment microbial communities from the Plum Island Ecosystem LTER, Massachusetts, United States - Salt Marsh Sediment SW1601-190 ...
CCGCTTGATCTTTTGGGTCGAGGAGGGCTTGAACCTGTGGGGGTGTGGGGGAGGTACTCCCCCACGCCGTCGGGGTGACAGGGAGGCCCGCAGGGCCGACCGCCAGAGGGGCGGAGCCCCTATGGGGAGCGACCCTGAGCGAAGTCGAAGGGGAGCGACTGGTTCTAGGCCGGCGCAGCCGGCCGGAGTCCTACTCGGGGAGCCAGAATCTATCTTGCGGATTCGTCCGCAAGTTCAGGTTAACGGAAACGCCCGAGAGCGAGAGCCCTTGGGCGTTTTCCTTACCCGTTGCCAGCAAAGGCTTACGGCGATTCCGCCACCTGCCGGGGCGCTCTCTGTTCCGCGAGGCCGAGGCTGGGGGCCGACCGTGACCGTGGACGGTTGCCGCCGGTGGCCGAAAACCTCGCCCCGAACTCTCGGACTCTCTGTTGAACAGCCCTCTCTGGGTTAACAACCGCGTCCGTTTCGGACCCCAGCCCGACGTTTCGAACTTCCACAGGGTAAGTAAACAGCAGAGACAGCTTTTCCGAATCCCCGCCAGACAGCGTGCTGGTCGCCAGGCGAAGGCCGTTGTGGGCACATCCGCAAGGAGCCCGCAATGCGCTACATGCTGGACGATCCCGCCGACCTGCCCCCGGCCCAGCGCCGCCACGAAATCGCCGCCATCCTCGCCAGAGGCGTGCTGCGTCTGCGCAGCTGTGCCAAGACATCGCCAGCTTCTGGCGAATCCCGCATGGCCGAAAAAGCTCCGGAATCTGGCCGGGATTGCCTTGAGGGGGGCGCCACGTCGAGCCCTCATGGCCCCGCTGGTTAACGACGGCGAGAACGCGAGAGGAGGTCGACATGGTGCTGAACGTAGGCAAGGAAATCACCGCCCTGAAGCGGATGACTGGGAGATCGCCTACCGCTTCGCCGCCAGCCCGAACCGCACAGGCATCACCGTCGGCGAGATCACCGTGGCGTCCAAGAAGGGCTGGGAATACCTCTGGGCGAGGCTCCAAACGGCGATACACCGCCGTTTGGAGACCTCTTCCGCTACGCAGACGCCGAGGACGCCGCGGCCAAGGCCATCGTCAAGGTGCCCGTAGCCGCCTACGTCGAGAAGGTCTACGAGGAAGGCAACTTCGCGGGCCTGGGGATCGGGACGTGACCCATGAGGGAATCACGATTCCATGTCCTTTGCGGATGCGAGACTTCGCCTGCCTGCCAACAGGACCCAGGCACCCAGTGCTACGTTCGTGCATGCGACGGCAAGGCCAATCCCCGCATTGGTTCGTTCAGCTCGAAGGGCATCGCCCGCAATGTACCGGGGAACGGAATTGCGGTGGTTCCCCGGCGCAAAGCCGTAGCTGGGATGGAACTTACTGAGCACGTCCTCGTTGATGACACCTTCCCTGTCCAGTTGAGTGTAGTTCATCCTGACGTGCAAATCGGTGAACAAGGGTCGAATGAAAAGCAAGGCGGCGAAGCCAAGGATCGCCAGACAGTTCACCACCAGGAGTATCTTCACGCCCTTCGGCACACGTCTGCCCACGGTTGCCTCCCCGATGTGCCAGTCCGCTTTCGGCTGGCGAACCATGCCGGTCTTGGAAGTCGCACCGCGAATGAGCTTACCCTGATTTCGTGCTCTCGGTCAATGTTGCGAGGTCGGCCATGGCCGACACGCTGAAAAAGGTCAAGCCCGGCGACCCGCTGGTCATTCCGGCCGCTACGTTCAACACCTTCGTGGACGCCGCGCAGGACTTCCTCCGCCGCCAGCGGGACATCGGCCGCACGCCCGCGGCCGAACGCCCGCCCTTCGAGACGGTCCTGCTAAAGAACGCCAGCGGCGCCGACCGCGGCCGGTTCGACGTGCTCGGCATCGACGGACCTGTCTTCACGCCGACCGACAGCCTGGAAACATTCACCAACGGCATCGCCCTGGTGGGGGTGACGCCGACGGCCGCCCACGCCGGGAACTTCGCCGTCCTGGTCGAGCCGATCCAGGCGGGCCAGATCGGCCGGGCGTGCATCCTGGGGGCCTGCCCGGTGAAGGTGAACGTCGTCTCCGCGTCCGACACGTTCGCGGACGTGGAGCCCGGCGTCACCACTCGGCTTAAGAGCGGTTCCTCCGGAGCAGCGGCCCGCATCCTCTGGAAGGAGTCGGGTACCGGTGAGAAGTGGGCCGTCGTGAGGCTGGGCAACCCGGCCGGGGGCGCCTTGGCCGTACCCGTGAAGTTGACGGCTTCCCTGGGCGGCGGGGCCTACACCGGTCGCGAGCAGGTCTGGAGCGGCTCGGCCTGGTCGGACAAGCCCGGTGCGGCGGACATCACCTGCGTCAATCTCTCGGAGACCACCGGGGGGTCCACCTCGGGCCTGGACCTGACGCCCGCGCCAGTGGTGCTCGCGACGGCGATCTCCGGCACGCACTTCTTCGAGCGGGAGACCAACGCCAAGTACAAGGCCTGAGCGGATGACGATCCTCTGGCAGAACGGCACGGGCGACCCCAAGCGCGTAGGCGGCGACGACTGGACGAAGGACGAGGACTTCGTCGAGATCGTCGAGCAGATCAATCGGCGGAGGCTGCTGGAGTACCGGGCCGAGGATGCCGCCCTGGACGACCCGTTCGACCCGGCCCTGTGGATGAGGGTGCCGCCCGTGGCGCTTCGGTCTCAGGGGATCAGGCCTTCCGACTTGAGGAACTCGCGGGCCACGTCCGCGTGGGGCCGCAGCTCGTTGGTCACCGTGAAATTCAACTGCCGCATCTGCTCGCCAGTGATCTTTCCGGACAGCATGGAAAGCGCCTTCCTGAGCGAGGGGTACTGTTCCAGGACCTCCCGGCGAACCAGGATGCAGGCGTCATATGGCGGGAAGAGGTCCTTGTCGTCGGCCAGCAGGCGGAAGCCGTAGTCCTTGATCCGCCCGTCCGTCCAGAAGGCGTCGATGATGTCCACATCGGCCTCCTTCAGGACCCCGTACATCAGATCCGGAGCGAAGATCTGCACGGGCTTGGAGAACCAGAAGCCGTATACGTCCGGGAAGCGCTCGTACTCGGGGCGGATGGTGAACTCGTGGTCGAAGCCCGGCTTGAGGATGTCCTTGTGGGCGGCGAGGTCGGAGATCTTGGTCGCGCCCAACTGCTCGGCGTGATCGTCGCGCATGGCGAAGCAATAGGAGTTGCTGAAGCCCAGCGGGTCCAGCCAGACCAGGTCGGCCTTTTTGTACTTCTCGGTGAATCGCTCGCGGACGTACTTGAGGACCTCGGCCCGGCTGAGATTGGCGTCGTATCCTTCTCCCAGGATATTCACCAGCCCGGTCCCCGTGTACTCCACGTACATGTCCAGGTCGCCCTCCTTGAGGGCTTCGAAGCATACCATGGTGCCCTGAAGCCCCAACTGTCGTTTGACCGTCAGGTCGGTGTGGTGCTCGATGAGTTGAGCGATCATCTCGCCGAGAACGCGCTGCTCGGTGAAGTGCTTGGAGCCGATGGTGATGTCGGCGCGCCGGCCGAACCAGTATGCGACCAGCCCTCCGGCGATCGCCGCGAAGACGATGAGGACGAGGATCAGTTTCTTCATGAGGTCTCTCCCAACTAGGTGGCCTTTTCGGCCAACTTCAGCCCCTTCGGGGTCAGGAGCCGCTGGGCCAGGGCGCACAGCCCATCCAGGGCCAGGGCCAGGGCAATGGCGGGGATCACGCCGGCGAAGATCAGGAGACTCCCTTTCTCGCCGGACTCCATTCCGATCATGATGATGTCGCCGAGCCCGCCGGCGCCGATGAAGGTGCACAGCGTGGCGATGCCGACGCAGATCACGGTGGCGGTCCGCACGCCGGCCATCACCACCGGGATGCACAAGGGGATCTCGATCGTGGTGAGGATCTGCCAATTCGTCATGCCCATTCCACGTCCGACCTCGATGACGGCGGGGTCCACCTCGTCGATGGCGGTGTACGTGTTTCGCAGAATGGGCAGGACCGCGTAGAGAAACAGGGCGACGATGGCCGGAATGACGCCCGTGCCCAGCAGAGGAATCATCAGGGCCAACAGGGCCAGACTGGGGACGGTCTGGACCACGCTGGCCGTTCCGAGCACGGGCATCGAGAGGCGGTGGAACCGCGTCAGAAGAATCCCGAGACTGACGCCGATCGTTACGGCCAGGACAACCGCGGAGAACGTCAGGAACAGATGCTGGGCCGTCTGCGTCAGCAGCGCCGCGCGCCGCTCGGCGATTACCTCGATGAACGTCACGGCCAACATGGAACCAAGCATAGGCATCGGCGCTCCAGGCTCAAGCGATTATCTCTGCCCCGTTTCGCCGAGGGTCTCGGAGATCACGTTCAGCAGGGCCTGTCTGGCGACTCGGCCACGGAAGCGTTTCCCCTCGTACACCGGCAGTTCGGCCCGGCCGGTTCGCTTGAACAGGTCCAGGGCGTCGATGAGCGAGCCGCGCGCCATCAGCCGCTCGTCGGCCGCGACAGGCTGCTCGCCCTTCATGTCAAGTTGGTCGGCCAGCGACCCCAGCGTCGTCGTCAACAGCGACAGTTGGAACCGGTGCTGGCCGAGGAACTGGTCCACGAACTCGTTGGCCGGGGAGCCCACCATCTCCGCCGGCGTCGCGAGTTGCTGAAGGCGCCCGGCGTCCAGCAGGGCGATGCGGTCGCCCATCTTGACCGCCTCGAAGACATCGTGAGTCACGAAGATAATCGTCTTCCGTATCTCCGACTCCAACTCCAGGAACTCGTCCTGGAGTTGCTCGCGGGTGATGGGGTCGAGGGCGCCGAACGGCTCGTCCATCAGGACGATGGGCGGATCGGCCGCGAGGGCTCGGGCGACGCCGATGCGCTGCTTCTGACCGCCGCTGAGCTGCGCCGGATAGCGATCCCGGAACTCCGCCGGCTCCATGTCCACCATAGCCAGCAGTTGGTCCACACGCTCGTCAACCTGCTGCCGGGACCACCTGAGCAGCCTGGGGACAACCGCGATGTTCTCCGCAACGGTCATGTGCGGGAACAGGCCGATGTGCTGGATGGCGTAGCCGATCTTTCGGCGCAGCTCGACCGGATCGGCCTCCATGACGTCGGAGCCGTCGATAAGGATCCGACCGGATGTCGGGTCGATCAGCCGGTTCACCATCTTCATCGTCGTGGTCTTGCCGCTGCCGCTGGTGCCCAGCAGCACCAGAGTCTCCCCGTCGGGGACCTCCATGGAGAGGTCCTTCACGGCCTCCACGCCGCCGGGATATGTCTTGCAGACCTGCTCCAACGTGATCAACGTGGCGCCTCCCGGTTACGTCTTGTCCACCTCGAAGATGCCGACAAGTCCGTGGCCGCAGCCTCGACCCTGCTGGAGGCCCGTGACGAGGTACCGCAGGGCGTAGCCGAGCTGGGGCTCGATGATGTTCTCCCGCGGCAGGCCGATACCCAACCAGCCGACGCCCTCCACGACGCGCCTCATCCGGTCCATCATGTCGCGGAGCGCCGGGGGGTAGCTGGCCGGAATTGAGGGGGGCTCCTGAGAGAACGCGGCCGCCTTTTCGTCGTAATGCTCGAGCAGTTGTGTCGTGTACTGCACCAGCGTGTTCCAGCACATCTGGAGATGCTCGAAGTAGTCATTAAGGAAGTCGAACCCCTGCTTGGGCACGTAGTCGATCAACAGCTCGCCGGGGTCGGTACGCGTGTTGGCCTCGTGCAGGGAGTTCACCGCCGCCCGAATGGGCTGGGCGCTTGGGCTGTACTCGGCGGTGTCCATGTGCCGGCCGGTGAACACCGACCGGTCGAAGAACGCCAACGGCCTAATCTCAACGCCGGCTGCCTTGCTGGCCTCTGCAACGATAGCCTCCGCCTCCTGGCGAGACATCAGCCGCAGGCACAAGTGCTGCAACTCGTCGCGGCGTGCCTCGCGCTCCTCCTTTTCGTAAATGTACGAGACCACGTAATCCATGTTGCGATTCTCGGACAGATCGTTCGTCCAGAGCGTTTGCCACTCGTAGGAGTACCTTCCCAGCCAGTCGCACACGATGACGCAGTAATGGTCGGTGCGCTCGGCGATCTCGGCCAGCAGGGAAACGAGTGTCTCGTCCTCGTTGTGGTGGGAGCATGTGCCGTACGAGGTGAAGTACAGGTCGTAGGGCTTCTCCTTCGCCCCAAGCGGCAGTCCCTGCGTGAAGTCCGCCTGCTCGAAGGCCATCTTGGGGTTCTCGCCGTAGATCCCCCTGGCCTGTCCGAGCAGGTCCGCGTTGAGGTCGACCCCCTTGTACAGGCCGAGCACGTTCGGTGTCAGAAGGTCCACTTCCACGTCCTGGAGGCCTGGGTCTCTTTGTCGCGTGCCGGCCAGCAGTTCGTACCCGTCGGCAGTGCCGCAGCCCAAGTCGAGGATGCGCACCCGTCGCATTCTGGCCTGGCTGCGCTCGATCAACTTGGCCAGATGCCGCCGCAGGAACGTCCGGGTGATCTCGTCCTCCCAGTATCGGCGCACATTGTCGTACTTGCCGACCAGGCCGGACTTCTTGGCGTACAGCCCGCTCTTGACGGCCTCGCTGTAGGCGGGCATCTGGTCAGTGTCCGGCGCCGCCACGTTTTGGTATTCTCCCTGTGTCTTTGTTTGGGACATGCAATCGTTCCTTTCTAGCCGCTTATCGACTGGGGCAGCACGCCCGGGATCCTCACGGCAATGTCGCGCCGCACGTCTTCGGGCAGATGGTCCCGAGGCCGGTCGAGGATCTCCTTGACCCGCTCGTGGGCTGCATACAGGGCGCCCCCGTCGGTGTGTTCCAGGGGATAGCGGACATACACCCGCTCCCGGCTGGGCAGGGGCAGATGGTAGATGTAGGTCTTGTGATCCGTGGCCATCACCTCCCGAACCATGGCCAGCAGCTCATCACGTCGCGACTCGCCAACATCCGGCTCGGCCAGCATTTCCTTGGCCAAGCCGATGTGCGCGTCGTCCATGACGGCCTGCTCGGGACAGAACACGTTGGTCCGCTCCAACAGGCCGAAGGCGTAGTGGATGTACTGGGCGCCGCTTCGCGGCACCGTGAGGTACGTCAGCAGCTTCTCGACGGTCGCCTGGATGCCGGGGACGTCGGTGTCACCCACCCCCGCCGTGGAATAGCACGGCAGGCCATAGAATCGCGCCATCTGGGCGCAATCGACGGTGTAGTGGACGGCCTCGGGCGCGCCGTACATGTCGTTGAGGTTGTCCAGCCGGGTCCGCACCGGTACGGCCCCGTATAGGACCGGCGCGCCCTCAGAAGCAAGTTGTGTCAGCACTACGCCGGCCAGCACTTCGGCGTTGATCTGGGCGACCATCCCGAATTCGTCGAACGGTCCGGTCGCGCCGCCCATCGGGCAACTCGAAATCACCACCGGGACTCGACGGGCGGCGATCTCGATCAGCTTCTCGGCTGTGTCGTCCACGATCTGGAAGGGGCTCTTGATCACGCAGGTAATGAAGGAGAAGACTGGGTTGGCCTCGAAGGCCTCCGCCCCGCCGGCGATGATTCGGCCCATCTCCATCACGGCGTCCAAGGCGTCGAGGCTGGTCAGACCGGCCTGAACGTGCTTGGTGATGTTGTCCAGACTGACGTAGAGCTTGTTAACGTCCTTGTTGGCCTCGGTGACCTGCTCGTCTCGGATGTTCACGCAGCGGACGAAGAAGTCGAGGTTCTCCAGATGCTCGCACAGATGGGCGGCCCGGCCGAGCAGCTCGATACTGCCCGGCAGGCGAGTGAACTTCGGCACGGCCCCATCGAACGTTACGTCCAGCCAGACGTTCGTCTCCGCCCCGCTGCCAAAGCGGACGCGCGGCTCGTGGGCGTCGAGGATCAACCGGTTGCTCGGCTCACGCGCCCCCAGCACAACGCGCGCCGGGGCCGTCTCCAAACACCGATCCAGCAGCCCGGGGGGCATCGAGATGCGGGCCGGCCAAGTCGAGTCGTCGACCTTGGCACCGGCCTGCTTGAGGAGTTCGGCCGCCCGGGCGTTGTAGCACAGCAGGCCGGGATCAACCAGCAGATCCCGCGAAACACCGTCGATCAAGCGTACTTGGTCTATCGACAGGCGTGGTTCCGGCCGCACCAACGTTCCTGCACGTTGCTCGTCCTCGGTTGTCTTCATCGTCTCCTGTTCGGTAGTCATCGTGTCCTTTCCCGACTGCCCGGGTACGCGGCTCAGTCTACCGGAACCGGCGCCATGATTTCGGGGAACCGATCAAGGATCTGCTCGCGCACGTCCGCGTCAAGCCGGCTCTCGAACTCCTCACTGCGGATGTCATGAACGAAGGCCTCGGCCCGACTCATGGCCGCCTCCTGCGGGCGGTAGTGGTCGCGGTTCTCCCGGTTGGCTAACGACGGCTCATAGAACTCCTGCCGCATGTATCGAACCGTGTGGTCCTCGACGAGGTAGTCCGAGCCGGGGCCCTTGCGGATGATCATCTCCGTGCCGAGCGTTTCGTCCGTGACCTCGATGCCGCGGAGGACGCGCTGGCACATGCCGAGGATCTCGTTGTCGATCACCAGCTTCTCATACGAGACCGTCAGGTCGGCCTCCATCAGTCCGGCGGCGTCGTGGATGTAGTTGGCGCCGCTCATGGCCACCAGCAGGTTGCTCATGGCGCTCTCGTAGGCGGCCTGGGCGTCAGCGGCCTTGGCGTCGCTGGTGCCGCCGGTGGAGTATAGGGGCAACTCGAAATGCTGCGCCATCTGTGCAACGGCCGCGTTGATCATTGCACGCTCAATGGGTCCGCCCAGATGGTCCATCGTGTGCAGGTTGGGGATCGACCCGACGCTGCCACAGATGCCCGGCGCCCCCCTGCGGACGCACTGCACCAGCGTGATGCCCGCCAACGTCTCCGCCACATGCGTCAGCACGTTGCCGGCCAGGGTGATCGGCGATGTCGTCCCGCAGATCGGCTCCGTCGGTACGACGATGGGCAGGCCGCGATCGGCCAGGTAGCAGGTCATCTCCCCGTAACGATCATCAATCTTGAAGGGGCTGATGATCAGTGTGATGAAGGAGACAAAGGGCCTCGACCTGAGGGCCTCGGAGCCCCCGGCGATGAGCTCGGCCATCTCGACGACCTTCCGGCAGCCGACAAGGCTATAGACCCCTCCCATGACGTGCTTGGTGGTATTGTCAAAGGAGTGGAAGAAGCGGTTGACATCGATCTCGTCCGTGTCCTTCACATCGTGGGGGAACACATTGATGGTAAACACGTGCAGGTTGTCCAGCGCGTCGACCATTCTGGCGTTCAGCACCACATCGTCGGTGGTAGAGGGGCGGCGCTTGCCCGTGTCGGGGTCCAGCACGTAGATGGCCGTGCCCCCGGTACCGTAGTGAACGCGGTTACCCTCCAAGACAGCGTCGCACTGGCCGTCGCGCGACCAAAGCGTCACCGAGGACGGATTGGAGGCGATGGCATCCTCGACCAGCCTTCGAGGCAGACGGACGATGCGCGTCTGCTCGTCCACCTCCGCCCCGGCGGCGCGGAAGGCCTCAAGGCCCGTGTCCGTGTGGACGGCAACGCCCGACCCGGCCAGGACGTCGAACGCCGCCTCAGCGATTCTCCCGACATCGGCGTCTTCCAGGGGTCGATACGGGGATGCTGCGATTCCGGGCTGTTCGTTCGGCGGATGTGCCATTGAACTGTGCGTCTCCTTTCTGTGTCAGATTGCCCGCGCTTCTACCAACGCGGTAATGCCCTCGCTGCCGAACAGGTCGGCGGCGTCGTCGGCCGGGCAGCGGCGCTCGGCAAGTCGCCGGACTAGCGGGGCGAGGAACTCCTCCTCGCCCAAGCCCCGCTTGCGAAGTCCGCCCTCCGCCACCTCCAGCATCTCCCCGGCCAGCCGGGCGAGGTCGACACTGCCGTTGCTCGGCGCCAGGCCGAACCGACACGCCGTCTCCCGGGCAGCGCGCAGGTCGTCCCAGTCGTAGGCGCTGACAGCGTCCATGGCCTTCTTCAGTTCGGCGATCAGTCCCGCCGTCAGGGCGGCGATGCACAGGAGGTCCTCGGGGGGCTGCTGGTCGTTGGCCCGATTCTCCACGGTGTAGTACCGCGAGAGCCGGGCGGTAAACCAGTAGCAGGAATTGTGTAGATCGATATCCGCCGGCTCCGGGACGAAAGACACCTCGCGCCCTTCGCTGTCCTCCCCGACTGCCCGGGCCTGGGCGTAGTAGCTGGCGAACGTGTCGTAGCGCCGCAGAAGGATGGGCTTCCCCGCCCGCTTGACGTACACCGGGCGCAGCCCGGCGACGGCCTCCACGTAGTCGCGCAGACCTTCGAACGGCTTGGCCGGCACGCCGACGCGGTGGCTGTCAGGCATCCACCAGTCCCAAAGCTTCTCCGCCACACACTTGAACTCAGGATCGAGCCGGCCCTTCCAGATCGCCGAGTTGGCCGTCAGGGCGATCTGGGCACCCGCGAAGCCATTCAGGACGTTGACAGCGGCAACCGCCTCGCCCGGATTCGTGCCGATGTGGACGTGGCTGGCGGTGTTGATCGTGAACAGGCACACGTCGTCGCCGTCCTCCGGCGCGATACAGCGGTTGCCTCCAAAGACCTTGTCCCACACGGCCGTTCGGGTCTTTCTCATCAGCAACCGCTGGCTGGGCGGCGTCACCGGGTGAATGCCCAGGCCCAAGAAGCGAACGTCATGCTTCCGGCAGAACGGGCGAAGCTCTTCGCGCAACTGGCGGATCGAACTGTCCAGGGCGAACAGGTCAGGCACATGGGCAAGCGAGAACTCCGGCTTGCAGTATCCCGTCTCGCAGGACGCCACGGTCTCGTTCTTCTCACCGGCTTTCCTCGCGCCGACCACCTTTCCGCTCATGCTGTCTTCGACAGGTTCCCAGCCGGCGCCATGCAGATACCGCCACAACCCGCAGACCGTCTCGAAACTCGCGGCCGACCCGTCCAAATTGACCAAGGGAAACTTCAGTTCGGCCCCGATGCGCGGCTCTGCCGAATCGCGCGAGGCAAGGGCCTCCTCGAACCCCTTGACAAAATGTCTGTGAATCGCATTCATCCTACTCATTCGTGTGTTTCAGCTTTCGCCCGTGATCTTGTTGCCCTTTTTCCGGTAAGCCTTTGGCGCAACTCGCGAAGCAGCGTAAACACCCGCCGGGCTTCCTTGACCGTCAAGCTGCCCGTGCCGCACGACGGCGTAAGAAGCGCCCGCTCATAGAGCAGGTCCCGCGAGAAGCCCTTTTCGGAAAGGGCATCGAGGCACTCATCGAAACGGCGAGCCAGTGAATCCGAAGTTTCTGTCCCGACGGCCTTGGTGGTCGGCACGATGCCCCAGGCGATGTAGCCGCCGCGGTCGAAGAGCCCCTGCACGTCTTCGGGGTACAGGGCGATCCTGGCTCCGTACTGGTAGGCATCGAAATTCAAGACCTGCACGCCGGTACTCAGGACCATGCCCCAGTCGCTGTTGCCGCAGACGTGAATCCCGGTGATGCCTCCGGCCGCATGGATCCCCTCCAGGACCTCCCCGACCAGCTCGTGCACGTCGCCGGCCGAGATCCCCAGGTAAGTGCTCGACCCGTAAGCGGCCAGGACCGGCTCGTCGACGAATATCATCACCGCCTCGGAAGCGAAGCAGCCAAGGCGCTCGACCTGCCATTGGGCCTTCCGGCACAGCAGCTTGGCGGCCGCGTCGCGAAGCTCCTCATTGGCATACAGCGGCTTCTTGTCCGGGCCGGAGATGCCTGTGCAGAAGGTCACCGGACCCGTCACCTGCCCCTTCACGACGGGCCAGGTATGCCCTGTCGCCGCTCGCTCGAAGGCATACAGCCCGGCAGCCGCCTCCTGCGCGACGGCAAACGCAGCCGGCTCCTCGGACAGGTACTTCTCGTAGAACCTCTCCAGCTCGCGGCACTGTGCGGCCGGCTCAAGGACGACCTTGCCTTCCGAAGGAACGGGGAGAACGCACGGCATACCCCCGCTGTACTGGGGGATCATCTGCTCCAGGAAGTACCGCTTGGGCAACTGCGGCCAGAACGGGATGGTCAGGTCGGCCTTCAGCACGAAGGAAGCCGCCTGGTCGGCATCCTCCAGCGGCAGGCTGCCGATGCCCGTCGTGGGCAGGTCCGCCACCAACATCCGTGTCATTGCCCGTTCCCTCCCATCACGTGCCCGTTGCCGCGGATGACGAACTTGTAGCTGGTCAGCTCTTCCAGCCCCATCGGGCCGCGGGCGTGCAGCTTGTCCGTGGAAATGCCAATCTCGGCGCCCATGCCCAGCGCCTCCCCGTCGCAGAACATCGTGGAGGCGTTGACCAGGACCACCGCCGAGTCCACCTGGTCGACGAACTGCTGGGCACGCGACTCGTCCGCCGTCACGATCGCGTCCGTGTGATGCGAGCCGTACGCGTTGATGTGCCGGATGGCCTCCTCGACGTTCTTCACGACGCGGACGGCAAGGATGTTGTCGAGGTATTCCGTTCGCCAGTCGTCCTCGCTCGCCGGCTCGACATCGGGAAGAATGGCCCGAGTGAGTAGGCACCCCTTCACGGTCACCCCTGCGCCCTTCAGCGCGGAGACGATCCGCGGCAGTTCGCTTGCCTGCTCCCTGTGGACCAGGAGTGTCTCCATCGCGTTACAGACCTCGGGCATGAGGCACTTGGAGTCGATGGCGATGGCGATGGCGTCTTGAATGTCAGCCCCCTCGTCCACATACACGTGGCAGACGCCGGCGTAGTGCTTGATCACCGGTATGAGGGACCTTCGGCTGACCGCCTCGATCAGTCCCTTGCCGCCGCGGGGAATGACCAGATCAATGTACTCGTCGAGCCCAAGCAGAACGTCTATGTCCTCATGGCTGCCCGAGATGACCTGGATGGCCTCGACGGGCAGGTCCGCTTCCGCCAGCGACTCCTTCCACAAGTCTCCCAGAAGGTCATTACAGTGTTTCGCCTCCGAGCCGCCCCTAAGGATGGCCGCGTTGCCGGATTTCAGGCAGAACGCGCCGGCGTTGACGGTTACGTGCGGCCGCGCCTCGTAGATCATCAGGATCACGCCGATGGGCACGCGCATCCGCGCGACGCGCAACCCGTTCGGCCGCTCGTCCTCGCGAAGCACCTCTCCGACCGGGTCCGGCAATTCCGCGATCTTGTGCAAGCAACGAATGCGGGCATCAATCTTGCCGTCGTTAAAGCGCAAGCGATCGAGGAGCTTTGGCTCCAGACCCGCTTCTATCGCCCCCGCAAGGTCCGCATCGTTGGCCTCTCGGACCCGGTCGCGGGCGTTCTCCAGCTTGGCAGCCATCGCCTTCAGCGCGGCATTCTTCTGTGCCGTCGATGCCCTAGCGGTCGCCCTCGCGACTTCCCGCGCTGTCTGTGCGATTGTCCTTGTTTCCATGTCCTTTGTTTGCATCCGTTTCCTAGTTGTCAGACGCGCCTCACCTCGCGGCTCGGCTGCGCTACAGTCATTGGCCGAGCGACCAAGAAAAACAAATCCTGCGACGAATCCCCAAATCGCCACCTGATGGCGGAAGACACCTAGGGGGCGTCCTTACCTTGGCGCGTCGCCCGGGTTGCGGAGCGCTGCCCCTTCTCGCTCTGCTCGGACCCGGGCGTCGACGCGGAGCTGTGGGCAAGCCCGGCCGCCTCTGGCTTCTCGCCGAGGAAGGCCCTCGTGCGATCCGACGTAGCGGTGATCGGGCCGCTTGCCAGAATCGGCGTAGCCTCCAGGCCTTTCGCCTCCATCATCGAGACAACACGCTGAAGTGACGCCAGGATCTGGGTCTGTTCCCAGTCATCGAGCTTGTTGAGCTCTCCGGTGAACTCCTCCTGCAGCAAAGGCGGAGCGTCAACCAGAAGCTGCTCGCCTGTGTCGGTCAGCCACACAAGGACCCGTCGCCTGTCTTCGTCGCTTCGCTTCCGCCGGACCAACCTGCGCTTCTCCAGCCGATCCAGTATTCCGGTCGCCGTGGCCTGACTGAGGTGGATGGCCTTGGCCAGTTCGCTGACGCAGCATCCGCCGTTGGCGGAGAGCTCCTTCAACACGGTCAACTGCGGCCCCGTCAGACCGTAGTGCGTCACGAGGTGGCGCGACCGCAGGTCGATGGCGCGGATGATGCGGCGCAACGCCAGTAGCACCATCTCAGTAATCGCGTCGGGGCGTGCCGCCCCAGATTTGTCCTTGCTTCTCATGCCTTGACAATCTATCGTACACGAAATACTATTGCAAGGCAAGAATCGTTCCAGGAAAATCGGGGCCCTAAGTCCAGTACCTGATTAGGATTATTGGGAACAGGCCCCTGGCAAGTCGATTCTGTACGAACCAATAGAGGGGCTTGCCCGAATGAATCTTCAGCGGAGAAAGGAAGATCGCCAAAGGATGAATGTCGTCGTTGAGGTACGTGCGGGCGAACGCGGTGGGTACTTCGCCCACTGTCCGTCGCTGCCGGGGTGCACAGCTCGGGGACGCTCTCGGGACGAAGCGCTGAGCAATATTGACCCAGTGATCCGCGGGTACGTCGCTAGTCTGAATCGGCCGGCCCCGCCGAGGATCAAGAAGCAGGTCCGGACATCAAGATGAAACGTGCACCATCGCACATGACGGCCTGTCCCCAGTGCGGGAGGGGCTACAAGGTGACCAGCGCAGCGCTCGGGCGGAGGGTCTGCTGTGCCGCTTGCGGCAAGCCGTTCCGGCCGCGCGAGGTTTCGCCTAACCAAGCCTTGGAGATCCTCGCACGGTCTCATCCCAGCGCCGACAGCTCGGGACGAAAGGGCCTGAAACCCCGTCCGAGCGGAGTTCTGTGTTCAAATAACAAGACCGCAATCCCTCCCTCTACGAGCCCAGGTTTCCCCCGGCCTGGGCTAGCAAGCCGTCGGGGTGTCTCCCCCCGCACCCCGGCGGCCCTTGTTGACAACAGTCGATGCGGTCGTCTGGCGAGGCAGGCCGGTGACGTCCGAGGCGGAGCGTGCCCCAGACCGCCACAGGCGAAAGTCATACGTCGATACTGCCCGAGGCCACGGCCTCCGTGTCAGCATCGACGCCGAGCAGAGGCAAGCGTGGTTTCAAGTGTCTGCAAGAACCAAACGGCAGATGGTAGCTTCCCAAGGCACATCTGAGGGCAAATGGCGCACATGCCCTGAGTGCGGAGCAGAAGTCCGCCGGAAAGGCCTTCGGGGCTGGCTGGGTAGTCTCCTGGGCGGCAGGCATGAAGTCCGATGCGCCGTCTGTGGGGAGCTTGGCTGCGATCAGTGCTGCGACTTCAGCACTGTCGCAGGCCTCGGCCCAGTGGCGGAGGGCCTGTCGGGCCTTGCAGAGCGCTGGGTGCATAAGCGGTGCCGAGCCGGAAAGAGCGACGTATGAGGGGCAAGGAGCACGTGAATCTCAGACGCATCACGCTGTTGGCGCTTGCCTTCACCTTCACGGACGCGTGTCTCTGCGCGATGCTTGTGCTCAAGCGAGATTCGCTCATACCCACTTATGTATCACTGGCCTTCTGCGAGGCGTGTGTGCTGGTAGGGATCGTCATCGGGATGAAGGGGTTCGGCAAAGACAGACGCACGGCAGAGCGGCTGGTGCTGCTGGCCCTGTGGCTGATCCTCCTTACGACGCCGCGACTGTACATCGTTCATCGTCTCGGGCACTTGCAGGATGTGGAGGGAGTCACAGGGAACCCGCCCGCGTCCGCCGCTTCAAAGGCAAGTCAATCCACGACGGGCGGCACACGGGCCTCGCCCACCTGGGCCTTGGCCTTGACCAGCAGCAGGCCGCCGACCACAACCACGATCCCTCCCACCAGTTGAGGGCCCGTCAGGGTCTCGTCAACCAGGAACGCTGCCGCAACCGAGCAGGTCACGAACGGGGCCGCCATTTGGACGCCGCTGGTGATCACCGGCCCGATGCCGTGGATGCCTCGATACAGCAGCACGTGCCCCAGGGCGATGCCGATGAATCCGGAGACCACCAGCAGCGCCCAAACCTTCAAGGGCAGTTGCGCGAACCGCGGGTAGTCTCCGAAAACCAGCATCAGCACCACGACCGCCGCGGCCGTGTAAAGGCTAACCACCCCGAACGCCAGTCGGAACGGGTAGCCCCTCAGCAGACGACGAACGCTGACGGCGTAAGCCCCCCAGCACAAGGCCGTCCAGATGATGATGCCCAGGCCGGCGATGCGCTTGGCCGACAGACCTTGCTCGGTGCTCAGACGGCCCGCGAAGATCACCGCCGTGCCTGCCAGGCAGGCTGCCGCTCCCAGGTAGAACAGCCGCATGCCGACCAGTGCTCGCTCGGCTGGAACGAAGATGAAGCCCAGCACGACCGTGAACAGAAAGGACGTGCGAATGACGAACCCAATGGTCGGGGCGTCGACGAAATATGGGGCTGCGGCCCAGCCAACCTGCCCGGCCAGGTTGACGAGCGCCGGCAACGCCGCCGCAACCCAAACGCTGCGCCGGACCGGCGGAGGATCCAGGCCCTTGAAACGCCGGCCGAGGACGAGCACGAACGGGAACCAAAAAACCGCCGCCGTGGTGTACCGCACTGCGTTGACCATCCACAGGTCCAGGTGGTACTCGGGGTCGGTGAAGTACCGCAGGAACACGGGCACGATGCTGAAGCACACTGTCGCCCCGACCGCCGACAGCAGGCCAAGCGTGAACTGCTTGCGAAACGGCGACATCTCAACTCCATCCCGTCACGGTGTCGAAACGGCAAGCTTGCTTCCCCCCGCCGGCCCTGTCAAGCCCGCAGAGCCGCGCCACCAGGCTGAAGCTGGCCGCGCCGATGGCGAGAAGCCCTCCGGACCGCCGCCTGCGGCCTTCGGGACCTGCCCACCGGCATTGCCGGTTTGAGCCTATGCCGGCGTCCACTCACGTTACGTCCCGCTTGCCCACGGCGTCAGGCTCTGCGATACTTTGCGGCTGAGGCCCAAACGGCCTCATTGCTTCTGTCAATCTACCTACTGCACCCCGCCGGAGCCACTGGTCGCCGGCCGGGAGTCTCAGCCGCCGAGGATCGGCGGTTTGCACAGCCTGCTGGTAGACATCGCGGTTGGGCCGCTTGGCCAACAGAGTCAGGGCTATGGGAGCTGTTCAGGGCTCTTGGCCGCGGCGGCTACAAGCCAGCCGGTCGGGGAGGCTTGGTACGCCCGCGAGTTCCTCAACAACACCGTGTGGCAGTGGGCCGCCCTGCTGGGGGTCCTGCTGGCGGCGCTGGCGGTAGGTAGGACCGTCTCCTTCATCCTCACGCGTCAGGGCCGGCGGCTCCAGAAGGGGCAGTTCGCCACACTGGGCAGGGCCGTGCAGCTCTTGGGTTCCCCCGCTGCGCTGCTGATCTTCGGCATCGGCCTCTGGCTGGCTGGGAGCTTCATGGACCTACAGCTTGACCCGGAGCGCAACTTGAGGTGGTTCTGGGCGGCGGTGGCCCAGACGGTCATCGCGCTGGCGGTCGGCTGGGCGATCTACCGCCTGGTGGAGGTGTTGGAGGTCTTCATGACCCGCCGGACCTCTCGCACCCGTACCCAGCTGGACGACCAACTCGTGCCGATACTCCGCAAGTCCCTGCGGGTGTTCATCGTCATCATTGTCTTCCTGTTCATCGCCCAGAACATCTACCAGTGGGACATTGCCGCCCTGCTGGCCGGGCTGGGGCTGGGCGGCCTGGCCTTCGCCCTCGCCGCCCAGGACGCCCTCAAGAACCTTTTCGGATCGGTGGTCATCTTCAGCGACCGCCCCTTCCAGCTGGGCGACTGGGTCCGCATCGCCGACTACGAGGGCTTCATCGAGCAGGGGGCTTCCGCTCTACCCGCCTGCGGACTTTTGACGGGTACTTGGTGACCCTTCCCAACTCCACCGTAGCCAACTCCCCTGTAGTCAACGTCGCCCGCCGCCCGTCCATCCGCCGCGTCCTCAACGTCACCATTACATACGACACCCCGACTGAGAAGGTCCAGCGGGCGGTGGACATCATCCAGGAGATGGTCGACGCCCGTAAGGACCACTGGCAGGAGGACCGTCCGCCGCGGATCTACTTCAACGACTTCAACGCCGCCAGTCTCAACATCATCGTCTTCTACTGGTACGCCCCGCCCAGTTGGTGGGACTACATGGCCTTCAACCACGATTTCAACGTGGAGCTGCTGAGGCGTTTCAATGAGGAACGGATCGATTTCGCCTTCCCGACGCAGACGCTGTACCTGAAGCAGGCCTCCGGCTTCTTCGCCGACGTCAGCCTGAGAAGAAGCGAGCTCTCGCAGGACTGACGGCCGTCATCGAGAGGGCCGAGCGGCGCAGATTCCACCGATGGATCGGCCGAAAAGCCCACTTTTGAGTCAGCGTCCTCCCATAGTAAGCCCCTGTCATCAAAGGGCCCCGCATCCATAGACCGCCGCCAGAACGCCTGATCGAGACACGGACGCCCCCGGGGCATCGAGCCCCGGACCTGCGTTCAGGGTCGCACAGGGGGGACCGGATTCGAACCCGCGATCTACTTGGGACTCAGGAGAGCCAGCGTATCGAAGCAAGAGCTGTTAACCAGGGCGCGAACCGGTTCGAGGCCCGGACATTCCAGCCCTGTGGTTAGCAGCTTCCGAGAGCGCCCCCAACTCGGAGTTCGTAAAGGGTTGGGACCGTCGCAGCACCGACCGAAGGAGACTCGAACCGCATAACCTCTGCAGACAAGTCAGGTTCTGTCATTTCTCGATCTGAGAGCGCTTATGAAGAGGGTTGCGTTCGGGGAGCCAGAATCTATCTGGCGGATTCGTCCGCAAGTTCAGGTTAACGGGAACGCCCGACCACGAAAGTGGCCGGGCGTTTTCGTAATCCTTTGCCGCCAAAGCCTTACGGCCAACCAGCGACCGCCGATGGCGCTCTTTGCTCCGCGAGGGCGAGGCCGGGGCCGACCGTGACCGTGGACGGTTGCCGCCGGTGACCGAAATTCTCGCCGCGAGCTCTCTGACTCTCTGGTTGACGGGCCGCGTCGGTTTACAGGTCAACGGCGCCCGGGGGCCCAAGGAATGCCATTTCGGACCAGAGAGCGCGAGGTCTTGACAAGCCCTGGCGCTCGGCGTCCCATTCGCGGGGCTCACCCGTCGGGTCCGGTTTGGCGGAATGGTCGGTGAGTCCAGAATGCTGTAAACGCTTGCCTGGCCATCTGCGTCTACGGAGATGAGGGCCCGGACGTGGTGCTGCCTGTGCCGCACGCAAGAGGAGTCAACTGTGGACCATGACACATCGCGCTATGAGCGCTTCATACAACCCATCGAAGGCCAGATGATGCGATGTGTCTGGCGGGTAGTACAGGACCCGATCGACGCGGCTGATGCTTTCCAGAACGCCATAGCGACGATTGTCGAGCGGCTCGGCGACATCGAGCGGCACCCCAATCCAAAGGCCCTTGTTCTGCGCATTTGCATCAACGCCGCCTACGACTACCGGCGGCGGTCAAGCACCCGTCGTAAGCATGAAACTTCCGACGCCCTCCCTGAAGTAGCTGACCCGGCGCCTGGGGTTGTGGACCGCCTGATGGCTCGAGAACAGCGACAGGCTGTTCTCGATGCGATCGGCCGTTTGCCACGCCGCCAGGCGGAAACCGTTCTGATGCGACTCCTGCTGGAGCAGTCCTATGCCGACATAGCCCAGGCTCTGGGCTGCAATGAGGCGACTGTCCGGACCCATTTCTTGCGCGGCCGAGACCGTTTGAGCCGCGCCTTGGCCCCACTAATGCAACCGAACTCTCGGGAGGCATCCAATGAATAGCAGCAACGACAAGCGTCTCTCTGCCGTGGACGATCTCATCGTCGGCACCTGCAACAGCGACGTGCCGCCGACGGTCCGCCAACGCATGGAGGCTCAATTGGTTGCCCTTCGCCAGCAGCTTGACGGGCATGAGCGCACGGCTGCGCCCGGCACTCGTGTCAACAGCACAAGAGACAAAGAAGCCAGCCACCAACGACCACACCGCCTCTGGTGGCGTGTGCTTCAGCCGTCGATGCTGGCCGCCTCGGTCACCGGCTGTGTCGCACTAGTCACAATGCTGTTGATAGGGACAGAGACACCGACGTGGGCCCAGGTGGCCGAGAAGTTCACCTCCGTGAAGACGTTCAACCTGACGTTTTACCGTCGCGAGCACGCCCTGTCGGACGTCAAGCAGTTGGAACTGTGGATGGCTTCCGACGGCCGGGTCCGCGTCAAGACGGGCAGCCAGGTGGTCTTCGCTCGCAAAGGCAAGGTCACCAAGGCGTTCGACGTGCAGAAGCGCAAGGAGGTTGAAGCGGATCGCATGGCAATGTACCTCTTGCTCCCTCTCGGCGGCCGCGAGACATTCAGTCTGGATGTCGTCGTCCGATTGTTCTCCGGCGGGACGCTGAAAGACGTGACGCCGCTGGTGAACTCGAAAGTCGCCCTGGGCGAGGACATGGTGGTCTACGACATACAGTCACCGCGGACGCCGGAGTGGTGCCGCATCTGGGCTCTGCGCGACAGCCGTCTGCCGGTGCGCATTCAGGCCTGGGACCCGCGCGACGGTGAGTATGCCGAGGGCCTGTTCACGTACGGCTCGGAGCCGGCGGCGGCCTTCTTCGACGCCGAGACGTTCGCCAGACGCCTCGCCGACCGGGCGATTTCGAGCAAGACCCTCGGCTACGTGGACCTGGGCGATGCCGTGGGCAAAACCTTTGTGCCGGCGGCGCCCGAGTGCGCCAAGGCCCTCGGCGTGGTCACGCGGACCCTCGACGGCCAGAGGTGGTCGCTCAAGGACCGCATGGGGAAGATCACTGTGCTGCACATCTGGAACCCGCGGGAAGGAGGTCCGGCAGGAATCATGCATGACCGCCGCGACCTGATTTCGCTGTACGAGAAGTACGGCCAGCGGGAGGACTTTCAGATCGTCACGCTGGGTGTCTTTGAGGATCCCGCGAGGCTGCGGAAGATGAAGGACGAGCAGCAGGTGCCGTGGCCAATCCTGCACGACCCCAAAGGCTGGAAGGGCGAGTTGGCTCGGGCCATCGGCGGCCCGCAGCACACTTCCATCTACCTGGCGGACCGCCAGGGGCGCATCACGAAGATCAACGACCCAAGGCTCATCGAGGTTGAACTGGTCGGTCCGACGTACGAGAACTACCATTTGATCCGGTTCCATTTCGATGCCGCTGTACGGGCCGGGCAACTGACCACCGAGAGGGTGCGGACCATCTTCGGCGAGCCGGACGGGCGAGGCCCGTCACCGCGAGGGGCGGATCACGAGCGGTGGATCTACATCCGCCGCGACGACCGCCAGGAGCGGGAACGCCGGGTGATTGTCGAAGCCGACCGGACGAAGGGGATCGTCACCGGGCTGCTCCAATCACATCGCATTCTGGAGCCGGCCAAGCTCACAGTGACCGTCACCCCGGAGTACTGGACGACGAAGGTGTTGCCGCAGGTAAGGCCCGAGTACCGTCCGGAGAACGATCACGACGACGCCTACCGGATGACGCTCTGCGTTCGTATCCGCGGTGTGGATCGCGACCTCGGCGGCACCAGTCTCAGCCCCGACTTCGTGCCGGGGACACATTCGATGGAGCTGCGGCATGGCACCGGGCAGCTTGTCGTGCGTGTTCGGCAGCGCGCCAAAGGCCGGGAGACGCAGCGACTGGTCATCAAGGACGACATCCTCCTTGAGAAGAACAAGACGACCGAGATCAAGCTGAAGTGATGGGTGGCCTCGGAAACGGATTCGATCTGGAGCATGCAGGGGACGTCGGGTGCCCGGCGCGGGGCGCCTGATGTCTTGCCGGGCAGGTTACGCAGCCAGTTGGCACCCCTTCCTTCATCCGCTGTTGGTAGCCTAATCCGCACGCCTTGTCGACCGCAAGAACAACCATCCTGACTCGAGCACAGTGACGACAGCAAAACAGTTGCCGGCCGCCTCCGACATGAATATCTGCCGGAACGTCAGCAGCTTGGCGACAAGCCCAGCTTGCATCGCCGGAATCCTATACAGGGCGCCGAACTTCAGTGTCCTGTGCGATCGGATGTCCACCCGCCGGATGGCTGTTAACCCGGACCCTCGCCGCGCACCGTTTCGAACTTCCGGTCCTCTGCTTAACAGTTTCGAGAGCGCCGATGGCGCGGAGCTCGTAAAGGGTTGCGGTCGCATGAGCCCCGACCGGGCGCAACTCGAACCACGCAACTTGCTTCGCCATCGCATCTTCCAGCGATTCCCGATTTGAGAGCGCCTATGAGGAGGGTTGCGTTCGGGGAGGTCAAGCGGAAGGCCCCACTGGCTGGGACCTCCCGCTTGATCTTTTGGGTCGAGGAGGGCTTGAACCTGTGGGGGTGTGGGGGAGGTACTCCCCCACGCCGTCGGGGTGACAGGGAGGCCCGCAGGGCCGACCGCCAGCGGGGCGGAGCCCCTATGGGGAGCGACCCTGAGCGAAGTCGAAGGGGAGCGACAGGTTCCAGGGCGCAGCCCGGAGTCCTACTCGGGGAGGTCCGGCCGTAGGCAAACCAGCCTGCGGCCGTTCCTTTTGCGCGAGCGCAGACGCCGATAAGCCGCGTCACAACGCAGCTTGTGGGAAAGGATTGCGAGGCACGCGACCGCTTTGACTCTCCGACCAGTTAACCACGGCGAGTGCCCCGTCGGCAGCACTTGGCCCGGACTCTCAGAGTCTCTGCGTCGGCAAGCCGGCGCATTTAAAAGAACGGTTGCGAACGCCCTCCTCGTTCGAAGACCCGGCTGTGTGTCGCAGCGGCGAACTTCTGGCAACACACGCTTCACTCCGCGGGATGGCAGCCCCTGCCTAGGCAGCTGGTGCAAAGGGGAAGCCGCTGGCGCTGCGTTGCCAGACATATTCGTAGACGCGTGACGCGACCTCCTGCGTATCCTCCTCTGTGAATGGTGGGCGTGGCAGCATGGCGTACAACTGGTCCAAGATGAATACCTCGACGTCAGCCTGCGTCTGGGGGTTCGACCAATGCTCCCGCAACGGCAGTGAGGAGCTGGTATCGCAAAGCACGCACCTCTTCACCGTCCGGCCCGCCGCCGAAGCCGGCCGCCGGCACCCCGCCCCGAGCGGAGATCGAGGCCCGCAAGCGCTGGTGCCGGCAGAACGGCATCGACGCCCAGTGCTACGTCCACCCGCCCGGGGGCGCCCTGACGACCTTCGACGTGACCATCTCGACGGTGCCCGAGTCGTTCTGGACGGCGGCCGGAGGCCGGCTGACCAGGCAGGCGCTGGCCTCGGCCGTGAAGTACGCCTACGTCAGCACCGACGCCTTTTCCGCCCTGCCGGCGACGTTCGCCTTCCGCACGGCCCGCGGCAACGCCGGGCTGCTCCAGATCGTGGGGGCGACCAAAGAGCCCCTGCAGTTGAAGGTCCGCTACAAGCTGCTGAAGCGTCCAAAGGCAGGCGAGCCGGCCACCCGGCCGGCCGGGGCGCGGTGATCAGGCCGATCTCCCGGCATGCGCGGGGGGCGACGACATGAAGAAGCGCCGGGCACGGCTGTCTTGCCGCGCCCGGCGATTCAGCACATTTCCCGAGTTTTTCCGCAAACCCGCTCCGCCCGGCGGAAGCGGCGATCAGGCTTCCACGACGAGGAAGTCTTCCGGATCGGCCAGCCACTGCGCCGGCCACTTGTACCTGACGCCGTCCTGATTGAGCTTCAGCGAGCGGATCTCGTTGGCCGCCACACCGAACGCCGTGCCGAGGTTGTCGGTCTGCATGTTCGTGAACGACAACCTGTTCAGCACCGAGGCGGCGACCCGGAAGTCGATCATCGCCACGCCGTTGAGGCCCCTGACCTTCAGGCGATTGATCGTGGCTAGCATGTCGAAGTCCGTGGTCGGGTCGGGCAGCTCCCCGGCCAGG
>Ga0315541_1001287_pt1 | contig 23773 bp, 28 predicted proteins | sample SalMarSW160190MG_FD_203095 | JGI IMG/M metagenome (GOLD analysis project Ga0315541, IMG submission 203095) | Salt marsh sediment microbial communities from the Plum Island Ecosystem LTER, Massachusetts, United States - Salt Marsh Sediment SW1601-190 ...
GTTCAGAAGATAGTCTGCCCGGAAACGCCTCTTTGTGGGCATAATATGACTAAAAACAACCTCTTTGCGGACGTCAAAGAATTTGTTTATAAACTGCTCAAACTCCGTTATCAGCATTAACCTCTGAAGCCGGTTCATCCGCAAAAAAGTTTGTCAGGAACTTACCTGTCGCAAGTATTACTGAGATAACAAGAACAATCCATGCTTTAGCTCTTAATGAAATATCTAATCCCATTATAGCACCCTGTACTGTCGGAATTGCGACAATTAAAGCATCACCGAGCTTTCTCCATTTCTTTGGAGTAGGTTTATAATAATTTTTAATACTGGCCTTTGTTTCCATGATTGTTGTCAATTTTTCGTACTCCAATTTTTAAGTTCAGCAGGATGCTATCAAGCTGACGCCTGTACATGATGCTATCCTGCTCAATCAATTTTTTTTTTAAGTCAAGTTCTAGGCCTTGCATGTAGCTAATAAAGTCTGCTTTAGTCAAGGCTGAATCCTTAGTCAAATACTTAATGTAACTTGACCTTAAAGCATTATGTGACGCCTTAAGGTCAATTACATTTTGATTGAGATAATAGAGCGTATCAATTACTGAGTCCAGTTTAGACCCTTGCGATGATTGAGTTTCAATAATAGTCTCAAGCTGATTATGAACATTTTTATCGTTACTGTTTACCTGATTGAAATAAACAGCTACTTTCCAAATGATAGTTATACCGGCAACTAATAGGGTAAACTGACCTATTCTCCCTAAGATATTTTGAGTAAATGTCTTGAATATCTTTTTCATTATTCGCCTCTGTTATAAATATGTTTTTCGTAAGGTTCTCCGTAATATTCCTTACCGTTTGTCAGCTTAGCATATATCCAGAATATCCAGTCGCCGGCCTGATCTAATTCAGACGGAGTAAAGTCATGTCGTACCGTTCCGTTTTGCTGATCTATAACCTCTCCGTTATAAGATTCTATTGTACTGTCTGGCTTTAAAGCCTGTATTTCGGTTGTCTCAACTGAGCTTAAATCAATATCGCTTGTTAAGTCCAGTCGCCAGTCCTGACCCTTATATACTTTTCCCATCTTTAGAATATTTTACTTGTTCCTATTGTCTGTTTTGTTATTACACTTTCCCCGGAGCTTCCAGTCGTAATTTCGCTTTGTGCAACATTTTCATTAATTATTAAACTTTGCCCTTCACTTTCAACAGTCACATGACTTGCTGCAAGCGTCTCTTTTGTTATTAAGCTATCCGCTTGAGTCCATTCAATAAGGTTATTAAGTGATTTAGTTGACAGGATACCAGTTACAGCTGCAATACCTTCAATATAACCTGCTAAGCTTCCGCTTGCTAGGAGCATTGCCTCTTCAATCAAAGACTGAGCGTTTATTTCCCCGTAAAGTCCCACCCTTAAACCGCTCTCTGCTTCAGTCTCACTTGATCCGGTTATACTACCTTCAAAAGCCACCCTTTTAATTATGTCCGCAGTAGTTACAGCCTGACCGGTTATGCTACCTGATATTGAGGTTTTTACAGATAAAGAACCTGCGATGGTTGACCCGCCCTCAATAGTACCGCTTAGTTGATTGCCACCGGCAAACCGCAGGTCACCCTCGGCCGTTGATTGCCCGGAAATTGAACCCTCAAGATTGGCACTTGATCCTGTACTGAGGTCACCGGTTACTGAAGCTTGTCCGAAAATATCGCCGTCAAGCTCAACGCTTACAGCCAAGTTAGCATTTGCTACCGTCGAACTGGTTTGAATTGTACCGTCAAATGATATTTTTACCTCAAGGTTAGCATCTTGAGTCTGACCCTGACCGGTTATTGTCCCGGCAAGGCTGCTTCTTGCCTGTAAAGATGCGTCGCTGACACTTGCCTCACCTGCTATTGATCCTGAAAAGGCTATCTTAGCTGACAGGCTTGCGTCATTTATAATTGAAGTACCGCTTATTGATCCTGCAAGCTTCTTAGTTACCTGAAGCCCTGCATCTGATACTGTAGCTTGCCCGGAAATACTACCAGCTAATTCAGCGTTGGTAGCTGTTACATCTTCGTATGATAAACCTGCACCACTATTCCATAATTCTTCAACTTCTGATGCTGACAATGCACGATGCCAAACTGCTATCTCATCAATTTCACCATAAAATGAATAACCCTCATCGGGGCCACCACACAAAAATGGATTAGGTGAATTTGCATTTATACTATTTGTTGCACCATACTCTCCATTACCCTCATCATCCAGGCCATTATCACAATTAATTTTTAAATGTGAATCTCTATCGCAAACGACACATAGATGATGCCAATTCCCGTCGAGCCAGTTAGTATCTATCTCGGCGGCAACCTCTATACTACTACCACCAGATGGATCGATATAAAACCCTAAATCATGCGAATAATCAAACCAAAAGCCCCAACCATATCCATAAGGGGCCCATTTTTGGATAATATCCATAAAATCAAAACCAGATGCGTTGGATTTAAACCAAAATGAAATTGAAAAATCCTGAGATGTACCAAAATTGAAGTCATTAATATCTCCCCAATGAACACCATCAGCCATTCCAGAATCTAACGAAATACAATTATTTATTTTACCAGTTACTCCTAATGTACAGCCATAATTTGTTCCTTCATATTCTCCAACTTCATCATAAAGGTTGCCGCTGGTTTCATCTAATTTTGCCCAAAATTTAAGATCATCTTTAAGAGCCATAAGCAATCATTTATAAGGCGGTTACCCGATTAATCATTAAATACCTGATTAGTCTTCTGTTACTGCTATTGCTCCTATTGCAAACTCAGGAGTTACACCGTTCTCAACTGTCCGGGAAGTTGTCAGACTACCGTGATAAATCAAGTCTGCTACGCCCGCCGTTCCAGACTTACATATACCGAAGTGAGTCACTACGTTAGTGCCACCGGTACATGGATCGAAGCTTATCAATGCGGTGTTTGATACTTGGTTACCTGATATAGTCCACCCTGAAGAAGTCCTTACAACTGCTTTACGTGCATATCCTGTATAATCACATTCGTTGGTTACTAAACCTGAGTCGGTTGGATCAGCCGTGAAAAGTGCGATATAAAAGCTACCGTCTGCGGTTGAACCTAAAATTCCACTTGCATCACCTATCCCGGTGATGTCAACGTTGTTAAATAAAAGCTCAAGAAAATCTGTTTCAAAAGCATTAACTTTACTACCTGCCATTTTATTCTTTTTTTAAGAGTTAAAAAATATTCTCTTCGTTGTATTGCCCTTGAAACCATTAAGAGTTTGTAAATTACTTTATAATGCTCTAGCCTTAAAGCATTGTAAATTACTTGTTATAAGTATTTTAATGAGTTAATAATCAGTTATATATATCAAATTCTAACATATCCACATAAAAGCTTAACGGAGTAGTCGGACTGATAGAACCACCGCCTGAAACGAATGTTCCACCGGTCAAAGTGACTGATAAAGTACCAGCTCCACCTATTGCAGTTGTATTAACATAAAGCCTTACGTCAACTGTATCATTATAGTCTATATTCGGTATTGAGTCCGTACCACTTCCATTTGATGAATAACTATGAACCTGTACCCATGAACCGCCGTTTATTCTGTAATAAACCTTTGCTTCTGCATATACAGCATTAGAAAATTGATGACTGATGTTTACGTTTATCACGTCACCGTTTTGCCTACCCGTAAAAATAATCCCCCGGTAACCGTCTTTTGTAAAGTCGGTATCTGTTATCATAGTTGTACTTGCAGCAAATTTTATAGTTATAGTGGACGTTACGGTAAGGTCAAGCCCGTGAATATTTGAAATACCTGACTTAGCCTTGCCGTTCCAAAATGAAATGTCATCTATTGCTTTGCCGTTTATATGAGATAAATTTGCCATTAGCTTACGGTGAAATAATCATTTGAAGGATCAAAATCTATTCTGTCAGCATGAGTACACCTACCAAGTGACTGTACTTTATTTCCTGATCCTGAAGGTTGAGTAGTCGTTATAGCTCCGCCTGTCGTGCTGAGATAAATCACTTCTCCGACTGTCATTGCCGGGAAGCTGTCATCACGTACTATTCCGTTAATAAGAAATTTAGCTGTTCCGTCTGCAGCTACTGTTTCAAGACACATCGCCCATGCTGGCTTGAAGGTTGAATCACTTGCAGAACCTTTTACCATTTTACCGGAAGAGTTCATATAGCACACGTTGCCAAATACTAAAGCTTCACCGGCTGTAAATTCTATAATCTTTCCGCTTACATTATGGTCTGACGTTGGTTCAGCTACCAGCTCTATCTGTCCTTTTGTTGCAAAGTTGCCACCTATTAAAAGGTTATAAGCATACATCGCAAGCTGCATCAAAGACTCATTGAATTTCATTGCCCAGTCATCACCTGAGTCAAGTATGCCTTGAGCGTAAAACCTTAGCGTTGAAGTACTGTCTCTTAATAAGAGCTCCCCAGCGTCGCCCCTTGCTGAGTCGCATTGCATGCGGACATTCAGGTTAGCACCTGCATAAATACCAAGTATATTACTTTGCAGGTCTATACGTGATTGCGTTCCTCCGGCTGTTCTGAATCCTATTGAACCGTCCGCATTTATGAAAAAGTTTACAGCATGTATTGAACCGTTAGCGGCAAGGGTTAACCCGGAAGTAGCAAAGCCGTCACCGGTATGTTTTGATGATATATACAGAGCATCGCTTGCAAGGCTCCATCCGCCTATTATGCCGGCAATAGCATTAAGCACACCTCCATGAGTAACACGGAAGGGGGCTAACGACCTGTTAGCAAAGGTTGAACCAAGCCACAAACCTATTGCAGTGCTTCCGGAAGAAATTGTACCGGCGATCCCCCCTTGCTCTTCTGAATTATTTTTTACAATAAGGTTTCCGGTTGTAACTACCCCACCGTCTATAACTGTTTGCGTTTGATCTGCTACGCTATCAGACCAGTCAGTACCGTTCCAACGGTATATCACACCTGTTGAAGTATTATACCAGAGGTCACCGACGGCCTCTGCGGTAGGTTCGCTATCCTGAAAGAACGTTGTTACCTTACCGTCCGCTGTGGCCTGTGCATCTGAGGCTGCCTGTATTGCAGCTGCAATAGCATCATCCTGGCTTTCAGTCCACGTTGAGTTATGATAAACATAAATCCTATTACCGTCATCGGTGTCAATCCAAATATCCCCTTCGTTCATCCCTTCAGCTGGCTCAGTGTCCTGATAGAACATTTGAATTTTACTCTCTGCAGCTGTTAAAGCGGCTGCAGCCTGACCAAGTGCCGTATTTGCTTCGGATACTGCTTTAGCAAGGTCGTTAAAAGAGATTTTAACGTCAACCGGGTTAAACACACTTTCAGCATTTGTTATGTCCCTCTGAAGCGAAGCCAGAGCGTTGTTAACTTTTACGATCCATTCTTTTGAAACCGGTTCATCAGAAATTACTACGTTATAATCGTAAGGGTTACGCATTGACCGGGAAACTGCAACGACCCTGATCTCTTTGTTTATTCCCAGCTCTGAGTCAACAATAGTAACCATGTCGCCGGCCTCAAATGAAATAGAGTTATCTTCAATATATTTCGGGTCTATAACAAGCGAATATGTTACCCTGGGACTTGAATATTCTGAAAGGTAGGTGGTAGCTGCATTTAACAGTTCTGTTTCTGCGGTACTTATATAACTCGCCGGTAACGATATATCAAGAAGTACGTAAGTGTCACCAACGGCAGGCTTAAGTGTATCATTTGGTAGCTCATAAGCTTTTTCATCCGTATTTTTTATCAGGGTAAATTCCTGAGTCGTATTGTTATAAGCACTTATCTTGAATCCGTAACCGGCAAGGTCACCTGTTTGAAAGTGAAGCACCGCTTCAACACCCGGAAGTAAATAAGAGTTAAGGTCAAAGTCCATACCTGTATCATATAACCTTGTTATGTCAGTTCCATGTACTGAGCTTATTGTGCCGGTTCTGTGTGGGTAAATATGGTCAAATATCTTTACGCCTTCCTGAAGCCCGTAGGTTGCTACATTCTCTTCAACATAGTTTACTCCACCGGACTCAAATAGCAGCCGGGGAGAATAATCCCGGTAACCACTTGTCAGGTTCTTTTTAGACCCAAAAGCGTAAAGACGTGTGATAAGGTTTTTAGAGCTTGCTGAGCGACGTGTAAGTGAATACAACCCTTTACCCTTACCGTATTGAAAAGTCTCACCTGAGCTGCTTCCTACGCTTGAGACAAGACTTATCTGTGTTCCGTTAAATGAGTACTCTATTCCGTATTCGTTGCATATCCTTTGCAGCACTTCCAGACAGTTATTTGCTGAAAAAGATAAGTTCCGGAAATCGGTTGATACAACTGAACCCTTTGAGAAATAAGACCCTCCAAAAACCCTGTTAAGGTTAGTTATCAAAAGGGTCAAAAAAGCGTCTGCATTTCCCATCAGGTAAAAATCACCTTTACCATCAAGGTTTAAATATTGAGCTTTACCTAAATGATAAAGTATAGACTCAAAGACTGCCCGATACCTGTATTCCTGTCTTGATACCTTTTTCACTTCAGGCAATAAGTTCAGGTAGTAATTATTACCTTCAAAGACAACATAATCTCCAAGTGCCAGCCCGTTAGCCTGATTATCTATAAAATCCAGCGTTATATTACGTTGTCCCAATAGCTTATGATAATATTTGCTATTGTCATCTACTTTAACCGACTGGTTAACTGACCCCCCTCTGTAAATATCTATCATCATATTGCTGTCAAGTTTGAAGTACCGTTAACTGTCATATTCTCAATATTGCCAGCTGCCACTATTTGGTGATAGCTTCCGGAGCTGTAACTATGTGACCTGTAAACGGAGGATCCAACTGCTTTGCTTACCTCACCGTCACCCCAAAATATTGTTATCTCACTATCTGAAGTTATTGTTATGGATACTGAGCTGGAATGGCTGTAATATTGCTTACTTACCGGGTAAGGCTCCTCGAGTCTTAACACGAACTTACCCACCATGAGCGTATTATTCCAGTCCGTTTCCCGTGTTAACGCCCCACCACTTTTAGCATAGACCATATACGCCCGGTCAAGGTTATCATATCTTAGCTGTCTTAAGCCTGAAGCCTGAAAAAACTCCATGAAGTTTAAGACCTGAGCCTGAAAATTTGATATTGACGTTGCCTTTACCCAAAACTCAAGTGTTATCTGGCGACTTTGAAAATAGGCTGGTGAACAGTCTATGTCATCGCCGTGCTCATCATCCCAGTTTTTCTTAGCCTTATTTTTGTATTTCAAAAGGTCTAATTCGCCGGTTGATCTTTTAAGGTAAAACCCGTAAGTCGTTTCAAGGTCAACATTATCTATATAAACTTTATGCGCCATTGCTTCTGAGTATGTCTAATTCAGTTCCTAATTTGCTGTTTATCTCTTCCAGTATCTTATTATATGAAGTGTTAATCACGATCTGATTAAGAGCGTCAAGGCTGTCATTCGCATTTGCTACGATCTCAGCAACATTTATTCTTATAGCTCCCATCTGTCCGGCAAGAACTCCGGCTGTCTCTTCTGTGATACCTTTTATAGCACCTGCAAGTCCTCTTTGTTCAGCATCTTCAGCACCTTCAATAATTGAGAAGTTCAGGCCGGTTGCTTCCTGCAGGGCTGCAAAACCTGCTTCAGCCTGTGCAATAATTTCATCGTATGCTGTTTGGAGGTTAGCTATCTCATCCGGAGTTAACCCGCCCTGAGTAGCTTCATAAAAAGAGGTGTACCAGCCCTGCAGCTGCTTCTCAAGATACTCACGCTTGAATGAGTTAATTATTGCAGCTTTCATAAGCTCTTCAAAATCTTCTGCAAAGTCTACAGCTGCAATCCGTCCTTCGGAAAAGCCCTGAACAATAGAGTCCACAAGACTATCAACCGTTGTTCCTGTTAGCTCTTCCTGAAGTGAGGCTAACAGTTCATCCTTGCGAGCGTCAAGCTCAAGGTACTGATCTACTAGTGCCTGAAGCTTTTGTTCGTCAAAGAATAGTTGCTGTGAAAAGAATGGTAAGTCAGGTAAGGAACCGCCAAAAAGACCACTATATGAAGTGCCTGAACCGCCGTTAAGTAAAGTAATAAAATCTTCAACGTCCCAGTTTGCGGTATTTTGCGTTCCTGACTGCCCAAGAAAATAAGTTGTCTGTACGTTTGTTTGACGTATTTGCTGCTCAAGTAGCTCAAGCTGCCTTGTAATCGTATCTATATTGCTGAACGCACCGGATATCCATTCTGTACCGTTAAGTTCAGCAAGTAGCTCTAATTGCCTCTCAAGGAGTTTATTCGTTGACTCAATAGCTCTTTGCAGCCCTTCAAGCTCTTTTTCTTTTTGTGCAAGTTCCTGAGCTTCTTTTGAAGCCCCGGCAAATAAGTGAGCTAAAGATGAAGTCCCTTGAATAACGCCCTGTATAATTGTAAGGGCGTCGCCTGAAGCTATACCTGCAAATATGCTGGCTGCTCCGGAGGCTATACCGGCAAATTCACTCACCACCCTTGACAGTTCAGAGTCATAGTCGGAAAGCTCATTGGCAAGCATCCCGAAAGTATTGCTTAAGCCTATCATGAGGTTGTCAAGCTTTTCAACCTCTCCCTTGGTTAATAATTGACCGAGTATAGTTCTGACCTCTTCGATTTCTTTTGAAGGCTCTGTATCGCCCCAGTCTATTTCAGCTTCAACCTTAAAGCGGCTTTTAACCTGGCTTACTTCAGCATTAAGCTTACGTGACAGGTCACTAACTTCAGATAGTGCTTTTTCCCTCAGGTCGCTAACCTCTTTATTTACCCTTATACTTTCGTCAGCAAGCTCTATGAGTATAAGCTTCCGGGCTTCAGCATTATCTTTATACTTGTCGAGTAAACCGTCAAGATATTGCTTCCAGTTTTCACCCTCTTGTAGCAGAATAGTAAATTCATCTCTGGCTTGCTGTTCAAGGCCGGCCTTTTTGACTTTTTGCCAGTCAAGGTAACCCTGCTCAGCCTCACGGAGCATATCTTTAAAGTCATCAAGTGAAAACTCATCTCCACCGCCGCTCGTACCGCCTGAACTGTCATCATCGGCCTCTTTGCTCTGACTCTTAGTCTCTATCAGTTTTTCATATAATTCCTGAAGAGCAATAATTGTCATTTGTTCCTGATTAAGGGCGTCTATCTGATCTTTTTTATCTTTCGTTTCTTTTTTGCTCCACGTAGCTATTTCACGAAACGCTGCTTCATTTTCTTTACGGCGTTCCTTTATCTTTTCGATCTCCATCTCTGCAAGCTGTACCAGCTCTTCTTCACGTCCTTTGTTATTCTCTAAAAAACTATTATAAAACTCTTCGCTCTCCTGTTGCGCTTTATGCATCTCCTGAACGATCTTTGGAGCAAAGTCAATAGCTGCTTTCATTGGAGTAAAGAAGCCTGCAAGCTTAGCATAGAACGGTATACTTTTATCAGCTATAACGTCAAGCTCACGGTTTACAAAGTCACTTGAAACGAACCCTGCAACATCTTCTTTGAGCTTATCTCCGAAACCTGCGACTATTGCTGTTAGCTTGTTCTGGAATATCTTAAGCTGGTTATCAGCACTTTGCGCCATTATCTCAAAAGCGTCACCGGCTGCTCCCGTTGCTTCTGCCATTGCCTGAAGGTCGTCGGCTGCCATCTGAGCGTTAGTACCTGTCATTCCCAGTACAGCATTCATAGCTTCAACCCGGCCTACCATTTCACGAAGCGCAACCTGGCTTCCACCTGACATTTCCCTTACCTTAGCTAAGCCTTCCTGATAAGTCATTATATCGCTCCACCCGTCACCAAGAACCTCCGACATAGATATAAGAGAGGAGCGTATCTGAGTAAATGCCTGAGCTGTCGGTACCCCTTGCTTTGTAAGTGTAGCTACTGCTCCGGAAATTTCATCAAAGCTTACACCCATTGAAGAAGCAAGGGCTGCAACCTGTGCAATGCCACTTGATATCTCTCCGAAGGTTGTCTTACCCAGCTTAACAGTCTGGAAGAGCTTATCAGTAACGCTGTTTACATCTTTAGCCTCAATCTTCCATGCGTTGAGTATTGTCGTCAGTCCGTCTGCTGCTGTTAGCGTATCGGATACACCTGCTACTGCGGCCTTTGAGCTCGCCTCAAGCAATTGTAATCCTTCTGCTCCATCGTAACCGGCTGAAACGATCTGATAATAAGCTTTAGCAAGCTGCTCAGCACTATCCGGCACTCTGGCTGATAAATCTATTATCGCCTGTGCCATACCTTCGTAATCATCCTGAACGGCCTGGGAAATGGTTTTTACTTCCAGCATTGCCGTTTCATAGTCTTTAGCAAACTGGTAAGCATTTACTGACATTGCTCCGAAAGCTATTCCGGCTGCAATAGTTAACCCGCCAAAAAGATTCATGCCGGTAACCTTGCCGGCAAAGCCTTTCAAAATACCAAGTCCCTGAGCTGTTCCCCTCTGAAGTCCTGTATTATCAATTCCGGTTTTCCAGTATAATGATTTTCCTACGTCTATTGCCATCTCATATTAAATTATCTAGTTCGTCATGTGATAATTCTTCAACCTTATCGCCTTTTTTATAGCTCGGTATTGACATCGTGTAAAGCATCAAGTTCTGAAAGCTTATCTGCCAGAGTATTTCATCAATAGTAAACCTGAAGTGTTTTACTATGCTTCCGATGAATCGCCAGGGGCTATTATCCCCCCTGCTTTGCTTAGGCTCATCCCTTTGACTGAGATGATAGAGTTCATAAAATCCATGACGTTCATTTGCCGGATAACGATCTTAAGCAGCTCAAACAGTTCATTTGGCGTAACATTATCAGCAAGAAATCTGACAAGTTCCCTTGAAGGTTCTTTTTTACGATTAACTATTGCTATGGCAAGTATATTTATCAGGTCGTCTTTATTTGCTACTATCGCTTCTGCTCCAATATCAAGATATGAGCGTTCCCGTGACTTTAGTTCATCCTCCTTTACAGGCTTAATGCCGGCTACTATCTTTGATATTTTAAGTAGTGTACCCAGCGTTAAAGGGTATATTACAAACTCCCTTTTGACGGGCTTGATCTTAAGCTTATGTAAAAGGCCGGGTTTGTTTACCGTGATATAAAAATCAACGCCTTCCTGAAGTATTGCATTAATTGTTTTTTCCTGAGCTTTATCCATATTCTTGAAGAAAAAAGGGGCAGGATTAACACCCTAACCCCTCTGGCATATGAAAGAAATAATTAGAGAAAATCCTAACTTTCAGCTACTTTGGCTATCTGTATAGGTGACAGGGCTGTGCCTGAACCATCAAACGGAGTAAGTATGTCACAAACCACCTTAACCGTTGCTGTTTCATTCGATTTAAGCGGAGCGTTCATACTTGCACGTAACAAAGCTCTCGGAATAGATATTTCTCTGTAATAACCGGTTACTGCTTTGGTAGTCACCTTCACGCTTTGCTCTATCAGAGCTTCGCTCGCCGGGGCTGACCATGTGTCCGTAGCTACTGTTCCACCGAAAAGCTTTTCAAGCGTTGCAGCTTCCATGTCTCTTAAGGCAAATTCCAAAGCCCTTACCCTGTTAGGGTCGGGGATCACCAGAAAAGGACTGTCGGAACCTTCAACATAAAGGTCGGTCTTTCCCGGTTCATCCATCTTTAAAAGAACGCTGTCACGCTCAATCAGTACATGTTCAGCTAATGTAAGCCCCATTGCACCGTCAGCTCCACAATCGCCCATTTCAATCTTTTCAATACCTACTATACTTTTTGCACTCATTTTATTAGCATTTTATTCTGTGAAAAATTCAATTCTTAGATTAACATAAGACCAACCTCTTTCATCACTTAATAGCTCCTGATTAGTTACACGGAAGGCAAAATATGTCGCTCCGGAAGCATAATCATCAAGGGCTGCTCTAACTAAGGTTGTCAAGGCTTGCAGTCTTGTTGAGTCAGGTGTACCGTCGGAATTATCTTTAGCGTGGATATTAATATTTAAGTAACCGTTCTGAATATTGTCGATCTGGTTTGTAAGCGGAATAACTGTGACGCTTTCCTCTTGCAGGTCAGTAGGACGTCGGTCAAGATAAATCTGTATTTCGTCTGTTAACGACGAAACATTCAGAATAGAATAAAACTTGTCGGCTACTTCAAAACTGGTTGTCATAATTTCTTAACTATTGTCTGCATCATCTTTTCCGCTTTTTGAGTCGATCCTGTGATAACATCAAGCCCTTTTGACTCCACGTAATAAGCATAATTCATTCCTGCCACACCTATTAAGACAAAACCCGTTCTTTCCTTTGACAATACTTCTTTTACAACCTCTTTAGCAGCTTGCTGACCTTCCGGTGTGCCTTGAAAGTCCCCGAATACTACTTTGCCCTTATGGGCTATCTGGTATCCTATTGAACTTCTCAGGTTGCCTGTCCTGTCTTTGTAGGTCTGCATAGACCTGGCTTCATTGACAAAAGCTTCAAGTTCTTTGCTATCAACCTCTTTGTAAAAGTTATCGAAGCTTCGATCTATGTCTTTAATATTAAATAAAGGAACTAAACCCATATAGCTACATTATTCTGGTACTGATGTACACGGAGTATTTTATACATCCTTTCCAGTACTGTCACTTCGTCGTTTTCAGTAACCTTTTGAGGTAGCTCTTTAGCGTATAGCACACCTGAAAGCTTAACCATGTTACCTGAAGAGTTCGTGACATAACTACCAGCCCCGGAAGGTTCGTACCTTACTTTAAGGGTAAAAGACGGTTGAGTACCTTCCTGAGTACGTCCGTTTACCTTTGAGGTACTACCTTGCAGGGTGAATGTAGCTGTATGTGGGTAACGTTTTACCATAACTCAACACCTGTAATATTTGAGCCCTCTTTAAGTCCCCACCTGACAAGTATCTTATCTCTCATCGCCAAAAGCTGTGAAGGCTTGTACTTAATACTCAGGCTACCCTCGGAAATGTCAGACGACGTTGCTAAGAATAAAAGAAGCTCTGCGTAGCATAACTCTACATTCTCACGATCTTCAGCACTATACTCTTTGTTTCCACTTAATTCAGCGTCCGTTAGTGCTTTTTCAATAAGGAAGTCATCAACTTCAACCGTAATCATGCCTTGCAAAGCTTCTTTTATAGTCATGGCTCAAGGGTTTTATCTTAATTGACTATATCCTATTCAAAGGTTGTAGTATTGTTAGTGTTTAGCAGGTAACAAGCGTTAACCGTTTTCCATGAAGGGAAGGCGTTAAGCTCACAACCTGTAAATTCACTAACCGGGTCAGTTGAACCCCACTTCTTAACCAGCACGTTATTATAATTTGCATAGAGAACGTGCTTCTGTGGGAAGGTTTTTTCAACTATCGGAGCATTAAGCATATCTCCAAGTGAACCGGTAGGAACAAAAGCTACATTATATTGATCGAACGGATTGTAAGCACTTATAACACCATTTTTTTCAATACCTATTGAAGCGTCAATTATAACGATCTGTGGTAGCCCTTCACCTGCCAGGAACTCATTAACCAGTGGAAGGCTGACATTAATCTTTGCAGTATTTCTGCCAACTGCCCAACCAGTAACGTAGTCTTTCACTTCATCGGCTTTACGGAAGTTGTTAAAGGTTGACCTTCTCATAAGCATCTTGTCAATCTTATGTCCGTTTGCTTCAGCAAGTTCCATTATTGCCATTATGTCTGATATAGGCTTGGCGGTTGACCCACCTGCTGACCATATTGCACCTGTTGTTCCGATTTTATTAGCTGAAGGCATACCAAAATCTATTGCTTCTTCAGTAACAATACCATCGGGATTGTTTGTAGTGCTCAGGGTAATCTCACCGGTTGAAATGGCTTCAAGTGCAAATATGTCAAGCCTTTTATGAGGTGCTTCGGCTGCCAGTTTAACGTCATCAAATATAAGCTTCATTATTGCCTGAGCGTCACCGTTAATGCCGGCTGACATAGCAATATAATCCTGAAGCTCTTTTTCTCCCATTCTGAACTTTTCACGTAGAGAAGGTATTTCACCTGTCAGCTTCTTAACGTGCCTGCGTGTCCTGAGCGGAGCTTCAGAATCATATGCAACAACTGAAGCGGCTGCACCTATTCCAGCTTCACCGATCAAGGTTTCATAAGTTATACTTGTAACCGGCTTCCATGCAAAGAAGTTCGGCCATATAATAGGACGATACCTGTCTTTTGTACGGTCAATAAGATACTGAAGCTTTGCATTAGTACCTATCTCTTTAAGCAAACTCTGTCTTTCCATCTTCTTTTATTCTTTTATCTCATTAAACATTAATCCACTATGCAAAGCGAACCCTTGAGGTAAGGGCTGTTTTAATTGCATCTGTCACTCCATAAGGCAGGTTGCCTTCCAGTACCGTACCACGTACAACAATTGAAATAGCTGTGTTAGCAGCTACTTTGAAACCGTTTTTCAGAATGCCGCTAGCCGTATATTTATAAGCTCCGGCTGAAGCACCTGTTGCTCCGGACTCATAAAGAACATCACCTTCAGTAAGTGTCTCCCCCAGGGTTGTTCCCACTGTCAGCACGTCATAATTGTCATTAGAGTCGTCAATCTCAGTAATGGCGTAAGCTGTGCCACCAACTGTATGACTTATATAATCACCTACCTTAAAAGCATGGCCTTTAGGTACTTGATATTCAACGTCGGTATTTCCTGCACCGGCGTATAGTTTTGCGGTCTTAACCACTTTTGCTACCCTTGTTGAAGGGTTGAAATAAACAAAAGCTCCGGCCTCTATATAACCGCCTGAAGGGAGTTCTGAACTTGTTATAACAGCACCACCTGCAACGTCTTCAAGTACTTTCTGAAAAACGTTGATACTATCGACTCCCTCACTTCTTGAAATCTGTAATCCCATTTATCAATCTTTTTTTCGGGGTTAATAACTAAATTTTCTCAACTGGAACAGACTGTTCTTCAGATAAGGTCTCAGCAAATGAGTCTATTTCTTTATCTGTAACTGTTCCTGGACTTGACTTCAGAACTCCACCGTTTTCAAGTTTTTCGTCTATAATTGACTGTTGAATAGTATTGTACTCTTCAGTTAATTGTTCGACGACTCCTTCAATATCTTCAGCCTTTTCCACGTTTACACGATCAACCCATGACTCAGGAAGCTTAGCTTTTTTAATAGCTTCAGTTGCTAAAGTCTTTAAAGAGCTTACTCTTGTTCCGTCCTGCAATTGCGTTACTGTATTAGTAAGCTTCTCAACCGTTTCGGTAAGCTCTTTAATCCTTTTTTGCTCTTCAGTCATGTTCTCATCTTCTTTGTTCTCCGGTGGTTTTGGCCGTGGATGTTTTTCTTCGTAAGTCTTAATAGCTTGAGTGACCCTGCGATCAGTTTCACTTTGGATGTGACGGTTGAAGTCATCTTCATAACCGTTCTCTTTGAGAAATTCAGCGAGGCTCTTTTTCTGTGACTCTTTAAATGCTTTCACGGCTGCCTCAATTTCGCTTTCATTCTCAACTGTAATTTTTGAAACTAAGTCCTCTGACAGCCCTTGCTTTTTAAGTTCTGCTTTAATGAGTTCTTCCATTTTTGTCTTTTTATATTATTGTTATTAGTGTACGGCTGGAAAAGATGAACTGTACTGTAAAGCGTTTGTAAGTGCTTTTATAAGTCCTTACTATCTCCCCGGACAATGTTTTTAAATCCCAGTCATTATAGTTTGCGTCTTTAGGGAAATGTATCTCGATTATTTTCTGATCTTTTTTCACAGCCGTTTTAAGGCTTTCTGAGCCTTCGATCATGCCTGAAAGGTTAATACCTTCCGGTGCACGTTCTGTTTTGTCTGACTTAGCCTGAATATCCTTCACGCTTTCGTCAGCATATTCTGTTTTCTTTTCGTTTACTTTTGGCTCAGCCTTATCTTTTGTTGACATTTTAATTCACTTAAAAAAAGAGTGCCACTCCGTTATGGAATGGCACTCATGTTGCTCATACTGTTAATTCCTAATCCTTAAAACAAAAACTATGAAAAAAATACAAAACCTAACCCGTCATCTTTATTCGTTCATTTTTTATTTCGTTTACCGTTTTGCATCGGGGACACTTTATTTCAATATTCATAAGGTTGTACTGTTTGGCTTTGAAAAGAAGCTTGCCGCATTTTTTACACCTTATTTCGCTCATGCCCGATTGCATTGTACATTATACTTTCACGTGCTAAAATATATCCGACCAAATCATTTATCAACAAAAAAGGCCCGGAGTTATTTACCATAAGAGCATAGTTGTTTACAATGCATAAAAACATAAATTATTCTTTTTCGTATATATATTTCCCTTTTTGTCCGGCAAAAGGCTTGTTATGCAATATCTTACCTGTAAGTATGTCTTTTGGAATACCATCAGGAAAAGCTTTGCATGTGCCGTCACGGTTGTTATGCTTGCAGTCGTTACATTGCGGAAACACTAAATGGTTTGAGTCCTGATCTATTAAACGTTCTTTGAACCTCTCCTTACTTGTCTTTGATGCCATGATTATAGTTCCTTTAGTTTTACAGTTATTTTTTTTATCCCGGATTCCACTTTTTCGTCAATGTCTTTTATGATAAATGAGCTACCACAATTTAATAATATTTCATCTTCGCTGCTAATCTGTGACAGGTTACGTATTGGAACGCCGTTTTCAGTATCTATTTCAAACACGACTCTTAATTTCCGTGCACCTGTTGACCTGTCCCAGTCTGCAAACCCTTTAGCTATTCCCTCTCTGGTTGTGGTTGACATAAATCCGGGATCAGTTATAATATTACCCTTTTTCAAATTTGGTAGTAATGCTTTAGCTCCCTTACTTGTTTCATCGAACCATGTCATACCTCTATATACTGTCCCTTTGTACCTGGGAGCGTCTTTATACATTAGCTTTATATTATCAACATGCTTTTTTACCTGTTGAATACGTACTTCTGACCTTCCTACTGTCCAGTTAGGTATTCTAAGTAAGTCGTTAATATCACTATAATGACTTCCGGTGTAACGACTCACACTATCTAAAACAGCTTGAGGGGCTTTATCATAAGACCAGTCATATACAGCGTCGTTCGCTGTTTCATAGTCATCATAAATGTCGTAATCAGGCTTTAATACCTTTGGCTTTGCTGCTTTAGGTAGTTTAAGGTTTACAAGCGTAGGCTCTACGCCTTCTGCCATGCCGGTAAGTGAAGCATTAAACGTGCCTTCGGCCTGAGTAAAGTAATGGCTTTTCGGACTCTTTGCCACTACGTTTGCTAGATAGGTTAAAGCTCTCTTTGGAGCTCCCATGCGATAATATTTAATTGGAGCCGGTTTACCGTCCAACATTTCGATAAACTTTTCCTTTGGCAAAAGGTCTGCGGTAGAGTAGCAGAAACAGTTAGGATGCCAGCCGGAAAACTGAAAACCTTTAGGGTATTTACCTTGCATTTCGTCACATATATCTATCTGAGAGTGTGCTGCAGACAGATGAACGGTTATGCCGGTGACAAAGGGTAGCTGCTTACGCCTTGCTGCATCACTCAGCCTGTATGCCATGTTTGTTTCAGTACGTGTTAATCGTAAGGCGTTCTTATATGAAGAGCGATAGACGCCCTTTACCGGCCTGTATGCCTTCGCTGGTTTACTTAATACAAGGTTACCGTTCTTATCTCTTACCCGCCTGAAAACTTTATCGGGTTCTTTTAAAAGCCCTCTCACGTCCTTTGTTATCGTTTGAGCACTTTTACCGGTGGCTATCCCGTGACCTACGTATGTTTCAAGCTCATCTTTTATGCCGGCTGTACTTCTCCATATACGGTCACTTATTGTAAAGGCGTTCTCTGTGCGGTTAATAAAGGCGTCAAGTGCCGTTGAATTGATCTGAAAAAAGGTCTGCTTAATACCTTCTGTCATCCCGATATTTGCAAGGTACTGATTAGCAAGGTAGTCGTTTTTCCTGTTTGATAATGCCCAGGCCTTAGTCATCTGTGACGTAGTTAAAAGGCTCAGGTCCGAGTTCATTTCTCCTATTATCCTGTTTATCTTGTTCTTTAAAGGTTTGTAATTCTGTATTGAGAAAGAGTCGCCAGCTACAAGTGACCACTTCTGTATTTCCTTGGCAAGCTCTATACTTACCTGATGAATTATTTTTGTGACCTGCTTATCCCCAAAAGCAATATTTTGTAAATGTAGCTTTTCAAAATCCTTTGAAAAATCCATTATCCAACCTATTTACCCTCTTCAACCTGTTTAATCATTGAAATAGGATTAACGCCCCACTCTCCATTTATGCATGGTGTATAAGGTGACGCTTCCCGTATCAACCGTGCCTTAATATTTGTTTCTTTTATGTTTTTAGTTATTACATTCATATACTTCATTTTTACATCATAATCCTTGGAATTCAGGCTTATGAAATAAGCGTCAATAGCTTATGCGGTATTAAAGACTCAAACTGAGCAAAGTCGTTATTATGCCGCCATGTCTTTTGAGTTAACATATAAGCACTAAGCCTATCATCTTTTATTAGATAATCTAATAGCTGACTTAGAGTTTCTTTTGAACCTCTCCTTTTTTTCTTTTTTATGTTTTTATCGCACATTTTGAGATTACTGGATTAGTTAATATTAAGGAATAAAGGTCTCATTAGGGTTTTCACTTTCCCTGTTAAGCTCTTCCATTTCACCTTCAGTATTTTGTACTAAAGGGTTATGCTGAAGAGCTGTTTTTGTTGACATAATTTTTTCACCACCGGTGGCTATGTTCAGCATTTCTATTGTTTCCCGTACTGCTTCCGGAAGGGCGTCCTGGAACTGTATTTCAATGTCAAGCCCGTTAAGCTGCCTGGCACTCTTAACATCAGCCACTTTTGAAACCATTTCTTTAAGCAGGTTTATTCTCCGGGCAAGCCCCTCACCGAAAATTTCCTGCTTGTTTAGACTCTTTAAGGCTGCATCTAAGAACATGAAACGCATAGCAATACCTGACATATTGCCTATGTCTTTAAGGTTGTTAAATGAAATGTCAGGCGTTGATGTTTGCGAATATATAAGGTCTTTAAGTATTTCGTATTCCAGCTTAATAGCTTCCGGGGCGTGATCCCAGGTTAAATAACTGAGATCTCCATACTCTATGCGACCTTCAACATTCTGGCCTTCCAACTGAAACATTTTACCTTGAATCTCTTTCCCCGGAGGATTAGATATTTTACCTTTCACCTTAACTGACGGACTGCCAAAATAGTCGTTAGTATCAGCGTTTTTGCTTATCATATCTTCAAGCCTGTCGATAAGGGTTTGCACGTCCGTCCATTCAGCGGCGTCTTGAGAATAATAGATAACAGGAATTTTACCGACAAGGTTTTGATCTATTGTGAACTGCCAGTCGTCAAGCTTAATAGCTTTGATTATCGTTTTGGCTGTATAGATATCAATAGCTTCGTTCTCTTTTCCTTCGTCGTCCAGTACCTTGTATTTTCTGGCAAATACGTCAAAGTCGCCGTATTTGTCGAAATGAGGTACTAATATGTCCCCATTTTCTCTACTTAAAAGCATTACTTTTATTTTATTCCCTTCTTCCGGAGTCTTAACAACATAGAACAATTCTGCCACATGCGTTTCTATAAATAAACGCCTTGCTAATTGCCTATCATGGTAATTTAATTTGGCAGACCGCCAAATATCTTGAATAATTTTTAACCCGGCAAGCTCTTCATCAAAAGTTTCTGACCGTTTGTCAACAATTAAACGAACAGGTCTGCCAAAGAGAAAAGCAACTGCAAGGTTTGTGATCTTCTTCTGAAAAGAAATCAGCAACTTAGCCTTTTTGACAACCCTTTTGTTGTTTCCTGAACCTATTATTGCATCAGCCCTGTCAGGGTTTTCGAGTACATAATGCAGAAGGTCGTATTCCTTTATGTACTTATCTATGTTTTCATATCGATCCTTGTCTTCCGTTGCATAAGTTTTTACTACGTCGCTCCATTTATCAGCAATGTCTCCCGTTGTCAAACTATTAAGCTTTTCTAAGTTCATCTCTCATCTATTTAAAAAATTCCAAAATCCTCTTTTGTCAGGTATTCGCCTGTATACGGTTGTTCTTCATTTACCCTTGCTTCAGGGTAAAAAGTCATTGACAGGGCGTCAGCTTTATCCGGTGACCGTCCCAGTCTCTTTTTAATATCTTCTTTAGGTTCAAGTATTATTCTGCTATCGGATTGTATCATGTAATGAATTTCGCATAGCTCTTCTTTGAGTTCATCATCAGGAGGAAGCATAAGCTTAATATCTCCGGAAGGGTCAAGGGCGTCACGCAAAGCCCAGTACATATAAGCTCTCATATTAGTAAACTTCCTTACACCGGTTGCATCATACAGCCCCTTAGCGTTCTCTGAGTTTTTACATGAATAAGCATTAAGCACTTTCATTTCACGAAGCCTGGAATAGACGCCCGCACCTTCTCCGATTGTATCTATAAAAGCCTGTCCGCCGTTAAACAGGGCTTGTTTAACCTGCCCGGCTACCTGCATGTGAATAGTATCTTTTGAAGCAACCGGCACAATATGAATGCCTTTAACATAAAATCCATACCTATCAACGATAACTGAATTGTCTGTTCCCATGCCGGCTACATCTACTCCAAGTCTTACCGGAGTACTTTCCCGGAAACCGCCTTTAGTGTACTCTATCCACCTGTCATTAGCTTGCTCAATCCATGCTAAAGGAATAAGACCGCCTGAGTCCTCTTCCGGAAATTCTCCCAATACCTTGACACGGAACAGGTCACCGGGTCTGTAATATTTACCGTTCCACTCAAAGTCAAACTTCGTCGGGTCAACTTCAGAAGGGTGGATCTCCATTGTCCAACCTTTTTTCAGTACTTTCTCATTTACCCAGTCATAGTCAACCTGACCGGGTATAACTATTTTCCGGGCTATAACATTAGGGCTGTCAAGACAGTTAAGCTTGAAAGACTTGTACTGAGGCGACCTTGCGCTCTCGTAGGCTTCACCCTTCAGGTTATTAGGGTTAAACACTATGACAAGCCTTGAGTTGCCCTGTAGGATCCCTTCAATAGCATCAAACGTCTGTTGTTCTATCCCTGACGCTTCTGTTACCACGACCATAAGGTTAGGTGAATGGAAGCCTGACCATGCTTCAGTATTTTTATCATCCGCCTTAAATCCCATCAAATACCAGGTGCGATCTTCTTCAAACCGTATCCCATCTGCCATAAGGCGACCTCCCAGCCCTCCAATTTTCTGAGCGTTCTTATACAGCCTTGCAATCTCCGGAAGCATAATAGCTGTTACCTGACGCCCGGTAGGAGCTGTATTTATTACTTTTGAAGGAATATTAAGAAAAAGAAATGCTACGGAAGCAACCGCCGCAACAAAGTCTTTTCCCCGTGCTGTACCTGAGCGTACTGAAACACGCCGGTTAGTTTGTACTGCATGAAGTATCTCTTGCTGATCGTTATCTAAACGAACATCAAGCCATTCACGGGCAAATAAGTTCCAGTCTTTTCTACACCGTAAATAAAACTCCAATAGCTGTTCATTACTCGCTATTTTGTCCAGCATCTTCATTCTGCTCTCTCTCTATTCGCTCCCGGTTTTGCATGATAAGGTCTGTTAAAGTCCTTATCTCCCCGGAGTGTTCGATCTTCTGACTCTCTCTGAAGTTCTCTGGATCAACATTTGTTAATGTAAAACGTGTTAACATCGGATTAGGCTCTTTACGCTTGCGTGTAACTTCAATTTTTTTCGTTACCGGCTTGCCATCTGAACCTATTTCTGCTATTTGTTTTTTCTCTTCATATTCCTGTATTTCCAAATGATACTCCAACGCTGTCAAAGCTCTTTCACGTAACGCTTTCCGGCGTACATTGCGAGCCTCATCCTTTGCGTCTGCATAAGTTTTCGGTTTTGTTGTACTTTCATCAGTATCATTTTTTGCTTTTGTACCTTGCGTTGTACCTTCAGCTTTTTTCCGTGGTACTTTTGAAAATTCCTTATCCCACCGCTTGAAGGTTTTGTATGTTATGCCGAAATGATCACAGCATACAACAATAGGATATTTACCGGTTGCATATTTCTCATTGATCTTACGAACAATTTTCTCCCTCTCTCTTTTATCGTATTTCGGTGCTGCAGGCATATCTATTGTATTTTACCTAAAATGATATTGAACAATTTCAAGGTATTCTGAGAATAAGGTGTTACAAAGCTAAATCCACCTACATAAAAGACTATTTCCTTGCTCTCTTCATCAGTCCAGAAACCATCAAGGCTTGTAGTACGGAATATAAAAGGCTTGAGAACATTTGGTGAAACCGTCTCAATACCTAAATTGCGTAACTCTTCTGTTTTATTATCCAGAAGCTTTATCGGTATTTGAATACTCTTTAGCTCTGCTATCTCTTTTCTCACTTTAATCAATGTATTTTTTGATCTTATCAACAAACGTATAAAGCCCGTATAGAGCAAAGCCTATACAAAGAATTACTGAAGCTGCTATTGCTATATTTATAAACGTCATTTCTTAATTCTCCTTTCCTTTTGATATTTGATACGCAAACTGCCAGTTCCGGCATGTATAAAACTCTTTATATTTCCCTTTAGGGTGATGAGCTTCCCCTTCCATTAAAGGAGTTATCTCAATCTCTTCAGCGTCGGTTATCCATACTTTTACACCGTGGCGTTTTACTTTAATCTCTGAACCCTCTTTGTGACGGAAAGCAAGGTGAAAATTGTTGTTGTATATGTAAGGGCTTGAGACTCCACACATATAGTAATATTCAGACTCGGGTAAGATTAGACCTATACTAAGGTTCTTTTCATATTTACCTATGAAAGCCCTAGCACAATGGTTTGAAAGGTCAAAATCTTCAATGTATTTCAGCCAAAAATACCTGAAGCTTGCTTCTATGTCCAGTCTTTTAATTTTCATAATATTGTTTAAATACGTTCCATACGTCGTTAAATCTGTTATATCTATTACCGTTAGGTAAGATCAATGAGAACTCAAATTTCAGGGCTTCTTTTACAGTCTGTGCATCTATTTCAACATCCTTTATAGAAGTGACCTGAAAGCTTGACGTGTTTTTCATTTGCCGCGGTCTTTCAATGTTACGCCCTTTACCTGTTAAGCTGTATTGAGAACCGATATATTTCCGGTTCAGCTCATGTACCTGTTCAAAGGTGTGCATCTTCTGATAAAACCAGCGACCCTCACGGTAGTTAGCTGTGAAGTTATTTTCATCAAAGAAGTACAGCATAGTCATTTCATCTTCCGAGACTGTTCCCTTCTCCGGCCTTGAGTCAAATTCTGACTTATCCCCGACGGTATGCGATACAAATTCCTTACACCGACCTGACCAGAAAACTATCCCACCAGGTTTGCAAAAAGCGTTGAGCGTTATCATTACGCTCTTTTCCGCTTCAAGACTGTCCACACTATTGAGTACTGAGTCGCAGACTATAACATCATAAAGACCATTTTCCTGAATATCTTCAAGTATGTCACTTATTCGCATGTTTACCCAGTCCACGTTAATAGCATTTACAGATTTATGCCGGCGATAAAATTCAAGGTCTGTTATGCTGTAACCTTTGCGCCTTAGCATCTTTGCATAGTCGCCCCAGCCTGAACCGAAGTCCAAAATTCTTTGCTGTTTGTTTATTCCCGGAATAACGCATGTTTCATAAAGCACACTTTTTCCGCCTCTCTGGTTAGCATCTCTTAACCTTG
>Ga0315541_1001288_pt1 | contig 23767 bp, 30 predicted proteins | sample SalMarSW160190MG_FD_203095 | JGI IMG/M metagenome (GOLD analysis project Ga0315541, IMG submission 203095) | Salt marsh sediment microbial communities from the Plum Island Ecosystem LTER, Massachusetts, United States - Salt Marsh Sediment SW1601-190 ...
GCAATTCCTCTATCTCTCGGTCCTGCTCTTTGACCTTGGCATCCAGTTTTTTCCCATCTTGTAGTAAAAGATCATTATGGTGTTCTGACTGCCTGATACACTTCTCCAAAAACTTATTTCTCTTGTCCTGCTCTTCGACCTTGAAGATGAGCCGTATTACATCTGGCTCCGCATCCTCCATGAGCACATCGTCGCAACGTTCTTTCTTAAATGGACGATAGTCGGTGTAGGCAATATTCCATTCCTCTAAACGCTTCTCTATCTCTTCCAGCTTTTTGCTATCTGATGGGTTCATACCTTCTCCTTTAGCCGCTCGGCGGCGGTTTCATATTCTTTGAATTGCTGATAGCACTCTTCACACATATTCACGATAGTTAAACCAATTTCGACCCTTTCGTGTTGTACCGGATCAACTCCACAAATTCCGCATGTGCCGCTATCATCATCCCCGTTCACTTCCCCTTCTCCTTTAGCCGCTCGGCATATTCAACATTAGAAATTACCCATTCGATAGCTGCCTTATATCCCTCCCGCCATTCGCCGGTAGATGCAATCGCGTGTAATTTCCATTTGGCGTGTTCTCTAAGTTTGGATTTGATTTCCTCTATCCCCTCTTCCCGGGCTTCGGCTATCTCCCTGTCCTGTTCGGTGGAATCGAATTCCAATACCTCATATTCTTGTATTTCCGCAATTGCTTTATCCTTTGCTTGTTCCTCGCTAAATCCATGAGCGTCCCGATATTCGAGAAAGTGAAAAGCACAAAAGCATAGATCAATTGCCTCTTCGACTAATTTAATTCTTGATATTTTGGTCATTTCCCCTTCTCCCTTAGTTCTTTAGTGGCAATATCCAAACGTAACTTATAAGCATCAAGTTCCAGATCGCTTATGTTCATCTGGTATGATGCTAAATAGGCTCTTTTCCCCATCCTTTCTATCCCAGCTTCCCAACCCTCTTTCCAGGCTTCGGCGGCTACGGTGCGGATTAACTCTATCAAAGATTCTTCTGTGCTGTGCCCATTAGATTTCATCCACCAATCATTATGAGTTTGTCGTGCCAGTTCCTTAATCCGTTCTTCTGTCATACTACTTCCTTTCGGGTGTAATCCACCCAATACACATACCGGCTCACCGTCGACGGTGCTACGCCCATCACCCGAGCCGTTTCCCTGGTACTGCTGGTCTTGCGGTAGTGCCGTACAATTTTGCGTATGGTATCGTCGGTAGCCCACGGATGTCCCACGAGTTGTCCCTTGCCCCGATTGTGTTGCCGCTGTATCGCGCTACGTCTGCGATGCAATTGATCCTCGGTAATAATCCCCGCATCCAGGAGATCCTTGAGTCTCTTGCCCACATACTTCTGGGAAATACCACAGCGTTGAGCAATCTGCTGATCTGTAAAATCTGACAGAAATAGATCATAGATCCACTGATCCGATACTGCGGGTTGCCGACGCGAAATCGCAATCTTCCTCCGCCCCTGATTCCAGTACGCACTCGGTTCCACTGCATAATCTTCTTCATCGGGCAGACCAAAAACCTCGTTTTGCCATGTGAGTCGAATGAAACAAGGGGGTTTACACGGCATATAATCTTCCCCGCATAAAACGCCCAGATAATTTATCACGGCGCGGTAAACGCCTATTTTGTGCTTGTTCTTCCTTGGTCGCCCAACGGCAGTTCTCGGGCGTGTAGTCTCCGTCGTTGTCAATACGATCTATCGAAGTTCTGGGTGGGCGTAGTCCCATATCCTCCAGAAAGTTTTCAAAGCTCTCACGCCAACGAAAACAAACCTGTATGCCACGGCCACCGTAGTAAGCATAATATTTGTGATTGGAATTGGTACAACGCTGCAGCATGTGATTCCAAGAGCAATATTCGCGGCTTCCGTGCATCCCATGTTTACGAGTTGCTCGCCCCATTCGAGCTGTTCTTTCCCGTTGCAAGCAACCGCAACTACGTATGCGGCCAGCTCTTAAATGATCTTCGCGTACCATTTTGCTTTCCCCGCAATCACAATGGCACAACCAGTACACATATCCCCCGCTTCTCCGTAAAACTTTTTGGATAACACACAAACGTCCATAACGATGTCCAATTAGATCCCTCATGCCGATTCCCCCGCTTCCCGGATTGCCTTCGCAAGTTCGGCCAAATCCACTTTTCCACTGTTATCTTTTCGCACTCTGGGTCGTTTGCAAGCCTCACACCGCACACCCTTGCCCCGCGCCGGATCTTCGGTTCTAAACCAGTGCCCGCATTTCTCGCATTTACGTCCATACGTCGGAAGTGATTTCCAATTACATGATGTGCATGTACCAAAATCCCGACTGCCCATCGCCCATTCTCTGTGAAATGATGTACCGCACCTGGAACACTTGGGATAACACTTACAATCAGGTTCATAATATGTGAAGTCTGCACACTCACTCTTGACTTCAACTTTCTTCCAGGCTTTCTGACAGCGCGGGCAATTGCCGCCAATCGTTTCCAGTTCGATAAATTGCAGCATCAGAACGGGAGCCTCGGCTGCTTCGTGCGCTTCCCGGACCTTACGTTGATATGCCGCAAAACGTTCGGCGGTGAAAACATGGCCCTTGAGAATCTCACTTGCCTTTTTCATGTTTAATCTCATAGTCATTTCGATAACTTTCAAAGTGATTGGCCGCAAAAAGGGTTTCGGGACGCAAATAACTCTTGAACTTTTCGTCATCAGCCCACTGTTCAACTTTGATTTTGATAACCTTCTCGAAGTCCTGGAGTGTGGCCCCTTCTTTAAATCGCGCTTTGATCAAACGGCGAGTACCCTTAGCGTCATGTTTAAAATGAGTACCAGCTAAAGCATTAAGAGCCAGGATGATTGCTTTGCAAGAAACATCGAAATCAGAAGAAACAACGTCGGGTTTGCCCGACATAGTATCTTTCTTAAGATACTTCTTATCTAAACTAACCTTATCTAAACTATACTGGGGATGAGTCCTCATTGAGTCCTCATTGAGTCCTCCAGAACTTTCGGGAAATGGGGGACTCGGAAGTCTGGAATCAGTTGGACGGCAGATTTTTTGGTATCGCTTCCAATTGGGATGGTAGCAATACATTATCTCGTCGACTATGTAGGATTTTAGTAAACCAATATCCAGAATGTGTTGAACATCGGCAGTAAAAATCTTGCCAATTGGTGGATCGAAGGGGAAGATTCGAGTGCGCCAAAGCTGCATCGCAATTTTAAGTCGTCCCTCATCATCAGCCTGAGAAATCAGGTAAATATAAATCTTGAATTGACTTGGGGAGAGATCCATTACCTGTTCCGAATCCCAGATGGCAGTATCAATCATACGTTTCCTCGCCAAAGATGCCTCCCAATAAAATGCCCCCCTGCCGGGGATGACTTACACATGAGTGGTTGGGGTTTGCTCAGAACCCAAATATCTATTTTTCTGAAATACCAACACGTCATTGGTCTCGAACAGTAAAATTATTCACATGCGTCGATTCGATGTGACAGGCCATCTCCTCCCCGCACTATTCGCGATTGTCCGAATCCAGGATTCGTCAAACACGAAGATTTATTCAAACATTTCAGCCTGTTTAGGCTTTTCTTCTTGACTATTGCGCTCAGAAGTAGTATCTTTATTGGTTGGGCTTTCCCCTGAATCGTCTTTTGACTCTGCCTTTGACTCTGCCTCATCATCGACAACTTTATAATCAACGGGCACCGTATCTTCCGTGACGGGCACCGGAATCTTCTCGATGTCCGGTTCCTGTGGCAACGTGATGCTCATGGGTGCATATTTCAACACCTTCCGTAGCACAGTCTTGAGCGCCATCGGGTCGAAGAATCGTTGCCAGGGGGCATCGGGATCGTTGTAGGACTTGCTGTATCGCTTGGCCCAGGCATCGACATCTTCCCGGCGCATGTATTCAAACTTGATCCCTCCCGTGGCCAGAATGAAGTAGGCGTAATATCCGATTGCGTCACCCCGATCACCCGTGGCTTCTTTGTGGGTCCACTTCGGTTCCGGGTCACGGATCATCTCGAACTGATCATTCTCGTAGACAACTTGAGCGTCGATGATCTTGAATCCCGGTACGCCGTGTTTGTAGGCAAGCAGGATCATCCCCCGGTACATGAGCTGGAGTTGTGCTTTCCCAGCATACGGAACCAATGCGGCATGACCCAACACGCCACCCGGTTCTATTCCGAGAGTAGCGGCCTCCAGTGCAGCCAGTAGAATACTCTCGTGGGAACACGCGGCCAGCTTGGGAGTCGTATACACCGCACGGGCTACTATCTGAATGAACCGTGTCGGATTGATCGACTTATTGGCCCGCTCGAAAAGCCCACGCTTTTTCTCCAGATATTGTGCCAGGGTTATCGTGGGCGCTTGTTCCCTGGCCTTTTTTGCCGCAGCTACAGATCCTTGTCCCGAACTTTTCATGCTCCCTCCTTCTCGCACACATAGGACAGTTCAGAGTGCGATGTCTTTTTGAAACCACACTTATCCGTTCGGTGTAGTTCCATCGGAAACTCTTCTACGGGACAAGACATCCAGATTGTGATCGTCATATCTCCCACTTTGCCATCCCAAGTGACCTGAGCCTCATTGCCGGAAGCCCAAATCCAATCCAGCTTATCTTTCCAGGTGCCGTACTCAGTCTTGAGAAATTGCCGAGCCTTATGCAATTCCGGTAGGTTCTTGATGCGGATATTCAGCACCTCACCAGAACCCACATACAACTGCCCCGGGCAATCTTCTGGATGTTTCCACTCCTTGAGCAGATCAATCACCTTCTGGAAGCGATCCACCCGGGTATCCAGATAGATAATCTGCTGATCAATAGCGTTCTTGGTCATTTTCTCCTCCCCTAATTAATTCGCGGAAAATCAACCGTCATTGATTTGGTATAGCGTTCCGCGATTTTGGGATGCTCTCGCCTGAACAGGCTTGTATCGAAAGTCTGTTTCTCGAAAGTCACCCGACTGATTTTGTGTTCATCAGCTACAGCACGGTGTGCTCCTCCCAACTGTAGCAAGATTTTTTGTTTGGCAAGTTCTTGTTCTTCTTTCCTGACGGCAATCTCTTCCTTGAGTTCGAGATATCTTTCAACATCAGAAGAGTGCCCGAGATCCACCAGCGTATTTTCAGCTCGGGGATACAGCTCCAGGAGAAGATCAGTATCGGTATCGACCCCCGAGGGTCCGGGCATTTGATCCGCGAGATAGAAATCCTTCCAGAAGCGTTTCTCTAATTTGACCATTTCCTTGATGAAGATTTCTTTGCGCGGAATGGTTCTCCAGAGAAGCGTTTTACCCATGAGACAGACGATGAGGGTAAACGGAAGATCCAGAACGTACATCCCATGCTGACACTGTGCGTAGTACTGATCGGGCACCTGATCATCTTTCCAGTACTTCGCACTGGCCCGGGTCGTAGTCTTGATTTCGAGTAGGCCAAGTTGTCCGTCTATTTCCACAAGGCCATCGGGATCACAGACAAGAAACGGATAATCCAGGGATTCATACATATAGGGACATTCAAGAACCCTCAGCTCTTTTTTCTCTTGTTCGCGGAAATCTTGCGGGAACTCCCTGCGGATGACATCCTCAAAGATTTTTCCCCATCTCATATGACTATTTTCTTCTTTGGGCGGAACCAATCCTTTCTTGCGAACATAAATCGAAAGGGGCGTATCCCAAGATGAAAGACTCATTACTCCCCCCGCATCCGAAGCCCCGATGTGGCGATTGTGCAAATCAAGCCAATCGTCAAAACTACCGATTTCTCGATTAAAAATTATTTTGCCTGATGCGGATTGCATACTACCTCCTCGTATTCTGATGCCCGATCTACCATAGTCCGCAGCTTTTTATGAGCCTCGACCTTGGTAGGGGCATCGAGTAAAACGTCATCATCGGGATTGGATTTGTTCTTGAACTTGTAGATCAATGCTCATCCTTGAGATCCAAACTTACACGAATACCATAGGCACTGATATTGGTTGCCAATTTCTCGGCAAACTCTTTGAGCCGTTTCTGTTTGTCGGCGTTAAGATGAGCAAACAGAGCTTTCCCTATGGCCTCTCTGTTCGTCTTGAGCCAGTCACGGAATATTTCCAAAGCCACGTCTCGGATCATTTCGTTGACCTCTTTCTGGAAATAGGTTGGTGAGCTGCTGTAATTATCCTTTTTTTGAGTCATGGCCGTTTTCACAACAGCTTCTATCAGCTTGTCCTTATTTTCTCCACCAATCTGCCGTACCAGTTCCGCTCTAATCGTATCCTCGATTAGATTGGTAGGTATTTCAATTTTCATTTCACTTCCCATTTCATGCTCCTTTATATAATTACTCGCTGTGCGTCCAGCCACCCCTCCACCTCATCCGGGTTGAACCGAATGGCACCCCCGGCTACCTTGAGATAGGGAATACGCTTCTGACCCGTCAGGCGATATACCTGATAAATGCTACACTGCAAGAGCTTGGCTACATCTTTGACTGTTAAAAGTGGTTTCATTCCTGCCTCCCCAGATCATACATAATCCATCAAAGGATAACTTATCTGATATTACATTATGTAATATATATCTTTCTATAGAAATAGTCAATTTAATTAGCTAATTTTCAGGGTTTTCTACCACCGGGGAGGGGGCGGTTAAGATGGGAACACACTTCTGCATCTCTTGAACCAATTGGACAGGATCGGGATGCTTATAAAGACGAGTAGTTTTGGCATCGGTGTGACCGGCAATCACCTGAATCGAGAACTCGCGCAGACCACTTTGTTCCAACAGGGTAACGAAAGTATGACGAAGGGAGTGCGGCGTAATGTTGCGCTCCTTTTTGTTTATACCCAGATCCCGAAGGGCGGCATCCATCCACCAGCCAATCGACCGGGGGCTAACCCAGGAGCCATCATCCCAGGACACCACACAATCCGTATCTTTCCCACACCGGACAGTTTTCTGAAATGAGAAAAGTTCATCTTTCAGGAAATCCATCATCGGAACTACCCGTTCTCTCCCCCACTTCGGAAGGCCGATGATCTTATCCTGCCAGCTTTTCCAGGATTGTCTCACAGTGATATATCCGCCGCTGAAATTGATATCTCCCCATCGAAGAAGTAGGATCTCACCCCGGCGCAGGCCCGCGAAGGCACCGAGCATCAGGGCGATCCGTTCCCGGGGATGCTTCCACCACTGCACCTCAAAGCACATCTTCTGCAGTTCCGCAGGAAGCAACACCCCCCGCTCTTTGCGTTCAGCCTTGAGCGGAGAGATCCCGAACATCACATCCCGGTCCATGTCCTCCCGGAACATCGCATGACGTAGGCAAGCCTTGAGCGCACCCAGGGCGTTGTTGGCTGCACCCGCCCCATACTCCCGCGCCACATCATCCAGCCAGTCCAGGATGTCACGCCGCTTGAGTTCGCACAACTTGATCCCGGCGAGCGCATGAGTCAGGACATACCGATCCAGCCGGGACCGCTGCGCCCGGGCATGTTCTATCCCCATAGATCCCCGGTGCTTGGTCCGGTAGGCCACCAAAGGGCACCGATCCCAAACGTAATACGGCTCCAGGTAGGTGCCGAGGGTAGTATCGTCACCCTTGGGGGCGTGGCGCTCGATCCACTTTTCGGCTTCGGCCCGGACCGACTGGCCGGTGGTGTGATAGCTTGCCTCGTCAGCAAACTTGTAGTACCAGACCTTACCGCGCTTCTTGTAGAGTATCCTGCGTTTCATTTTTGACTCTCTATCGTGACAAAGAATCGGTTATACCCCCGTGGACCGCGAGTATAATGTCCCTTGAAATTATGCGTACAGAGATGCTCGAATCCGATGGAAAGCAATTGATACTGAATCTGTGCAAAAAATAGAAAATCAGTTTCTACTGGCGAATATCTGACAATCGTTTTTGGAATTATCCGTGTCAATGCGGACCCACCGATTTCCAAAGTATCCCAGAACAATACACTCGTCTGCGTCTCAATATACCCATACCATTCTGAATCATACCCCACGAGCATATCTGATTGTTCCGCACCCAAAGTCAAGGCCCACAGGAAAATGAACCATGTCATTTCATGCCTCCCCTAATAAAAAAACGCGGCCCCCTGAGTATTCGGCAGGACAGCCGCGCCGACCGAGATACCTCAGTCCAAAACGCTTCGGCTTACCTTGTCTTTCCCCCGCTACTGCCGAGAGGTCACGGGCCGTTTCCATCCGACTCTGGAGACGGTGTAGATATATAAGGTACTAATTGGGCACACTGTAGTCAAGTTTTTTCTGAAAAAAAATAGGCAGGCTGTAGTTGCCTGCCCTGTTAGGATTTATAAAGCGAGCGAAGGGAATCGAACCCTCGTCACGAGCTTGGGAAGCGCGAGATGTATCAAGCGATAGTTGCAATCCGTTGTACGCTGTTGTTATTTTTCACATCTGGACGAAATGGGGCTTTTGTCAATCTTATGCAGGGTGTTCTAAATCAAGCGATAGTTGGAAAAAGTTGCGTTGATTAATTCAGTACCTTTTGGGTGCAGTTTTAGCGCACTACCAATTCAAAATCCAGAAGTCCCGCAAGATCCCCGGGCACCGTGAACTCTTCACTCCAACCCTTGAGGATGTCCCGGCCAGCAGCTCTCCAGGCATAGTCCACATACGTCGAACAGACTCTGAAAGGGCATCCAGCCGATCTTGTTCCAGAACTTCTTGGTGGGATAGACCAGGGCCAGTACTACAAACTTGAGGAAATTGTACGGCCACCGGCCACCATGCTTGTATTGAGAGGTCCACCAGAGGAAAGCCCACATCTGATCCCTTTCTTCCGGGAGCATGGTAATGATTGGTTTCCAATATTCGTCAGCCTTCTTGAGTCCGTTCGTATAACTCGCACCCTTTGGACCCTCCTCGAATGTCTGACCCCCACAGTAGATCGCGGCATGATGGTAGGGCATACCAGTGAAAAAGGCGATCAGCTTGGCACCGAAACCGCTTTTCTTGGTCACGCAATATAACAGAATTGTCCCATCTTTCATTTCTTTTCCTTTCCGTTCAGTTTTTCAACCGCCCGTTCTATTCCGTGGCCACCGAACCAAAACGTGAGCACGATCCCCACCATCCACCACCATGCAGAGGGCATGTTCGTCAGCAAACCTTCGGTGAACGGCATCTGGTGTGCCAGGACGTTGAACACATCAATACCCACGAGCACCATGAGCTGGAGAAAGAAGAAGGTCGTGAACGCAGGGCGTATCACAGAGCGCCACGCCAGCAACCACTTGGGGATCTGGTCCGCACTCCCCTCGTACTTGATGATGAAGTCGCGGAGAACGCTTTCGCTCTGCGCCCTGATCCCGGCCAGCTTGACCTCGACATCAGCCTGGATCTTCTCAACTTCTACCTGCTGCTCTGCAGGCAGGACTCCTTTGGCTATCCCGATGACTCTTTCAATTCCCCCACTGATGCCGTCTGCAGAGTCTTTGATGTCTTTGCCGATACCGAGTAAACCAAGTATGCCCATTAGCGACCCCCGTACCAGTAGCCTTTATAATAATGATTCTTTGCGGAAGTTGCCTCAAAATCACTTTCTGACATAGGCTTCATACGCTCGCCATCAAAGTAAATGGCAAGTTCGACAAATCTCGCCACCACTCGTGCATCAACAGCAACCGCCATGTTCTCAGCCGCGAACGGTGGTATGGCAGCAAAGTTCAATCCCACCATGTTCCCAAACTCATCAAACAAAGGCCCACCACTATTCCCCGGATTGATACTGGAATCATGCAAGATCCATTTAGTATGATCTTCTAATTCCAGGAAATTAGAGATAGAACCTTTGGTGATAGTCCATGAAATCCCAAGCGGATGACCTACCGAATACACTGTATCGCCTTCAAACATATTTTTTGTTACGGCCAATTCAGCATAGACCAGAGGATCAACACCTTCGATTTTTACAAGAGCCAAATCCGTTGCCTCTTCGTTGGATACCGCGACAATCCGACAGCTACCATAGCCCCAATCCCTGTGATATACCTGGAGCCTGATCGTTGGGTCGCCTTCAATTTTATATTTCGGATTTTCCTGATCATCTTTACCATCGGGCAATAGACGATATCCTACTACGTGACGATTGGTGACGATGTAGCCATTTTCGCTCACAATTACACCACTGCCGATCCAGCTTTCAAATGTGGAGCCGCCACCCGGATTGTAGAACAGAACCGTTTTCGCAATCATTGCATCTCGTGTCAGATTGCGATCTGCAAATCCAGCCCAGACCACCAGCATAAAGACTACCAGCAGCATCCCAAATAAACGTTTCATCTTGCTCTCCTATACAACCTGTACCAATTCAGTTTATTTTGGTACTGGTTACTTAAACGCTAATACCTTATTCATTTCTTGTATATTTATTAAGCGTAAAAGGGCATCCAGGTCGTTTGCATTTTACTTACCGACCCCTTGTCAACCCAGAACTTGACAATCCAAAAACCCGCATGATTCGCCAAACGTTTACTTCGCATCCAGCGACTTTGAGCACACAATGCGCCACCCGAGATACAGTGAATATGTCGATCAAACATATAAACCTGCTTGTGCGTATGGCCCGCCAGCAAAATATGGGGTTTCTCTCCACCCGTGAATGCTTCGACTACTTTCTGGATTCTGTACGAAGTTGCATACGAGCTTCCGTCCTCCCCGTGCCACAGTTTGAGTATGATACCGTTCACACTGATATCTCCCTCATCATGCCCCAGGAACGTCGCGGTGGGCAGTTCATGGCACACATCACCCACAATATTTGCACCGTTGCTCTTATAAAACCAACGATCATGGTTCCCTGATATCATATATAAGGGCTTGTCCCATGATTTCATTAACTCGATGGCATACGCTTTCTGCTTCTCATAGCCAATATGGGTTAGTTCATATATATGATCTGGCCGATTACTCATCCCATCCGTCAGATCACCGGCATGAACCAAGAATTGCACGTTCTCCTTGCGGAACTCTGCAAAAGCCATTTCCAACCATTCAGGTCGAAAATATATTGAACCGATATGAGTATCAGTTATGAAACCCAAGGTCGTAACATCACCATCAAAAGAAACAATAGGCACACGTTGCTGCCCGGGAAGCAATCGTCCACCCTTGGCAATTGCCTTGAGTTCTTTGTCGGTATACTGCGCCTGGATCGTCTTGAGGGTCGCGGTCACTTCAAAGCTGGAATCAGCGTTCTTGGTCAGCCTTTTGTAGCGACCCAAAGTTTCCTCGGTCAAGCCGAAATCAGCACAGGCAAGAGCATCACCATGCTCCAGGGCATAGCGGGCAATCTCTGCGGCACGTTTGTCCGTGGTCCGCCCCATCAATAATTCTCCACCGCCTGGAAGTGCATAGAATCAAAATCAAGATTTACAAATCCACGTTTGATAAAAGCCTCACGGATCGGCCAGGGTATCCGACTCGGTTTACCGTATGGTCCCAGATCCGGGCAATAATCAATTGCTATCGCCCAGGCATGAGTCGAGGGCTGTGTGCTATTCGTCTTAAATCGTGGATTGTAAACTCCACCCCAAAGGTCCAATCCATATTGCCGCATCACCGCCAAGCCATAGTAGTCGTGAATCTCTTCCAAAGCTTCCACCATGACATTCCCCACAAGTTTATGTGCAAAAAAGGAATGGAGGATCTTGTGATCCCAACTTTGTCGGAGGGGGAAAGAAAGCTTAAAACGTTTCAGATTTTCCTGTACCCAGGTACGGTCAGCCTCAAAATGATCATCAACGATTTTGCCTGGAGCACCATAAAGTAGCAGCATCTCCTGAACACCCCGGGGCAATACATCAAGTTTCAACATAATACATCCTCTATCATACGAGAGAAAAAATACTACTTTGAGAGACAAAAGGCAAGGTATTTGCTGGATTTTGTAGCGTCAGGGAGAAACGGGTTTCTCCAAGATGCGCTCGATTTTCTCTACTTTTTTCTCGGTATTGGTTACTTTTTCTTCGATGCGGGACACGGTAGGAATCAGATCATCCACAAGTCGTTCCATACGGGTCACACGTTGATTGGATTGAGTATACGCCCACCCCGACACAGCAATCACTACGCCCATGAACAGGCCGATGATCCATCTATATGCTTTGTCGTTCATCTTACTTGCTCAATAGTTCATCCCGAGACTTTAAACTCTTCAGGACTACTATGTCTCCACGGAGTTTTTGTCGGAGATCGGGAATAATCTTTTTCACTGTAGTGACTTCTTCTCCCGCCATAAGACTTGCTGGTTCCTTAATACCTACTGTCACAGGAACATTAGGCCACTCAGGAGTAGACTTTTCATCTATCTCAAACAGATTCCACATTTCCTCTATGAAAGATGTATCAGATCTAAGCAAACCATCTTGATCGAGTTGAGCCTCTTCAATTTGTTGTACTTGCTCTTTTGTAGGATTGATTACTACAAGCTCATATTGGGTAGTATCAAAATCCGAAAAGGGATGCGACACTTTATTAGGATCAGCACCATTTCCAAAACACGGATGATCTGGGGCCACACAGCAACAAACTATTTTCCCCATCGGATGAAAGTAATCAGGCTCCTCCGGTGTCGGTTCGGGAATATCAACCTTTGCTCGAAGCGCGAAAACCCAAAAGACTTCGCCGGAGGAAGTCACATAACGAGTTCTTGCATATACAGTGTCAGATCCCAAGTTGGAGGCCATAAAAACCTTGTTGGCATACGCCACACCAATAGCTGTCGACATACTGTTCCATTCTAAGATTTTTATTTTTGCGGCAGCATCACTTCCTCTTGTATTAAGCATAAAGGCATATTGTCCTCCAGGCAAAATAAATAACGCTGCAGTAGTAAGACTGGTACTGATTTCATCGAAAGATGTTTTGAGTTTAGCCTGAGTAATAGTTCCATCTCCCACTGATGGAGAGGCATCATCTACATACTTTTTATTCGCTACTTGATAATTCGAGCCAGGCGCTGAAGATGGTGTGACTGGAAACGAACTAAAAGTTTTAATTCCGGCTATCGTTTCATTTCCTGTATCTCGAACAAAAGATAATGAATCTATCCCATCTAATTTTTGTGAATCTGCTGCCTTGCCCGCGATTGGCAAATAGACACCACTATGGTTGTGGCTCGTCAGAGAGAACGCAGATGCATGGGAGCCGTCCAGCTTGTCAGCATCCAAACCACTACCGGAGCCATCATTTTGGTCTGTCCATACTTTTTGTAATGTGCCCCAGGTAGCTCCTCTTCCTCTTCTAAAGTATAGGTGTGGATTATTGTCATCACGGCTGCTATTGGCGAATAATTGCCATGCAGCATAACCCTCACCCCATCCTTTTACATTTATTACTGCATCCCAAGTATTTGGGGAACCTACAATATCATCAGTAAATGTATAAAAAATACTTTTCTCGGGTAAATCACCGGGAATTACATCACCGGCAGCACGATTATCCAGTATTACGCTTTGTGATGCCTGGGCAAAATAAGAAGAATCGTGATTGTCCAGCTTGTCCGAATCCGCTGCTTTCGCGGAGATTCCCAGATAGAGACCGTCATGATTATGATCCCCCGGGGGGAAAATGGGGTGCATCCCATATTGATCTTGGTAGTATCCTATTGGCTTGCTCATGGTGTAGTCGCTCCTGTCAGACTCGTCAATCCCTTGAGCTGCTTGAGTCGTTCCTGCAGTGCCTTTTCCTTGTAGTACTCCACATCGTAGGGCCGGAACTTCACACCGGCAGTCCGGGACAGCACATCCCACGGTGCCCGCTCCTGTCGATATTCGGGTAGACCCGCCCCGGTCATCGTCTGCACCAATCGCTCGACAGATCCCCCAACCTTGAGCAAGGGAATGAACGAGGTCAGTGCATGTACCCATTTCCCAGGCATGATCATGTTGCCAAGCTCATCGGACTTGATCCCCAGGCGCTCTTTAATCTCGGGCGGGAAACGATCCATCACGATGCGAATCGCCGGGGGTGCCGGTCGATAGTCATAGTCGTGATACTGGAGGGGCTGACCCGTAAACGCGGAAGTGTTCAGGGCCAGCTCGAAGGGGGTCTTGATGAAGGGGGTCAGACCCTCCAGCACCGCACTCTGGGGGGAAAGGGGATGGGTAAGTGTCGGACCAAGTTTACCGATATCCTGAAATGGCAAGTTGGGGTTGAGCATGAGGGGAGAACCCCCGGCTCCCTGTGCCCCGAGTGGATTGACATAGAGTTCTCGTTCCATCCAATCGGGCAGATATTCGGCTTCCTCCCCGGGAAGCCAATCCATAGCCCGCAGGGGCTTGATCGTCATCATGCTGTACTTGCCGGGGTTCTGGATGAACTCTCCGACCTGTACTGCAGCGTTGTTTTTCAGCCACATATAGAACGGGATCACCTTCTTGAGCTTCGCCTCAACCTTGGTATAATCTCCGTAATCCAGAAAGAAATGATTGACCCGTTTGGTAGCCTGGGCCAGTGTCAATCCCTTGTCCAGATCATTCAGCACAGAAGCAACGCGGGCCGTATTCTCTATTGCAGATCCGGCCATGCTACCGGCGCGGGTGAGGGGGCCGCCCGTCTTGGCAAGTGTTGGCATGAGTTCTGCTGCCTCGAAACCCCCGGTATGCGCCCCGACCTTCCGCATCATCTCATAGAGTTCATTAGCGGATTTACCCACTTTCTTGCCATCTAAGGTAATTTCTATAATCTGTTCGGGATGCTTCCGCCATGTGTGGATCTGGATGGCCTTGCCGAAATTGTTAAGCTGGCGCGGCCCCATCCCATCCTTGTAGGCCATCGTCCAGGTATTACTCAGGAAGTTACGACCGTGGAATCCCGGGTTGAAAATGGTCGCCATCTTCTTCCATCGGTTCTGCAGCCCGTTCATAAAATCCAGGGCTTTGGTAGCTTCATCCGGGTCCAGGAGAAGTTTCTCGGTCTTGTTGATCACATCCGCGATGTCCGGAGGCAGCACATATTCCTTGAATCCATCGACCTTGACCCGCGTAAAGCCCGGTGCTTTCTTCGCCACCGTCCCATAGGTGTCCACCATCTCCTTGACCAGATCATGGTTCATCAGGGAGTTGGAAGCCCGCTGCCCATATTGCACCAAACTGTCGGAAGGTGACATGAGTTTGAATCCAGCTTTTTCCGCCTGGATACGAGTAGCAAATACACGGGTATGGAGGAAGGTCGCATCAGAGGACAATTCCCGGCGCATGATCACCGCGATGTTGCCCTGGGGATCTTTGGCAAAACGCGGATAGTATGCTTCGAGATATTTAACTTTCTTGGTCATGCCCCGGGATGTGAACTCACCCCAGATATCATTCAGCATTACCCGAAGTTGATCATCGAGCATGGTCAGTTCTTCGGGGAGGGGAGTCAGGCCAGTAATCTGTCGCGGTACTTTGAGTCCTTGTGTCCGAATATGGACCGCTGCGGCCGGGGTGCCGTACACGCCCTTGCCGGTAGCCAGCAACTCATTATGCCGCCAGACATACTCCAGGATGGCATCAGTGGCATCCAGCCCCTTCTGTTTGCCCAGAGCATCTACGATACGCAGCGTCCCAGGGGTGGGATTGTCTATCAGATTTTTGACACCGCGAGCCACTTGCTTGAAGTTATCCAGGCTGACCTCAACGCGATGCCCCGCCGCCCGGACTGCCATGCGCTCGACATCGTGAGCTTCGGGGAAATGCCCCCACTTGGCACTCGTGGAAAAGGCCCGCCGAATACCAGCAATACCCGGGAGCTGCCGGATGGCTGCGGGTGCTCGTTGAACGGCCTTGGCAAGATTCTCCGCACCCCCCGCCCGAAGGCCCTTCTCGGCCCAATCCAGCGGACCACCGGCTATCAGTTTCTTGCCAGCACCAGTAAAAGGGATACCCAGGCGTAGACCATGCTGTCCGGCTTTCCGGGCATAGGACCGAGCCGCAAGTTGAGTGGCTTCCTGCCACGTTTTGCCCCCATATTTGGCTATCGCCTTTTTGACAAAGGCAGATTTCACACCTTCCTGGGCGAATCGCTTAATAAGTTTCTGAGAATATTTCGCCCCCTGCGCCCCGGCCTTGGCCGCACCCTTGATCCCCCCGGCAGTACCGAAGGTCAACCAAGTCAGAGGATCAGTGACGATATCACCAGCAAGACCAGCGACGGTCAGTACCCATTTGGGGGCTTCGGGATATAAGAGCGCAAGATAATCTTCGGTATTGTGTTTCTCCTTGAGAGTAACCCCGTACCATGCAGACTTGAGGATCTTGCCGATGTCATCAAAAGCAAGACGTTCCTCTTTGGCCTCCTTGACGGAGGTATAAATCATGTTGGTGATCGGATATCGCGCCCATTCCAGGAGATCCCAGAGACGGACTTTCTTTTTTTGGTCGGGAATCTTGATACCGTAGGCTTTGGCCTGCGATTCAGCCCCAAAGATTTTTTGTTCTAAAGATTTACGATTCGCGGGTGATGAAGCATAAAAACCCGTAGACCGCCCATATAAGGAGTCTGAGTAGAGAGATGATTGGGGAGAATAGAAATCTGACATGGACCCCCTCTACTACGCTTATTGCTGTCTCAGAGTACTCAAATACTGCTGATAAAGCATTCGGAGAGCCATAGGCTGACCCTGTAGATACGGTGATGCGGCTATTTTCTCGGCTGCAAACTCATCATAGGTCTTTGTTGCTACCGGAGCCTGGGCCTGGGGAGCCATGGGCGGCGCTTGAGTAGGCGGAGCAGACATAGAAGAACCGGGAGAGGGCGATACGGGAGGACCAGCAGAAGGCGGAGGAGTAAACAACCCAGCCCGCCCTCGCCCAGAAGTACGGGCCGCCTCATGTGCTTGCTGGGCGGCGGCTGCCACTGGCTGAAATACAGATGATTGTGCCCTCAAATATTGCCTGATTTCATCCTCGACCCGTTGCTGAATGATTGCTTCGGGTTCATCGGGATACATACTACGGGCTCTTTGTTCTACCATATTCCGCACAGGTTCGGGGGATTGAGTACGAGATTGATCAGTATTTATTGGTTGCTGCATCAGCCACAACTGTGCTTTCTCGCGGGCACCCGGCACCCCGGTCATAAGCTCGACATCACGCAGGAAACGTTCCAGAAATTGCGGATTTGAACCAGGATCGCCCATGTTTCTTGCTTTCCATTCCTGTAAAAAAGCCCATGCCACGGAATGATTCACTTCACCATTAGGCAGAAAAAAGGACGGCTCAGGCTTGTTGGCTTCCGCTGCATAGGCAGGAGCATAACTATTTTGAAACTCCACTTCTGCACGATATTTAGCAAGTTCCTTTTCGCGTTCAAACTCCGTTGTAGCTAATCCTGCTTGTTTTGCCTCCCAAGCAGCCACCCCCTCGGTTTTCATGCGATCTTTTTCTTCTTCGGACAGGGGAAAGTAACTACCGTCTTTCTCGATAAACATGGGTATATAGATATCCCGATTTGGATCGGATCGGAGATCTAACGCGCCATGTCTTTCTTCCGCGTGAAGCTGTTCTTCAAGCGCCTGCTCCTGTGCATACTGATCCATCCCCTGTTGAATACGAAACTTCTCCAACCCGAGACGTTCCCGGTCCATAGCTTCGGCTGCAATTCGGCGTTTCTCATCCTCTTGCCGTTCCTTGCCCCGGAAATAAGCATCTACACCACCGGAAATCCCGCGCCCTAAAGCGTCCCATGCGCCTCCTGCCATGATTTTTACTCCTTAACCGAGATCGGCATCCAGCCAACCCTGCACCCGGAGGTACATCCCATCGATGCCGTTGAGGTTGTCATTCACGTCACACTCGATGTATTCGCCCAAACTTCCCGATGCTATGATCGGAGCACCGAACATCTTCTCGATATCCATCACGATGTTGAGCTGCGTAGTGCTGAGTATACTTGCCTCACCCATCGCCACAACTTCGGCGTTGGTTTTAATTATCGAAACCAAATCTTTGATCACAGTACCGTCCGCCTGACACACCCGAATATTGAATCCGTTGGTCAGCGCGGCCAAAGCACCGAATGAGCCACCTGCTGTAACGGCAGTATCGGCCAGCACAAAGATCAGTTGATTGACCTTGATAGTCTTGTTTTCGGGTGGTTGATAGACATACTGCGCGGTGGCAAGATTTTGTCCCATGTTGTAGACTACCGTGGCCGTTCCCTCCCGAGTTTCCACGAAGGAGGCCCATCCGGTATCCACATCCGCCGCGTCAGTTGTCACGCCACCGCGCCGGTTGGTCACAATCAGGTCTGCAGTTGAGGTACTGATCAGTGCCCGCAAGCTCATACCAGATACAGCCTCCAAAGCTGTCTTGGTCTTGGTGGCTATGTCTGCCGCTGCCTCATCCTCGTCAATTGCCACTGCAACCGAGATCAAAGTAGAGCTTGCCGTTGGATCGGTGCCATCGGTTTCCGCGATTGCAAAGGCACCACCCACATCTCCGACATCACTGTCAGTACAATCACCCTTGGTCGGGTGAGTGACATCGACAATGTGATCTTCCGCTCCAGCCCGGGCTACCGCCGTCCATCCGGCTGCATTCAGAGCTGCCGTCAAAGCAGTATTCACAAGGGTATCGGTCATACCCACGGTAACTACCGGAGCACACAGGAGAGTCACAAGTGCCAGTCCGCCGACAGCATCTACGCCATCTTGAACTACCGTAGCCGCAAACGTACCTCCGATATCACCATCTGCCGCTGCAGTGGGATGTCCGGCTTGAAGATTGGCAACCCGGATCTTGACGATACCCGCGAGACTTACGGAGAACACTGCCGTCTGCGTGGCGTTCATCGCAGCTCGTGTTTTCTGACATACGATCAGTGCACTATCCCCGGTGACAATATCCACCTGAATACCTGTTCCACCCGGAGCCGGGTCGGTATTGGTTTCACCGGCCACCGCATACCAGACGTAGAAGGCGTTGTCATCACCATCGGCAAGAATCCAGTACGATCCATCAAGGTCGGCTGCGGCATCAGCCCGCAGAGTGATATTGGTTACTTCTACCTGACCGACTTTCGGATCATAGGTTGTTACCCGTGCGACCGCCGCGTCATAATTGGTAAAGTCGGTCAGAGCACCCGCAAGGTCCGTACCCGTAGTGCCCGCAGCCAACGCAATCGCCGAACCCGCAGCAATTGACTTGCTGGTACATCGAAGATCACCACCCACCAACGCCCACGTCGCCACCAGACCAGCGCCAGTCGCGTTGATCAGGGCAATCACTGCAGCATAGGTCACATCCGCAGCCGTGGTGATACTGTATTCTACCTGATCCCCGCCATCGACTGTGATCCTGAAGTAATACTGAGTCGTGGTCGAAAGACCCGTTGCGGTGTCGCCTGCTTTCCCTGCCAGCCCGTATTCCTGATACGCACCCACATCCGCGATGTGGAAGTACACGTAGTACTCCATTTCGCTTGTGGATATCCCATCGTTGATTGTGAAATACTTCGACGCGAGATCACCAGCGGCATCTGCCCGGTTGGTAATCGCGTCAATCTCCTCCGTCCCGAGCGTGGGATCTGCGCCCACACCATCTACGACGTAGTAGGGTTGATAGGTGATCTCCGCGACTCCCGTAAGGACCGAGAACTGGAAGGATGCTCCGGCCAGCGAGCTGCTACTGTCAGCCTCACAAGTGACGGTACTGATTTCTTCGGTGGGATTTCCCACCTGTACGTTTAAAATGTCTGCCAAAATACCTCTCATCGTATTCTCCTCTTATACTACTGCCGCTGCCGCTTAGGATGCGCCCAATGCAGCACCACCAACTTTTGCCGCACCACCCAAAAGGTTGGAGAAAAAGCTGGACCATCTATCTTTTTTCGCCTCTTGCTGCAACATTTCCATGCTCGCAGCATCGAGGTTGAATTGATTCATAATCTGTTGTAACTGCACTTGCCGATCTGCATCCGACATTTCCAGCGTAGCATTGATCTGATTCATGGCTACCTTGAGATCGCCTTCGTGCATATTGAGATCAGCAGCCAATTTCTGACGACTCAATTCCAATTCCGCGTTCATCTTAGCAACGGAAGTCTGCAATTCACCTTCTGTCATACTAAGATTCGCTGCGATCTGCTGCCGAGCTATCTCATTCTGGGCCTCCGTCTGGGCAAGACTGGTTTCAAATCCACCACCAGCTATGCTCTCTTGCGTAGCAAGACCCTCACGTTCCATCGCCAGCCGTGCATTAGCTTCTGCCTGCTGTTGCGTGAGTCCCAGAAGGTTTTGCTGACCCTGCTGTATAGCACCGATAGCGGGCAAAACCATACCGGCACTTTGCTGCTCGATTTGGCCCATTGCCTGCTGCCCGGAAGCCATGAGCTGTTTATCAATATCTCCGTAACTCCGGCTCAGGACACTACTCTGACCCAGACCCCGGCGATACGCATCTGCCTCAGCAGCTCGGCGGGCTTCCTCGCCCTGCTGATATACCGGAGCCATCATGCCCCCATACATCGTCTGTTTTTGTTCCGGTGAATAGCCACCCTGTTGGATAATTCCCGCCAACTGTGCGATAGCACCCTGCTCGGCACCCGAGTACGCCGTCTGTGCTGCCGGGTTCCATGACGATTGTGCCAATTTTGGATCATAGGCTTGCCACTGCGACGCAAGAGGCTGTCCCGGTTGGACCTGATAAGGATTCCAGTCCATCGTAACGGGCTGCCCCGGCTGGACCTGATAGGGATTATAGTTCAGCGTTTGCTTCTGAGTTGTCGGAGCAGTCTTGGGCCCTTCCCATGTGGGGGGTGTGATCGTATCAAAAAGTCCCATTATTTTTTCCTTTGAAAAATGCTATAAAGCAAGGTCGTCAGAAAAGCGCCGACCAGAACACAAAACAAAGCCAGCCCAATTAGTCCACCCGGCGTGATTATTATCTCTCTCATGTTTTGCTTCCTATTTTTTCGTGTAGATCAAAACTTCGGTGTAGACTTCCGTATCTAAGCTATGCGGAACGCCTTTCGCGTATGCGTAAACTGAAGTATCAAACTTCTGTTGGATCTCCAAAACTTTTGATCCGGCAATTGTAAACTTCACATTTAGATGTACCGTCATCGGCCCTTGCCCTGTACCGGTAAGTGTATTACCCGTTGAGAGCATCACGGTGCTACTATCGGTGATGTTTCGCAAACGAGCTATATTCGTTCTCGCACATGATGGAATGCTGGCGGTCAACAAATATGTACCCGCAGGCAAAGTAATTTGATTGCTACCCAACGAAGCACCGGAGATTTCATTTAATTTTACCGTATTCAAAGTACGGGTTTCCCAGCTCCCGTCTCCGACATTTCCCCCGCCGCCAGTACCCGAAGTTTGTTCCTCGCGTACATGCAATATAAGAAGGAATGCATCTACATATCCTTTGTTGGCAATATCTGCTGCCGCAGAAGGAGCGGCTACCTGGGCGCGGCCCGAGGCATCACGATGGATTACCTTATTCGCGGTTGCCGCCACTGTAGAGCCGTGAGTACCCGCAGTTGTCAACGCCGCATGGGTGTCCACGGTGTCTTTTAGGGCAATATCCCCCGCAACCGCCGGTGCTACCACTTTGGCCCTACCCGCCGCGTCTCGATGGATGGACCTGTTCGGGGTAGCGGCTACCGTGGAACCATGAGTACCGGCAACCGCAAGAGCCGCATGAGTATCCACCGTGTCCTTCCGGGCTATGTCGTCCGCTGCTGCCGGAGCCGCCACCTTAGACCGTCCGCTGGCATCACGGTGCATCGGCTTGCTGGCCGTGGCTGCGCTGGTAGATCCATGAACACCCGCCGTCTCGGTATTCTTGTGGGCATCCACATAAGTCTTGACCGCCTTTTCCGTGGGAACGGAAGTATCCGAGTTTCCGGCCAAAGTACCATCAGTATCCCTATCCGCACCATCTACTTTGTCAGCATTGAGATTGGTCACGAGAGTCCCATCAGCCGTCGTCAGGGCACCCGTGAGAGCCGTGGCCCCACTCACCGTCAAATCGTTTGCTACCGTCAAATCGCCCGCTGCCATATTATGCTCCTATTTTCACGGTGCCATTCTGTTGAATCTGGAACAGCACTGCATCTGCACTATCGGTGATCTTGAACTTCACCGCAGCTACATCTGAAATATCGAACACGAGGTCTGCTGCCTCGTTTTGATTCTCAATCAGCGCCGCCACAAACTTCGTGGAGGCTATCATTTTCTGAATACTCAGCCACGTCTCATCGTCAATATTATCCTCGTCCAGATTAGCATTTAGAACCGCCAACAGATCGTTGAAGTTCTGCATGATCTTGACACCAAGCCCGGTGTTGCCATCCGCAAATGTATAAGTCAGCGCAATGTCTGCCACACTATGCTCCTATGGTCACGCCGGTCTCATCGACACGGAGATACTTGGTTGTCGTTGGCGCACTCTCCAGCCGGAATAGAATATCCTTATTCTCCGATGCCTTGATCGACAGATTTCCAACTGGTTCGATCAAAGACCCCGAAATCTCTTCCGAGGTTTGTATTTCATCAACTGTAGGTGTCATGGCATTATTAAAATTGTCCGCATCCAGTTGTCCGTTGATCTCACCCTTGACCTTGTTGAAGTTGCTCATTGTGGGTACGGCATCAAACCAGTTTGCGTCGATAATCGTGTGGGCGTATGCAATCGTCGCCATTATTTTACCTCAACCGCTGCCGTACTATCACTCTTTACTTCCAACCGGGTCGCCCCGTTGTGGTCTTTGAACAAAACACTGTGTGATCCATCTGTGCTCGGGAGCTTGATCGTCAGCGTCCCGTTACAGTCGATCACGGCAGTAATCATCCTGGTGGTCACGGTGATCGTACCCACAGTTAACTGTGCAGTCGGGGAAATATTATCTCCCCCAATATTGCCATGAGCACCAGCGCCCTTATTCACAACCGCCAGGATTGCCAGGAAATCGTTATTCAGTTCTGCGGCGGAACTCTTTTGTCTGTTGCGGATTGTGTTCGGATAATTCAGGTGCATTGCCTAAAACCTCTTGAGCGCACTATCCAGACTGAACCCATAAAAAATCACGCTGCCATAATTGGCTTCGTGAATGATTTCCACACTCACTGCATATCCATCCAATTCCGATGGCAGAGCTATTTCAGTAGTCATTCGAGCATTTTCCTGGGAGGTCCAATAGGTCGTTCCCAGGACTGCGCTGCCATAGGTCGCGCTGCTGCCCGACGCATCTATGTCAATCGCCAGGGTGTAACCTTCGTCCAGATCCCGAATGATATTCAAAAGAAATGTGCCAATACCTTGTGTATTGTCCAGTTTCAGGATACCGTATTCTTTTGCCCGGTTCGGGTTGTCCATAACAAAATATTTGCTATGGAACTCCGCCCGGATATTGGTCGTATCATCCTGATTGCCGGAATCTATTTTTTGCAGATACCCCGCCGAACCATCTGCGAAATATAGATCCTGATCATCATCCGGCCCCACATAGGGGATGTACCCGGCGATATATCGACTGTTGTTTGCCCACCATGCAATATTTCCCTGTTTGAACTGACGCAGATCCAAAATGCACTCGAAGTCATTCTTGGTAGATTCAGCACTCGTGGCAAAGGCAAGCCGGTAATAATTGTTGTGATAGCACCCTGCGGCCAGCTTGCGTAAAGTTTGGGGGATGGCATCCAGCCAGGGCTTGATCGGATCACCCACTGCCACCGGATCATTCACCCCATCAAAGAAATATACGTTGTCGTTGGACAGGAAAAAGTGTCCAAAACCAACAT
>Ga0315541_1001289_pt1 | contig 23760 bp, 32 predicted proteins | sample SalMarSW160190MG_FD_203095 | JGI IMG/M metagenome (GOLD analysis project Ga0315541, IMG submission 203095) | Salt marsh sediment microbial communities from the Plum Island Ecosystem LTER, Massachusetts, United States - Salt Marsh Sediment SW1601-190 ...
AGGGCGCTCTTAAGGGATTTATCACCAAAGGGGCGTTAAAGGAGGTGACCGACTGGGAGGTCCCGGTTGAGAAGGTCTGTTTCGAGGCCCGCTTTGCTGTCTCCCCTAACGATACTCTGGAAAAGGCAGCCCTCATCCTCCTCGGGAACCAGTTGGTTCTCCTTCCGGTGGTCAATGATGGCCGCTTGGTCGGAGTCATCACCCAGAGTGAGATCCTTCGCGCTCTTGCCCGCGCCCTTGGGATCGGCCTTGAGGGGACCCGGCTCACTGTAAAGGTGCGCCACGCCACCGACGATCTGTATCGGGTTTTTGAAATTCTACAGAAGAATAATGTACATATCGTCAGTATGATTCAGGGTGAAAAGGATGAGGCGTATTGTCAAATAATCCTGCGCACGCAGGGGATCGCGGATAAAGAGGGACTGCGCACCGAGCTCGAGGCGGCGTTGCACAAAGAGGAATGAAAGAAGTCTCCCTCATTACTCACCGCAGGACTGAGTTTCTCGATATCACCAGCCTTGTCCAGGACGCGCTTGCTCGGACGTGCGCAGGGGAGGGGATCTGTTTTATCTACTGTCCTCACACCACCGCGGGTCTGATGATTAACGAGCGGGCCGACCCGGCAGTTGTGCACGACATCGGCTCGTTCCTGGGGGAGTGTGTCTTGGAGGACCATCCCTTGACCCATGCGGAAGGCAATTCCCCTGCTCATGTCAAAGCTGCCCTGATCGGAGGGTCTGTGCAGGTCGCCTTCGAAGAAAAGGGAAACTCCTTTTGGGGAGGTGGCAGGGGATCTTCCTTGCCGAGTTTGACGGCCCGCGAAAGAGGAGGATCTGGCTTGCGATCGCATCTTGACAGTGCTGGGCCCCTCCGTTAAAATGAACCACTGATTGGGTCAGATGCCAGCGTAGCTCAATTGGCAGAGCAACTGATTTGTAATCAGTAGGTTGCCAGTTCAACTGTCAAGTAGCCTACCAATCTTCCTTTGTGTGATTCTTCCCCCGTCAAAGACCGTCTAACTACCTCTCATTGATATCTCCAACGATACACTCGGTGGCTCTTGAGTAGCAAGGTAGTCTTAGTGTCACTTCTTCCAGAATTGAGCCTTCATCACCAACCCTAACCAGGTTTGACCTTAGCCCCGCTCTGTTAATCTCAAGGTCGATCAGCCTTTGCGATTAACACTCCGCTCGAAAAGTCTTCTAAAAACCAACCTGGGGCCAAAACAACGATAGAGTCTTGCTTCGTCAACTTTGATCGACTTTAAAGTTAACTGGTCTTCTTGTCTGTGCCCTTGACATTTTGTCGTGAATGCCGTAGATTAACTATAGAAGGGGCGGAATGAAACTAGCGACCGCGACCTTTGCCAGGGCCGCAGCAGCGGGACGGCCGATGAAGTTTCTTGGCCGTCCTTTGCTAGTATCTAGCACGCCTCGCTTGCCTGGTTGGGTCTGTATGAAGATGGTAATGTGGGAGTTTTCGCTACTGCAGGTAAAGAGGAATCGGACCTGCCGTCACACCACCAACGCTGATTGAGTAGTTCAAAGATGACGGCGTTAGCTTGACAAACTGGTATACGCTCGTTGTGGTTGTACCTCCATCTGAGATGGTTATGGTAACGGTGTAGGACGTGGAGGTTGCACTATCACTCATATCGGCAATGGCGGCAATGTAGACTTGACTGAAGCTGATGGAACCGGCCGTTGTCGTAAACACAACGTCGTTAGACGTGAAGGTAAACGTGTTAATGCCGAACTCATCAGACCATGTACCAATGATCCATGCCGGAGGAGCTAGGCCGACTGAAACAGTTATGGTCTTTGAAGAAGTTCCTCTGGCGCCTTGATTATCTGTGACCGTCAATTTGGCCACGAAGCTACCAGGGCCTTGGTACGTGTGACTTGTCTGTACGCCTGTTCCACTGGACCCATCTCCGAACGTCCACTGGTAGCTAACGATGGTCCCATCAGAGTCGTAAGATCCTGATGCGTTGAAAGAGACAGAAAGAGGCGCACCTCCAGATGGTGGGTTGCATGTGAAAACCGCTGCGGGAGGAGAATTCATGGCCGTACATCCAGCGAGCAACACTAACACCGTTATCCCCAGAACTGCTATTACAATGCTTGACTTGGCTTTCACGGTGATCACCCTCTCCCACCATACAACTCCCGATCTTGACTGTCAAGACCGTGATGAATAGGATAAACTCAGTACGAACCACTAGAGAAAGGAGATGTACATGGCAAAAAAGGAAGTGCTCGACAAGATCAGCATCTACGTACCGCAGAGCAAGCAGGCGGAGAAGCCCGTCCAGCGGTTGATGAAGCTGGCAGATAAGAAGGATCGCTCGATCAACTATCTCGTGGTAGAGGCAATCCTAGAATATCTGAAAAGGGAGGAGAAGAAATGAAGCAGCTAGTCACAGCGGTCCTCTTGGTGATCACGGCTGCGTTGTCAGTTGTGGCAAGCACGTGTGAAGAGCTTGAGCAAGAGATAGCACGTTGCGCGGTGATCGATGGGGATCTTGAGCGCCTTGAGTGCTATGACAGACTAGCCCAGTCCCTCGGGTTAGATCGTGCGCAGCTAGTGCCCACGGCGGTTGAGGGAACTGGGAAGTGGCAAGTCAGCGTCAAGACGAATCCGTTGGATGATACTACGACGGTGACGCTCGTGCTGTTAGCCGACAGTGGCACATCCACCTGGGGCAATCGAGTCGCCCTCGTACTGCGGTGCAAGAGCAACAAGACAGAGGCCTACATCAACTGGCATGACTATCTTGGAAGCGAGGCGCGTGTTATCTGGCGGATTGGAGATGAGGATGCCAGAACTGCCAAGTGGGGGCTCTCCACTGATAGTGAAGCAACGTTCTATCCGTATGACGATATTGCTTTCATCAGGCAGCTTTTGAATGCTGATCGACTTGTGGCGCAGGTTACTCCTTATGCAGAGAACCCTGTCACTGCTGTCTTTGACCTGACTGGTCTCACGAGCGCAATCCGCCCTCTGCAGGACGCATGCGGGTGGGAATAGCGTGGCTCTCAGAGGATCGTTTTAGAGAGAACGCGGCGGCCCTATAAGCGGGGGTTGCCCCTCCCCAGAAGGCTTTCGACTTCGCTTGTCCTTCCCCCGTTGTGGGCAAGAGCCGCCGCGCTCGTTCACACCTTTTCCTCGAATGCCTCACCAAGCTCCTCCAGCTTGATTTGTACCAAAGACAGAGCATCGAGCTCTCTCTCATCGAGGCTGTAATGGATCACATACTCTTCACCCGCTTCGACTGCGGCGGTCAACTGATCGATGAAAGAGGGCTTAGGGCGCTCGAGCTTCGTTGGTTTGGCTTCCACTTCTCACCTCCTGGCTTTCGGAGTAGAATGAGGCAGGGCGGCGGCCCGTTGCTTGTTTCGTTTTGGTCCAGTGGCAACCGATACCCGCCCTTTACTTTACTTGACCCGGACCGCCGTCCTTAGTTGATACTGCCGATACTCTGCACGCTGTTCACAGTAGACTGTAAGGAGAACAGCGGCTCAGCTTGCTAGTTTCAGTCGGTCTAGTGGCACCCGTGTTACTCCGCCCCTTGGTTGCCGAGCCGCTGTTTGTAAAGAGATAACACCGGCCTGTCAGGAACACGCAGGGAGCGGGTTTCACTCTTGACAGAACCGGCGCTTTCATCATCTTAGATGCTCAAGGAATGTTTCTGCGCGTAGACGTTGTGCAAACCACGCTTCGAGCTCCTCGGGGGATATCTTCCCGAGGTAGGAAGTCGTGGCTAGTAACCGCTCGATCGCAAGGCCGCGTGTGCTGGGCGGCTTAGGCAGATAGATCCCGACGCCATTCACGTAGCCAACAAGCCGATAGAGGGGAAATTTGCCGGAGGGGTTTTTTTGTGCTACACTGACGTCGCTGTTTGTTTTGTCCCGTGTTGGCGCACGGGGGCTCGCCTCTTCCCTCTCAAGGGGAGAGGCGCTGCTTTGGAGAGTTGTCATCTTGAACCTCCTTCTCTTCTTCGGGTTCCTTCCACCCATAGTGAGCGCACAAGGCTTCCTCCATGATCGTCTTCATTGAAACCCGGCGCTTAAAGGCAAGACGCCTCACCCGTTCATGGATTGCCTTGCTCACGACTATGGGACGTAGCTCGATCTTGTTTTTCATCACCCCCACCTTAAAGCATGAAAGCATGAAAGTCAAGAGGGAAGAGAGGGCGGCTATGTCCCGCGTTTAGAGGGGACGTTTGGCGCATTTAAGGGGACACTTGTCCAGATGCTCAGCTTTCACGCCTTCGCGCTCACGTCTGCGGTGGTGGCAGCTCCTCCGTATACGGTAACCCGAAAAAGACAAGGGGGTGTGTTCAATGGCGAGAAAGGAGGTCCTGGACAAGCTTTCCATCTACGTTCCACAGCCAAAGATGGTACAGAAGCCTGTCAAGCGGCTAATGAAGCTCGCCGACAAAAAAGAATAGGCTCTGAGAGTTGGTTTCTACTACGGGCCCCGTTGCCACCATCTTCTCTTCTTTCCACGGCGTTCAGGACCGTATTGAGTCTCTCTGCAAGGATGGTCCCCCTCGGAAGATTCTGTCGTATCCTGCGATGGTGCTTCTCCAGCTGGTTGCAAGTAAAGCTCGTAGGTATTTCCGCTTTTCTTCCTTTTGAGTTGGCCAGAGATCTCCATGTAGTGGACTACACGGGATATCAAACGTCCGTCGTCGAATTCAAGAGTCCTTTTAAGTTTGTTCTGAATGGCACCAGGCTTCTCCTGCAAGAGTTTGCGTATCTTAGAGGCAAGTTCCAGAATCACAAATCCTTCTTCCACCGTTGGTATGTAGTCGTGTACTTCTGGGAAGAACTTGACCAGATCTAGGATGTTCTGAAGCTGCCCGCGCGCGCCGTTGATTGCGTGGAAGATGGTGGCCTCCGGTATAGCGGGGATAACCGGCGGTACCTTACCTCCCTCCTTCTTGCTGTATCTGATGAGTGGCTCGAGGAAAGAGAGACACATCATCGCGTAACGAAGCCTGGCAGCAGCATCCTTCTTGCTAGCCTGTAGCTTCTCCAAGGAATCGAAGTAGGCACTAACTAGCTCTTCGAGTGGGACACCTTTGTGGCCTTTCCTGTACGCCTCTACCACTGCCGGGACGTCTGACACTCTTGTCACCCCTAGCTCAGCATAGCAGGGAAGGAAAGCTGAAGCAATTTTCGTGAAGCTCCAGAGTTCGCCCTCTTTCGCCTACACTATTTGGTTTGCCTAGCAACAGCGTCACCTTATAACTTCCTTCATCCCTCTCTGGGAGCAGATTTGGGGTATTACCCATTATCCCCTGTCCCTCGGCTCCTATGCTGCCGCGACTGCCTGACGCATGCGAAAGGATTTAAGGGTTTCGTCTTAGCCGATCTCTTGCGTTAACTGCGATTCTTTCTTGGGCCAATGCTCCGGTTTCCACATGTCATGGAAGGGGGCGGGAATATAAGGCGGCATCTCAGGCCTGGGAAACTCTCCACTGTAATAACGATCAAGAGCCTCCTTCATTGTTCTCCGAGCATGTGAGCCAGTGATCTCCTTCTGTTCAAGAAGTTCCAGAACCAGGGCTTCAATGCAACACCACCACCACGGTTCGCTCAGAGTGTTGACCGTCCGATACCAGAGAAGATCATAATACGCTTTCGCTTCCTTGGCTTCATGCGTGAGATAGCTGAGGGCCGTCCGCACTGCCTGAATGTCTGTCAGCTTCTTGCTTCTGTGCCTCACGCCCGTCCGGATATAATCCGTGGCTAGTCCGGCAAGACCGATCTTGACAACGCCTTCAATGCGTTTCCGGTTGCGAGTCTCTACTCGGATTCCGGGGTGGAAGGTTGCAGATAAGAGGTTATGCTTTACCCGTCCAGCAGAGTCCTTCGCTGGTACGATAGAAACTCGCTTGATTGCCCGATGTTCTATAAAGTTCATCACCACGTGTCCAGCTTCGTGATATGCGGTGTCAGTGTCTATGAGATGGTCAACCTGTTGTTGGGTTGTAAAGGCACGAAATTGCTCAAGGCTCACCCCGATCAGCTTCTCCGTTACTTCCATCATAACTTTCCTCTACACCGTTACCGCCGCCGCTTGGCGAAAGGATTTAAGCGCCTCCTCCACCTCCGGATCGAAGATGTGCGTGTAGACCATCGTAGTCGAGAGGTCGGAGTGCCCGAGCACTTTTTGAACCAGGCGGATCTTGCTTGTCTCACGGTAGAGGTCAGTGGCGAACGTATGCCTAAACGTGTGTGGCGAGATGTCCTTTTCGATTCCCGCCTTGGCGGCGTAGCGCTTGATCATCCTTTGCACGTAGCGGTGACCCAGTGGCCGCCCTTGCAGGGTGGTGAAGACGTGCTCGCACTGACTGCACACCTCCGCTTGGCGCTCTCTCCAGCTTCTCAGCCACTCTATATAGGCCTCCGCAACCCACAAGGTACGATCCCCTTTGCCCCCTTACCTTGCCGGACCATTAGTTTGCCCGTGGTGAGATCCAGATCGCGCCACTTGAGTGCGGTCACCTCCGCCAACCGCAGGCCGGTGTTGAGCATCAAGCGGAGCATCGCCCGGTTACGCTCGCCGGTGGAATAACGGGGGTTCGGCTGGCTCAGTGAACGGGACCTAAAGCCAGGGTTTGACGCCTTTTCTCCCGCGTTGTATTATACAACATGAAACAACCACCGTGATAAGGGGGTAACAAATGGCGAAGAAGGTACTCTCCGACAAGCTGTCGATCTACATTCCGCAATCGAAGATAGATCAGAGGCCTGTTCAGCGGTTGATTAGGCTGGGAGACAAAAACGATCGCTCGATCAACTACCTCGTCGTCGAGGCGATCTTGGAATACTTAATGCGGGAGGAGAAGAAGTGACGAGGATCGCCCTTCCCTCCCCAAAGCCTAGGCGATGGTAGCCGTTTACAGGCAGCTTTGGTTCTTGAGATACTTGACTTTGAGAACTATAGATGCCGCCTTAAGTACGTGATTGCTTTCTTACAGGCTTCTTCCATGTCGGCCGAGAATTTGTCGGTTTTGGTCCCTGATGCCCAAACGGTTCGCTGCAGGTGGTCTTTCTCTTCAGGTTTAAGAGTTTCTAGATATTCTTGATTTTGGAATTCCCTGAGACTGTGCATTAGTTTGAAGATGCAATCATGAAGAGGTTGGAAGTGCTCGGTAGCCTCTGGACCGAACAGTATCCTTGCTTTATATCTCCCCAGTTCAAACGCATCGAAGTTTTTGTTAATAGCATCTATTCGACTTGCGAGATTGCTCAGCGCTAGCTCGCCTTTGAGGCTTGTTCTGCGCCCCTCTTTCCTTTGCTTATCAAGCTCAGCATCTAGAGCAATGAGCCTTTCTGCGCCGCCAGTGGCGGGCTGTCTCAAATAGTTTATTGCCGCCACAACCTCAACTATTGAGTCAAGAAGCTTGTGCGCAAAGGCATGTCTCGTGCTTCCTTTGAGTCTTTTTCTCCACGAAAGCACACCCCATACAGCAGCGCCAGAAATAACTAATCCTGACATGAGAGTTACAGCGGTTGTTAAAGCTTCCGCGAAAGTGAGGCCAGAAAGGCGTATCAATAGGAGGATAAGATTGAGCACGAAGAATGTGAGATTCAGAAATAATAAGACTGGGAAAACAACCTTACCATCTATTAGCCGTTTCATGAGATCTATCGTACATCTTTCGTTCTGTTATTTCCAAGAGGTGTTGCCTCTACTAACCGATCGGAGTATAACACAAGGGAAAATCTTCAGCAGAATTGCGTGGTCGAAGACGCAGGAGAACCCTGTTGAGTGCTTGATTAAACTGCCTGGCAAGAAGGATCGATCGAAAGACTATCTCGTGGTCAAAGCGATCTTAGAGTATCTCAAGCGGGAGGAGGCGAAGGGATGAGACTGGCTCTGAGACCTCAGAGGACCCCACGCGCATTGAAGCCCCAGCGGGGGGAGGAGGTGTTCTGATGGCAAGCAACTACATAATCGCTGCATTTGCGGTTGTAACTGGGTTGACGACTTGGTTGTTTCATCGGTGGCAAAAGAAACGGCGACGCCCGAGACCGATAGCGATAAGCGCGGATGCGACAAAGTTCGATACGGAGAGCGGAGGGCTGGGGCTTCGGGTTGAAGTGCAAGTGGCTAATCCCGGTGACGTTCCGCTTGTGATATTCGGCAAGCCGGAAGCATCGAGTCCGGAGGTGCGTGAGTATCAAGTCGATCAGTGCTTTCTATCACGTTCAAGTGCTGAGAAGGGAACCTATGCTAATGTGATCCCACCGATCGATTTCGACAAGTATATAACAGTCTTGGTACTGCCTAGGATACATGAAGAGAAGGTCAGAAACCCAAAGAGCGGATTTCACTGGCATCCAGAGGCGTTGAAGTTAAAGGTGTCGCATGTGTCGGGAGATCGGCAGCTGACAACGTCCTGGAGACTGGGATTTGACAGCAAGGAAAAGGGGCATGCGTACTACAAGGTACTCAACCGAAAGGAGTGGTGCCGTCTGAGAGCATCACGTTTCCGTTGGCTAACTTGGCTTTACCCACAAATTTCCCGTAACCGAGGACGTGAGGAGGAGGCGTAGCGTCTCCGATTGGCGCTAGGGACCTCTCGTTCGATAGTGGGGGGATTCGACTTCCTCCGCGAGGTGGTCGAGTAGCTCATCGATCTGTACCAAGAGAAAGCTGCCTCTGAACTACGCGGCGAGTATTACGTGCACGATGATAATTCTATCTTCAATTGTCACCATGTTTCCCTCTCCGCATGCGCTACCGCCTCAGGTTGGCGAAAGGATTTGAGGGCGTTCTCCAAGGTTTCGATTTTGCTAGAAGGAGGTTATCCCGAGTTTTCAGAAATAGTACGAGCCCAGTAAGCTAGTGCCCTCCCGCGTTTTGAGGGATACCTCCTCGGTTTGTAGATTACTTCTTCCACGAATAGAATGTTTTGGGAGGTGATGCATTTGATAATACTTCTCTTCCTCTGGCTCGCCTCCGGGTTCCTCTGCGGCTATATCGCTACCCAGAAGAATCGCGGAGGCATCGGTTGGTTCTTCGCCGGCTGCGTCTTCGGCATCTTCGCCATCATCGCCATTTGTGCAGTGCCGAAATTGGAGGAGTCTGAACAAGCCGAGGAAGCCGAACTGCACGAAAAGAGAGAAAGAGAGAGATTCATGAAACCTTGAATTTCTCGACAATTACACGCGAGTCCTTGCCACATTCGCGCTCATTTTCTCTTTTCGATAACACCGCTTAGGACTCGCCCAATCAATGGACACCCAGGCCAAGGTTTGACGCCTTTTCTCTCACGTTGTATTATACAATATGACACAACCACAGTGATAAGGGGGTAACAAATGGCTAAGAAGGTAATCTCCGACAAGCTGTCGATCTACATTCCGCAATCGAAGATAGATCAGAAACCCGTTCAGCGGTTGATTAGGCTGGGAGACAAAAACGATCGCTCGGTCAACTACCTCGTTGTGGAGGCAATATTGGAGTATCTGAAGAGGGAGGAGGGGAAGGGGTGAGCCTATCTCTCAAAACCCAGCTTGCCCTTCCAGCACCACTGCGCAAGAGGTGGTGGCCGTTCAGGCGGCGATAGGGAGCCTTCATGGGAATAATGATAGCAATAGCTGTATTTGCCGGAGCTACGTTCCTTGCTACTGCGACGCAGTACTGGTGGTGGAGACAGCAGCATTCTTTAGATCCTGTACTAGCCGGAGCATGGCTCAAGCACGATGTTGACCAGACTCGCCAAAGGCACTGCTTAGCTATGACGCTAGAACTAGACTTTAGCAATCCGGGATATGGAACGATCCTTGTGAAACGAGTAACCGCAAAGTTCCAGGTGGAGACTTATCTCCATTTCAGCCAAGAGAGACGGGTTAGAGCAGCTAAAGGACTAATCAAACCCCATGAATCACAAAGCATAGCGGTTCCCCTCTCGACGGTTTCACTCACAGGCCCACCCGATCAAGTCCCAAACTTAGCGGAAGAGGATATGCACGTGAGTGTAGAGTACGCTTCAGGCCGGTTTGAGAGGAAGGTATCTTGGCAAGTATCAAAGAGTGACTGGGACCCAGGGGAAACGATGGACGCCGACAACGTTACTAGACACTTCCTCATTCCATATATGCAATTGCTCTCTCGACATCGGTGGTATAGCAAGGTCCTCAGACTTCTTCGGCGCATCTTCTAACGCTGTGGAGTGTGGCGAAAGGGCTTAGATCACAGTGTCAACTTCTGTAAAGAGCCTCTCATTCGCTACAGGGATCAGGCCGTACTTGTTGAGTCTTACGCTACCGCCGTCGCTTGGCGAAAGGATTTAAGGGCTTCCTCTACCTCCGGGTCGTGAATGTGCGTGTAGATCATCGTCGTGGATAGGTCAGAATGGCCGAGCACCTTCTGAACTAACCTGATCTTGCTTGTCTCCCGGTAGAGGTCAGTGGCGAACGTATGCCTAAGCGTGTGAGGTGAGATATTCTTGTCGATTCCGGCCTTCGCTGCGTATCGGGCAACCATCCGCTGTACGTACCGGTGACCCAAGGGCTTGCCTTCCTTTTGGGCTTTCTTCCGGAGTTGCTAAATATCCCGCTGTTACGTTATCTTCGGCTATAGAAAAACAACAAAGGAGGCTGAAATGAAAAACTTCACCCCAAGAGACACGCTTAAGATCATGGAACTCGTTGCGGAGATCACTACAGCACTGGCAGGAAACGAGAAGGTCGCATGGAGTGCAGAGGCGATCGACACACTAGTTCGGACTCTGTTTCCAACGATGTGCGAACTTCTTGAGAAGGCGAACGAAGGGAACTAGGGTAAGAGGAGGAGCGATGACCGTTGCTAGTGATGAAGAAAGCCGGATCTGGGCAGGAGACACCACGAACATCTATCCACCTGCGGAGTGCTCGGAAGAGACTCCTACCGATGAAGACGTAGCGCTCTTTGCTGCCCTTTCCGTTTCGTACCCGGATAGTCCAATTCTGCAGGTTGACGTCTTCTAGGTTGAGGCCGATCAGCTCGCTTAGTCGAATTCCAGTGTCCAGAAAGGTGAGTAGCATCGCGTAGTTTCGTGTACCGACCCAAGTAGAGCGGTTGCAAGCCTTGAGAAGTCGCTTTATTTGCTCCTCTGAGAGCACCTGAGGATACGTCTGGGGAACCTTTGGAGTATCAACGTTTCGCATAGGATTTCTTTCAACAATTCTCTCCCGTGCAAAGAAGTTGAAGAAAACGCGAACCGAGCGCATGTGAATAGCAATTGAACTACGCGAGAGGCCCTTTGCCAGTTGCTCAGCTACGAATCCCCTGAGGTAATTTGGCGTAATGGCTTCACTGTCTGTGCCATCGCGGTGGAGATAGTCGGTGAGTTTCTCCAAGCTACTCTCGTAGGTCTGAAGGGTTCTATCAGCTAATCCCTTGCTCTTGCAGTAGAGCGTGAAGACCTGTACCATCTCATCGAATCTGACCTTTGACATGACCGTATAACTCCCCTTTTTTGGCAGTTCGACGGTCTTGGTGGCAGGGGATCTTCCTTGCCGAGTTTGACGGCCCGCGAAAGAGGAGGATCTGGCTTGCGATCGCATCTTGACAGTGCTGGGCCCCTCCGTTAAAATGAACCACTGATTGGGTCAGATGCCAGCGTAGCTCAATTGGCAGAGCAACTGATTTGTAATCAGTAGGTTGCCAGTTCAACTCTGGCCGCTGGCTCTGGTGTTGTGTTTTGGAGGGGTACCGAAGTGGCCAAACGGGGCGGACTGTAAATCCGTTGGCAGCTGCCTACGGGGGTTCGAATCCCTCCCCCTCCATTTGGCGTGGTTGGGGGTTTCGGTTACACTATTACCTACCGAAACGCCCGTGTAGCTCAGGCGGTAGAGCACTCCCTTGGTAAGGGAGAGGTCATCGGTTCGATTCCGATCGCGGGCTCTCGCTTGCGAGGGGAGTATTCTTTAAGTTGGTTTAGAAACGTTGTGGTAACCAAGGAGGTTTAAAAGATGGCAAAAGAGCAATTTGTGAGGGACAAACCCCACCTGAACATTGGAACGATTGGGCACATCGATCACGGGAAGACAACGCTGACCTCGGCGATTACTAAGGTGTTATCCGTGGAGGGTAAGTCCAAAGCACTCGACTTCTACGACATCGACAACGCCCCCGAGGAGAAAGAGCGGGGAATTACGATTAACGTCCGTCACGTCGAATACGAGACTGACACTCGACACTACGCTCACATCGATTGCCCAGGGCATGCTGACTATATCAAGAACATGATCACTGGTGCGGCTCAGATGGACGGAGCAATCCTTGTAGTCGCTGCTTCTGATGGTCCGATGCCGCAGACGCGGGAGCACGTACTGCTTGCCAAGCAAGTGAATGTACCGGCGATGGTGGTCTACCTTAACAAGGTGGACATGGTCGACGATCCTGATCTGATCGACTTGGTGGAAATGGAAATCCGTGAACTCCTCTCCGAGTATGAGTTCCCTGGTGATGAGATTCCGGTTATCCGTGGGTCGGCGCTAAAGGCGATGGAGAGTGGGGACCCGAATTCCGAGGAGTGCCAGTCGATCATCGAGTTGATGAAGGCTGTCGATAGCTACATTCCGTTGCCGGAGCGTGATGAGGATAAGCCCTTCCTGATGCCGGTCGAGGATATTTTCTCCATCAAGGGGCGCGGGACGGTTGCTACCGGCCGCGTTGAGCGCGGGAAGATCACTCCGGGGGTTGAAGTAGAGATAGTCGGGATCCATGATGAGGTCCAAAAGACCGTCGCTACGAGTCTCGAGATGTTCAATAAGACGCTCGACTACGCAATCGCTGGAGATAACGTAGGGATCCTTTTGCGTGGGATCGAGAAAGACGAGATCGAGCGCGGGCAGGTCATCGCTGCCCCCAAGACGATTACACCTCACACTCGCTTTGAAGGAGAGGTCTACATCTTAAGCAAGGACGAGGGTGGACGCCACACTCCGTTTTTCGATGGGTACAGGCCGCAGTTCTTCTTCCGCACCACTGACGTCACCGGGACGGTCCACCTTCCTGAAGGGGTGGAGATGGTGATGCCTGGGGATAATGTAAAGATCACTGGCGACCTGATCCACCATGTCGCCATGGATGAGGGGCTCCGGTTCGCCATTCGTGAGGGTGGACGAACCGTCGGCGCTGGCGTCGTGACGAAGATCATCGAATAAGCAAATCGAAATGGCAAAAAAAGGGGAAGCCGTCGTTCATGTTACCCTTGCTTGTAGCGAGTGTAACCGTCGCAATTACCATACCACGCGGAACAAGTTAAATGTCCGCGATAAACTGAGCTTGAACAAGTACTGTAAGTGGTGCAGGAGGCACACTCTACATAAGGAGGTCTAGGCAAGCTAGACCGAGATAGGCCCGTAGCTCAACTGGCAGAGCGTCCGACTCCAAATCGGAAGGCTGGGGGTTCAAGTCCTCCCGGGCCTGCAAAACTTAAGAGATGATGAAGGTGAACTTGGATGCTTGAGAGGATTGCAAATTACTTGAAAGGGGTCCGCGGAGAGGTCGACCGGGTTAGCTGGCCTACGCGCAACGAAGTCATATCTCTCACCGCCCTAATCCTGCTGCTCGTTGTTGTCTTGACGATCTACATCTGGGGAGTGGATACGATCCTCCAGGCGATCATCAGGTTCTTCGTTCAGCTCTAAGTAAATCATGCAAATGAAGAAGTGGTACGCGATTCAGACCTACGCTGGCTCGGAGTTGAAGGTGAAGGAGGACCTCAACGAGCGGGTGAGAAAACGCGGCTTGGAGAAGGACGTTGAGTCCTTCCAGGTCGACGGGGAGGAGACATTCTTCCTTGTCCCGGTGGAGGAGGTCATTACCTCGCGCAGTCGCCGGGGGGCAGGAACTGAGTACCGGATCCCTTATGAGTACGACCTTATCGCCAAGCCAAACGAGCGGATCCAACGGGGAGAGGTGATCGCCCGTAAGGCGCCGCTCCATATGGAATCCGACGCGTGTGTGACCGACATCGAACCGCTGCAGCGAGCGATCATCGAGATGACAAACCGGAATGAGGAAGTGTATCTTATTCCTGTTGACAAGCGTATCCGCCGTGATATCCGCGTTGGTGAGAAGATCCGTAACGGCGTTCCTCTCACTTCGGACTCCGACGAGCAGTTTGTTGTCGCCAACAAGGGGAAGATCGTCCTGCGCGATAAGGTACGGCGAATAACGTTCGAGTACCCCGGCGGAAAGGAGAAGACAAGACTGGTCCCGGAAAAGTCTCTGACAAAGCTACGCAAGGGGATACAGCTTAAGCAAGGGGATCTCCTAGAAGGGGAGGATCAGATCGTCAGCCGTGCCTCCGGCCTCCTTAAGGTGAAGGAGTACAAGGATAAGCGGGTGGTGACGATCCAGCGGATCGAGAAGCGCCGTCTCTTTCCAGGCTACGTCTTCGGGAGGATGGGCCTTGACGAGGAGGCGATGATGGCGCTGATCGACGGGATGAAGGGGGCTGTTCGCTATGTCGGTTCCCGGTTTAAGCCGGTACCGATTGAAGGACCGGAGATGAAGATCATCAAACGAAAGGCTGGTCTATTGGAGATCCCTGTTAGCTCTGGCGAGCCGAAGATCGAGGTGGACTTCTCAGTCGGTGAGGTGGTGGAGATTGTGGAAGGGCCGTTTGCTGACTTCACTGGTGAGGTTAAGAAGATCGACAAGGATGCCGAAGAGGTGACTGTGATGGTTAAGATCTTCGGCCGTGAGACCCCTGTTCAGCTCGGGTTCGACGGGATTGAAAAGCTGTAGCCGATAGCGGTAGGAGGAAAGATGGCAAAAAAAGAGATCGCAAAGATCAGTCTCCAGATTCCCGCAGGACAAGCGACGCCGGCTCCTCCGGTTGGTCCGGCCCTGGGTGAGCATAAGTTGAACATCATGGACTTCTGCAAGAAGTTCAATGAGGCGACTAAGAACGAGACACCAGGGGTGATTATCCCCGTCACCATCTCGGTTTACATGGATCGAAGCTTCGATTTCATTCTCAAGCAACCTCCAGCTGCTGAGTTGATTAAGATGGCTGCTGGGATACAATCTGGTTCTCCTGAATCGAATCGGATGAAAGTTGCCAAGATCACTGTTGAGCAGGTCAGGCGAATCGCCGAGCGCAAGCTCCCTGATCTCAATACCTATAAACTCGAATCAGCGGTCGAGATCATTAAGGGGACGGCAAAAAGCATGGGGGTCGAGGTGGTTGAGACGTGAAGCGCAGTAGACGATATCAGAGTGTCGCTTCGCTTGTCGAACAGCGCCAGACATATAGTCTTAATGAGGCGATCGAAAAGCTGAAGGAGTCCGCTACTGCTTCCTTTGACGAGACAGCCGAGGTTTCGTTTAACCTTGGGATCAAGGCGAGTCAAACGATCGTGCGCGGGACATGTAGCCTTCCGCATGGGACAGGAAAAACGGTCCGAGTTCTTGCCTTTGCGAAGGGGGAGTCTCTGATCGAGGCCGAAGAGGCGGAGGCCGACTACGTCGGCGGCGAGGATCTGGCGAAGAAGATTCAAGGGGGGTGGCTTGAGTTCGATAAGGTAGTGGCGACCCCGGATATGATGTCGGTCGTCGGAAAACTGGGAAAGATTCTCGGTCCGCGCGGGCTTATGCCAAGCCCAAAGACTGGGACGGTCACTAAGGACGTGGGGAGGGTGATTGGCGAAGTGAAGAAGGGGATGGTGGAATTCCGTTCCGACCGTTATGGTGTAATTCACTCCGTTTTTGGCAAGGTTTCCTTTGATGCGGAGGCCTTGAAGGAGAACCTAGTTGCACTTATCCATAGCATTGTGGAGCACCGTCCTGAGGAGGGTGTCAAGGGCCGCTACATTACGCAAGCTAGCATTGCTACTACGATGGGTCCAGGAATTAACCTAGACCTTGCTGAGGTCATGGCGGTAACGGAGCAAGTGGACTAGGAGTAATAAATGTCAACACAAGGCAAGATAGAGGAGGTAGCTCGCCTTAAGAAGAAGTTTGAACAAGCCGCCTCTTTGGTCCTCGCTGACTACCGTGGACTGACAGCGGACGAGATGGTCAAACTGCGCGAGAAGTATACCAAGGAAGGGCTCGAGTTCAGAGTGGTCAAGGACACGCTGGCGCGGATCGCCGCGGAAGAAGCCGGGCTGAAGGAATTAGTCGATCTATTCGCTGGGCCGATTGGTGTGGCGATCGGTTACGACGATCCGGTTCTGGCGTTCAAGCTCACCGAGGAGTGCCGCGTGGCTTATTCCCCACGCTATACCCCCAAAGGGGGCGTATTCGAAGGGGTGGTCATTTCACAGGATGAGATTAAACGCTATGGGGCCCTTCCCTCTCGTGTGGAGCTTCTGGCGAAGCTGGCAATGCTTCTTAACAGCCCAATGCGATCCTTAGCGATGATGCTCAAGGCGAAGATCCGCGAGTTTGCCGCGGTGCTTAACGAAACCCGAATTAAACGAGAACAGCAGGATAAGGAGGAGTAAGATGGGTAAAGCGGAGATCCTTCAGGAGATAGAGAACATGACCGTGAAGGACCTGGCTGATTTGGTGGAGATGATCGAAGAGCGGTTCAACGTATCCGCGGCTATGATGGCCCCAGTGGCGGTTGCCCCCGCTCCCGGTGAGGGCGGTGGCGCGGAGGGTGGTGGTGCGGAGGCCGAAACCTACAAGGTCCTCCTTACCAACCCTGGCCAGAAGAAGATCCAGGTCATCAAGGAGATCAAGGAGATTACCGGCAAAGGATTGAAAGAGTGCAAAGAGCTCGTCGACAACCTCCCCGCCACCATCAAGGAGGGAGTCGGTCCAGATGAGGCAGCGAGCCTCAAAGAAAAGCTGGAGGCAGCGGGCGCTGAGGTTGAACTCAAGCAGTAGTTTCGACGTTTTTACAAGTTCTCTGTTACGGTCTGCCTTAACGTGCGTTTGTGGCGTTGGGCAGAATGTCCTTTTTGGGGGAGAAGATGATATATCGAGAACGGAGGTCCTACGGCCGGATTAAGGAGATCCTCCCTCCACCCTACCTGCTACGCGACGAGAGGGAGTCGTTTCAGAACTTCTTGAAGAAGGGAATCACACAGGCCTTTTCTGACATATCCCCCATTGAGGGGCGCGGGAAGGAGAGGCTCTCGCTGAAGTTTGTCGATCCATACCTTGGTGAGGCGAGAAACTCGGAGAGCGAGTGCAAGGATAAGGACCTCACGTATTCGCGCCCGCTGAGGGTGACAACACGTCTGCTTCAGGAGGGTAAGTTGCTGCAGGAGACGGAGCTGTACATTGGCGACTTCCCGATGATGACCTCTCGCGGCACATTCATCATCAACGGATCGGAGAACGCTCTTGTCAATGAACTCACTCGTGCTCCAGGAGTCTATTTTACCAAGGAGCAGAAGAACCAGTACAAGGGGCATATCCTTCCCGAGCTCGGCGCGTGGCTAGAGGTGATATTGGATACCCGACGTATGACGCTCAAGGCGAACCTTGACCGCAAGGGGAAGGTGTTGGCGACCGTTTTACTGAAGGCCCTAGGGTTCGATGAAGAAAGGATCCGTTCCTATTACAGTTTTGATGTCTCTCCGGTGAGCATTGAGGCACTAGCACCATACATCGGCTATCGCGCCACCGTCGCGGTTAAGAAGGGGGACAAAGTCCTCCTTGCTGCTGGAGAGCAGCTTCAAAAGGAGTGCCTAGCGCAGTTAGAGAAGGCGCGGCTGGATTCTGTTCGATTGGTCGATCGCTACATTCAGAAGACGCTTGAAGAGGACCAGATCACCACGCAGGAGGATGCCCTGCGCGCAGTCTACCGCCGTCTCCGGCCGTCTGATCGTGCCTCACTGGCCCAGATGGGCGAGTACATCGAGAACCTGTACTTTCATCCCACAAGCTACCACCTCTCCAAGGTGGGGCGGTTCAAGGTGAATAGGAAACTGGGGATGGGGCTGAAGAAGCCCGTTTTATACCTCGCCGACATCGTGCGCACGATCAAACTTCTTTTGGAGGTTCCGAATGACCCGACGTGCCTCGATGAGAAGGACCACTTGGCGAACAAACGGGTCAGGCTTCCCGGCGAGCTGGCGGAGAACGCGCTGAGGACCGGGCTGGTGCGGATGGCGCGTATCGCACGCGACAAGCTTTCCAAGTACGCTTTGGACGAGAAAGACACTATTCGCCGCCTGATCTCGACACGCACCGTGCAAGGAGCGATTAACCAACTCTTTTATACCGGACGTTTTTCGCAGTTTCTCGAGCAGACTAATCCGCTGACTGAACTGACCCACAAGCGCCGGTTGAATGCACTCGGTGGTGGGTTGACCAAGCGCCGGGCAAAGATTGAGGTGCGGGATGTCCACCCCTCGCACTATGCGCGCATCTGCCCAATCGAGACCCCTGAGGGGCAGAATATCGGTTTGATCACCTCGCTTGCCTGTTACGCACGGATAAACGAGTACGGTTTCATTGAAGCCCCCTACCGGCGAGTGGTAAAGGGAAAAGTGACCGATGAGATCGTCTATCTTATGGCCGATGACGAGGAAAAATACAAGATTACCCCTGCCACCACACCGGTGGGGAAGGGCGGCCGCATCTTCGGCGAGCGGGTGGAGGTGCGAACCGGCCGCGAAGAGGTCCGTCTAGAGCCACCCAAAGAGGTCAATTTCATCGGGATCTCACCGAAGGCCTTAGTCGGGATCTCCTCTGCCTTGATTCCGTTCCTCGAGCACGACGACTCAAACCGAGCACTGATGGGAGCAAACATGCAGCGACAGGCTGTCCCGCTCATACATCCTGAGGCCCCCCTGGTGGGGACTGGTCTCGAACGACAGGCAGCGATGGACTCTGGGATGCTCCTCCTTGCCGAGAGAGGGGGGGTTGTGGCCGAGGTGGATGCCTGTCGGATCGTGGTTAAGCACGGCCGCAAGAAGGAGGTCTACCCACTTATAAACTTTGAGCGCTCGAACCAGGATACGATCCTCTATCAACGCCCAGCCGTCAGTGAAGGCGAAACATTAGTCGAAGGTGGCCTTTTAGCCGATGGGCCGTCGAGTGACTTAGGGGAGCTTGCTCTGGGGCGAAACCTTCTTGTGGGGGTCATGCCTTACGAGGGGTATAACTATGAGGATGCGATTGTCATAAGCGAGAGACTGGTCCGGGAAGACCTGCTAGACTCGATCCACATCGAGGAGTTCGAGGTCAAAGCAGAGGAGACAAAGCTTGGACCGGAGGAGATCACTGCCGATATTCCCAACATTTCCAAGGAAGATCTAAAGAACCTCGATGAGGAAGGAATCGTCCGTGTGGGAACGGTGGTGAGCACCAGCGATATTTTGGTGGGGAAGATCACCCCACGTGGGGAGTCCGAACCGACCCCGGAGGAGAAGATTTTCCGCTCCATCTTTGGGGAGCGGGCACGCAATGTGAAGAACACGTCGTTACGGATGCCGCCGGTCTCCGGAACGGCAAAGGTGATCAAAGTGAAGAAGTTCTCCCGCGATCAAGGGGACGAGCTTGATGCTGGCGTGAACGAGCTGGTGAAGGTCTTCGTTGCGCAGCGTAAGAAGATCTCGGTCGGCGACAAGCTTGCGGGGCGGCACGGGAACAAAGGGGTCATCTCTACGATTCGCCCAGTGGAAGAGATGCCGTTCCTCCCGGATGGGACGCCGCTCGACGTTATCCTTAACCCAATGGGAGTTCCCTCGCGCATGAACCTGGGACAAATCTTCGAGGCGAACCTCGGCTGGCTCGCTCACTTGAAAGGCGAGTTGATCTCTTCTCCGATCTTTGACGGCGCGCAAGAGGACGAGATCTTGAGCGAATTGCACGATCTGCGCGAAGAGGCCGGTCTTGCTGAAGGTGATAACTACGATGGGAAGGTTATCCTGCGTGATGGCCGCACAGGTAAACCGTTCATTAGGCCAATCACCGTCGGATACATGTATATACTGAAGCTAGAGCACATTGCTGATGAGAAGATCCACGCTCGCTCTACTGGTCCCTACGCTCTTATCACCCAGCAGCCGCTAGGAGGGAAGGCACAGTTCGGCGGGCAAAGACTGGGTGAAATGGAGGTATGGGCGCTTGAGGCCTATGGCGCTTCTGCCCTTTTGCAGGAGATGCTCACGGTGAAATCGGACGATACGCGGGGAAGAATTCAGCTGTACAAGGCGATCCTAAAAGGGGGGGAGTTTCCGCAACCCGGCCTTCCTGAGTCGTTCCGCGTCCTGATCCGTGAGCTTAGAAGTCTTGGGCTAAACCCGCGGTTGTATGACCGTGACGACCACGAGATCGACATCCACTAAGAAGGCGATCCAAGAGCACTCCGCCGGTTTTGTCCTTTACGCTGTCGGCGAAGGAGCAAAACGGCACTATCTGCTCCTTAGGCATTGTAATGGGGGCCATTGGGGGTTCCCGAAGGGGAAGATCGAGTTAGGAGAGGGCGAGGTGCAGGCGGCTCTGCGTGAGGCACAAGAGGAAAGTGGGATTGGTGCAATCGAGCCGGTTCCAGACTTCCGAGCGGTTAGTGCTTACCGTTTCTTCCGAGGCGAGACGTTGGTTTCAAAGGAAGTCGTTTACTTTCTTGGCCGCGTTTGCCAAAGTGACATCGTCCTTTCTCAAGAGCACATAGAGTCACGCTGGCTTGTCTATTCGGCCGCACAGGGGACTCTTACTTACGCTGAGGCTCGCAACGTCCTCCGCGCAGCGGAGGAGTACCTTCACCGGAAGCAAGCGGCGAGGACGTAACTTTTGATCGGTCAAGACAATCCTTTTGATGCGTATCGAAGCGTAATTCCTTTCCCTTCACGCCTGTTGGATCACACCACTTGTTCAGTTCCGATGGCGGCAGATAGCGAGATTTCTTCGCTTTTTCTTCTTTTCCAAATATATCCAGGGGAGGTTCTTTCACGCTTTCAAGTTGACGTGAGGCTCCCTCGCCTATGACAATCAATGGGGAAAAGGAGCGGCGATGAAAAAGACGATCGAAGGATACGGTCTGTGGGACAGCCCGATTACACCCCGTTATCTTGCTCAAGGTTTGAGAATATCGGATGTTTCCTGGGACTCAGATGGGGAGACGCTCGTCTGGCTGGAGGGACGCTCCGACCGTGGGGTACTCGTCGCCAAACGACGTGGAGATGCCTCACGCGACCTCACTGCTGAACTCTCGGTGCGTGCCCGTGTCGGCTACGGTGGGGGAGATTTCACTGTCTTTAAGGGGATAGTCTACTTCGTCTGTGAGGGGCGTCTCTATCGACAGTCGCTCGCTGCTGGTGGCCCCCGACCGATCACGCCGCCGTTTGGTCAGGCTGCTTCCCCCTGTGTTTCGCCGGACGGAAAGTGGGTTCTCTTCGTCCACAGCGACGGGACAAAGGACGTTTTAGCGGTCGTTGATGCGGGTGGAAAGTTCTGGCCGCAGAGACTTGCTTCGGGAAGCGATTTTGTCATGCAGCCGTGCTGGCACCCCTCAGGAAAGCGCATCGCCTGGATCGCGTGGGATCACCCACGGATGCCGTGGGATGAGACGAGCCTTTATCTGGCTATCTTAGACGTGGGAGGAGGTCGTCTCCCCATGGTGAAGCAGAGCGAGCGAATTGCCGGGGGAGAAGGTGTCGCGATTTTTCAACCAGAGTTCTCCCCAAACGGGAAAGCTCTTGCCTATGTCTCGGACCAGTCGGGCTACGGAAACCTCTATCTGTACAACCTGGTTGAGAAGGCTAGCCATGCGCTCACTGGCGGCGAAGAGGAGCTCTCACGGCCGGCCTGGGCGCAGGGGCTTCGCACCTATGGGTTCAGCTACGACGGAGAAAGGATCGTCTATCGAGCAAGCAAGGATGGAATCGACCGTTTGAAGTACATCGATCTTAGGACGGGAGACATCGAAACACTCGATGAACACTTTGCTGACTACACCCTCTTGCAACAGGTCACTCTCTCTCCGAATGAGAACGTAGTTGCCCTGATCGCCCAATCGGCGAGGATCCCTCCTCGCGTGATCACCTGCAGCCTTGCCCCGCGTCAGCAGCCGCGTATCCACCGCTATTCGACCACGGGGACGATTCCGGACGATTGTCTGTCGGTGCCGGAATCGATCACTTGGGGCGCTTCGGATGGTGAGAAGGTGCACGGCCTTTACTACCCGCCTTGCAACGGTGCATTTGCTGGGACGGGCTTGCCCCCAGTGATCGTCCTGGTTCACGGGGGGCCGACTTCGCAGTACGCTGTTGGCTATCACGCTACCACTCAGTTCTTCACCTCACGCGGCTACGCCGTCCTTGAGGTGAATTACCGCGGAAGTACAGGCTATGGTAGGGAGTATCGCGAGGCGCTTAAAGGCAACTGGGGAGTCGTCGATGTAGAGGACATTGTCTTTGGTGCGCGACACCTCGCTAAGAGTGGTCGAGTGGATTTAGAGAGGCTCGTGATTATGGGGGGAAGCGCTGGCGGATACACTGTCCTTCGTGCCCTTACCGAGTATCCCGGCACTTTCAAGGCTGCCCTCTGCCTCTACGGGGTTTCCGATCTATTCGCTCTCGCCCAAGAGACACACAAGTTCGAAGCTCATTACCTTGACTCGCTTGTCGGAGAGCTCCCACAGGCAAGTGCGATCTACCGCGAACGCTCTCCGATCTTCTCCGCGGAGCGGATCGCAGATCCAATTGCCATTTTTCAAGGGGACGAGGATAAGGTGGTGCCCAAGAGTCAGTCCGAGCGGATCGTTGCCTCACTGCGCAGCCGCGGCGTTCCGCATGAGTACCATGTCTATGCAGGTGAGGGGCACGGCTGGCGCAAATTGGAGACGATTGAAGCCTTCTATCGGGACGTAGAACGCTTCTTGCGTGAGCACGTTCTGTTTAGCTAGTAGCGTTTTTTTGAAAAAGTACAACTGGATGAGAGAAAAATATGGAACACCATAAGGCTATCAGTGGCGGACACTGGCTTTCCCAAAGTGACAAATTGCGTGTTCAATCGACGCCGTTTTTCTCGTGTTACGATGAGCTGCCTCTTGAGAGATGTTCCTCTTTTTAGTAAGAAAGGAGAATGATGAAGGTTCTCACCATCTTAAGTAGTCCGAATGCAAACGGTCTCACCGCAGCCTGTGGAGAGGCCGCTCGCCAGGGGATCGTTGACGGTCACAGCCCAGCGCGGTTAGTTAACTTAAATGAGCTTAATATCGCGCGTTGTGCCGTGCATAATGACGGTTGGGGTACCTGTCGCAATAACCACCGTTGCCAACTGGAGGATGACTTTCAATCCCTCCACGAGACGATCAAACAAGCGGAGGGGTACGTCTTTGTCACCCCAGTGTACTTTGGTGAACCGAGCGAGCCGATGAAGGCGTTCTTCGACCGTCTACGCCGCTGCGAAGCGACTAAGGATCCCGCCTCCGGGGAGACGAGTACCCTGGCAGGAAAACCGGCCGTCTGCGTTGCCGCTGCCGGTGAGTCAGGGCACGGCGCGGTCAGTTGCCTTGCCGTGATGGAACACGTTCTCAACCAGCTTGGAGCTGCGGTCTTCGATTTTATTTCTGTTACTAAACGGACGCGTGACTATCAATTAGAGACGATCCATGATGCCCTTCTCGCCATGACCACTGCGGCACAGGTCGTACCATCCCAGGTGACTCAGGAAGGCCGACGGCGCCCGTTGCGGCGACGCAGGCGGCGCTAAAGCGTTTGCTAGAGCTGGTAGAGTTGGCTGTACTTGTTGGTGATATAGCGCATGAAATAAGAGGGATCCGGCTCCTCACCGGTGATCAGGGTCATAAGTTCCTTTGGCTCGTATATC
>Ga0315541_1001291_pt1 | contig 23716 bp, 21 predicted proteins | sample SalMarSW160190MG_FD_203095 | JGI IMG/M metagenome (GOLD analysis project Ga0315541, IMG submission 203095) | Salt marsh sediment microbial communities from the Plum Island Ecosystem LTER, Massachusetts, United States - Salt Marsh Sediment SW1601-190 ...
TGAGTAAATAGTTCTACAACCTGTTCTTGGGTTGGTACAGGATATTCTCTTCCATCTATTCCAATCACCCCAATGCTTTCTGATTTCGGAAGAAGTGTGAGAATGCCGGTGCGGTTTAAAGCGGTAACGCAACGGGCATATTCCCTTTCAACAGGAAATAACTGTTCTGATTGAATTTTTTTCTTTTGCATGATTTATTTCATTAATTCATCAAGGCTAATTCCCAAACCTTTAGTAATCTTCATAACCGTTTGGATGGTGGGTTTAGTGATGACATTTGTTTCAATCTTGGTAAGCGTTGTATAGGGAAGATCGGATTTTCTCGCTAATTCGTCTTGTGTCAATCCCTGCTTATTTCTAAGCTGTTTTATCTTATTCCCAATTGTTTCATTATTGTTTTGACTTTTCATAGTTTCCTAAGTATGCTAGTATTGGTATGGGTGCTTATTTAATCCTTCATAAATATACTAACAAATTTTATGAAATCAATCAAATTAAAAAATGAGGGAAGCCTGCTTTTGGCCAAAAATGAAGTTCGAGCCGATTTTTTTTCAGGTTCTTTGACAGTTTTTAGAAACCGTAAGCCAACGGGTGAATGCTGGCGAGTGATGGTGCAAAATGCCGCATTTTCCAACTGGCGGAGAGGGCGGGGTTCGAACCCGCGAGACAGGGGCTACCTGCCTACTCGATTTCGAGTCGAGCGCTTTCAACCAGACTCAGCCACCTCTCCTTTTATGTTAGTCGTTAGTGAATATTCGTTAGTTTCAAATACAAAAAACAAGATAAATTAGTTAACCGTTAGCTGGTTTAATACTAATAATTCATTAACCATTAACGAGCTAATTAACGAATCAAAGTACACAATTAAGTTCAACGTCTTTCCTGAAAGAATTTTTGTAAAATTAAACTACATTCCTTTTCTAAAACACCGCTTACTACTTCAATTTGATGATTAAATCTCTTATCCTGTACAATATTGATAATGCTGCCTGCTGCCCCGGCTTTAGGATCAAGAGTACCAAATATTAATCTTTTAATTCTTGCCTGAAGCATGGCATAGGCACACATCGGGCAAGGCTCTAAGGTGACATAAAGGTCAATATCTTCTAAATGCCAACTTCCTAAGTATTTCGCAGCTTGTTGGATTGCTAATATTTCAGCATGAGCAGTAGGATCCTGTAACTCTTCTTTCTGATTATGAGCCCGGCCTATTATCTTGTTTTGATATACAACTACCGCTCCGACCGGTACTTCCTGACGGAAATAAGCGATTTTTGCCTCTTTCAAGGCTTCTTGCATCAAGCTAATATCTTTATCATTATTTTTTAGCATATTTTTAATGAAGACTTTCCGGAAGTATTGATATTGGTGCGCCCGGAGGGACTCGAACCCCCAGTCTACTGATCCGTAGTCAGTTGCTTTATCCAATTGAGCCACGGGCGCATTATTAAATAAAAAGTTCCCTATTGATTTTATTATAATTTAAATCCTTAGTCAAATTAATTAAAAGAAAGTATCGAGTAAAAATAGTATCGAGTATCGAGTTAAGAAAGAGAAAAAAAGGTATAAAGATTATCCATATATAGTCTTCTATTTTTTGTAGGGGTCGGATTTATCCGACCCGAAACGGGTTTGATGAATCAAATCCCTAATCCCTACATTTACATTCACAGGCGATACGCCTGTCTTACGATTAGTGGGCTAACTAACTAACAAATCTTCTGTTTTCTTTCTTTTCTTCACTATATACTATATACTCGATACTTGATATTTTCTTTTGTTATTGTAAACTTTAATGGGATAGTTAGATAAAAATAAGAATACTACTTTTTTGTATCTTTTCTTCTCTTTCTTAACTCGATACTCGATACTATATACTCGATACTATACTTTATTAATTGAAATATTGGTTTAATTTTGTTATATTTAGGAAGCAGGTTTTTTAATTTTATTAAAGAATGGTAAGCTAAAGAGGAATTATATTTCGAATGATAAAAAAACTCCAGGATTTAAAAGATAAAATAATTACTATAATGGGATTAGGATTAAATCAAGGCGGCTTGGGAGTTGCTCGGTTTTTAGCAAAAACTGGTGCTAAAATTTTAATTACAGATTTAAAGACTAAAGAAGAACTTGAACCTTCTTTAGAAAAATTAAAAGATTTTGATATTAAATATATCCTGGGCCGACACCGGGAAGAAGATTTTATCAATACAGATATGATAATTCAAAACCCGGCTGTTCCTCATAATTCAAAGTATTTAAAAATTGCCCGAAAACATAAAATTCCCATTAAAACCGATTTAGATCTTTTCTTTCATCTTTGCCCCTCAAAAAATATAATTGCCGTTGCCGGAACAAAAGGTAAAAGCACTGTATCTCAACTTATTTATCATATTTTTAAAGAAGCTCAAAAAGATACAATTTTAGCCGGCAATATCGGTATCTCCGTTTTAGATATCTTGGAAAAAATCACCCCTCAAACCTGGCTAATCTTAGAAATATCTACCTGGCAGATGGAGGGGGTAAAAAACCGTAAATTTCGACCCCAAACCGCAGTTTTAACTAATATCCTGCCTGACCACTTAGACCGTTATCGTAATTATAAAGAGTACATCCGGTCAGAAAAATTAATCTTCAAGCACCAAAGGCCAAATGATAATCTGATAGTAAATTATGATAATGAAGAAACTATTAAAATTAAAAAAGAAATCAGGTTACCAATTTACTGGTTCAGCGCTAAAGAAAAGATAGAACCTGGTTGTTATTTAGAAAATGACAAACTGATCTTTCAGTCAGGAGAATATAAAACGACCTTTGCTAAAATCTCCGATCTTCTTCTCCCAGGGCTACATAATCTGGAAAATATTTTAGCAGCGAGTACAGTAGGTTTTGTTTATAACATCCCAGGAAATATTATTCTAAAAGCCCTAAAAAATTTTCCTGGAGTTCCCTACAGATTAGAATTTATTGGGGAATTTAGAGGAATTAAATTTTATAATGACACCTGTGCCACCACTCCGGAGGCAACTTTAGCCGCTTTAGAATCTTTCACTGAACAGCATATTATTTTGTTCTTGGGAGGCAAAAATAAAAAATTAAATTATAAAAATTTTGGGGAAACCATCGGGAAAGATAAAGAAATTAAAAAGATTATCCTCCTGCAGCATCCCGCATATGACGCCTCTCAAAAGATACTTTCTGCCTTAAAAAAACACCTTGATTCAGAGAAAATCATCCTTACTTCAAACTTGAAAGTGGGAGTCGAAATAGCCTTACAACAGGCACAAGCAAATGACATTATTCTTCTTTCCCCCGCAGCAGCCAGTTTTGGGATGTTTAAAAATGAATTTGACCGGGGAGACCAATTTAATAAAATAGTAAAAAACCTCAAATAATCTATTTGTTATAATTTAATTTCCATAAGATTAAGATATTGGAGAACTTTTTACATATAAATAGTTAAAAAACAGATAAAATTAGAGTAAATTTACATTCACCATGCCGAAAAGATAGAGTACCGCAATTATTAAAGGCTGATGGAGCAAATAGATTAATAAGGAATGTTTCCCCAGAAAACATAAAACTTTTATCCCTGAAAAGAAAGAAATATCAGCAAGTTGAAACCTTCGAGAGTAATCTGAGTAAACTAAATTACCAAAAAATATCCCAATTAAAACCACTCCAAACCAGGGTAAAAGGGGGAAATAATCAACTGAATAAAATTGAGCTGGCCTAAGCCCTAACCATGACAGCCAATAAAAATTAAAAGCAAAACCCTTTAGATATGCCCCCAAAAATACACAAAGTAAACCAATTGATAGATTCCAATAGCACAGTTTCAGAAAAGGATAAGCTAAAATAATGGAAATTCCGATAAGATGAAGTATACCAAAAATTACAAAAGCCTTACCTAAAAATATTCGAGTCACCAGGGTTATAATTAAACCCCAGGAAAATACCTTCAAACCTCTTCGAAGATATTTTGTGAATAATTTATTTTTATCTTTATAAATTTTCTTAGTCCTGGAAAAACTGATACTAAGAGATGCTCCGACCAAAAAAATAAATGTCGTAGCAGTTACCCGCGCAAAATACATCCAAAAACCAGAATAAACATTGACATTATAATGAGCAAAATAGTGCAAATTATAAAGCAAATGATAGAACACCATCATGATGATGGCAATCCCTCGCAGGAAATCTATTTCCCAAAATCGTTGTGCTATTTTTTTTTCTTCCATAAAACCTTTCCAAAAAGATAAAGACTAGCTTTTTATCTCCTACTTTAGTTTTACTTATATACAGTGGCAGGCATAGACTTCGTGAGATTTGATTTTTTAAGTAAATTTTTATTGTTCTGCTAATTCCAGGGCAACTTCTACCATCTGGTTAAAAGTCTTCTGCCGCTCTTCTGAAGTGGTCTCTTCTCTGGTTACTAAACTATCAGAAACAGTTAAAATTGAAAGAGCATTAACTTTAAATTTTGCTGCCAGAGTATATAAGACAGCAGTCTCCATTTCTACCGCTAATACCCCGTAATTTGCCCAATGCTTCCAGGAGTTAGGGTCATCGTGATAAAAAGTATCGCTAGTTAAAACACTCCCCACTTTTACCGAGATGTTTTTCTCTAAGGCAATATCATAAGCCTTTTTTAAAAGATCAAAATTTGCAGTAGAAGCGTAATCCATACCATTAAAACGTATTTTGTTAATATGTGAATCCGTTGATGCACTCATAGCCAAAATAACGTCTCTAATTTTTATATCTGGCTGCATAGATCCACAGCTTCCGATTCGGATTAATTTTTTTGCTTTATAACTTGTAATAAGTTCATTTAAATATATTGATATCGAAGGTATTCCCATACCTGAACCCTGGATTGAAACTTTTTTTCCTTTATAAGTTCCGGTATAGCCATACATACCACGCACCTCATTATAACAGATAGCATCAGTAAGGAAATTTTCCGCTATATATTTTGCTCTCAGGGGGTCACCGGGAAGTAAAACTGTGCTGGCAATTTCCCCTTCTTTTGCTCCAATGTGTATACTCATAATTAATTGTCCTCCTGTTTAGATAGATTAAATTAGTCGTTAGTCGTTAGTTTCAAATACAAGTTTTAGTTGACAGTTTTCAGTTCTCAGTTTTCAGTTTTCAGTAAGTAGGGGCGTATTGCTATACGCCTGTCTTACTAATGACTGGTTAACTAATCTTTAACCGGTAAACTGGCAAACCGGGTAACTGGATAACTAATACATACGAGATACGAATTTAGTTTTCTTCATTAAATTTTATTATACAATTCTCAATATATTGCCTAAACTTTTTACCATTCATCCTGTCGTGCCTGGCATCATAAGTAACGTGATTTTTATTATAAGGAGAACTTTTTGCAAATATAACAAATGAGCCTTTAAAATATCTGGAAACTATTCTTGTACTTTTAGGCAGTAGAATTCTCTTGCCTTTTTCATTATATCCCAGATAACCTTTCTCCCATACTTCTTTTTCTGCATAATGACCGGGTTCCAATTCGGTTACCTTTTCTTTTATGAAAGATGGGTTAATGTTGGGAGTAATCGGCTTTAAACCGGCAGTTTCTAAGCGAAAATAAGCCCAACCTGCATTATTGGGAAAATGATTAAATTCCAATACTTTCGGTTTAACAATCCTCACTGAATTTGGGGTACTAAATTCAATACACCCTTTCTCTGATGATCTTTTTGCCCCGGTTAAATCGTGGCCTCCACCTGCGGGGAATAGAGTATGATTTAAATCATCTATAGAACTTATTTTGTTAAGAATAGAAATCATACTATCGATATCTTTCCAAAGACAATTGTTTGGGATAGCTGCCGGAAATAATTCTCTGATGATTTTCTCCCAAACAAGTAAATTTTCCGTTTCAAAATCACCTCTGTCTAATTTCATAATTTCTCCTTCCTTTAGATAATATTTTTAAATACTTTCCATTTTATTAACAAAAAAATTGCCACCACCTTATAAAAGGTTGAGACAATTTTTAATATCTTCAGTTAAAATGAATAATGAATAATCTGTTTTGGTTTTACCAATAGCGTAATAAAAAATACTGCGATTTTCTCTTAAATCATGCAATATGGCAGCCCTCTTAGCTTATAAGAAATGGCGGAGAGAGAGGGATTCGAACCCTCGGAGCAGGCCTTAACCCGCTCAATTGCTTAGCAGGCAACCACCTTCGGCCACTCGGTCATCTCTCCGTTTAAAAGTATAACATAATAATTTTTTTCAGGCAAGAGAAACCAACAAATTCGTATCTCGTATCTCGTGAATCGTATCTCGTTGAGAAATAAGTATCGAGTATATAATATATAGTAAAGAAAGAAGAAGAAAATAGGAGCCGGTATCCAGGAGCCAGGAGTCAGAATCCAGAATAAATTTCGCACCATATATCGCGTAAAGTTAGATAAAAAAATACCATTCTTTCTCTTTGCGTATTACGTATGTCGTATAGCGCTTAGTTAGTTCTTAGACCTAGGGAAACAAAGGTGCCTGGCACCTTTGTTTCCCTATTCGAATTTCTAACTTGCGATAAGCACTAAAATATATTAGAATATGCTAAGCAAAAATAAATTAGTCGTTAGTGAATAGTAAACAGTCGTTAGTACTTAGTTAGCCAGTTAATTGGTTTGTTGGTTATTTAGTTTAGTATTAATTCTTCGATGTACTCATTCCTCAACCAGCTAACTATTCCTCTTCACGCGATACGCGATACGCAATAGGAATATAATTTCAACTCAGAATAAAGGAGAGACTGAAAAAATGAAACAATATAAATATGAAGTAATTGTAGTAGGAGCAGGACACGCCGGTTGTGAAGCCGCTTTAGCAGCTGCTAGAATAGGGGCTAAAACTCTCCTTATAACTTCCAATATAGAAAATATCGCTCTAATGCCTTGTAATCCTTCTATAGGGGGACCGGGGAAAGGCCATGTAGCGAGAGAAATTGATGCACTGGGAGGAGAATTAGCTAAAAATACTGATAAGGCTACAATTCATATCAGAATGTTAAATACCAGTAAAGGTCCGGCTATGTGGGCTCTTCGGGCACAGGTAGATAAAAAAAGATATTCGCAGAAGATGACACATACTATCCAAGCCCAGAAAAATTTAGATTTAAAACAAGAAATGGTTACCGGGCTAATAGTAAATAATCGTCAAATAGAAGGAGTAATAGTTCAAAGTGGTCTTAAATTTTTTTCTCCTACCGTAATTTTAACTACAGGAACATTTTTAAATGGACTAATCTACATAGGAGAAACTATTTATCCTGCTGGTAGAGCCGGAGAACTTGCTTCCATTAGTCTTGGGGAAAATCTTAAAAGTTTTGGTCTTAAAATAGGTAGATTAAACACCTGCACCCCTCCTCGAATAGACAGAAGAACGATTGATTTTTCTCAAATGGAAGAACAAAAGAGCGTTGATGTTCCTTTAGCCTTTTCTTTTGAATCAGAAGGCAAGATCTATAAAGATTTTTCGGTATTTTTGACTCGAACTAATCAAAAAACTCATCAGGTAATTCAAAATAATATTCATCGAGTTCCTCTTTCCAACGGAACTATTCAGAGCGCAGCAATCAGATATTGTCCCGCTGTCGAAGATAAAGTGCTTAGATTTCCGGAAAAAGAGTCTCATCAAATATTTTTAGAACCAGAAGGTTATAATACTGAAGAAATTTATTTACAAGGATTTTTTACCAGTCTTCCGGCTGATGCCCAGGATAAAGCCATACGAACTATTAAGGGATTAGAAAATTGTAAAGTTATCAGATACGGATATGCTATTGAATATGATATGGTCTACCCTAACCAATTAAAATATTCTTTGGAAACCAAAAAAATTAAAGGTTTATTTTTAGCCGGACAGATTAATGGAACTTCTGGGTATGAAGAAGCTGCAGAACAGGGTCTTTTGGCTGGAATAAATGCAGTGCAACTTATAGACGGCAAAGAACCTTTAATATTAGACCGTTCAGAAGCCTATATTGCTGTGGAGATAGATGATTTAGTCACTAAAAGTGTGACTGAACCTTACCGTCTAAGAACCGGGCTTGCTGAATATCGACTACTATTAAGACAGGATAATGCGGATTTAAGGCTTACCCCTTATGGATATAAAATTGGCTTAATTTCAGAACAAAGATATGAAAAATTTTTAGAAAAAAAATCCCTGATTGAAAAAGAAAAAGAAAGACTAAAAAAAGTTATTATTTATCCAACTAAAGAAGTAAGTAAATTGGTTGATAAATTACAAACTGCTCCTCTTTCTAAGGTAATAAACTTAACTACTTTGCTTACCAGACCTGAACTAACTTATAATCGAACTGCTTCTATCGATCCTAATCGACCAGACCTTCCCGCTGAAGTAATCGAGCAAGTAGAAATTCAAATAAAATATGCTGGATATATTAAGCGTCAAAAGACTCAGGTAAAAAGATATAAAAAATTAGAAAATTATAAGATACCTAAAGATATTGATTATTTTAAAATTCACGGAATTTCCCATGAGGGTCGAGAAAGATTTTCTGAAGTAGAACCTTTATCTTTAGGTCAGGCCAAAAGGATACCAGGAATTACTCCTGCTGATATTACTGCTCTAATGATAAATATTGAAAAGATAAAAAGAACAACAAAGCTTATAGCTCGCCATTAGCGTATAGCGTATAGATAATTTGTATCTCGTATTTCGTGAATCGTATCTTGTATGTATAGTTACCCAGTTACCCGGTTAGCCAGTTTACCAGTTAATATCAATTAGCCGATTCTCCAATTGACCAATTGACCAATTGAATTTAGCTTATCAATCAGTCGGTTTATTTATAGGGCGTATAGCAATGTACCCCTATTTCTTTTTTTTCAAGTTTGAAACTCGTAACTTGTCACTAATTACTCATTACTCATCACTGTATCCTCTACGCTAAACGCTGTACGCTAGATTTATTCACTAACGACTAAATTTCCTGCTGCCTTTAAAGTATTCTGCATCAGCATAACATTAGTTATCGGCCCTACTCCTCCCGGAACCGGGGTAATGACAGATACTTTATCTAAGATTTCCTCATAAGCTACATCCCCTACCAATTTTCCTTCCACCTCATTAGTTCCTACATCGATAATTACTGCTCCCTCCTTTACCATATCCCGCTTAATTATCTCCGGTTTTCCTACTGCAGCAATCAGAATATCTGCCTGACGAGTATAGTGGCTTAAATCATTGGTTCGAGAATGACAGACAGTAAGAGTAGCATTGGCATACTGTTTTTTCTGGAGAAGTATGAGCGCCATCGGTCTTCCTACAATACTGCTCCTTCCCACAATAACGGTATGTTTCCCTTCTACTACGATATTTTCTCTCCTCATTAACTCATATACTGCATAAGGCGTGCAAGGCAAAAACTCGGGTTTACCTAAAGCCAGTCTTCCCATATTAATGGGGTTAAAACAATCTACATCTTTGGAAGGATTTACTGCTTCTTGAATCCGTTCCTGGTTTATATGCTCAGGAAGGGGAACTTGCACTATAATCCCACTTACTTTTTTATCTTCATTCAAATTATCTATAAGTTTAAGGAGTTCTTTTTCGCTGGTTTTTCCGGGAAGACTGTGTTTTTCAAAATCAATAGAAGCTCTTTCGCAGGATCTGGCAATCATTTTTACATAAAATAAAGAAGCGGGGTCTTCCCCGACAATAATTACTGCTAATTTAGGAGTTAATTTATTTTTTTTAATAAAATTTTCTACTTTTGCTTTTAAAGATTCGTTAATCTCTTTAGCAATTTTTCTTCCATCAATAATCTTGGCCATGATAAATGTTTCTCCTTTTTATTTAATCCTTCTGACTCCTGAATTCTGGATACTTAATTAGTTATAATATACCATTATCAAATATTCAAATCAAAATAATTCTTATTATCATTCACACAAAAAGCCTATGATTTCCCATAGGCTTTCCATTTTATCTTATATTTATTTTAAATATTAAAAAACTTATAACTTTTAATGACCTTTTGCTTGCCTTTTTCTATCCCCTTTGTTAACTGCTTCTTTGATTATATATTTTGCTTTATTTTTTTCAATATTACAAGCAGCACTAATTTCACCCACTAAAATCTTGCGAGCTCTCTCGTATAAACCACGTTCCGTAGAAGATAGTTTTTCTACAGTATCTCGATGAGTATAATTTTTTACTACCTGAGCAACTTTTAAGATATCTCCGCTATCGACCATCTCTGTTTGAGATCTTATCCTCTGCTTATAATTTCCATCCATTTCATCATCCATCTTATGACCCAACACGTTTAAAACCTCTGGCACAGTTTCAGGGTCAATAATATACCTTAAACCTATTTCTTCAGCTTTATTAACCGGAACCATCAAAGTCATTTCGTTTACCATTAATTTTAAGATATAGTATTTTTCTTTTTGCCCCAATACTTTCTTTTCTTCTATATTTTCAACGTCTCCAACCCCAAAGGAAGGATGAGATACTTTATCACCAATTTTAAACATTTTTTTGGATTTTTTAAACCCGCTACTCACTTCCTATCTTTTTACTTTCTTAAATTATACCATTTTTTTACTAAAAATACAAAACCATAAAAAGAAAGTATCGAGTATATAGTATCAAGTATCGCGTGAAGAGTAGCGTGGAGCGTATAGCAAAAATCGTATCTCGTATCTCGTGAATCGTATCTCGCAAAGATGGTTAGCCAGTTTACCTGTTACCCGGTTGAAGAATTAAAATCAGGTTGGTTAACTGTATCAACTAACCCTCATCTTACAACTGAGAACCTATATTTGAAATTAACGACTAGTATTAACTGGACAACCGGCAAACCGGGTAACTGGGTAACTAATCCGTATCGAGTTTCGCGTTAAGAAAGAGGAAGAAAGTAAATCAAGGGAAAATAGAGAAAAGATATAGGCATAACCTTTTTTATCTAACCATTTAGGAAAACAGATGGCAAGCTATATAATGATTATTTTCAAAACATTTTAGTTCTGGTTCTTCTTCTTTACATATAGTTTTTACATAAGGGCATCTGGTATGAAATCGGCATCCGGAAGGAGGATTTACGGGGCTGGGAACATCGCCCATCAAAATCTGACCTTTTTTTCTAAGTTTGGGATCGGGGATAGGTATAGCAGAAAGTAATGCCTGGGTATAGGGGTGTTTTGGGCTACTAAATAATTCTTTTTTGGGAGCAGTCTCTACTATCTTCCCCAAATACATTACTGCGACTCTATTACTGATATGTTTTATTACGCTTAAATCATGAGCCACAAATAAAAGGGTAAGTCCAAATTCTTTCTGTAAATCCTGTAATAAATTAATAATCTGGGCTTGAATGGAAACATCCAAAGCGGATACACATTCATCGGCAACTATAAACTCCGGGTTAGTTGCCAAAGCTCTGGCAATTCCTATCCTCTGCCTTTGCCCACCACTAAATTCGTGAGGGTATCTGTTTATCTGGTCTGGTAGAAGACCAACTTTTCCCATAATCTCAATTACTCTCTCTTCTTGTTCTTTTTTAGAACCGATCCTATGTACTTCCATCGGTTCAGCAATAGTTGTTCCTATGGTCATTCTGGGATCAAGAGAACCAAAGGGATCCTGATAGATAATCATCATTTTTTTTCTAAATTTTAGCATCTCTTTTTTTCTTATATGAGTTATTTCCTGACCATTAAAATATATTTTACCTTCTGTTGGGTCTAATATTCGCAGTATAGTTTTCCCGCAGGTAGTCTTTCCGCATCCTGATTCTCCCACGAGACCAAGAACTTCCTTTTTAGCTATATAAAAACTCACATCATCTACAGCCCTAACTGCCTTTTTTTTGCCTAAAGGTGATTTGCCTAACCAGAACCATTTTTTTAGATTTTTAACTTCTACCAATCTTTCCATTCTACTTATTTGCTCCTTATTGTCTTCTTGACTAAATGACATTTCACCAGATGAGAGTTTTCTATCTCTATCAGTTCTGGCATCTCTTCAACACATCTTTTAAAACTGAAATCACATCTGGGATGAAACGGACATCCTGAAGGTAAATCAAGGAGATTGGGGACTATACCCGGAATTGCATCAAGATGTTCTGCCTCAACATTCATTCGGGGTATTGATTTACTTAACCCTTTGGTATAAGGGTGGAGAGGATTATTAAAAAGTGTATATATATCGGTATATTCTACTATATGTCCGGCATACATTACCGCTACATTATCGCACATTTCAGCGATTACTCCCAGATCATGAGTTATTAACATCACCGAGGCACCAAATTTATCTTTTAAATCATTAATTAATCTTAAAATCTGAGCTTGAATGGTAACATCAAGGGCAGTAGTAGGTTCATCGGCAATAAGTAAGGTAGGGTTACAAGATAGAGCCATGGCAATCATCACTCTCTGTCTCATCCCCCCGGATAACTCATGAGGGTAATTATCTATTCTCTTCTCTACATCCGGTATCCCTACAATCTTTAATATCTCTATAGACTTTTTTCTAGCTTCTTCTTTGTTTAACCCCTGATGCAATTGAATAACTTCCCCAATTTCATGACCGATAGTAAATACCGGGTCCAATGAAGTCATGGGCTCCTGGAAAATCATAGATATTTTCTTCCCTCTTATCTTTCTAATATCTTTATCATCTAACTTTAAGAGGTCCTTGCCTTCGAAGTATATTTCTCCATTTACAATCTTTCCCGGAGGATGAGGAATTAATTTCATAACCGACAAGGCAGTGACACTCTTACCACTTCCGGATTCTCCTACAATTCCTAAAGTTTCCCCCTGATTAATTTTAAAACTAACTCCATCTACCGCCTTTACTGTACCTTCATGGGTAAAAAAGTGAGTTTTTAGATTTTTTATTTCCAGTAATGTTTTCATATCTTGTCTTAGTTTATCCTATTTTATAAATTTAATTAAATGAATCTGTAATTCAGAGAACTGTCCCCTGAATCAATTCGTCCCCTGTACCACTTTTTTAAGTTTTAAGTCGGGGATCTAAGATATCTCGTAAACCGTCTCCTAATAGATTAAGGCCTATAACAGATAATAATATCGCTATTCCAGGAAAAGTTGCTGCCCACCATGCACCACTCACAATATAAGAATAACTTTTAGATAGCATAGCACCCCATTCCGGAATGGGAGGTTGAGCTCCTAACCCTAAAAAGCCAAGAGCTGCACAATCCAAAATAGCAGTAGCTAACATCAGGGTACCGTATACAATAACCGGGGCAATACTATTGGGGAGGACATGGCGAAAGATAATTCTTGCATCACTCGACCCGATTGCTTTTTGGACTTCGATATATTCCATCTCTTTAATGTAGAGTACCGAGCTTCTGATAATCCTCGCCATCTGGGGGGTATAGACTATACCTATTGCTATCATTGCCTTATCCAATCCTTGTCCCAGAACAGTGACAATTACAATAGCCAGTAGCAATGCTGGAAAGGCAAACATAATATCTACAATTCTCATAATTACTGCATCTACCCATCCGCCATAATAGCCTGCCATTACTCCAAAGGTTATTCCCAGGAACATGGCAATTCCCACTGCTACAAAACCTGCAGTTAAACTGACCCTGGCTCCGTAAAGAATTCTACTTAAAACACATCTCCCCAAGCCATCAGCCCCTAAGGGCATTTCTTCTATTCCATCTTCACTCCAGAATCCCGGTTTCAAAGCCTTGAAAAGTTCCGGAGGGGAAGGAGTAGGGCTATTAGGAGCAATAAAATTAGCAAAAATGGCACATAAAATTAGTATAACAACAATTATCAGACCAAAGACTGCTGATTTATTATATTTAAGCCTTCTTATTAATTCATGGGTTTTAGTTTCTCTTATTCTTTCCATTTTTTTACCTATCCGTAATGAATTCTTGGGTCAATATAAACATATATAATATCAGTTATTAAATTCACAATGACAAACATTAAAGCAAAAAATAATACACATCCCTGTACCACGGGATAATCTCTCATATTTACTGCGTTTACCACATACCTTCCGATTCCCGGCCAGGAAAAAACCGTTTCGGTTAAAATAGCCCCGGCCAACAGCAAACCAAAATTTAATCCGATTACGGTAATTACCGGAATCATGGCATTTCTTACCGCATGTTTATAAATTACCATTCTTTCTGATAATCCTTTAGCTCTTTCTGTTCTAATAAAATCCTGTCTTAATACTTCTAACATACTTGACCTGGTTACACGGGCAATAGTAGCCATCGGTATAGTAGACAGAGCAACAGAAGGTAAGATTAAATAACGAAGTGAACTTATAAAAGCTGCAAAATTACCGGTAATAAGACTATCCAACAGGTAAAAACCGGTAATTCGCTGGTAAGATATCATCATGCTTATCCGTCCACTGATTGGCAGCCATCTCAACCATACTCCAAAAATCATCATCAACATAATTCCCAACCAGAACACGGGCATCGACACTCCGAAGATAGCGAGCCCCATAAAACTGTAGTCAAAAACCGAATACTGCCGTGAGGCAGAGATAATTCCGGCAATACAACCGATGGTTATAGCAAAAATCATAGATAATATAGTAAGTTCAACTGTATTAGGAAATCTTTCTAATATCTCTTTAGCTACGAATTCATTAGAAACTATAGAACGCCCCAAATCTCCCCGCAATACCTGTTTCAGCCAGATCCAATATTGAGTAGTGAGGGGTTTATCTAACCCATATTTTTCTCTGATGGCACTGATAACCTGAGGAGAGGCATGTTGTCCGACTATAGTTACTGCCGGGTCACCGGGGGCTAAACGAATTAAAGAAAAGGCGAGGATAGAAACTCCTAATAGCACCGGGATTAACATTAATAATCTTTTAGTAATATACCACTTCATCTACTAATTCCTATCTATTTTTAAATTATACTTATACTATTATATATACTTTTTAATTACCATAATGCAATAAGAAAAATGAAATAAAAAAGTGCCTTTTTAGGCACATTTTCATTTCATCCAGGGAAGGGGTGACCCAGTCACCCCTTCCCTTTTACGAAAATTCAAACCAAGAAAATTTTTTCTATTCTACTGATACCGGATAGAAGAATTTTCTGGAAGTAGGATTAAGGACATAACCCTTTACGTTTGTTCTGAAGACTAAATTTTGGGTTGAATGAGCTAGATAGACATAGCCAGCATCTTCGTGAATCATTTCCTGTGATTTCTTGTAATATTCAGCCCTTTTTTCAGTATCGTAGGTCTTCAATGCTGCAGAAAGTAGTTCTTGATTCTCCTCATTATTATAAAAAGCATAGTTGCCAGCTGTACCTATGGAACAAACATTAGCACCATACAATACATTCATAAAATTATCCGGGTCTCCATTGTCACCAGTCCATCCTAATAGACACATCTGATGTTTCCCGGCTTCAGTCTCCTGCAGATAGGTTCCCCAATCAACCTGATAGAATTTTACAGTTATGCCCACCGCAGCTAAATAGCTCTGAATAGCTTCTCCAATTTTAGGAGGATCGAACATATATGGTCGGGATACCGGCATTACATGAAGAGTGACTTCAAAACCATCCGGATATCCTGCTTCGGTTAATAATTGTTTAGCTTTTGCAGGATCATAAGGGTAATCATCTATTGCATCATTATACCCTAACATAAAGGGAGGCATTCCATTTGTAGCCTTAATTGCTGTTCCCATATAAATATTATCTACTATAGATTGTTTATCAATAGCCATATTAATAGCCTGTCTGACTTTTTTCTTGGTAAGGGGCTCATAATATCCGGGGGTTTTAACCAGAGGTTCATCTGCTATATCACGTACACCGTTTTTATTAGCATCAATATATCCATACCCAGTATTCATAGCCATGTATCCTATAGTCATCCCTGCCTTTGACATAAAGACTAAATCTTTATTGGCTTTTATCCGATCAAGGTCAGCGGGGTTAGGATACTCTATCCCCTGTACTTCACCTACTTCTAAAGCCATAAGTCTGGCTGAAGGGTCAGGAATAACTTTGAAGATTAATTTATCCAGTTTAGCTCTTTCCCTCCAATAATTTTCATTTGCTTCTAAGGTAATATGGTCATCTTTTACCCATTCTACAAATTTGAAAGGACCGGTACCACAGGGATTTTTGAAGGCGTCTCCTTTATATTTTTCTGCATTTGTGGGACTTACAATGTTAACCGTGAACATGGCAAGACTGGTCATAATAGAAGCGTTCGTACTTTTTAAGACTAATTTTACCGTATAGTCATCAATCTTCTCCATCCTATCTACATCACCAAACATCCATCCCCAATATGACCATTCACCATATTGATGATAAGGATGGGTGGTGTCATATTGGCGGGCAAAGGAAAAGACTACTGCATCGGCATTAAAGTCTGTGCCATCATGGAATTTAACCCCTTTTCTCAGGTGAAAAACAATCTCTGTCCCATCTGCTGATGCTTCCCAGGAGGTAGCCAAACAAGGTTGTATCAATACAGAACCTGCTTCATATTCAACCAAGCCTTCAAAGATATTATCCATCCTCTGAATGGATTCTCCATCAGTTACATCTGCAGGATCCAATCTAACCGCATCACCGCTGCTACCGAATACTAAACTAACTTCGACAACTTCTTTTTTTTCTCTTAACATTAGAAAAGAAGCTATTATTACAATTACTACAATTATAATAATCCATAAATAATTTTTTTTCATCATTATAATTCTCCTTTTTTTAAAATATTCTCAAACAACTCAATTTCTATGTGATTCCTGTATTTAGAACATCTATTACCCCCTTTAAAATATATTTTGCGCCTTTTATAAAACTCTGAAAATCTTATTTTGCAAGGCTTTTAGCACACTTTTATTTTGCTCTTCACCTCCACCATCAAAACCCTTATCTGATAATGGTTTTAGGAAGGTTATCGATATAATTTCTGCTTGTTTATTAATTTTTTATTATAGGATTGGAGGTATTTTTAAACCTTATCTATCCCTCTTGAGTTTTCTGAAAACCTATTTTATAAACTAAGTTCATTTGTTGCTATATTCAGTATTTTGAAGTAATCGTTTTATCTTTATTTTAAATATGATAGAGGATTAACCGGCTTACCGCCTAATCTTACTTCAAAATGGAGGTGGGGACCAGTGGCATTTCCAGTTCTTCCTACTTTACCAATTATAGTTCCCTTATTCACATACTGACCCTTCTTAACCAATCTCACAGAACAATGACCATATACAGTAGAATAACCTCCATTGTGGCTTATAATAATAACATTACCATAACCTCTCATATATCCACTATAATTTACTCTACCGCTCTCGGCAGCTACTATAGTAGTCCCGGTAGGAGCTCCAATATCTATACCTGTATGAAATTCTTTTCTTCCGTTTAAAACTCTTGATCCAAAAGGTGAGGTAACCCTTCCTCTTACCGGCCAGATAAAATTACATATATTACTGCGGGCTCCAGGTACATTAGGAATTCTTAATTGTTGTCCTGTAGAAATTTTGGAAGCATCAGTAATACTATTAGCTGCTATAATAGACTCTATTTTTACATTATACTCGCGCGAAATACTCCAGAGACTTTCTCCTTTTTTTACATAATAAACTATCTCCTCTGCTGCAGCAGCCTTGCTATATCCTTCTGCTTTGGCAATATCCATATTAGTTATGGGTAGCTTCAATTTTTGGCCTATAGATAGTCGGGATATTTCTTTTAAATTATTAACAGAAATGATAGAAGTCATCTTTACATCATATCTCTGGGATATGCTCCACAGGGTATCTCCTTTTACCACAGTATAAGTTATAATGGTTGGTTCCTGTTTCTGATTAGAGTTAGATACTCCTCCTCCTATTGCGGGGATTTCTAATTTTTGGCCAAGTGATAAGAGATCTTTATCCCTAAGATTATTTACATCAATAATAACTTCCACCGAAACTCCATATTTTCGAGAAATATTCCATAGATTATCACCTGCTTTAACTGTATAAACAATCGGTTTCGCCGTTTCAGGTTGATTAACATTATTATTAATATTATTATTTTTTTTATCAATAACTACCTGGTTAACAATATTTGTTTCAGCAACAGTACCTTTATGTAAAGGAATTTTCATTTCCTGCCCGATGGAAATTAATTCCGAGTTAGAAATGTTATTGTTAGCAAGAATGGAATTTACGGTAAGATTGTATTGCTGGGCAATTGTCCATAAAGTATCTCCTTTTTCTACGATATACATAGTAGAATCAGCGGCAGGGAGGTTACCTTTAAGAATTTTAATTATCTGACCTATGGATAAAGTATCTTTATCTTTAATATTATTAAAAGCCAAGATTGGTTCTAAAGGTGTATTGTATTGTTTGGAGATGCTCCATAGAGTTTCACCCTTGGTTACTTTATGAGTAATAAATTCATCATTATTACCATCAGCAAAAGAGTAAAAAGGAATAGAGAAGATAAATAGTAAAAGTAAGGTTACTAGAGTAATAGAATTTTTCTTATCTTTATTATGTTTTTGAGTTAAATACATACTCTACTCTCCTCTATTTAGAAATTAATAACCAAAAATGAGGTAAAAATTAATTAAGAAGTTTTCTCAACAGCTAAGCAGCTATTTCTTCTTTTTCTTAGATTTTTTTTCTAAAAAACTATCAATAATATTTTTTTTAAAACGCCAGATTCTTCCAATTTTAACAGCCGGAATCTTATTAGTTCTTGCCCATTGATAGACAGTAAGAGGTTTTACTTGTAAATATTTCGCTACTTGTTTTGCAGTTAAATATTCATCCATTTCATAAACCTCCCTTGATTTATGCTGGTTTCCTTATATTATATTATTGTTTTTTGATGATTTTGTCAATTTTTTTTATATTTCATAAATAATTAGTGAATTGGAGAATTGGCTAATTAGTAAATTAATTTTTTACCTGCCGTTTTTATCCTTTTCCTTATGCAGTATATCTCCTACCTCCTGGGCAACTCGATAAGGTTTGGTTAAAATTCTGATAGGCATAGACTTAAGAAAATGAGATAGATCTTTTTTCATTTCCTCAGTTACGCGATGGGGTTTAGTTAACACCCTATCTATGAAATCTGCCGTGTAGGTTTCTAATAATTTTTCCCGATTAATTTTAATTTCGTTTCCACAAATATTACATTTAATATCCTCTAAATATTCACCTTTATAAGTAATAGTATGATTGGTTTCTTTATTGCAGTGAAGACAAAAAAGTTGAGCTTTTACTTTAGTCGTCATTTGCTCTTAAGTCCGATATACCGAACTTTTTCCTCCTTTTTTAATCCAACAAAAACCATTCCATCTACTCTTCGCTTAAAACCTGGGTCAATCTTTTGTACATATGGTAAGATTTTATAACTTTTTTTATATGCTCTCTGGTCTCAGAATAAGGAACATTTTCTACAAAGTTATCCAGATCAGATCTGTCATATTGCTTTAACCACTTGCTGGTTGTACCTGGGCCGGCATTATAACCGGAAATCACTAATATTGAATCATTTGAAAATCTTTCTTCCAAGTAATAAATATACCAGCAGCCTAAATCAATATTTATCTCGGGGTCAAAGAGCATTTCATCATTAAATTCTTCTAGATTTATCTTCTGAGCAATCCATTCTCCGGTTGAAAAAATTATCTGCATCAATCCCCTGGCCCCGGCAACAGATTCATCCCAGGAGTTAAATCTGCTCTCCTCTCTAATCATAGCCAAAACAAGTAAGGGGTCTATTTCATATTCCAAAGCACGTTCTCTAATCATATCCTCATAATAAAGAGGATAGAGACTTTCCCATAATTCAAGAGGTAATTCCTCTAATTGATGATTATCTTCTAAATAATTAAAAATTATTTCCGAATAATTTAAAGAATCATTATAATCCATATTCTTTTTATAAATATCACTTAGCTTAAATAATAAAAAGATATTCCCGGAATTATAATTTAATGCTCCCTTTAATTCAACTATTGATTCTTTATAAAAACTAACCTCTTCAAACAATTCTGCTTTGAGCAATGACAGCTGACCTTTCCCCTCTATTTTATCATATTTTATTAAAAATTCATCTAAATTTGTAAAATCTTCTTTCCTGGAAACAGAAACAGGCCAAACAAAACTAATATCACTTCTTTGTTCTATAATTCTTTCGGTATAGTAACTCAAGGGGTATTCCCTAACAAGCTTCTCGTAGGCAATTTTTGCCTCCTCATCTGACCCTATACTCTCTAAAATCTTTCCACTCCAGTACAGGGCGTCGTCTCCCAATTTGCTTTGAGAAAATCTCTCTGATAATTCTCGATAGTAATCTAACGCCTTAGAATCAGTCTTATTCTTGGTATAATATCGGGCTAAATTCCATAGAGAAGTCATTGATTCATAACTATTAGGATATTTGCTGATCAATTCTCTCCACAGGGAAATTCCTTTTTCTTTTTCTTTTAACTGAAAATAAGATTCTGCCAGACGCAGATAAGATTGTCGGGCATAATAGCTTTCGGGGTATTGCCCGATAATTTTTTCATACTTATCTATTGCCAAATAACGCTCTCCTAAGACACGCAGAGAATTGCCCCCAAGATAATTTGCTTTAATAGTAATTTCACCGGAAGGGAATTTTGCTATAATCTCCTCACACTGATTAACAGCTTCCTTATATTCCTTTTTATAATATAAAGCCCTTGCCCTCTTATAATAAATTTCCGCAATATCAGAGGCTTCGGGAAAAGTTTCAATAACTTTCACATACAAACCCTCAGCCAGATTATACTGGCGATATTTAAACAAAATATCTGCACATTTTACCATTATATGGTAAGGAACCTCAATTTCTTTTAAATCTTCCTGAATCTTATTAAAATATCTAATCAACAACTCTTCCGGTTCTGATTTCCTTTTAAGTCTATAGCCTTTATCCAATATTTCATATAAACAGTTAAGAGAATCGACATATTTTTTCCCCTGCCAGTATATCTCAGAAAGCTCAAACAAAACTTTTGCTTTAAGCTGGTTGTCTTTGGAATCTTTCAGGATATTTTTATAATAAATTACCGCAGAAGTTGTATCATTTAACTCTCGATAATTCTGAGCTATTTGGTAATTGGTCTCTGAAATAATTAGACTTTGAGGAAAATTCTCTATTATTTGTTTATAAGTAGCTGTAGATTCGCGATTTTCACCTTTTAGTCTATAGGTTTCAGCCAGATGAAATAGGGAATAATCAGTCAAAATTGGGTCATCTATTACTAAATTTTTATATATTTCTATTGCCATATTCCAATCTTCAATTTTTCTATAACAATCCCCCAATAAATACTGAGATTTAATATAAAGGGGTAAATTCAGGGTGGAATATTCTACTTTTAACAATTCGAAAATTGCCTGCTGATAATCACTCTGTTGATAAAATTCTAATCCCATTTTATAGTTTTCTAAATCTACTTTTAGCTCGATAGTCAAAGGGTGTTCTTCTACTAATTTAAAAAGCTTTAATATCTTTAGCTGCTGGGCTTCAAGTTCAGTCAATTCATTATTGCCGGCCAAAGCAATATCTGCTCCGAATAAGATGATAGCCAAAATCATTATCAAAAAAAATATCATTGCAGTTTTTATTTTATCCATTCTTACATCCTCGAAGGTATTATAGACCCCGTATTTATATTATATCAAGAGCAAACTTTATAGCCTTATTTACCTGATCAATTTTTTCTGAAGCAAGGTAAGTTATTCTTTCTGTAAGTAGCTCTTTTCTTATAGTAATTATCGTATCAAGATTTATTACACAGTTTTTGGGTAAACCATCTTCTTTGCCGAGATTAACTTCTACAGGTATATTACGTATTATGGAAGTAACTTCGGCAATAGTAACAGCATTACGTACAGAATAAGCCTCGTCCCTGGAAAGTAAAACTACTGGTCTTTTACCTATAGGACTTGGTAAATTTGCCCACCAAATTTCCCCTTTCTGCATATTAAAACTCCTTATCTAATATTTCAAACTGAACTTGTTCAAGTTGAGCTATATAATTTGTTTTCTCTGGAATTCTTTTGTAACCTTCAATATATTTTTTTATCTTTAATTTTTCATCTTCTTTAGTGAAAAAGAGTTTAACCATTTCTTCTACTGCTGCACTTCTGCTGATACCCTTTTTCTTTTTTTCTTCTTCTATTCTTTCATACTCTTCATGTGGAATAGTAACTGTCAATCTTATTTTTGACATATTTACCCCCTATATATTACTATAATCATACAATTATTATACTTTAATTATACTAATATAAAAATCTTTGTCAAATATTTTTTGGCATTATGGGGTCCATTATGGGGTCTATAATTAAAAAAACATTCTGTAACTATAGAATAATCTGAAAGGTGAGGATAGTCAAATAACTTTCTTTATGCAAGAATAAACTATATGGCCAGAGGAGCATTTGTGGCTTCCGGGGTCTGTCAAAAGACTAGTTCTTTGTGACTCGACCTGAACTGCCGGATGTTCTTCTGCCTCTTGTCTAGTCCAATGGGAAGATGCCTATAAAAAGTGGCTATTATAGACGGGATAACAGATAGAGGCAAGGCCATAAACCCATAAGGAGGAAAGAAAGATGAAAAGACTATCCGGAGGAATCGATGTGGGGAGTGAATCCCATCACATTACCATCTTGGATGAGGAAGATAATTTTCTTTACAATCAGAAGATATCTCATCAACTTAGTGAATTTGCTGAAAGTATAAAGCTATTTAGAAAGATAGAAAAAAAAGAAGGAGGAAAGCTATCCTTCGCCTTAGAGGGAAAGAACGGCTATAGTGCTCCACTTGACCGGATACTACTTGATCAAGGATTTACCCTCTACAATGTCGATAACTTCAAATTAAAAAGGTTTAGAGAGGCCTTTGCCGGTGAATGGAGAGATGATGAAAGAGATGCTCTGATGCTCTCTAAGATGTTGAAATTAAAAGAGCATATAAATAGCCCAAGAGAGAAGGTATTTATTAAAATAGAGAAACCTTCTCTTGTAACCGAAAGTCTTAAGCTCCTCTCCCGCCACCAGCAGACTCTAATTGATGAGAGGGTAAGACTTACTAACGGTTGTATGACAAATAAAAGTCTACCACCTTTTTATCACTTGCTTTGTTTATTTCAAAGGAAATTTTCTTTACCAATTGTAAATAAAAAGAGGGTATCTTAGAAGACACAATCGCTCTTTCTCTTTGAATATAGGTATAAAGAATCTCTTTTTCTAAATCCCATTTAGATATGGTAAACAGATTAATGTAAGAAGGATCAAGAATGATTCTCTTGCTTCCTATCTGGATGTAACCTTTAGTGGAGTCTGGTTCTTGGTATACTTTTCTTATAAAGTAGACACAGTAAGAGAAGTTTTTATTCTCTTTAAAAGTAACTGGTCTTTGATAATTTAGGTATCTTTGGTAGGAAAGATTAAAGTCAGCCAGGCGTCGGTCTATCTCGGATACTGATTCAAAATGACATCTATTCCAGAACTTTCGGGAGAAGTGGACTGCACCCCTCCAACTAGACACATTTAGGAGAAAAATAAGACTTGTTATATAATAAAATAACAAGCAAGAAGGAATAAAGGAGGGGTAAAGATAATGGGAATAAAAAAGAGAAAATATTCT
>Ga0315541_1001293_pt1 | contig 23698 bp, 13 predicted proteins | sample SalMarSW160190MG_FD_203095 | JGI IMG/M metagenome (GOLD analysis project Ga0315541, IMG submission 203095) | Salt marsh sediment microbial communities from the Plum Island Ecosystem LTER, Massachusetts, United States - Salt Marsh Sediment SW1601-190 ...
CGTAGTTGTAAACGAAGCCGTGCGTGTGTCGGCGTAGTTGTAAACGAAGCCGTGCGTGTGTCGGCGTAGTTGTAAACGAAGCCGTGCGTGTGTCGGCGTAGTTGTAAACGAAGCCGTACTCAAAACTACTTGTCCTTGTAAAGTTTTCTAACGAAGACTGACGCCTTTCCGTTCAGTCTCGGCGACTAGACGGGCTGGGCGCCTGTCTCCTCAGGCTCGGCGCCTCTGTCTCGGCTTGGCGAGCCAAGACGGGCAGACGGGCGATACATCGGAAGCCAAGACTGGCCGAGACCGAGATAGACCAAATAATTATAATTCAGAATGTTTTTTTATGTTTATATTCTTCAAAGCATTAAATATCCAGACCACTTTTATACAGGATTTACAACAGATTTAAATAAACGTTTAGATAAACATAACGAAGGTGGATGTAAACATACAGATAAGTATAGACCTTGGAAAATCAGGACAGCTATTGCATTTGATACAAAAGACAAAACATCGGCATTTGAAAAATATCTGAAAAGTCATTCAGGAAGAGCTTTTGCTAAAAAACATTTCTAAATGAAATTAAAATAAAAACATCCCTTTAAACCAACCTCTCTGCTGTCATTCCATATAATTTGGGAATGCATTTGATTTCTTGTTTTTCTAACAATCCATGTTTTGCCATAAGACCACCTGATTTTTATTGACAAAAAATTCTATAAACTATTTATGTCTTACAAAGATAAGCATTATAAGCATTTTATGCCTTTATGTTTTCTAATCCTGAATTGAGCAATCTATCATCTTCTCGTTACGAAACCCCGTTTCGTAACGCAATATTATGAGAAGCTCCTGCTTCATCTGAAATCTGTAAAATAGGATTTCTTATATTATTGCGTTCCCATCCGCCAATCGGCGGATTGGGAACAAGGCAGTTTAGGATAAGTATAATAGGATTTGGAGATATTGATAATAATGACTTAATGAAGAATAACTATGGACAAAAACACAGCAAAACAACAAATCGCCAAACTGATTGATAAATACAAACGACTTTTAGAAGCTGGGAAAGTCAAGACTTATAACGAAGCTCAAACTCGTAATGAATTTATTGAGCCTTTTTTTCAGTTTCTGGGCTGGGATATGCGAAACCTTAAAAATGAAAACGAGGTTACCACTGAAGAAACTGTTTCAAAAGGAAGAGTTGACCTTGCCTTTAGAATAAACAACATCCCAGTAATCTTTTTAGAAGCAAAGGCTTTAAAGATTGACCTTGATGAATGGAAATGGGCAGAACAAGCTATTAACTATAGTTGGAACAAAAGCGTAACATGGGCTGTGCTTACTGACTTTGAAGGTATCAAGATTTTCAATGCGGAGATACCACCCAAAGGAATTTCTGATAATCTCTTTTTTGAACTTTCCTGGCAAAATTATTTAGATAGATTTGACCAACTCTATCTTTTATCAAAGGAAAGTTTTGAGCAAGGATTGCTCTCAAAAGAAGCAGAAAAATGGGGCAAACTCATAAAAAGAAAGCAGGTTGGTGAAAAACTTTTTGAAGATTTAACTAATTGGCGTGGATGCCTTACCAGACAGTTTAAAAAGAAAAATGAACTAACAGAAGAAGAATTAGACGAGGGTGTGCAGAGAATTATTGACCGTTTGATTTTTATTCGTACAGCCGAAGACCGAAACATAGAACCCAATGTTTTGCTCGCTCTTCTGAGAGGTTGGAAAAGTTCTAAAAAGAAGAAAAGCCTATACAAACAACTTGTAAAAGCCTTTCGCAAATTTGATGACGGCTACAACTCAAAGCTGTTCGCTCCCCATTACAGTGAAAAATGGGAAGCAGACGACAAAGTGTTTGTTGATATTATTCAGGGACTTTACAAAACAAAAGATGGCTATAGATACGATTTTTCTGCTATCTCTGCTGATGTGTTGGGCGGCATTTACGAGCAATATTTAGGGTATGTGCTGAAAAAAGTAAGGAAAAAATCAGCAGCAGAGGCAAAGCGAGCAAAACGAAAATCTCAAGGAATTTTTTACACGCCCAAATATATTGTGGATTTCATCGTTACACAAACACTGGGTGAGGTTTTACGAAAAACAAAGAGAAAGGATATTCCGAAAATCAAGGTGCTTGACCCTGCCTGTGGCTCAGGTTCTTTTTTGATTGCAGCTTATGATAAAATCCTGGAAACATTAGAAAAACAGAATCCACAAATTAGTTTGTTTACTAAATTTGATATTTTGAAGGACAACATATACGGCGTTGACTTAGACGAGCAAGCAGTAGAAATTGCACAGCTTAATTTGCTTCTAAAAGTCCTTGCTCAAAGGACAAAACTTCCAACTTTGCAGCACAATATCCGTATGGGAAATTCTCTCGTTTCTGGCAATGCGGAAAGTCTTGAGCCGTATTTTGGAGAGAAATGGCGAGAGCAAAAGCCATTTAATTGGGATGAAGAATTTAAAGAGATATTTTTACCTACCAGAGTTTCAACAAAAGCAGATGAGCAAGGTGGGTTTGATGTGGTAATAGGGAATCCGCCGTATATTAGGCAAGAGTCAATAAAAGAATTAAAGCCATATTTTGAAAAAGAATTTACAAATGTTTATTCAGGTGTTGCTGATCTGTATGTATATTTTTTTGAACGAGGTATGCAGCTTTTGAAGGATAAAGGTTATTTTGGTTTTATTGTTTCAAATAAATTTATTCGCTCTGGATATGGAAAAAATTTGCGAAAATATATTCAGGATAACTTTAAAATTATTCATGTGATAGATAAATTTGAAGAAAAAGTTTTTGCTGAAGCAGCAGTTGATCCTTGTATTATTATCTTACAGAAAAATAAACCAAGAAAACATCATCAGATTACATATAATTATAACACCAAAGTTCTGCAAAGTTCTCTTTCTGAAAAAGGCTGGACATTCGCTGATAGAAAAGTTTTGGAATTAAAAAGGAAAATAGAAAGCAAAGGTAAACAACTGAAAGATTGGGAAGGAGTAGAAATTTATTTTGGTATCAAGTCAGGATTAAACAAAGCTTTTATTATTGATGAAGAAAAAAGAAATGAACTTATCAATCAGGATGAAAGGTCAGCAGAAATTATTAAGCCACTTATTAGAGGTCGGGATGCGGAGAGGTTCAAAATAAAATGGAAGAAAATGTATATTATTTTAGCAAAAATTGGAATTGATATATCCCAATATCCTGCAATTTATAAATATCTTGCTATTTACAAAAATCGCTTAATAAAGCGAACTGATTACAAACCAAGTTTAATGAAGTGGTATAATTTAAGATCATGTGTTTATTATGATGAGTTTGAAAAGCCTAAAATTATCTACCCTGATATTTCAGAAACAGGTGGATTTTATTGGGATGAAGAAAGTTATTATTTTAATAATACTGTATATATGATTGCTGGGAAAGTGCAAAAGTCTTGGCTTGCTCTCTTAAACTCTAAATTAATGTCTTGGTATTATAAACAAATTGCTTCTGGACTTGGAATTAAAGGAGTCCGTTATTTTACACAATTTATGAAAGAACTTCCTATTCCAGAAAACACAGGTCAATTTGATAAATTTGTCCAACAAATGCTCAATCTCAATAAAGAACTACAAGCAACTTCAGAAAATACGGATAAGTGGAATCAGTTAAAAGAGAAAATAGAAAGGCTTGATAAAAAAATTGACAATGAAATTTATAAACTTTATGGACTTACCAAAGAAGAAATCAAAATAATTGGGTTATAAAAATGAAAAATGATTTTTTGCTCCAATATAATTGGGATTATGATTAATTGTATTTCTGTTAATTAAGTAAAAAAATTGTGGCTATATAAGACTGTGGGAAGTGGTATAATATTGGTTAACAACTTAATAAAATTATCAATTTCAATTGGAGTTTAAAATGATTGATTTTAAAAAAAGTATATTAACTGTATTTTTTCTATTTATAATTGTTTTTACATTTTGTGAAAATGCTGATTCGCATAAAGTAAATTTAGTAGTAACAAAAGATACAACTAATGTATTATCTTCAGACTTATTAAAAGCTGTAACAGATGATACTGAAGCAAATAAATTCAATCCAGAAAAACTAATAATAATCGGGATAATAATTTTTATATTGATCCTTGGTTTAATAAAACTTTTAAATAAAAAATCAGATTATTCGGAAAGCTCTAATTTCTCAAAAGAATTTATTAATCAATTGCAAAAATATCTTAAAAGTGGTGGTAAAGATTTAGAAACTTATACATGGTTAATTCATAGATCGCCAAAAATGCAAAATGAAATGGATTCTGATGGAATTTTAAATGTTTACAGACCACCTTTTAGAAATATTGTATTTAATAATTATCAAATAATTGTAAATATGATTCCCGAATTAAAAGTTGAATTTGAAAGTGAAATGAATCAACTATTGTCAAATTCCAAAATAGTTAATCAATTAGGAAATATGATTCAAGAATCGATTATAAGACACTTAGGTATCTTAGAAGATTACGAAAAAAATCTAGAAAAATCTTTAAAAAATCCTATGATCTGGTTTAGAGAAGGTATTAAATCAATTGTTGTCTTACCATTTACATTACTTTATTGGTTAGGTATATTTACAAAATCAAAATTGAATTCTATATTTAATAATTTCATTATTAAAATTCTTTCATCATTAGTAACGATAATTGGATTTATAGGCGCAATAATGACGATATTTCTTGGTTGGGAAAAATTTTTAAATTTAATTAAAGGTTTTATAAGGTAGTTTAAGACGTGCTATACACAGCAAATCAGTGGATCTGATTTGATATTCTTTTCTGCCAAATGGCGGATCATTCAGAAAACTTCTATACTTGAAAATATAAATTTCTATATCTATCCATAGCTGGTTCAAGTTTATAACTTGAACCATAAAGTTTGGAAAGGAGAAAATAAACTGCATGCTGGTTCAAGTTTGTAACTTGAACCATAAAGTTTTGAAAAGAGTAATTAAATTAATTAGATGAAAAAATAAATGGTTCAGATTACAAATCTGAACCAGCACAGGTAATAATTATGAAGGAATTAGAAAAATACAGATCTGCTTTATTTGATATCGTTGTAAATTTAGATCTCATGAATAGAAATATTAAGAAAGAAAAGTTAAATAGAGAAGAAGTATATTACACTAAATTGTTAAAAGAATTTGGGGAAATTAATCAATCATTGAATAGAATTTATATTATGAAAAAATATCTTGGTTGGACGCCCAATACCAAATTTATAATGTTAAAATTTGATTATCTGCTTTATCATATTGAAAATTACTATAATGAGATTTATATCCTAAAGAATAGATTAAATTCTTATTTAACTTTAATTGTTAGGCTGTTTCGTAAAGATATTAAATATAAAAAAATAATTGAGATGGCTAATCCAATTTTTGAGAAATCCGCAATCTCTTTGAAAGATATGATATCAATAAGGGGAAAACACACTCATGAATTTAGGTTTGAAGATGATGAAATAAATAAAATTGATATCACAAATTTTATGTTACAAATAACTGAACATCATAATTCTGATGTTGTTGCAGGAATGTTTAAATCTGATTATATTGAGATTAGAAATAAATGGAAAAATATTATAATTGAAAATAATAAGAAAATAGAAAACGTAGTTGATGTATATTTTAAAGGCTTAAATAGTTTTATTCTTGATGACAATAATAAACTTGTTATTCCCAATAACTACAAAATCTCAAACACTTAATCAAATGTTATTTTTATGTACCTAAACCTACCTTCCCAACTTGTCGGGAGAACCTTCGGAAACCATAAAGTTTGGATAAAGGCAAAAAAATAATAAAGTGAAAGTCGGAGATTAAAAATGGAGAGACCAATTCAAGTAAAAAAAGGTATTATTCTGCTTTATGCTACTTTAGCTATTGGCTTTTTGCGAAATGTATTCTTTAAATATTCACCAACACTAAACGAAGATGTCCCGAAATGGGCGGCTATCTTAATGTCAGTCGTTCTCCTGGCAATATTCATTTATTTGATTGTGAAGAGTTCTAACGGAAAGAATTGGGCTCGTTTAATACTTCTTATTATTTTTATTCTTACAATACTTTTTACACCAATTATAATTTTTACATTAATAAGAATCGGAGTTAATCTTTTAGGAATGCCATTTATATTTCTTTATATTCAAATTCTGGTAAATTTAATAGCGATGATATTCTTATTCCATCCTACATCAAATGCTTGGTTTAGATATAATAAAGAGATAAGCAAAAGCCAGGCTGGTTCAAGTTTATAATTTGAACCATAAAGTTTTGGAAAAGAGTAATTAAATTAATTAGATGAATTAGATGAAATCTACATGTCCCGAAAACAAATCGGGACCCAAAGGAGCATAAAAATGCTATTTCAGTTGATTAATGTTGTTATATTCTTTTTTTTGTGTCCTTTGTGCCTGCTTTGTGTCCTTTGTGGTTAATCTATTTTCAAGGGAAAAAATAAATGGTTCAGATGACAAATCTGAACCAACACAGTTAAAAAAACAGGATGTTGAGATTTTTGATGAATGTATGATAGTTGGAACTACAGTAGATGTAACCCCAATAATACAAATTAATGATTGGAAAGTAAGAAATGGTATTCCAGGACCTTTCACCCGGAAAATTCAAAACGAGTTTTATAAACTTGTTATGCCCGATGAGAATATGATAGATAAAACAAAGGAAACCTATGAACTATAAATTGTATTTTATGATATTGATATTTGTGAACCTTTTCACTTTTTTAAATATTCATACCCAAGAAGTGGAAACTGTAAATAACAAGATTATGGAGATTGACTTTAGCAATTACACTTATCCTTCATTCAAAAATGTTTTTTGGGATGAAATTTGGCTATACCAAAGAGGGTCATATATGTATGAAGATACAGAAAATCCAGAAAGTATTCCCGAATTTATATTAAAGAATGGAAAATTTAAACATCCTGAAAACAACTTAAATGATCCGACTATACCCAAACCTTCGGAACTAATATTAAGGGATGTTCATTACTCGGATTTTAATAAAGACAATATATTAGATGCACTTGTAGAAATTGAATATTCAACTAGCTCGGCGAGTTACAAATATCAGTACATTGCTTATATTTTCACAATAAACGACAGTAATAATGTTGTTTTGTTAGATAAATTCAGCGGTATACCAACAGATAAATCTGTATTTAAAAAGGGTTCTACAAATATTAGATTCAACATAAAAGTAATGGATAATAAGATATTTGTCAGCGATGATTTTGGGGGTCCTCGCTGTTGCCCTGGGTATAAGGTGACTTTTGTTGGTGAATTTCTTGGTAATGTGTTACATTGGAATTATATCATAGAAAAAATTTTTTGAGGTGTCATGGTCCACACCATGAAACAAATGGCTGTCAGGGAATGGTCCATTCTTCGTAGCAGTAGAACTGCTACTGCGAAGGATGAATCCCCGACAGCTCACTTGAATCTACAGAGAAATTTTGAACAATTAATAATAAAACAATTATTACTTTCCAAATAGATGAAGACACTTCAGAAAACTTATCCACCTGAAAGATATATATCTCTGTATCCTGGGTTAAGCCTTTGTGACCTCTGCTCAAAGTAATAACAATTTTATTTTTTATCTTAAGATAACCATCTTTCTTATTTTAGAATAATCACCACTTACTTTTCCGCCTGAGGCGGATCCACCTTTGGTGGATATTTGATAAAAATAAATACCAGAACTTACTTGATTACCGTTATCGTCTTTTCCATCCCAAACGGCTTCGCCAAATCCGAAATCCAAAATTCGAAATCCTAATTTTTTCACCAGTTGCCCTTTTATATTGTAAACTTTTATTTGTGTGTTCTCTGCCTGCCGGGGCGTAGCGTAGCGAAGACCGGTGGCTAAATGAAATGAAATGGTTGTTGAAGCACCAAATGGATTAGGATAATTCTGATAAAGCGTAATTCCAGATTGAGGTTCTGGCTCTGGTTCTACACTCACAGGTGGAGCGCCAAATTCATAGCAACCCATATCTACAATTGCAATATCGTCACCATCACCATCCCAGATTCTAACATTTCCATCTAAATCATAGTCCAAAATAACATAATTATTCAAACCAGTATCAATACAAGGACTTATACCTTGCAAATGATAATCAAGCGGAGTTCCTGCAATAAAAAGCGGGTCAGAATCAATATTGCCAGTCCCGGACCATCCACCTTGAATATCTGAATATTCAGCGATTAAATCTGCGGAAGGAGGAAATATCTCCTGTGGAGTATCTCCCCAGAAAATACTATTTTCAACATTTACAGTAGAACCATATACAAAAATTCCACCAGCAAAGGATACTGCTGAATTATTTGCAATCGTACAATTTACTAAAACTAAATTGGTGGCATCTGTATAGATTCCTCCGCCAATTCCAGAAGTGCTTGTTGCAGAATTATCTGTTATTAGACAGTTTACAACCTGTGGATTAGCTGAAGTAAGATAGATTCCTGCACCGCGTTTTGCAGTATTTCCTGATACAATGCAGTTTTCAATAATAGGGTCAACTTCACTCAAATAGAGGCCACCACCATATTGGGAAACCTCATTATTCAATAGTAACACATCTTTTACCTCAAATGAATTACAGGTGTATGAGCATATTCCACCACCATTTTCTGCTGAATTATCTAAAATATCACAATCAATTATTGCAACTGAATCACAATCAGAAATGTAAATCCCACCTCCATTATTGGAAGCATTATTATTGGAAAAACTACAGTTTTTAATTAATGTTGAGGGATTTGAATCTACAAAAATTCCAGCTGCAATATTAGCAGAATTTCCATTAAAATTACAACTGTCAATAACTAAATTATTACTCTGGGCGGTTCCAATAGCACCGCAAGATGCTGCGCCACAACTGATAAATTCACAGTTATTAATGAATAGATTTTCACTATTTGAACTAAAAACTGCTCCGCCATCAAATTCAGAGATACAATTTTGAAATATACAATTTTCTATTCTTGCAGATGCATTCTCGCAGTTTATACCGCCCCCATTTCCAAAACTATTAAAATTGTTGAAAGTAAAACCACTGACAATAGAAAAATCATTATTACTTATCTCAAAAGCAAAACCAGCATTCTCCCCATCAAGAATACAATTTTCAGGCCCATATTCAGAAATTACTGTTACATTTTTACTATCAAATGAGATATTCTTATTCAGCGTTCCAGTATACAACGCGTCTGCAACAAGTAAAGTGTCACCATCATAAACTGCTTCCATTCCGTCGTGCAAATTCGTATAGTCTCCGCTTCCATCAGGATTAACATAAACCACATAGCCGCCACCTGTTGCCACATCAATGTAATTTATCTTTGTTTTCGTTGCAGTAAGATTAAATTCATCGGTAACAGTCAGAGATACTGTTTTCTTGCCCTGTATTTCATAGATATGCATTGGATTCTGTTCTGTGCTTGTTTCACCATCTCCAAATTCCCAGAACCAGTCAACTATTGAGTCAACGACTGAATTACTTACATCAGTGAATTGAACGCTCAAAGGCATAATTCCATAAGTAACATCTGCGGAAAATTCTGCAACAATTATATCAGATTTTTCATAAATTCTCACATCATCAATATACACACCTTCTGCAACATCGCCTTCGTCACTTACAAATCTGAAGCGTAAAGTCAATTCTGTTTCCGCAGGATATTGTGATAAATCATATTTATATTCAAGCCAATCGTTTCCTGTGGTAAGTGTTCCTAAAGCTCCGCCGCTCCCAATAAAATCCAGGTCTATCCATCCGGAACCATCGTTAATTTCAGCATAAAATCCATCAGTTCCATAATTAGGAAATTCATACCAACACCAGAAGGAAAGTTCTGCATTCTGTCCAATAGTAACGGGTGTGGCAACCAAAAATTCTTCTATATTATCATTATAAACAAATTGACCTTCATTGCCGCAATACCAGCTATAATCTCCTGAAAACTTACGATGTGATGTCAGATGCCATAAATCATCAGTTCCAGAATGCGTCCAATTATCCTCCCCATTTTCCATATTATCATAAAATCCTGTTTCACCTATTGTGATGAAAAAACTATCTGTGAATGCATAACCATCTTCTGTCCAGATTCCTATATTGATTTGTGGGAAATATGGTGTTGGACAATTTTCATCAATTCCAATGTCCGCAAAAGCATCTCCAAATCCAGATGGTTGAATATCTCCAAAACTCAATGGCACAAAGAGTATAGGAATATCAATATAAGGACTATCCGTACTTAATTCTGCGGTAACACTATCAGCAGTATTTAATCCTGAATTTCTAAGAATAATATGCGGGTTTACGAACTCACCCGGTTCTGCAATACCATCTCCATCTCCACCTAAAGAATCGATAATATCGTGATAAAAATATGAAATGACAGGGGTCGCTCCTGTAACGCTGACTAAGTCTGACCAGGTATGACCTGCATCATCTGATATTTCATAATTTAGATAAACGACCTCTCCATTCAGTAAATTTTGATTAACATCAAAACTGAAGGCACTTTGAATGAGAACTGAATCTCCAGCGGAAATGTTTGTAATCGCCTCAATGCTATCAATCATTGTAATTTTGCTATTATCGGATGTTAATAAAACTGAAACGCCAGTTGCATTTTGATTCCCGTAATTATGAAGCCATATATCCATTGAGGTTAATTCTCCTGGAATCACATACCCGTCCCAAGAATCATTAGTTGAATATGATTCTATTTTTACATACGGCTCATCAGAAATTAACGAAATAGTTATTTCAAAAGGAATAAAGTTCTGAGCCGTGACAGTTAAATAAAGGTCATTTGCAGGATTAGATGTTGAAATCTGAAAATCTACTTGACCATCAATACCTGTAATTGCAGTTTCATAGACATCACCTTGCTGCATTAAACAGACCAAAGCACCTTCAACAGGGTTACTTCCATCGGTGACAGTTACTGAGCAGAAACAATTTCCTAATGGTAATTCTACGGGAGATGTAACAGTTAAATAATTTGGAATATCGGTCCAGATAGGCATTTCTGGCTCACCTAAAAGGTTTATCTCATATTCACACCATCTGTAAACATTCTCCTCACCTGCAAGAGGAATATAGGTTGATTTTGCAGCCGCTAATGTACTCCCAATATAGTAAATATTATTATCAAACAGGTGGTGAAAGAATTGCTGGTCAAATCTATCTGAATAGCCATAAACCGGATTGCCCGGACTTCCCCAACCATATCTTGAATTACCGATAAATGCTACTCCCCCACCGTCAGAATTTGTGACAAAATGTTCTGCTATGCAGTCATAATCAAAAGCTGCGGGCCAACAACCGATAGAATATAGTATTGAATATGCTGGTTCGTTTGTAAGTGCATCCATATCTTCATTGAATAGATATCCGTCACCAATTCCCATTATATACCACCAGGCGTGTCCATCATGGTTTATTATATTCTGGCCACTATTTAAAGCAGTCATTACATTATCATAAGTTTCATTTCCAAGAGATTGATAGAGTTTAGTAATAGGGTCAAATCTATCTGGAACATACATATCGTCAATGTGGTCTTTGCCTATTCCAGAATCAGTATATGGATCCCACCAGAGAATCATTGCTAAAAAAAGCATATCCAGCTGATAGTCTGTAGGTGGAGTCTTCTCATAAGTAAGAATTTTATCTACAAATGCACTCGCTTCGCTTGTATTTTGCACAGATGCCCTACCAATCATAACATCAGGATACATATCAATATTATCGTCAAGTTCACCAAAAATATCATTTCCATTTGCATTCCAATCTCCATCTAAATCTGAGAAATAAAGATCACAAGGAATAAAATTTTCCCAATATTCTCCATATTCACAATCAAAAGCAAAAGCTGTTCTGTATGCAACCTGATTAATATCTCCACCTAAAAGCACCCAGAGAGTTCCCCAATTTTGATATGCATCTATAATAAAATTTCTTATCTGCTCTGCCTGGTCAATTCCTGAATATTCAGAATAAATCCAGGAAGTTGTTACAATAGTTGCAGATAACCCTTTTTTCAATTTCCATTCAGAAAGAGGTTCAAAGCAAGAAGCAAGATCGTTAGAAGTAATTACAACATATAAATGTTCTTCATCAGGAAGGTTAGAATTTTTAGGGCTGGTTCGTGACAGAAATTGGGGCACATCATCAGAATTTTTTACTAAATCCTTAATTGTTTCTTTTAAAATAGTTTCTGCAAAATCTGTTCTTTTTGAAAAATGTATTGGCAATTTCTCTGTATCCTTATATGAAATTTCTATTTCAATCTTTGAATGGAAGATTAATTTCTTCTCTTTTGGAATATATTGTAATGGATAAATAAGTAAAGAGCCAATATTGTATCCTGAAAGATAACCTCGTTTTGCTATCTTAACAATTTCATCAGGATATGCTTGTGATGATTCATAAATTTCTTTTGATGGCTTAACAAATTCAATTTCATTTGCTGGACGGGATAAAATCTGGGGTGGCTGAGCCGGATAGATTGAATATTTTCCTTCAAGATATTCACTTTCTTTTGATATGATTGTTATCCGAGAAATTTCTTTTCCTGAAGGTAAAACCAGATGAACTATCCTGAATGGGAGTTGAGGCTTTCCTATTTCGCGAGAAAAGTCATAATCTTTTTCCTCCTGATGTATCGGGATTGATACTAAATCAAAATTATCAATTTTTTCAAAGTAAAAATTTTCTTTATTAAATGTAAATGCTTGTTTATAAAAATCTGCTCTTGCGTAACCGGAGATTAGAAGAAAAAATACAACACAGACCATACTGAAAATTTTGTTCTTATAATGCATAATTTACTTCCTTTCCTTTTTATTATTTTTGGAGAAAGAAACCCGGGATGGGTTTCAATACTCGCAGCAAAATTTATCTAATTTTTCAAAAGTGCTATCCTGTAAATGTAAAAATATTGTATGTAGCACGACTACTCCTTTGTAACACTTTTAATATATGGATTATTATTAAATAAAAGATGTCAAGAAAGATGAAATTGTTATCTGAAACTCGACTCGGGCTCTGCACTACGAGCTCAAGTCGGGTTTCAAGAGTTTTAGACAACAACCCGAAAGACCCATCCTTTCAGTCTCGGTCGGTCTCGGCCAGTCTTGGCTAGGCCAAGCCTAGACAGGCGCCCAGACGGACTAGTCCGAGCCTAGACGGGTAGAATGGGTCTTTATAATATTGCGGCATTTACAATTTATCTTAACAGAACCATCTTCTCAATTAATGTTTTATCCTTAGTTGATTGAATCGACTCGTAAGTTTACCCCGTAGGGAAGTTTACCCTGTGAAATGCGAAGCAGTATTTAGCAGGGAATGACCATATCGGGGGAACGACGAGTCGATAAGTCCCCAAACTCCCTTTGTTAAGTTGATAGCCCATTTTATCAGAAAACTTCTTCGTGAGAATAAACGCGTCCTTCTTTATAATCTTTTCTTGCCTGTCTAATACTTTCAAGATATTCTGGACTAACAGCAGCGAGTAAATCTTCAATAAAGCTCTCTTGCTTTTCTTTTTTCATATTTTTCACTGCAGTAATGAATTGTTCTGTGGAAATTGGCAGATTAATAGAATTAACATTTTGTTGTTTCATCTGAACATCCTTTTAATATTGTATGGATTAGCCCTCAATTATCCCCGAAAGGAGATTTGCTGGGACATATATGCTCCATAATATTACCTTTCTGAACAATAATTGAATTTAATATAGAAATTAATTAATTTCTGTAAATACTAAAGTCAGTAATTGAAAAGTTAAGTTAATTGATGCAAAAAAATATTTTCTTGTCAAATTTTTTATCGGGAAAAATATTTTTATTGCTTGAAGTCCATTTTGAGATGAACTTCAATCAATTCGTTTTTTACTTTCTGCTTTCTGCTTTTTACTTTATTAATTCTTTATTTTGCATTCACAATCGGGGACGCATGTCTGCCTTTGGCATGGATTATGTTACTTTTGCCCCAGTGGAATAAAAAAGAAAAGGATAATTCCACGGGGTAAACCTTTTACCTTTTACGGAACAGAGTTCCGTGCTACTTACCTTCTACCTTTTTCAATATCTCTTCTACCGCTTTTTTGAGCTGCACATCATCGTCTGCAATTTTCTGTTCTGGAGTTTGGTCAATAAGGATATCAGGTTGCGCCCCCATTCCTTCCATATTAATATTTTCTGCAGTAAACCAACCTGTTCCAGGCATACGCATACTTGAGCCATCCATAAAATATACATGACCTGTTCCAATAACTGCACCACAAGTGGGCATACCAACTATTTTGCCTAACTTCAATTGTTTGAATAAAATTGGAAATATTTCAGCGTCAGAAAAGGAATGTTCATTTATGAGTAATATTAATGGTTTCTCCCATGTATCAGATGGGAAAGTTTGTTTCTTTGCATTGAATAATCTGTTTGTTGTATATGCATAGGATTTTTTTGTAAGCAATTCCACCAATAAATCGTGTATCCAACCGCCAGGGTTATTCCGCACATCAATAATCAAGGCATCTTTATCCTGGTTTCTTGCAAAAATATCCTGAACAAATTTCACATAACTGGAATGTCCCATTGAACGAATATATGCATAACCAACTTTACCATTAGTTAATGTATCAACTATTTCTTTTCTTTCATCAACCCAGTTATCATAATACAAAGTTTTGTTTCCCCACCAGGAAATTCCCTTTATTTCAATTGTTTTTACGCTATCTTCTCCGCCTGAGGCGGATCCTTTGGAAGTTTGAATTTCTAATTTTATTTTATCACCCACTTTATTAATGAAAAGCAAAGGAACAGATGTTTTTGGCGTAATTTCAATACCATCAACAGATAGCAAAATATCACCGGGTTTTATTCCATAAGGCATATTCAGTTTTGACTTTCTAAAGATTTTTTTAAATCTAATTCCTTTGTTGGGTATATCAAAATAATCAAGAATAAATCCGCCAAATGCTTGTTCATACTGATGAACGCCACCTTCATCTCTTGGATAAAATCCTGTATGAGAAGCATCCAATTCCCCAATCATCTCTGATATTATATCATTCATAATTTGTGGTGTATAAGCATAATCCATATAAGGATGAAATCTTTTATAAAGTGCTTTCCAATCTTGTCCGTGCATATTCGGGTCATAAAAATTTCTGCCAAAAATGGTCCAGGCTTGTTCAAAAACAGTTTTATTAAGTGCCAATCTGTTATATTTATATTTAAAACCAAATTTTATTATTTCAGATTTTTTATCCATTGATAATTTTTTTATTGAATTATTTTCAACATAGTAGAAGCATTTATTTGTTTCATTGTAAGTTAAATATTCAATTTCTGCTGAGAATTTATAGAATTCTTCATCTTTTTTCCCTTTGTAATCAACTTTTCGTAATGTATATTTCCTGTCGTATGAATTCAGATAATAAATCATACTATCTGTAATTGTAGCAACTATCCAATTATTTCCCTCTTTTGAAACAAGCTCATAAATTCTTTTATCAATATCTTTAAAATCAATTTTTATAGGCTTTACTTCTTCTTTTTCCTCTTCCTTTTCCTCCTCTTTACCTTTTTCTTCCTTATCTTTCTTTATCGTTTTCTTATTTTCTTCAGCCAAAATTGGTTTCCAATTATCTTCTTCATCCCAGAAATCTTCTTTGGCTTGCAGTTCTATTTTATATATTTTGCCCGCTCCAGTGTAGAAAGCAAAATCTCCCTTCATGCCCCAATATGGTGCACTTATCCAACCATGATATGGAATTATTAATCTTTTTTCCTTAGTTTCAAAATCATATATATACAGATTATTGTCCCATGAGCCTTCTTCTACAGTTACATATAAAAGATATCTTCCCTCTTTACTCCATGCACAATTATCAGGCGAAAGCACCTGGTCAGATATGATCTTTTCAACTTTTCCTGTTTTGGAATTCAAGCTTGCTAATTTATTTTTTGAAACTTCATCAGAATAATATACCAATAAATAATCTTCATAGCCAGACTTAATATCCTCAACAAATTTTCCATTAGAGAACCATTTGATTTTTTCAATATTATCAATATCCTTTATATTGACTTTATAAAGTTCTGTTTGTTCTTTTTCATATCTTGTAAAAAATATTGTGTGATTATCAGGCATAATTACAATATCTGTAATTCCCATTTGGTCAAATGTGATCTGTTTTACTTCATCTTCTTTTTCTGGGACTGCAAAGAGGTCATATTTATAACAGAAAGCTATTAATTTTCCATCAGGAGATATTGCAAATTCATTTGCCGAGTTACTGACCTCCTCATCAACCTCAAAATTTTCAATATAATCTTGCTTTATTTCAATGTCCAACTTATCCACCTCATTATTTTGGGGATTGTATTTCCATATCTCATCAAATCTTTCAAATACAATCCTATCATTTTCTCGTGCAATATCAATGTCCCTAACAGACCAGATATCAAGGTTAGAAATTTGTATTCTATTTTCAAGATCATCCCGACCTGTCGGGACTGCATAATATAGTTGGAAGATTCTACCTTTTGTTGCTGCAAAATAAATTCTATCATTAACATAAGAATAAACTGGATACCGCTCTGTATAATCTGTATTAGTCAATCTCGTGTATTTTTTCTTATCTATATTGTATTCCCACAACTCACCATTTATACTTCCGTGATATGCTTCGCGATAGGCCATACCACCGCGATTAAATATTATTTTTTTATTATCTGGAGATAATTTTGAATAAAAATCACCAATTGCAGTAATTTCTGTTGGTCTTTTTTCATCCGCCAGCAGGCGGACAGAGAACAGATTAGCACCCAAATCAACTTCATATCCGGAAGCAAGCAATTTTTTTCCATTATTGAACCAATCGCATACTTGTAATCCTTCTTTAGAAATACACTGTGCTTCTCCACCTTCAGATGGAATGATATAAATATTTTTTTGACCGTCTCTATTGGAATTAAAAGCAATCCATTTCCCATCTGGCGAAAAAACAGGGCCAGAGTCTTCTCCTTTTGAGACGGTTATTCTTTTTGCCTCTCCACCCTTAAATGGAACTATCCACAAATCAGACATATAAGAGAAGCAGACGGTTTCTCCATCTGGTGAGATGGCGGGGTCTTTCATAAAATAGGGTTCTATTGCAAAACCTTCTGAAAACAGAAAGCCTATAAGCAAAAAAATAATGAAAAACAACTTTTTAAACATAGCACTCTCCTCAATATTTCTATTTATTTTTATCAAATTTTCTAATTAATGTCTGTTCGTAAATTGACTTTTCGAGTCGTAAGGAGCTTGCGACGACGACTCGAGGTAGCATAAATACGCACTTTATCTTCCCGATAAATCGGGATCGTTCCCCCGATATGGTCATTCCCTGCTAAATACTGCTTCGCATTTCACAGGGTAAACTTCCCAACGGAGTAAACTTACGAGTCGAAAAAACCGGATTTGGTTCGGGATGAACCCGAACCTACCCGATTGGGGTGGTTTCTAATTAGTAAATGTAGAACGAGGTTCATAGCTCGTTCTCCGTCCCGATATAATCGGGACAAAGGGTGAACTCGTTTTCTTAATGCATATTTAGAGCCTATTTAAATTAACGACCTTGGTCGGTCTCGGCGCCCAGACGGAAAGGTCGTTCTACAAGCAGGGTGAACCAGTTAACCAATTAACCAGTTAACTAATTAACTAACTACACTTTGACCATCCGCATATTGGGCAGGTTTTACAGCCTTCTTTAAATTCTAATGCTGTTCCACATTCAGGACAGATGGAGCCTAAACCTGTTGAAATAGTTGAATCAGTTAAACTGCCAATCCTTTTCCATTTCCCGTTCTCTGTTTTCTGTTCTCTCTTTAATCCATTTCCGTCTTTTGCAAGAAATTCTTCCAAAGCACTCGCAATTCCATCAGCGCAGGATAGAATCATTTTTCCTTTGGACCACATTGGAGAAGGGCAGCGAATTCCTCTGAGCTGTTTAATAATAGATTCGGTCTTAATATTAGAACGCAGAGACAATGAAATCAATCGGGCAATAGCTTCCAATTGAGCGGAAGCACAGCCGCCTACTTTTCCCATCTGAGTGAAGACTTCACAAATCCCACTTTCGTCTGTATTTATTGTAACATATAGATGTCCACAGCCTGTGTCTATTCTTTTAGTAACACCCACGGTGGTAGCAGGACGGCGCCGAGGTGCAATTCTGCTCTTTTCCTGTTCACGCATTCTTTTGCCTATACTAATAACCTGTTCATCCCGACTCCCATCACGATACACTGTTACGCCTTTACATCCTAATTGATATGCTAATTCATAAGTAGTTTTAATATCTTCTTTTTTTGCATTGTGCGAAAAGTTTATAGTTTTGGAGACAGCATTATCAACATATTTTTGAAATGCAGATTGCATTCTTATATGCCATTCCGGAGAAATATCATGGGCTGTAACAAACACATTTTTGGCTTGTTCAGGAACTTTTTTAATATCTTGCAAAGAGCCTTTCTTGGAAATCTCTTCCATCAATTTTTTAGAATAGAATCCTTGCTCTTTAGCAACTTTTTCAAAATATTTATTAACATAAACTAGCTTTTCGCCATCCATCACATTCTTTACATAGACGAGAGAGAAAAGCGGCTCAACACCGCTGGAAGTATCTGCAATCATACTAATCGTGCCTGTTGGTGCAATTGTAGTGGTTGTAGCATTCCGAATTCCATTCTCCACAATTTCCTGCTTAAGTCTGTCCCAATCAAGTTTAGTCTTTGAACGGATTAGTTTACCATTCCTATAAATACTGCTTTTAAAATTTGGGAATGACCCTTTTTTTGTAGCAAGTCTCATAGATTCAACTTTTGAATGATAATCAATAAATTCCATTACCTCTTTTGCGAGATCTAATGCTTTTTCTGAATTATAAGGAATACCGAGTTCAACAAGCATATCAGCCCAACCCATTACACCAAGACCTATCTTTCTATTTGCCTTAGCCATTTTCTCAATCTCAGGAAGTGGGAATGCAGAGAGGTCAATTACATCATCAAGAAATTCTGTCGCTGTATATACTGTTTCTTTTAGTATATCCCAATCAATCTTACCATTATAGACCATAAGTGAAAGATTGATAGAACCGAGATTGCAGGCTTCGTTTGGGAGCAGAGGTTGCTCACCGCAATTGTGAACCACAAGGCCATTGGCAATAAAAGAGTGTGTTTCTATATTTTTAATGTCATAAACTTTTTCCACACTAAGTTTTTTTATAGAAATCATTTTGTCAGTAAAATTTTCTGAGTAGTAATTCTTTGATTTTAGAAGGTTTATCTTTTTATCATTTTTGCTGCACAAAAATCCAATTTGCTCTAAATATGTTAGAACCGATTTCTTGCTAATAACCAGTTCATACAAAATTCCATCTGTTTCGTATATTTTTTCCCTTCCAGTAATAGTGATGTAGGAAAAAGCTTTTCTTGCAGGACGGCTTCTATCGTAGATTTTGGAACAAATATTGAACTTAAGAAGAAGTAATTGGGTTTGCCCTAACAATGATCTGGACTTAGATGTTAGACGAATTTCGGCAGATTTATCTGCAACAAAGTTGACATAGCCATCTGCACTAAAAATGCCTTTTAAGAATCCTTTTGCCAGAGACATATCTCCAAATAAAACCGAGGAAGGAACTTCTTTTGTATCGGCTTTGCAAACCTTAACACCAAGTTCTTTAAATATTTCTACAAATTTTGGGCTGTGATAAGAAAGATGATAGACATTGCTTTCTCGTTTTAATGGTTTTATTTCCGAATTTAGGTGATAAAGTTTGTTAATTTTAGGTGTTAAATATTCCATTATCTCTTTGTCAGAACCACCAAAGGTAAATCCCACTCTTGCATTTTTCCCTTCAGATATCCACCCATCGCCAACAATCCAGCCAAGAATCTCACCCAGTTCAATTTCGTTCTTATTTTCTGTGAAATCAATATTTCCATTATAAACAAATATCGTATCATCACTTGATATTTCAGACGCTGGTTTCCAACCAGCCTTTGTTAGAATCTTATGGTCAGGCGTAACTTTTATTCTCAAGTCTCTTTTTGTTTTTAATTCAAAAACTTCTTTCTCACCAGTAAAAATAATTTCAGTGGGGGCAGCGAGTTTAATCCCTTTTCCATTTTCTGCTCTCAAATCAACACATATTTTGATATTTTTACCCACTAAATTTTCAATTTTCTGATACCCATTTTGTGTAAGGACTAATGTATCGGCTGTTATACATGGATTAGTGGCTTCTATTCTGCCAACTTCAGGTGTAGGATTATATCTATCCAATCTATCTATAAAGACGATTCCCGGCTCTCCATTTTTATGTGCCATTTCTACAATTAGATTAAATACATCTCTGGCTTTAAGCTTTTTCGCCACCTTTTTGGTATGCGGCGAAATTAATTCATACTCATCATCGTGTTGAACTGCATTCATAAATTGTTCAGTCAATCCCACACTGATGTTAAAATTATTCAGTTCAGCGTTGTCTTCCTTTGCTTTTATAAAATCTAAAATATCTGGATGGTCAACATTGAGAATAGCCATATTGGCTCCACGTCTCGTCCCACCCTGTTTCACAGCATCGGTTGCAGAGTTAAAAACCTTCATAAATGTAATCGGACCGCTTGAAACTCCACTTGTTGAACGGACACGAGCGTTCTTTTCTCTTAATTTTGAAAAACTAAAACCTGTTCCCCCACCACTCTTATGTATAAGAGCTGCATTTTTTACTGCGGTGAAGATGCCTTCCATGCTATCTTCAACTGGCAAGACGAAGCAGGCGGAGAGCTGTTGAAGGTCATTCCCGGCGTTCATCAAAGTTGGTGAATTCGGCAGGAAATATCTCTTATCCATTATTTCATAATATTTTTTTGCCTTCTCTTTGTCTTGCCCTGCAATATTTTCGCTAACTCTTTTCAACATCTTTGAAGCATCTTCAATAATCTTGCCATTTGCATCCTTTTTGAAATACCTTTTTTTCAAAACAGCTAATGCATTGTTAGTTAATTCCATCTATCCTCCAATAAATGATTGCCAACAGAGGTACAGAGATTCTATAATTATTTTTGTGTGTTCTTCGTTCATATTCATCATTCCGAATTCCGCACTCTGCATTCCGAATTCCGCCTTTAATACTCACTCCCTTCGCGAGCTCCTATTCCTTTTTTATAGTAATGTTTTACCTCCCTCATTTCTGTGACAAGGTCCGCCTTTGCAACTAACTCAGGAGGAGCATATCTGCCTGTTATTACAACTTCTTCATTTTTAATATCGTCTAATAATGAGAGAACTTTTGATAATTCCAATAAGTTGAAATCTAATGCAACATTTAATTCATCTAAAATAATCAAATCATACTTTCTTGATTTCAGAACTTCTTTTGCCTTTTTTAGTCCTTTTTCTGCTTCTTCAAAATCTATTGGTTTTGGATTTATCTTATTCACAAACTCAGGGGTACCAAACTGAAATACATCAACATTTTCTATTTTATTTAGAAAAACGATTTCTCCATATTTGAAATTTTTCTTCATGAACTGTATTAAGCAGACCTTTTTGTTATGACCGAGATAACGAATAGCCAAACCTGTCGCAGCAGTAGTTTTCCCTTTGCCGTTACCTGTATAAATTTGTAGCATAAAAATCCTTTTGATCTTGTAAAGATAAAAATGGTGGGTGGTACTGGATTTGAACCGGTGACCCCTACGATGTCAACGTAGTACTCTAACCAACTGAGCTAACCACCCACTTTTAATTTTGTAAAAGATTCTATTTTACAATTTTGTTTGTCAAAAGATTTATAATTTTTTATATTATTTTTCCTTTTTCTCTCATATGAGAAAAATTTTATTATATTAAAATTTGATAATTATACATAAAAATAATTTATTTCAATTATTTGATTTTTTCAAATTAAAATTAAAAAAACTTTACAGTCTATTCTTTTTTTTCAAAAATTAGTATTATATTTCTGAGGGAAAAAGAAAATGAACAAAACAAAATATCTGCCTTTTATCTTTTTTTTACTACTAATTTTTACCAACACTTTAGCACAAAACACATACTTTGATAGGGAAGAGTGGATTAGAAATGGACCTTTTTCTGCACATGTTATTTCGTTAGCAATTGCTTCATCTGATACCAATGTTATCTATGTTGGAACTTATTGTGATGGAGTTTATAAAAGTATAGATGGAGCGGAAAACTGGTTTCAATGTTCAACAGAAAACTTACCAACCTGGGATGATTCACTTGATAATTCTCCAACCCTACCCTGTTGGTGGTTTGGTAATTATTATCCCATTGAATCCATAGGAATTGACCCAACAAATTCTGAACATGTCTGGACTGGAACTGGAGGTAGAGGATTATTTGAAAGCAATGATGGTGGCAACAGCTGGCAGAAAGCAAATGAAACACTACCTGACTCCCTTGATGTTGATTTTATCTACATAAATGAAAATAATCCTGATGAAATATTTATTGGTGCCGGAACAGGCTTTCAAGTCCCACCATTAGACAACGGTGGATTATACCATACGATTGATGTTGGAACTAACTGGACGCTGATAGATAGTGTTCCTTATGGAGATACTTATCATATAACTTGTATTACTAATGAGCCTGGAAATGAAGAACATTTGTATGTTGGAATAGGCAGTGCAGGAGAACCAGGTTTTTCCTGGGGGCTTATGGAAAGTGTGGATGGTGGCAATCAATGGCAAATACTAACTGATGACTATCCTATATATTCACTTTTTGTCAATCCTGAAAACAATCAGAATATGTGGAGCATAATATACACAGGATGGTTAGATTGGGTATTAGCTTCTTCAACTGATGGCGGATATACCTGGACTGCTTATCCTGATTGGAATAATCCCGAACTATGGATTACCAGTTTATATGCCGATGTTGAATATAATTTATATTATGCTCAATATACAGGAGGCAGTGGGTCTGGTTGGGGTTTAGGAATAATTAAAAAAAGTACTAATAATGGAAGTAGCTGGGTAACAATCGATAGCTTATGTGCTGGAAGAGGGGTTATTCTTCGGAATCGTTGTGAGGCTAACCAGCAGAATGTTGAAAATATCTACTTTGGCACTCTATGTGGAGTATATAAATCTAATGATGGAGGATATACTACTCAATTGCAGAATAATGGGATGTATAATTCTTATATTGAAGATCTGGAAGTAGATCCAGAGGATAGAGATATAGTTTTTGCTGGAGGGAAACAGGGATTATGGAAAAGTGTAGATGGCTGTATGTTTTGGGACCAACTTAATGATGAAGGAGTTAAGGCAATTGCAGTAGACCCCCTGCATCCTGACACTGTTTATTATGGTGGACAAAATCTTATGCGCAGTTATGATGGTGGCATAACTGTTGAAGATATTAGACATAATGTGATTGGAATTATTTTAAATTTAGCAGTACATCCAATTGATACTAATATTATTTTCGTAACAGCATTATTTGATCCATCTATCAGAATATATAAAAGCGAAGATAGAGGAGATAGTTGGAATCATGTAGGTTATT